>JAABUN010008704.1_pt1 | contig 10248 bp, 8 predicted proteins | sample 5559311 | NCBI WGS metagenome assembly JAABUN01 (sample SAMN10711877, study PRJNA513370) | rock metagenome | isolation source: Antarctica rocks | place: Antarctica: Victoria Land, Siegfried Peak sud
ACTCGTGGCTCAATCGCTTTCGCTCGGTGCTGATCCGATGGAGCAAACATCCCGCAAACCACCTCGCTTTCTTGCATCTGGCGGCAGCCAACTTCACACTCAAACGCCTATTGAGATAGGCCCTAAGGGCGAGGACGCGAATCGAGGGATGGGAATTGTTGATGATAGCGTCATCATTTATAAATGCCAGAGATCGCTCAATGTCGCCTTGTCTCAATAATAAGGTGACGATTTCATTCAACGAATCTTGCAAAAAATGGTGGTCGGATTTGAGCGAAACCTTAAGCAATTCAAGAGATTCACTACTATTTGGATCAGCACGAAAACGACACGCTATTTCTTCGCCCAAAACCCCCGCTACCCATGTAGGGTCGGTATAAAGAATTTTGGCGAGTGCCCAAACCTCCGCAGCTTTCTGCCATTGCGCGACATTATTGTAGTATTTGCCCAGGAAGATCGCGCCCCAAAGCTCTGGCCAAGGTTCAGCTTCCTTGGGCTTTTTATCCAATTCGCGCAGCAACGCTTCGGCAATCTCGATGACGCGAACATCGCCGACCGAACTGTAATATCGACCCAGTGCCACCCGCACCAGGAGCGCGAGTTTCTTTGGATCTTTAACCCTCTCTGGCGCCTCCCGCACCAAGACACCGGCCAACTCGCTCTGCAACTTCTCGTTACTCTCGTCCTGGGTCAGGCGTTGCCCACTGGCCAAAAACTGCAGAATGTCCTGAGCGGACAACCTCTTCTCATTCCAGGCTTGTTGGGGAGTCAGGGTGCCTTGCCCGATTTCCGTCAGGACAATCGAAAGCGCTCCCTGGACAGCCTGCACGACGTTTTGGGGCGCTGCGACAACACCGCCGGGGCCAATGATGCCCGGCGCCCCGATCCCTATCGGGGCCGAATAGACCGGAGCAGGGATGCCCCAACCTTTGCGCCGCTCCTCATCGCTCTGGGGCTGCGACCAGGCGAGGGGCGCTTGCAATGCCCCGGCGACCAGCGCCGCCGCCACAAAAACAGAGGCGCATGGAAAAAGCGAACCGGAAAAGAAATCTCTTCTCATCAAACGCTCCTCTAATTTAACGGTCACGGCACTTGGTTAGGCGTCGGCCTGGTGTTCCTGAGAGAACTGTTTGACAGGGTTTACACCTTCGACTTGGCCCTGCAAGTAAGCGAGGAAATTGTTGGCGCGCACCGTGCTGAGGTCGGCGGCCTTGAAAACGCGGCAAATTTCCATCGCGCCGCGCGGGTTCTGGGGGTCGCTCTGCCAGATGCCCCTGGCGGTTTGCATCGCGCTTTTCCACGCCCCTAAAGCGATATAGACGCTCACCAGATCGTGCTGGCGGTCGTAGCTGGTGCTGCCTTGGAGCGGCCCCACCATCTTCAACAGCAAATCGCGGCTTTGCGTCACTAATTCCGGCGCTTTGACTTTGGTCAACGGATTGTTCGGGTCGGGGAAAAGTGCCGCCGCAATGGTTGGCGCGGTCGCGGCTGTTTCGGGCGTTGCTCCCGCCGGTGGTGCAATTGCCGGCGCCGCTTCTTGCTGGGCCTTGGAAAAGGCGCGAATCGCATCCAGATCATCATTGGCGGCCCACGCGCTGATGAGTTGTTTGGTGCACGCGGCGATGCTTTTGGTGTCGAAGTTGGCCTGTTGGTAAGCGTATTTCGCCCACGAAAGGCCCGCCTCGCTTTGGCCCGCCCCAGCCAAGTTGCCCGCCAGGCGCATCGCCATATTCTCGGTCAGACTTTGATTGATTCCCACCAGCAAAGCGGGCGCGCTCTGCATCAGTTCCTCGACTTTACGCACGATCAAAGCGTATTTCTTCTGGTCTTGAAGCGCGGTGAAGAGCAAATTGGTCGCGGCGCTCGCCACGCTGAGCTGAAGACGATCTGAAGTGTCCATCATCTTCACCATGCGACTCCAGCTTTCGGGAGTATCGAAGAGAGCCTCCACTTTGGCGGGCTGATGAGACAAAATTCCGATGCGCCCCTGAGTGATCTGGGCCAGAACGAGGGTGGTTTCTGGCGCTCCGTTCTTGACGCTGAGTCGGGCGTTCTCGATGATAAGATCGGTGACAGCGAGGGCGCGTTCGGCGTCTTTGAGATCATCGAACAGCACACTCGATTGTTCTTTGAGAGCTGCGTTGCGAGTGCCGAGATCGGCGTCGGGATGCGCTTCCAAAAACTCTTCCAAAAGTTTCAAAGCCGCCTGGGGATCGGTCTTGCGCACTTTGGCGACCTGGGCGCGCACCGCTTCTAACGCCTTGGCATCGGCTTGTTGTGGAGAAGCCTGAACCGGTTGGGCGCTCGCAAGTTGCGCGGGCAACATCAGAATTGGAAGCGTTAGCAAACTCGCGCCCAGCGAACACCAAACCGTTGTCTTGCGACGGGATTTTCCAACAACTCGCAGAACGACGAAAGCGGAGGGGAACATTTGAAGAGGAAAAATAAAATAAATTGTAAGGCGAAGACAGCGGTTTCAATCGAAAATGGAGCGAGGAGTTGCGCTTTGCACCAACGTGGGGCAGACCATGAGCCGTGAAGCTACAACTTCATTCCTCGCCTTTAGGATAAAGGCGAGGAGCATAGCTGTCAATAGCTATATAGCGTTTATTTCCTGCATACAACCGCCACTAACAAATGCAACCGGTTTTCTTCAAAAAAAGAGGCCAATGAGCCTCAAATTTCAAGCCCCCAATTCACGGTAAAGTTCCGCCATTTGCAGCGCGCTGTCGTCGATATGAAAGCGCGATTCCACCGTTAACCGCGCTTGCTCGCTCAGATGCGCGCGCAAAGTTGCGTCTTGCAAAACCCGTTTCATCGCGCTGGTCAGGCCATTTTCGTCGTCGGGCGAAACCAAAAGCCCGTCGCGCTCGTGCGTCACGATTTCGCCCGGCCCATTTTCGTTCATCGCCACGACGGGTTTAGAAAGCGCCATCGCTTCCATGATGACACGGCCAAACGGCTCGTCGCGTGCGGGATGCACCAGGCAATCGAGCGCGCCTATGGCATCGGCGCCGTTGATTTGATGGGGAATAAAGTTGAAACGCTCGACCAGGTCGTGTTTTTTGACCATTTCGCGCAGTTCCCCGACATAAGGCGCCTGTTCGCCCCACAGATCTCCGCCGATGATGGCGAATCGGGCGCCCTCGCAGCCGGTTTCGGCGCAAAGCTTGGCGGCGGCTTCGATGAAAGCGGCGTGGTTTTTCCACGGCACCATCTGACCGACCATGCCAAACATGAACGCCTCGCCCGGCAAACCGAGCGATTCGCGCAAAAACGAGCGCGTTTTGGGGCGCCACTCGTCGGGGTCGAGGCCGTTGTGGATCATGGCGATTTTGTCGCGCGGCACGCCCTCCCTTTCGAGAAAATCCGCGACACACTGCGAAATCGCCACCACCCGCGCCGCTTTGCCGGCGAGTTGCGGCGCGAGTCTGCCCAGCGGCACTAAATCGCGGCAATGCCAGATCGCGGGCACGCCGGTGCGCTCGCCCGCCACGCCGCCGACCAGGTGCGCGGTCGTCGAATTGGATTGGCGGCGAAGAGCCAGCTATCAGACTAACGCGCATCAAGTAACAACACCGGCAGAACAAGGCGCTTCACCCGACCGCCTTATACGGTTTCTTGTGGTGGTGGTGAGGCGTGCGCCAAGTCCCCGTGATTTGGCGTAATCTCAAAGGAAAGCCGCGACCGCCTTGCTGCCATGGAAGTCGTTTTTAGGGACAGCCTGCTGTAGAAGGTTTACCTTGTGGCCTGACCACCGATGAGGAATCCCGCTGCTGGTGACCAGGTTTCCTTTTTCGAGGAGTTCGTTGGCCCCAACCAAACCTTGAAAAGTTGCCCGAAGTCACCGTCACCGATGCGGGCCATCTGACGATTCAAGGCTCTTATTTCAAGGTAAAATGAATCGAGGTTGCCGTTCCCGCTGGTGGCTTCGGGGGCGCATTTTGCTCGGCGCGGTTGCGCTTTTCAAAACCCGCGTGATATAAAAACGGCGGCGATCGGAAGAAAACTTTCCGTTCGGCGTCGCTTTATGATCGCTTCCAACCCTCCGATTCCGGTTCCAGTCCCCACCAAATGGTCGTTTCGCGCCCATTCGACCTCGCTTTTGACCTGGTTCTTCTGCGCGCTTTGCTTCGGGCCGTTTCTGGTTTATCCCGTCGTTCAAGTGCTGATCGGCGCGCTTTCCAGCGTCGATTACGCCAGCGGCGCGCGCACTTTCACGCCGTCGCTGTTGCTTTTGCCCCTGCAAAACCCCATCGTGCGCGAAAGTCTGGTCAATTCGGCGTGGCTCGGTCTCTTAGCGACGATTTTGGCGTCGATTTTGGCGATTCCGCTCGCCTATGCCGGGGCGCGTCTCAAATTTTGGGGCAAAGGCTGGCTGACCGGGATGCTTTTGGTGCCGCTGCTCTTGCCGCCCCTCGTTGGCGCCGTCGGACTCAAGCAAATGCTGGCGCGCGAAGGCTTTATCAACACGCTGTTGGGGCGCGTTCAGGACCCGATTGATTTTCTGGGCAGCACCACGCTGGGCGGCTGGGGGCCGCTTTTGATGGTGGTTTTGGTCTCGGCGCTGCATTTGTATCCGCTGATTTATCTCAATGTGTCGGCGGCGTGGGCCAACATCGACAGCAGCCTCGAAGAAGCCGCCGAAAACCAGGGCGCGAGCGGCTGGCGCGTGTTTTTTACCGTCACTTTGCCCTTGCTTTTGCCGGGATATTTGTCGGGCGCGCTCATCGTTTTTATTTTCGCTTTCACCGACCTCGGCACGCCGCTGGTTTTCAATTACAAGCGCGTCGCGGCGGTGCAGATTTTCGATGCGCGCACCACGCAGGATCCGGCGGGCTATGTCGTGGCGCTGTATCTGGTGGTGTTGTCGGCGCTGATTTTCTGGATTTCGCGGCGCTTTTTGGATGGCGGCAAAATCTCCACGCTGGCGCGTGGCACGCGCCGCGCCCGCGAAGCCAAGCCCGCGCCGTGGGCGATTCCTTTGCTTTACGGCTACTTTTTCGCCGTCATTTTCGCCGCGCTTTTGCCGCATTTCGGAGTCATTTTGGCCTCGTTCGCCTCGGATTGGACGAGCCGTTTGTGGCCGGCGTGGACGCTTGACAATTACAGCCGCATTTTCACCGATCCGACGATTCCCGCCGCACAAGCCATCAAAATCTCGATTTTGTGCGCCACCGCGTCGATGCTCATCGATGTGATCGGCGGTTTTGCGCTCGCTTATGCGCTGGTGCGCGGCAAAGTGTGGGCGAAAACGTTTCTCGACACCCTCGCCATGCTGCCCCTCGCCCTGCCGGGCCTGATTCTGGCGTTCGGCCTGCTGATTTCCTTTCGCGGCACGCGACTCGACCCCATCGATTTCAGCCCGATTCCGCTGCTGATTATCTCCTACGCGGTGCGGCGTTTGCCCTATGCGCTGCGGAGCGTGTCGAGCGGATTGCAGCAGATGAACGTCGCGCTCGAAGAAGCCTCGCAAAACATGGGCGCCACGCCTTTGCAGACCGTGTGGCAAGTCACGCGGCCTCTCGTCACCGCGAATCTGATCGCGGCGGGGCTTTTGACCTTCGCTTTCGCAGTTTTGGAGGTTTCCGACTCGCTGATTCTGGCCTCCACCAACGACGTGATGCCGATTGCCCAGGCGATTTACAAAATGGTGCAGGGCGCCAAACTGTTTCCGGCGTGCGCGCTGGGCGTGGTTGGGATGTTGATGCTGACGGCGATTTTCATGCTCGTCAACAAGCTGCTCGGCAAGCAGATGGGCGCACTCTTCCGGGCTTAGGATGAAGCAGGGGAACGGTCAAATCGGCGAGTGATAGACTTGCCGCTGGGAAAGAGTTTCAAAGGAGATGTCGCGTTGGCCGAAGAATTTGTCGATCTTTACCAGGTTTTGGATTTGCCGCTCGATGCCGACCGCGGCACGGTGCGAAAGCGCATCAACGAACTCTATCTTGACGCCCAGCGCAACATAGATCACCGCAATTTCGCCACGCGCGTCAAATTTCAAGAGCTGTTTGAAGTCACGCTGCCGCAAGCGCGCTACATCCTGCTCGACGACGGGCGCCGCGACGAATACAACCGCATCGTCAACTCGTTTCGCGCCGCGAGCGGCGCGAGCGGCGCGCCAACTGCGCCCCCAACTGAAACCTCCGACGCGATTCCGCAGTCAACCGGCGGTTTTTCGCTCGAAATCGCTGCCGATTCGATTCCCGGCAGTGCCCCGCCCATCGCGCCGCTGCCCCAATCAACCGCCAGCGATCCTGTGCAGGAGCGCGAGGAACTTTGGAAAAAGTGGAAAAGCGGTCTGGAAGCGGCCCTGACTGTCGAAGACGGCGACAAACCTAAATCTCGCGCCGCCGCGACCAGTGCGCCCACCTCGTTTTCGCCCCTCGCCACGCCCGATGCGGCTCCGGCTGCCACTCCCGCCGCGCCGGTCAGTGTGCCCGTTGCGCCCTTGGTTACCGAGTCCGAACCTGCGCCCGCCGCGCCCAAAGCGCCGCCGCGGCCCAAAGTCGAGATTTCCTTCGATTTCGGCGGCGACAACGCGCCCCGGCCCGGCGAAAGCGCGCCCGCGCCAGGCGCCGAAGAGATCGTCGCCCAGCACAAACAGCAGCACTCCGCCGAAGAAATCGAGGCGCGCCGCACCGAACACCGCCGTGAGGTGACCAAAGAAATTCTGGTCAACGTCGGCCTCATCTGGGGCATCAGCGGCGCGCTTTTGGTGATCGTGCCGGGTGTCATCGCGCTCATCGCCGCCGTCGCGCACTATTACCCGCGCGGCGCCAAACCGCTTTTGGGCTACTCTTCGATGGTTCTCTGGATCGGCGGCTTTCTATTGATGGGCGTCGCGGCGTTTTTCGCCTCGCGCGAGCTTTCCAAAGCGATGCGCCGCACAAAAGCGATGGAAATGTCGCAGTTGAGCTACGAAGAACTGCTGCGGCGCCACGGCAAAACCTAAAACGCGCCCGGTTGCCACCTCTCTCACCAATCGTTAAAATAACTCCTGCAATTTGGGGTGTCGCCAAGCGGTAAGGCACGGGACTTTGACTCCCGCATTCGTAGGTTCGATCCCTGCCACCCCAGACTTTCACTCTCCATTCTCCCTCCCCAACCCAAAAGCACGGCTCTTTCGCCGTGCTTTTTGGTTTTTCGAGCGACTTAGTGGAAACTGCGCGCTGTTTTTCGCCAACTCGCCATGAAACCGCGTTTTTTCTCGCCCCGCCGACGCGCTTTCTGGCTCGGCGCGCTGTTTCTGGCGGTTTTCGAGGCGCTATCGTCGCTCGTTCGCGCCCATTTTTTGTCCGGTGCGCCCTTTTTTCAACTTCCCGCGCTGTTTCTATCCTTGGCGCTGCTCAAAGGTCTGGTTTTCGGGCCAATGTTAGGGGTTTTATCTCTCGAAATCTCTCATTTCTGGCGCCAAAAAGCCTGGGACGAAGCCTGTTATCTCTGTTTGCGCGGCGGATTCGCCATCTGCGGCACTCAAGCCGCCTTCGCACTGCTCTGTTTCCTCAACGCCGCACGTTTTCCCTTCTTCGCGTGGCTCGCGCTGTCGTGGTTGCACTTCGGTTTGTGGCTCACGCTCAATGTCTCGTTGCTCTGGGCGCTTGCGCTCATCGTCGCGGGCTTTTTGTTGCCGCACGACGCGCGCAAAACCATTCAAATCAGCGACGAGTTGAGGTTTTAATGCTTGAAAAATGGGAAAAACAACCGGGGAGCGTCGGTCTGCTGGTTGGATTTGTCGCTATGCCACTACTCTGGTGGCTGCGGAGTCGCCTGATTTATCTGGCTTTCGGCTATGGTTCGCCATCCAGCCTCGATTTCATCGCTTTCTACTGTATTTGGGGCGCCATTCCTGGCGCTATTTGTGGCCGGGGCGTCTCTCAGGCTCTCTTCGCGTGGCGCCAGCAAGACGGGCGCAAAACCAAATCGAATCTGCTCTGGCACGGCGGCGTTGTTTTCGTGTTTTTCGCGCTTTTTATCGCCTATCGCGTCTGGCTGTTCTCGCAGATGCCGGGAATAAAAGTCCCTCTTTTAAACTCGTCCGTTCCGCTTTGGTTCAGCATCGCTTTCACCTTGACACTCAACGATTTTCCGTTCCAATGCGCGAGCCTGATGCTCTTTATTGGCCTCTCCCTACGCTCGCGCCCCTCAAAATCCCCCCCATTTCATCGGTTATAATCCCTCACGGCCTCGCGCCTCCCGATTATGAACCTCGCCATCCTCGTTCTCGCCGCCGGACGCGGCACCCGCATGGAATCCGACCTGCCCAAAGTCCTCCACATCCTGCGCGGCCAATCCCTGCTCGCCCACGTCCTCACCGCTTGCCAATCCCTCCACCCCGACCGCCTCATCGCCGTTGTCGGACACCAGGCCGAACTCGTCGAAAGCGAGATCAAACCCGCCTTTCCCGGCGTGGAATTCGTGCTTCAAACCGAAACCAAAGGCACCGGACACGCAGTGATGCAAGCTCAAAGCACGTTGCAAGGTTTCGATGGCGACATCATCGTTACCTGCGGCGACGTGCCGCTTCTCACCTCGGAAACGCTCTTCGATCTGGTCGAAAAACGCCGCCACAACGAAGCCGCGGCCTCGATGCTCGTCGGCAGGCTCGATAATCCCGCCCGTTATGGCCGCGTCGTGATGGAAGTTGGCGGCTCGGTCAGCGAAATCATCGAAGCCAAGGACGCATCGCCCGAAATTCTCGCTTTGGAAACCGTCAACGCGGGCACTTATTGCTTTTCCAGCGCCGCTTTGTGGGAGCAGCTCGGCAAAATCGGCGACAATAACAACTCCGGCGAGTATTATTTGACCGATGTGGTCGGACTTTTGGCGAACTCCGGCCAAAAAGTCGTCGGAATCCTCATCGAAGAGCGCGAAATGACCGGCATCAACACCCGTTCCGAACTCGCAACCCTCGAATCGCAGCTCGAAGCAGAGGAAAGGTTGCTCGCCGAAAGCGAAGGACAGCCCTCGTAGACCCCTCGTAGAGACGTGCGGAGCGCGTCTTTCCATTCCCTGTGGGAATGAATTGGAGAAGAGGAAAGACGCTTCTCCCATCCCACTAATCCGCCGCCATGAGCCAAAATCCCGTTTCCCTCGACTACCAGCAGCAGCAACAGCAGCTCAAAACCGATTTGCTGCAAAACGGCGAACTCGAAATCGACCCGCACCAGATCAAAATCTTCGGCGGCAACGCCAATCCGCGCCTCGCCGCCGACATCGCCGAGATTTTGGGCCAGCCGCTCGGCGACATGATCATCACCCGCTTCTCCGACGGCGAACTGCGCTGCGCCATCAACGAATCGATTCGCGGCGCCGACGTTTTCATCATCCAACCGACCTGCGCGCCCGCCAACGACACGCTGATGGAACTGCTGATTCTGTGCGACGCCTTCAAACGCGCCTCGGCGCGGCGCATCATTCCCATCGTGCCCTACTTCGGATATGGCAGACAGGACAAAAAAATCCGCCCGCGCGAGCCAATCACCGCCAAACTCGTCGCCAATATGATCACTTCGGCGGGCGCCGACCGCATTTTCGCCATCGACCTCCACGCCGGACAAATCCAGGGCTTTTTCGACATCCCCGTCGATCATTTGCCCGGCCAACCGCTCATCGCCGACTACTTGATGAGCAAAAATGTGATGGGAAAAGGCGTCACCGTGGTCTCGCCCGACGTGGGCGGCGTCGAACGTGCCACGATTTTGGCCGAAAGACTCGGCGCCGAACTCGCCATCGTCGCCAAACGCCGCCCCGAACCGGGCAAAGTCAAAATTGTCGAGGTCATCGGCTCCATCGAAGGCCAAACCTGCGTGCTGATTGACGACATGATCGACTCTGGCGGCACTTTCGTGGCGGCGGCGAACGAACTGGCGTGGCGCGGCGCCAAAGAAATCTACGGCTGCGCGACGCATCCGGTGCTTTCGGGCGACGCGATTCGCCGTATCGCCGACAGCGCCATCATGGAACTCGTCGTCACCGACACGATTCCCATCGCGCCCGAACGCCGCATCCCCAAAATGACGCAATTAAGCGTCGGTTTGGTCTGCGCCGAAGCGATTTTGCGGATTCACCACGATGATTCGGTCTCAGGAATGTTCGACGCGATGTGGTGAAGCCGAATTTTCGACTCGTGTGTCCTCGTTAGTCCTCGCTTCGCTGCGGCCCTCACCCGCCGCTTCGCGGCACCCTCTCCCGCAAGCGGGAGAAGGAGAAACTGTGACATTCACCAACTCACTGCTTGGTTAGCTT
>JAABUN010008705.1_pt1 | contig 10248 bp, 8 predicted proteins | sample 5559311 | NCBI WGS metagenome assembly JAABUN01 (sample SAMN10711877, study PRJNA513370) | rock metagenome | isolation source: Antarctica rocks | place: Antarctica: Victoria Land, Siegfried Peak sud
CTCGCGCAGCGGCTCCACCAGCCGCATCCGCATCCCCGCCGGCAGGCCGCCGACATTGTGGTGCGACTTGATGGTGACGCTGGGGCCGCCGCTGGCCGAGACACTCTCGATCACGTCCGGGTACAGCGTGCCCTGCGCCAGGAAGTCGGCGCCCCCAAGCTTCGTCTGCTCCTCCTCGAACACCTCGATGAACAGCCGGCCGATGGTCTTGCGCTTGGCCTCGGGGTCGGTGATGCCGGCCAGCGCGCCGAGGAACAGCGCACCGGCGTCGCGGTGCACCAGGCGGATGTTGAAGCGTTCCCGGAAGGTCGCCAGCACCTGTTCGGTCTCGCCCTGCCGCATCAGCCCGTGATCCACGTAGATGCAGGTGAGCTGGTCGCCGATCGCCTCGTGCAGCAACACCGCCGCGACACTGGAATCGACGCCGCCGGACAGCCCGCACACCACGCGCCCGGTGCCGACCTGTGCCCGGATGCGCGCCACCGCCTCGGCGCGGAAGGCGCCCATGGTCCAGTCGCCGCGGCAGCCGCAGACCAGCATGGCGAAGTTCCGCAGCAGCGCCGCGCCGTGAGGGGTATGCACCACCTCGGGATGGAACATCGTGCCGTAGAAGCGGCGCGCGTCGTCGGCGATCAGCGCGAACGGCGCACCCTCACTCCGCGCCACCGCGCGGAAGCCGGGCGGCAGCGCGGTGATGCGGTCGCCATGGCTCATCCAGACGGTCTGCCGCGTCCCCGGCGCCCAGACGCCCTGGGTCAGCGCGCATTCGCCGATGACATCGACCAGGGCGCGGCCGAACTCCCGGTGCTCGCTGCCCTCCACGGTGCCGCCGAGCTGCTGCGCCAGCGCCTGCTGCCCGTAGCAGATGCCGAGGATCGGCACGCCCAGGCCAAGGACCGCCTCCGGCACGCGGGGGCTTTCGCCCTCGGTCACGCTGGCCGGGCCGCCCGAGAGGATGATGCCCCTGGGGGCGAATTCCCGCACCCGCCGCTCGGCGACCGCGCCGCACGGCCAGACCTCGCAGTAGATGCCGGCCTCGCGCAACCGGCGGGCGATGAGCTGCGTCACCTGGCTGCCGAAGTCGACGACGAGGAGGCGGTCGTGCGCGACGGCAGCCAAGGGGACGGAAGCCAAGGGGACGGAAGCCAAGGGGACGGAAGCCAGGGGGGCGCCGGCCGGCGCGGCAAGGGCTGTCATGCCGCCTTCCAGCATGGCCCGGTCTTGCTCGCAAGCGCCGGCCTGGTCCCAAGGGGGCCGCCCGCCTACCGCGTCGGCGCGGTCGCCGCCAGCAGGCTGTCGATCGGGTCCCATACGAAGGCCAGTTGGTCCACCCCCTCGCCGGCGAAGCGAATCGCCTCCTGCGCCGCCGGACGGCCGCCGAGCCGCAGGTAGAACCACCGGCTCGGATTGTCCTTCAGCACCCACAGCATGACCGAGCGGCAGCCGACCGCGGCAAGGTGAGCCGCCATCGCCCGCATCAGCCGCCGGCCGATGCCGCGGTCGCGGTAGTCGTCCAGCAGGTACAGCGTCTCCACCTCGGCCTGCGCCAGCCAGGGCCGCCGGGCCCGGCCACCGGAGACGAAGCCGATCACCTTCCCCGCCTCGTCCGGCGGCGCGTCGGCCTCTAAATCGATCCCTGAAGCGACGGCGACGAAGATGGCATGGCCGTCCCGCCGGTCGATGATCGATTGCTCATAGCCCGCAGCCTGCCCGAGCGCCGACAGCCGGGCCAGGTAGTCGTCGGGCAGCACGCCGGCATAGGCGGCGCGCCAAGTGGCGACGTGAACGGTGCCGATGGCGGCGGCATCGGTGGCGCGGGCACGGCGGATGCAGATCATGCGCGTGTCCCCTCCCCTGCCGATGCCCGCGCCTCAGGGCCGGCGCTGCAGGACCGCGGCGAAGAAGCCGTCGGTGCCGTGTTGGGCCGGCGTGGTAAGCAGGAACGGCCCCTCGCCCGGTGGCGGACCGGCGCCGCCGGCCGCTTCCCAGGCCCCCGCAAGCGGCAACGGCGTGAAGCCGGAATGGTTGCCAAGGAAGGTGCTCACCTGAACCTCGTCCTCCTCCGGGAGCAACGAGCAGGTAGCGTAGACCAGCAAACCGCCGGGACGCACGAGTTCGGCGCCGATGGCCAGAATTTCACCTTGCTTCGCCGCCAGCTCCCGCAGGTCCTGCGGCCCGGTGCGGAGCCGTGCGTCCGGGTTGCGCCGCCAGGTGCCGGTGCCGGTGCAGGGCGCGTCGACCAGCACCCGGTCGAACTGCCCCGCCCGACGCTTGGCCCAGCGGTCGCCGACGATGAGCAGGTGCCGCTCGGCATTGTCCACGCCGGCCCGGCGCAGCCGCCGCACCGCGCCCTCCAGCCGCACCGCCGAGACGTCGCACGCGGTGATCCGGCCGCGGTTCCGCATGGTGGCGGCCAGCGCCAGGGTCTTGCCGCCGGCGCCGGCGCAGAGGTCGGCCACCCGCATCCCCGGCCGCGCGTCGGTCAGCAGCGCGATGAGCTGGCTGCCCTCGTCCTGCACCTCGATCAGCCCGGCCTCAAAGGCCGCGGTGGCGGTCACCGGGCGGCGGCCGGGCAGCCGCAGGCCCCAGGGGGAGAAGCGGGTCGGCACGGTCTCGATGCCCTCGGCCGCCAGCGCCGCCGCGGCGTCCTCGCGGGTGCCCTTCAGCAGGTTGGCGCGGAGGTCGAGCGGCGCCGCGCCCTCCATCGCCGCCGCCTCCTCGGCCAAGCGGCCGCCGAAGCGGGCGCGGAAGCCGGGTAGCACCCAGTCCGGCAGGTCGAGCCGCACACCCTCAGGCATGGCCGGGTGGACCAGGCCCGGCACGCCGGCGCGGCAGGCGTCCAGCGCCCGCAGCAGCCGTTCCTCCAGCACCGACAGCGGCGGCGCGGCGTATTGCCCGCCGGGGAAGGCCGCCAGCACGCCGGCGACATCGAGCCCTTCCGCCAGTAGCAATTCGGCCGCCAGCAGCATCCGCGCCGAGGGCCGCGACCGCACCTGCCCCAGCCACCAGTCCAGCCGCAGCCGCTGCCGTACCACCGCCCAGGCGCGGTCGGCGACGGCCCGGCGGTCGCCGCCGCCGATGTAGCGGCGGGCGCGGAAGAAGTCGTTGGCGACGGCGTCGGCCGGGCGGCGGCGCGTGGGGGCGGCGCCCTGGAAGCACTCGGCTTCCAACACCTCCAGCAGGTCGGCGGTGGCGGCGATGCGGGCGGCGGGGGTCATCGGCGCGGCATCGTCGCGCGGCCGCGGTGTCCTTGGGGCATGGCGGTCCTGCGAAGCCTGGCGGTCGTGTCAGCCTGGGACCGGCAGGGGCCGCATGACGACTTGCGGCCCCTGCCCGCCGAAGACGCTGCGGAGCCAATGCTGGCGGCCCTGCTTGTAGTCCACCGCGCAGTGCATGGCCACCGTCCGGCCCAGCCGGCCGCGGTCCAGCAGCACGCAGCCGCCGAGCGCGACGGCCGGTGGGACCTCGGCCTCGGCCAGGATCTGGGCGAAGGCGCGGGTGATGAGGCCCGGTCCGGTGGCGAGCCAGACCACATCCGCATCGCCGCGATTGACCGATTGCGCCGCAAGTTGCATCGCCCGGCCGATCACCGGATGCCCCGGCGCCACGGCCAGCAGGTTGTTGCCGATGGTGCCGAACTCCTCCAGGTAGCCGGCGAAGGTGGTGCCGGGGGGCAGCAGCGTGGGCAGGGCCGCGTGGCAGCGGTCATCGACATCGGCGTAGAGGCCGCCTTCCAGGAACAGCCAGGCCAGGCGGAAGATGTCGGCCTTCTGCGCCGGCAGCGCGGCCAGCCGGTAGGCGGCCAGGATTTCGGCGGGAAAGCGGCCGGCCAGGAAGGCGGCCGCCGCAGCATCGTCGTACAGCCGCCAGGCGTGGCCGGGGTGGTGGTCCTGCCAGCTTTGCAGCAGCGGCAGCAGATCGGGCGGCGGCTCGGGGTCCGCCCAGTACTGGGCGATGCGGAGCGGGATCGGCCGGGCCGCCGGCGTCGGCGCTGCGTCCAGCATTCCGGCCTCGCGCAGCGCGGCCAGCAAGCCAATGGCGCTCGGCGTGTGGTCGGGGTTGTCGCGGACCAGCTCGAGCAGCAGGCCGATCCGCGCCGCCGCCGGCTGGTCCCGCAGCTTGACCAGGGCGGCCAGCACCGCGCCATCCAGCCGGAACTCATCCAGGATCTGGCCGATCTGGGTCTGTGAGGGGTTCAGCGTCTCGCCGCGCAACTGCTTGGCCGAGGCGCCGAGCCGCACCCAGGCCCGCAGGTGCCACGCGGCGGCATCGAGGTCGAGCAGCCGGAGGCGTAGCCGCAACACCGTTCACTTAGGGCAGAATTCTGTTCATCTAAGCTTCATGGCTGGCCTCAACACATTGAAAATTCGGCTTTTTGGAAAGTTCTGGTAGCGGCTTGATCCTCTTGAGTGAACAGCATTGGGCGTAACCCCCCAATCTCTGGACACTCCCGGCGGCAACACCGACCTGATGGCGCGCGCGCTCCAGACGGAACTGTCGAAGGCGATCGGCCAGACCGTGGTGGTGGTGAACAAGGGTGGCGCTGCCGGCACGTTGGGTGACGCCGAGATCGCGCGGGCGCGGCCGGATGGCTACACGATCGGGATGTCGCCCAACAATCCGCTGACCGCGCAGCCCCATCTCCAGACCCTTGGCTACACGCTCGACAGCTTCCGCTTCCTCTGCCTCGTGTATGATAACCCGCAGGTGGTGGTGGTCGGACGCGGCACGCCCTTCGACGATTTCGCCGGCATGGTGGCGCATGCGCGGAGCGGGCGCGAGGCGCTGATCTTCGGCTCGCCCGGCCAGGGCAGCACGTCGCACATCCTGTTCGCCGGACTGCTGCAGGCGCTGGGCGTGGACGGGCTCCACGTGCCCTTCACCGGCGCCGGGCCAATGTCCCAGGCCGCACTTGGCGGGCAGATCCAGGTCTTCGTCGAAAGCGCCTCGATCCCCGCCGCCACGGGCATGCCTGTGCTTGCCGTGTTCGGGCGGGAACGACTGCCTAACCTGCCACAGGTGCCGACGCTGTCCGAGCTCGGCCATCCCATCGAGGGCACCTCCGCCGGCGGGCTGATCGCGCCGGCCGACATCCCGGAGCCGGCGGCGACCGCGATCGAGCGGGGTTGCGAGACGGCGGTGGCGAGCGCGGCGTTCCGCGGCGCCGCAGAGCGCCTGTCCTCGGTGCCCCGATACCTGCCCGGCGCCGCCTTCCGCGCGCGCTTTGTAGCGGAAAGTGAGGCGAACCGGATCGTGCTGCGGGACCTCGGGCTAGCGCAGGCGCGCTGATCACGAGCTCGAGTCCACTGAAAACCCATCTTGCCTGCACCAGCAAGCCTGTCGTTTTGCGTGCCTACTACGAACTATCCATCACTCATCCAAGCCGACCGCGTCGTCATCCCCACCGGGCCTGGCCTCGGCGTCAAGGTCAACCGCGCCGCCCTTAGCCGGTTCCGTGCCTGAACTAAGTCCTGCCGCCTGACGACCCAGCCTGATCGAGAGGAACCGCTGCCGATGGCGACCACGCCGAAGAACCTGCTCGTGATCATGTCGGATGAGCACAACAAGTCCGTCATTGGCCACGCCGGGCACCCCGTGGTGCAGTCCCCGGCGCTCGATGCCCTGGCGGCGCGCGGCACCCGCTTCACCGCGGCCTACACGCCCTCCCCCATCTGCGTGCCGGCGCGCGGCGCCTTCGCCACCGGGCTGCCGGTGCACCGCACCGCCTTCTGGGACAACGCCATCGCCTACGACGGCTCCATCCCATCCTGGCACCACGTGCTGCGCAACCGCGGCCACCACGTGGCGTCGATCGGCAAGCTGCACTTCCGCGGCCACCCGCAGGAGGATTACGGCTTCACCGAGAGCATCCTGCCGATGCACATCACCGGCGGCACCGGCGACGTGACGATGCTGATCCGCGACCCCGACGACATCCGCAGCGTCGCCGCGAAGAAGCTGCTGGAGCAGGCCGGCCCGGGCGAAAGCAGCTACACCCTCTACGACCGCCAGGTGGCCGCGGAGGCGCAAATCTGGTTGCACGAGACCGCCACGCGCCGGCATGACAAGCCCTGGGTGCTGTTTGTTTCCATGGTCGCGCCGCACTTCCCGCTGACCGCGCCGCCCGAGCACTACTACCGTTACGTCGGCCGCCCCTTGCCCCGCCCCAAGCTGCACACCCCGGAGGAACGTCCGAAGCACCCCTACGTGCAGGTTTATGCCCGCCGCTCCGACCATGCGCGGCACTTCACCGGCGAGGCCGACCTGAATCGCGCGCTGGCGGGATACTTCGGCTTGGTCTCCTTCATGGACGAGAACGTCGGCAAGATCCTGGCGGCGTTGGAGGCTGCGGGCCTCGCCGGCAGCACCCGCGTCGCCTACACCTCCGACCACGGCGACAACCTTGGCACGCGCGGACTCTGGGGCAAGGCGACGATGTACGAGGAAAGCGCCGGCATCCCGCTGATTCTCTCCGGCGCCGACGTGCCGGCGGGTGCGGCCTGCCCGACGCCAGTGACGCTGCTCGACTTGTCGGCGACCATCCTCGACGCAGTGGGGGCGCACGACGCGATTGCCGAGCTGGGCCTGGCTGGCGCCTCGCTGCTCGATTTGGCGAACTCGCCGCCGCAGGACCGCGCGGCGCTGTCCGAGTTCCACACCTACGGCCCCGATGCCTTCTACATGTTGCGAACCTTGCGCCATAAGTACGTGCACTACATGAACGGCCCGCCGCCGCAGCTCTTTGACCTGGATGCTGACCCGGAGGAGTTGCGGGATCTCGGTGAGGACCCCGCATATGCCGTGACGCGGCAGGCGCTGGAGACGCGGCTACGCGCCCTGGTGGACCTCGAGGACGCAGACCGTCGCGCCAAGGCGGACCAAGCCGCGATGATTGACCATTACGGTGGCGACGCAGCGGTCCGTGGACGCGAGCGCATGGCCTTCACGCCGCCGCCCACCGCGACCGCGGCGCGTTAAGCGGGGACCGCACCATGCACCGGCGCCGCCTCCTTACGCTTGCCATCGCGACAAGCGTCGCAAGCCGCGCCGGGGCGCAACCCGCGCCGTACCCGAACCGCCCGATCCGCCTAATCGTGCCCTTCGCCGCCGGCGGTGGGGCCGACCTGATGGCCCGCGCCGCGTCGCAAAAGATGGCGGACGTGCTCGGCCAGCAGATCGTGGTCGACAACCGCGGCGGCGCGAACGGCGCGATCGGCGCTGCGGCCGTCGCCCAGTCCCGGCCGGACGGCTACACGATGCTGCTGGCGACCGCCGGCGAGCTCGCGCTGAAGCCGCTGCTCGATGCAAGCCTGCCCTACGACCCGGAACGCGACTTCGCGCCCGTGGTGATGCTCGGCATCACGCCCGTGGTGATAGCCGTGCATCCGTTGGTCCCCGCGCACAGCATCGCCGAGCTGGTCGCGCTGGCGAAGGACAGGCCCGGCCGGATCAACATGGCCAATTCCGGTGCGGGCGGGATCATGCACCTGACCGCCGCGCTGCTGGCGTTGCGGGCCGGCATCGAAGTGGCGCACGTACCCTACCGCGGCTCGGCGCCGGCAGTGGCCGACACCGCCGCGGGCACGACGCAGGCGGTGGTCTCCGGCCTGCCGCCGGTGCTCACCCAGGCGCGCGAGGGCCGGCTGCGGATCCTCGCGGTCTCGACGCCGCGACGCACCGCGGCGGCACCCGAGATACCGACGCTGGACGAGGCCGGCATCCTCGGCTTCGACATGTCGAACGCGGTCGGCCTGGTGGTGCCGCGCGGCACGCCGGAGGACGTCGTGGCGAAGCTGAACGCCGCCGCCAACCGGGCCGTCGCCGACCCCGAAGTGCAGCGCGTCTTCCTGGCCAATGGCGCCGAGCCGCTTGGCTCGACGGTCGAGGGCCATGCAACCTTCGTCGCACAGGAGCGCGAGCGCTTCCGCGAGTGGGTGCGTGCCACGGGGCTGCGCATGGAATGACCAGCGCCGTCACCACCTGTCTTCAACGACGTGGCCTGAACAGGTAAGAAGGCATCACCATGGCCACGCCGATCCGCCGCCGGGCCCTGCCCGCGCTTCTGACCATGCCGGTCGCAGTGCGGACGGCGGCGCAGGAAGCCTGGCCGACGCGCCCGATCCGCGTGGTCGTGCCGTTCTCGGCCGGCGGCTCGACCGACATCCTGGCACGGATCGTCTGCCAGCGCTTGGCCGAGCGTCTTGGCCAACAGGTGGTGGTCGACAACAAGCCCGGCGGCGCCACCAACGTCGCCGCCGAGCACGTCGCCAAGTCACGGCCCGATGGCTACACGCTGCTCTTCGGTGCGGCGGCGATGAGCGTCAACCCCTCGTTGCTGCCGTCCATGCCGTACGACCTGTTCCGTGACCTCGCGCCGATCACCCTGGTCGCGCGAACGCCGCTGGTGCTGGTGGTGCATCCCGCGGTTCCCGCACGAACCGTCGCGGAACTACTGGATTTCGCGCGGGCACGGCCGGAGGGCCTGACCTACGGGACCGGTGGCAACGGCACCATCCCGCACCTGGCGACCGAGTTGCTGCGGACGCTGGCCGACGTGAAGCTGACCCACGTGCCCTATCGCGGCCAGGCTCCTGCCATGCCGGACCTCGTCGCCGGGCGCCTGCCGATGATGCTCGAGAGCGTGCCGCCGATGCTGCCGATGATCCGTGCTGGCCAGATCCGTGCCATCGCGGTTGCGGAACCGCAGCCGGTGGCAGTGCTGCCGGGGGTGCCGACGCTGGCGGCCTCTGGTTTTCCAGGCTTTGCGGCGGCTGCCTGGAACTCGCTGTGGGCGCCCGCCGGCACGCCGCCCGAGATCATCGGCCGGCTGAACCGCGAGGTGGTTGCGCTATTGGTGGAACCGGAGACGGCCGAACGCTTTGCCGAACTTGGCGCCATGCCCTCAGGCGGGACGCCGGAGGCGCTGGAGGGTTTCGTCCGCACCGAGATGGCGCGCTGGGCGGAAGTGGTCCGACGATCAGGTGCAAGAGCCGACTGATATTGCCGAGCGCTGGGCAGCCACGGTCGCGCCCCACGTCGCCGCTGCCCGTGAGCAGGGGTCAGGCCAACCCGCCCGCGTGCCCCGGCACATGCACGAGCCGGCAACAACCGCTTAGGTTGGAGACACGCCGCACCTCTGCGATCAGGACGCCAGCGCGTAGGCCCGGCCGAAACCGGTCGCGGGCAGGCCTTGCCGCCGCAGTAACGCATCGAGGCCGAGGCCGAGGCCGAGGCTGCGCCCAGCGCCGTAGATGGCGAACTGTCCGAGTGTGAACACTATGAACATGAACAGCCACGGCCACTCGTTCGGGTGGTGGTAGAGACCGAGCCAGAGCTGCAGCACGAACAGGATGCCGAGTACGCTGGCCAACCTCACCGCCAGGCCAAGGATCAGGCTGATGCCGAACGACATTTCAGTGAGAAAGACGAAGGGTTGCAACAGCGCGATGTTCGGCACCAGGACCTCGGTGGCAAAGGTGCGATGGAAGCCGAAGGCGGCGTGTTCGCCAATCTGCTCGGTCCAGGATTGAAAGCCGCCCGAGACTGGGAAGGGCAGCTTCCACAACGAGCCCTGGAACCACATCGACCCCACCAGCACCCGAAACAGCCAGATCAATACATTCGAGGCGGAGCGTTGTGCCGGATCACGCCGCCAGTTCTCCTGCGCGATCCAGGCGCTGGCCACCAGCAGCCCGATGAACAACAGCACGATCAGCCACCGCGCGGCGCCAAGCGCGGTCTGGTCGGTTTGAGCACCGATAAGGAACAGCCAGGTGTCGTAGAATGGATCGGTGCGCATGGGTCTGGCTCCTCAGCGGTGTCCGCCGCGGCGGCAAGCCCAATCCTGGCCATCCGCGACGAAGGCACGGGCCGCGGCACCGACAGCGAGCAAGGCCGCCGCCGCACCATCGATCTCGCCCTTCTCGAAGTCTCCTTCGTCCTGGCCCATTGCATTAGTGACGTGGGCAAAGCACACGGCGGGCCGACCGGCGGACTTGGCGTAAGCGTAGAGCGCCGCCGTCTCCATCTCCACCGCAAGACAGCCGCGCGCCCGTGCTGCGGTGATTGCCGCCTTAGTCTCGCGGAACGGCGCGTCCGTGGTCCAGGTCGCGCCACGGCACACTAGCAGGTCGGGCGCCTCCGCCCGCAGCCTCGCCGAAACTCGGTCCAGCAGAGCGGGATCAGGCGCCTCGGCAAAAGCAGCGGGCGGCAGGTAGTGGTGGCTTGTGCCCTCGTCGCGCAACGCCC
>JAABUN010008706.1_pt1 | contig 10246 bp, 7 predicted proteins | sample 5559311 | NCBI WGS metagenome assembly JAABUN01 (sample SAMN10711877, study PRJNA513370) | rock metagenome | isolation source: Antarctica rocks | place: Antarctica: Victoria Land, Siegfried Peak sud
GGGCCACCGGCGGGAGGCGGCGCCGAATGGCTGCCGGGCCAGGGGTCGCTCAGCATGACAACGCCGCCGCCGATCTCGATCTCGGCATGGCCGAGCTTGCCGCCCGGCGCCTCCAGCCTCATGCGTTCCCGCGCGCCGAAGGCCGCCGTGTAGAAGTCGATGGCGCGGGCGGCGCCATCGACGGTCAGGTAGGGCGTAATGCTGCCATAGCCCTCCGGCACCGCCTTCACCGTTCTCGACATCGTAGGTCCTCTCCCTCAACCAGGGGTATGGTACATATCAAGAACATAAATGGCAACGACTATCTCGTGAAGCGTCACTCCACCGGCAACGGCGCCTCCGCCAACTCCACCGCCTGGCCCAGATCGACGCCGAGCAGCCGAGACACCCCGCGCTCCTGCATCGTCACCCCATACAGCCGGTGCATCCGCGCCATGGTCAGCGGATGGTGCGTGACGACCAGGAACCGCGTCCCGAGCCGCCCCGCCGCCGGCCGCGCCATGTGGTCCAGCAGGTCGCACAGGCGTTCCACGTTGGCGTCGTCGAGCGGCGCGTCCACCTCGTCCAGCACGCAGACCGGCGCCGGGTGGCAGCGGAACACCGCGAAGATCAGCGACAGCGCGGTCAGCGCCTGCTCGCCGCCGCTCAGCAGCGACAGCGCGGACAGCTTCTTGCCCGGCGGCTCGGCGTAGATCTCGAGCCCCGCCTCCAGCGGGTCGTCCGAGCCGACCAGCGCCAGATGCGCCCTTCCGCCGCCGAACAGCCGCACGAACAGCGCGCGGAACTCCCGGTCCACTTGGTCGAACACCGCCCGCAGCCGCTCCCGCCCCTCGCGGTTCAGGTGGCCGATCGAGCCGCGCAGCTTGGCTAGCGCCACACCGATCTCGTCCCGGTCGTGGACGATCCTGGCGATCCGCGCCTCCAGCTCCGCCATCTCGACATCGGCGCGGAGGTTGACCGGCCCCATCTCCTCGCGCTCGCGGGCCAGGCGTTCCAGCTTGCGTCGCGCCCGCTCCTCCGCGGCATCGGAAAGCTCCTCGGCGGCCGGCAGCGCCGCTCCCTCGCCCAGCCGCTCGACCAGGCGCGCCTCCACCGCCGCCGCCAGGAGTCCGGCCTGATCCGCGGCGCCCTCGGCCCGCAACCGCGCCTCCCGCGCCGCGGCGAAGCCGGCATCGGCGGCGCGACGGGCCTCGCCGGCGGCCTGGCGCTCGGCCTCGGCCGTGGCCAGGGCGACGGCGGCGGCATCATGCTCCGCCGCGGCCGCCGCCAGCACGGTGCCGGCCTGGCGGCGGCGGGCGGCGGTGGCCTCGGGCGCCAGGGTCCGGGCATCGCGGGCGGTCGCGGCCTCGGTGGCGCGGTCCTGCAACTCCGCCAGCCGGCCGGCGGCATCGGCGCGGCGGGCCGCCCAGTCGGCGGCCTCCGCCGCCAGCGACCCGCGCCGCTCGGCAAGGCCGTCCCTCTCCGCCCGCAGCGCCGCCCGGAGGTCCCGCGCGGTGGCCTCGGCAGCCCGCGCGGCGGCCAGCGCCTGCCGCACCCGATCCACCGCCGCCCGGACCAGGGTGAGGTCGGGCAGCGCCGCCATGGCCTGCCGCGCCTGGGCCAGCGCCGTTGCCGCCTCGGCCGCGTCCTCCGACAGCCGCGCCAGTTGCGGCGCCAGGGCGGCGGCCCTGCCCTCGGCCACCACGGCCTCGGCGACGACGTGCGCGGCAGCATCGCGCGCGGCCTGCAATTCGGCTTCGGCGCCAAGGTGGGCGGCACGGGCGGCGGCTTCCGCGGCGGTGGCGGCGGCTTCGCGGCCTTCGGCGGCAGCCGCCGCGGCGCGCAGCGCGGCCAGGTCCGGCAGCGCCACCGCCGCGGCCTGCTCCGCCGCCGCAATCGCCGCCGCCCGCTCGGTCTCGAGCCGGGCCACCTGCGGCGCCAGGGCATCCACCCGGCCCGCCGCCCGGCTGGCGGCGGCGGCGAGCGTGGCCGCCGCCGTCCGGCTGCGCTGCAACCCCATCTCGGCCTCCGCCCGCGCATCGCGCGCCGCGGCTTCGACGGTGGATGCGGCGGTTGCCGCGGCGGCGGCGGCATCATGGTCGGCGATGGCCGTGCCGGCCTCCGGCAGCGCCGCCAGCACCGCCGCGGCAGCCTCCGCCGCCGTCGCCGCCGCCACCGCCTCGGCCGCGAGCCGCGCCAATTGCGGCTCCAGCGCACCGAGCCGGCTGGTGGCTTCGGCGGTCGCGGCGGCCAGCCGGCCGGCCTCGGTGCGGGCGGCGGCAAGATCGGCCTCGGCCGCCTCGCGAGCATCGCGAGCAGCGGCCTCGGCGGCGACCGCCGCGGTCTCGGCGGCGGCGGCCTCGGCGCCGGCCGCGCCGGTGCGTTCGGCCAGGGCCGCGGTCGCCGCCAGTCTCGCCTCGGCGGCCCGCAGGCGGTTGCGCTGGCGCAGCCGGGTGGCGCCGGGGTTCGGCGCATCGGCGCGGGCGGTGTGGCCGTCCCAGCGCCAGACCGCGCCGGCGCGGCCGACCAGCATCTGGCCGGGGGCGAGCCGCGCCTGCAACGCGACGCCATCCGCCCCGGCCGGCAGCAGCCCGACCTGCGCCAGCGCCCGGGCCAGGGCGGCCGGCGCCCGCACCGCCTCGGCCAAAGGCGGCACGCCCGGCGGCAGCGGCGGCGCGTCCACGAAGGGCGGCAGGCTGCGCCAGTGCCGCGCGGCGGCGGGATCGGCCGGACTGTCCAGCGCCTCCCCCAGCGCCGCTCCGAGCGCCGCTTCCAGCCCGGACGGCACGCTCATCTGGTCGAGCACCGGCGGCGCGCGGCCGGCACTTGGCTCCCGGACCTCCAGGGTTTCGCCCAGCGCCCGCACCTCGGCCATGGCATGGGCGTGCTCGGCGGCGGCGGCGGCGGCCGATCCCCGAGCCTTGGCGTGGCGGGCGGCGGCGGCGGCGCGGGCGGCTTCGGCGACGGCCACCGCGGCGCGCTGGCGCAGGGCCGCGGCCTCGGCCTCGGCGGCGGCGGCGGCCATCGCCCGGTCCAGCCGCCCGGCCGGCACCGCCGCGGCCAAGGCGGCATCGCGTTCCACCGCCAGACCCGCCGCCTGCCCGGCCGCCTGGCGGGCGCGCTGCGCGGTGGCCGCCTGTTCGGCGCTGGCCCGGCCGCGCAGCGCCGCGGCATCGGCGATGCGGCGACGGGCCGCGGCCACGGCATCCTGGGCCGCGGCACGGGCGGCCTCGGCGGCTTCCAGCGCGACACGGGCCGCCGCCAGCCCGGCTTCGGCCTGCCGGGTGGCCGCCGCCGCCGTGGCGAGGCGCGCTTCGGGGACCTGCTCGGCCAGCGCGGCGGCCTGTTCGGCCGCCAGCGTTGCGTGCTGCGCGGCGATCTGCCCGGCGCGCTGCCGGGCCGCCGACAGGACCGCCGTGGCGCGGCCAGCCTCGGCTTCGGCGGCGGCGGCGTCGCGGCGGGCGGCGGCCAGCGTGTCCTGCGCCGCGGCGCGCCCGGCCGCGGCCTGGTGGTGCGCGGTGCGGGCCTCCAGCAGTGCCGCCGCGGCAGCCTCCGCCAGGGCCTGCGCCGCCGCCTGGGCCGCGGCCGGGAGGCGGGCGGCCAGCGCCGCCGCGTGCTCGGCGGCCAGCGAGTCCTGCTGCGCCGCCAGCCGCCGCGACCGCTGCTCGGCGCCGGCAAGGTCCGTGGTGCCCTGGTTGGCGCGGGCGGCGATGGCGGCGGCCTCGTGGGTGGCCGCATCGGCGGCGCGTTCGGCGGCGCGGGCGGTCTCGGCGGCCTCGTGCAGCGCGGCCTCGGCGGCGGCCAGGCGGTCCGGCAGGCCGGCCTCGGCGACGTCCAGCGCCAGGATCTCCCGGCCCAGCCGTTGCCCGGCGGCCTCGGCGTCGGCCGCGGCGGCGGCGGCGTGCGCCAGGTCGCGCTCGATCCGCGCCAGGGTTTCGGTGGCCGCCGCCAGGGCGTCACGGGCGCGGCGCTCCTCGGCGTCCAGCCCCTCGGCCTCGATCCGGCAGCGCTCAAGCGCGGTGCGGGCGGCGGCCTCGGCCTCCCGCAGCCCTGGCGCCGCGGCCAGCGCCGCCTCGACCGATCGCGGCACCAGAGCGGCTTCCGCCAACCCATGCGCTGACGTGCCTTCGGTCACTTGTGGCATCGACGCGACTTCCGCCGATCTGGGTGCCAGCGCGGCTTCCGCCGCGACACTGCGGCGGGCCGCCGCCGTCGCCGCCGCCTCGGCCCGCGCCGTCGCCGCCGCGGCGAGGTCGAACCCCGCGCGCGCCACCGCCAGCGCCGCATCCGCGCGGGCGCGCAGCAGCGCGAACCACTCCGCCTCCGCCGCCCGCACCAGGCCGGAGAGGTTGCGGTAGCGGTTGGCCTGCCGCGCCTGGCGGGAAAGAGCATCCCGCTGGGTGCCGAGCTGCCCGAGCAGGTCCTCGGCGCGGCCCAGGTTGGCTTCGGCCTGGCGCAGCTTCAGCTCGGCCTCGTGGCGGCGGGCACGCAGGCCGGCGATGCCGGCGGCCTCCTCCAGCACCTGCCGGCGCTCCTCCGGCCGCGCCTGGATGATCGCCGAAACCCGGCCTTGGCTGACCATGGCGCTGGCCCGGGCGCCGCTGCCGAGGTCGGCGAACATGGTCTGCACGTCGCGCGCCCGGACCTCGCAGCCGTTCACCCGGAAGGCGCTGCCCTCGCCGCGGGCGATGCGGCGGACCACTTCGAGGTCGACGCTCTCGGCATGGGGCGGCGGCGCCAGCCCGGCGGCGTCCTCAAGGTAAAGGGTCACTTCCGCCAGGTTGCGGCCGGGCCGGGTGGCGGTGCCGGCGAAGATCACGTCGTCCATCTCGCCGCCGCGGAGCGACCGCGCGGAGGTCTCCCCCATCGCCCAGCGCAGCGCCTCGACCACGTTGGACTTGCCGCAGCCGTTCGGCCCGACGATGCCGGTCAGGCCCGGCAGCACCTCGACCACGGTCGCGTCGGCGAAGCTCTTGAAGCCGGCGATGCGGAGCCGCGCGAGCGTGGCCTGCTGCGTCGCCCGCAAGGGCGCCTCGACTGCATCCCGCAAGGGCGCCTCATCCCGCGGAGGTGCCTCGACCACATCCTGCGAGGCTACCTCGACGTCCGCCGGCGGCGGCGCCCCGCTCAAGCCCGCCTGGTCTCCTCGACCAGTTGCCGGAAGCGGTCGAAGGGAATGCTGCCGGACTGGTTGCGGGTGGTGCCGCCGTGGATGAAGGCGAAGCTCGGCGTCGCCTGGATCGAGTGCTCGCGCTCCGCCACCAGGCGCTGTTCCAGGATGCCGCGGCGCAGCGCCTCGTCCTGCCGCACCTGGTCGTATTGCGCACGGGACATGCCGGCCAGCGCGGCCAGTTTGGCGAGTTCCTCCAGGGGCTCGCCGCCGCGGGCGAAGGCCCAGCGGTCCTGGCTGGAGAGCAGCGTGCCGATGAAGCCCTCGTAGCGTTCGGCGGGCAGGCTGCGGGCGACCATCGCGGCGGTCAGCGCCAACTGGTCCAGCGGGAAGTCCCGCCAGAGCAGCCGCACCGCGCCGGTCTCAACCAGGTCCTTCTTCACCTGCGGGTAGGTCTCGCGGTGGAAGGCGGCGCAATGGCTGCAGGTCAGCGAGAAGAATTCCATCACCCGCACCGGCGCCTCGGCCTGGCCGACGCTGCGTTCGCCGAGGCGAGGGTCGGCGCCCTGGGCTGGCACCCGGCTGGCTGAGGCGAAGGGGGCGGCCAACGCCGCGGCGCCCAGCAGGGTGCGGCGGGCCAAGGCCAGGGCCAGAGGCGGGGCCAGGGCCAATGGGGGTGGGGTACGGCGCAGGCGCATGGGGCCTCCGGGGCAGGGGGGCGGCGGGACGGGGCGTGAGCGGCCCCAGGTTGCAGGTTCAGCCATGCCCCCGATAGACGCCCCGGCCGAGCTTTGCCAGCGCCGCGCGCAATTCCTCGCCCCGAATGGCGGCGACGGCGGCCTCCACCGGTTCCGGCAGGGCGGCCGGCGCGGCGGCGCGGCGGGGGCGCGCGGGGCCGCCGCCGGGCTGCTGCACGAAGCGCAGCCGCTCCACCGCCACCCGGCCGAGATGGGCGTTGATCCGGCCGATCAACTGCGGCGCCAGATGGGTGAGTTCCATCGCCACCGGCCCGGCGCAGGCCAGGGTCAGCGTCCCCGCGGTGAGCCGCCGGGGCGTCGTGACGGCGGCGAGCTGCGGCCCGACCACGCCGGCCCAGTCGGCCATCAGCATGGCGCCCGCGGGGCTGCGCTTGCGGAAGGCCGGGCGGGTCAGCGGCGGCAGCAGCGCACCGAGCGGCCGGGGGCCGTACACGTGGCGCCGATCCTTGCTATCAATCGCCATGGAACCCTCCGCCTACCCTTCGGCATCCGCGCTGCTCGCCTGGTACGACCGCCATCGCCGCACCCTGCCCTTCCGCGGTGGCGCCGGCCCCCAGGACCCCTACCGCGTCTGGCTGTCCGAGGTGATGCTGCAGCAGACCACGACGGCGGCGGCAGGGCCACGCTTCGCGCGATTCCTGGAGCGCTTTCCCGATGTCGCGGCGCTGGCGGCGGCGCCGGCGGCCGCGGTGATGGAGGAATGGGCGGGCCTCGGCTACTACGCCCGCGCCCGCAACCTGCACGCCTGCGCCAAGGTGGTGAGCGCGGCCGGCGGCTTCCCGCGCGATGTCGCGGGGCTGCGGGCGCTGCCCGGCATCGGCGCCTACACCGCGGCGGCGGTGGCGGCGATCGCCTTCGGGGAACCGGTGGTGCCGGCCGACGGCAACGTGGAGCGCGTGATGGCCCGCATCTTCGCCGAGACCACGCCGCTGCCGGCCGCCCGGCCACGGCTGGCGGCGCTGGCGCAGGGGTTCATGGCGGATGCGGCGGCCCGCGCCAGGCCGGGCGACTTCGCGCAGGCGCTGTTCGACCTCGGCGCCACGATCTGCACGCCAAAAGCTCCGGCCTGCGCGCTGTGCCCCTGGCGTGCCGACGCGGAGCATCCCTCGCGTGCCGACGCGGACCATCCCTCGCGTGCCGACGCGGACCATCCCCCGCGTGCCGACGCACGACATCCCTCGCGTGCCGACGCACGACGCCCCTGGCAGGGCGGCTGCGCGGCACAGGCGCAGGGCATCCAGGCGACGCTGCCGCGGAAGGCGCCGAAGCGGGCACGGCCACTGCGGCACGGGGCGCATTTCCTGGTGACGGATGCGGCCGGCGCCGTCCTGCTGCGCCGCCGGGCGCCGCGCGGGCTGCTCGGCGGCATGCTGGAGGTTCCGGGCACACCTTGGCGCGACGCGCCGTGGGACGCCGCCGAGGCGCTGCCGCACGCGCCGCTGCCGGGCCTGGCGTGGCACCGCGTGCCGGGCATCGCCACCCACGGCTTCACGCATTTCGAGCTGGAGATGGTGCTGTATGCGGCGTGGGTGGCGCGGCTGGTCCCGCCCGAGGGGTGCGAGGCGCGCGGGCTGGCGGCGGCGCTACCGGCCCTGCCCACGGTGATGCGCCGGCTGCTGGCGCTGGCGGGCGACATGGCGGAAGTGGGTTTTCCGCTGGGGTCGCCCACGGGACCACCCGGCGGCGCCGGCCGCTGACCTATCCGTTCCCCGGCGGGCACCTCCCCGGCGGGCATCAGCCGCGGCCGACCAGCACGACACGGAATTCGTCCAGCACGCGCAGCCGGCCGCCGGGCGCCTCGACGTGCCAGAAGGCCCAGCCGTTGCAACTCGGCGCGTCCTGCACCTGGGCGCCGACCTGGTGGATGGAACCCTGCGCGGTGCCGCAGCGGATGGAACCGTCGGCCGTGACGGTGGCGGCCCAGCGGCGGGCGCGGTCGGTCAGCACCGAGCCGGGCGGCACCAGACCGCGCTCGACCAGCGTGCCGAAGGGGATGCGCGGCTGCTCGCGTTTGGAGGGCGTGGTCGTGGCGGCGGCGTCCGACAGCGGCGCCGTGGCCGCGACGCGGGCGCGGGCGGCGGCGGCGTAGGTGGCCTCGCGCTCGATGCCGACGAAGCGGCGGCCGAGGCGCCGGGCGACCGCGGCGGTGGTGCCGGTGCCGAGGAAAGGGTCCAGCACCACGTCGCCCGGCGTGGTGCAGGACAGGATGACGCGGTGCAGCAGGGCCTCGGGCTTCTGGGTCGGGTGCAGCTTGGCGCCGGCTGGGTCGCGCAGGCGTTCGTGGCCGGTGCAGAGCGGGATCAGCCAGTCGCTGCGCATCTGCAGGTCTTCGTTCAGCGACTTCATGGCGGCGTAGTTGAAGCGGTAGCGGCTGTCGGGGCCGTGCGCGGCCCAGATCAGCGTCTCGTGCGCGTTGGTGAAGCGGCGGCCGCGGAAGTTCGGCATCGGGTTCGATTTGCGCCAGATGACGTCGTTCAGCATCCAGAAGCCCAGGTCCTGCAAGGCGGTGCCGAGGCGGAAGACGTTGTGGTAGCTGCCGATCACCCAGATGGTGCCGTCGTGGCGGAGGATGCGGCGGGCCTCGGTGAGCCAGGCGCGGGTGAAGGCGTCGTAGGCGGCGAGGCTGTCGAAGTGGTCCCAGGCATCGTCGACGGCGTCGACCAGGCTGTCGTCGGGTCGGCGGAGATCGCCCTTGAGTTGCAGGTTGTAGGGCGGGTCGGCGAAGATGGCGTGAACCGAGGCCGGCGGGAGGCTCCGCATCAACGCGATGCACTCCCCGACCAGGATCCGGTCAAGGAACAGTTCCAGCCCCAATCCCACGCCGAATTCCCGCCACAGCCCCGAGGTTGCAGCATCGCCGGCCGGAGTCCGCAGGTCAATCGAAACGGCTAACGGCCTGATCGACCGGCGAAAAGCCGCGGCGGTGGTGCGGGCAGGGGCCGTGCCGGGCCAACGCGTTGCGGTGCGCCAAGGTGGCGTAGCCGGCGTGGGCGGCGAAGCCGTAGGCCGGCCAACGGCGGTCGAGGCGGGCCATGGCGCGGTCGCGGACCACCTTGGCGAGGATCGAGGCGGCGGCGATGGACAGCGAGAGGCTGTCGCCGCGGACCACGCAGCGCACCAGGCAAGGCAGGCGCGGCGGTTGGTTGCCGTCGACCAAAGCGAGGCCGGGCGGGGTGGGCAGGCGGGCCACGGCGCGGGCCATGGCAAGCAGGCTGGCGCGGAGGATGTTGAGGCGGGCAATCTCGGCGACCGAGGCGGCGGCGATGCCGAACTCGACCAGGCCGGCGGCGTGGGCGGCCTGCAACGCGGTGAAGGCGGCGGCGCGGGCGGCGGGGCGGAGCGCCTTGCTGTCGTCCAGCAGGCGGGCGAGGCCGGGAGGGACGCCGTGCGGAAAGACCACGGCGGCGGCGAGGACGGGGCCGGCGAGCGGGCCGCGCCCGGCCTCGTCCACGCCAGCGATGCGCCCGCCGGGGCAGGCGAGGCGGGCGGCGGCTTCGAGGGTGAAATCGGGCATGGGCGAGGCGTATAGCAGTGGCGGGCGGCGGGACCTTGGGCGGCGGCCGGGCCACGCATCGGGTTCGGCGGGCCGGCGCGGGTTTGCGCCCTCATGGCAAGGGCAGCCACGGCGCAGGACGGCATCGGTGGTCCGGGACGGGGCGCCGACGGCAGGGGAGGCCACGGCGCAAGCCAGCCTGTTGGACAGCGCCGGCGGGTGACGCTGCGCGGCACGTGCGCAGGGAAGCCGCGGCGGCTGGCGGGGCGGCTGGCGGGGGCATAGGCTGGCGCGGCGTGAAAATGGAGGCTGCCATGCCCGAAGGCACCACTGCCAAGCCCGCCAGGAAGCGCCTGCTGGCGGACGAGCCGGCGCCGCCCTCGCACTTCCTCGAACCGGCCGGGATGCCCTGGGAGGCGACGAAGTTTCCCGTCATCGAGACCAAGCTGCTGTTCAGCGACCCGGCCAGCGGCATGTCCACCATGCTGTTCCGCATGGCGCCCGGCGCGGTGGTGCCGCTGCACGAGCACACCGCCGTCGAGCAGACCTGGATGCTGGAGGGCAGCCTGGTGGACGAGGAGGGCGCCTGCCTGCCGGGCCAGTTCGTCTGGGGGCCGGCGGGCAGCACCCATGTGGCGCACGCCCCGGACGGCGCGGTGTTCCTGTCGGTGTTCATGCGGCCGAACCATTTCGCGGCAGGCGAGAGCTTCTTCACCGAGCAGGCGCCCGACTGAACGAACCGGGGCTGCGCGGTTTGGCCCGATGCGGCGCCGTTCGGACAAATCCCCTCCTGATTCCGCGGAAACCTCAGCCAGTTTGAGCAGGCGATAGGGCATCGGCGGGGTCTGGGCGGCGGCCTTGGTCAGGCGCGTCAGCATGGCGGCGAGGTCGTAGCGCCGGTTGAAG
>JAABUN010008707.1_pt1 | contig 10246 bp, 9 predicted proteins | sample 5559311 | NCBI WGS metagenome assembly JAABUN01 (sample SAMN10711877, study PRJNA513370) | rock metagenome | isolation source: Antarctica rocks | place: Antarctica: Victoria Land, Siegfried Peak sud
CCGGGCTCAGCCGAGATGCGCGGCACGTCGACGCCCAGGGCCGCACACTCCTTGCCGATGATGTCGGCCATGCCCTGCGCGAGGTTGACCGCTGCCAGCGGGTGGTGCTCAGTGGTGTAGGCGATGCCGAACCCGCCACCGATGTCGAGCTCGGGCAGCGCGACGCCGTGCTCGCGAAGGACCTGGGCGTGCAGGCCCAGCACCCGCCTGACGGCAACCTCGAAACCCTGGACGTCGAAGATCTGTGACCCGATGTGGGAGTGCAGCCCACGCAGCTCGAGCTCGGGACGGGCCAACACCCGGGAAACTGCCTGTGCCGCAGCGCCTCCGGCCAACGACACGCCGAACTTCTGGTCTTCGTGGGCGGTGGCGATGTAGGAGTGGGTGTGGGCCTCGACGCCGACGGTGACGCGCAACAGCACCGGCGCCCGCATCCCGCGGGTAGCCGCGGCGTCTGCCACCCGGTCGATCTCGGCCAGCGAGTCGACGACGATCCGGCCCACGCCCAGGTCGAGTGCCCGCCCGATCTCGGCGTCGCTCTTGTTGTTGCCGTGCAGCCCGAGTCGGGCTGGTGGCACCTGGGCGCGCATCGCGACGGCCAGCTCGCCCCCGGTGCAGGTGTCGAGGAAGAGTCCCTCCTCGACGACCCAGCGCGCCACCTGCGTGCACAAGAATGCCTTGCCCGCGTAGTAGACATCGGCTCCGCCGCACAGGTCACGAAACGCGTCGTCAAAGGCGACGGCGAAACCCCGTGCGCGAGAACGGAAGTCGTCTTCATCCAGCACATAGGCCGGCGTCCCGAACTCAGCTGCGACGGCGTCGACGCCGACCCCAGCGACCTGCAGAACCCCGTCGTCGCGACGGCGCACCGATCTCGCCCACAGGGCGGGGACCAAGGCGTTCACGTCCTGCGGAGCCTGCAACCACGGCGGGGCGGCGTATCCGTCGGCGTGCAGCGAGCCGGCCTCGTGAGCGCGCACTACATCCGCTCCGGGGCCGACACGCCGAGCAGGTCGAGCCCCCGCGCCAGCACCGTGCGGGTGGCCTCGTTGACCCACAACCGGGTGCGGTGCAGGTCGGTCACCTGCTCGTCCGCGTCCTGCGGGCGAACCCGGCACGCGTCGTACCACTTGTGGTAAGCGCCAGCCAGGGTCTCGAGGTAGCGGGCGACGCGGTGCGGCTCGCGCAGCTCGGCGGCGCGGGCGACCACGCCCGGGAACTGGCCGAGTACGCCGAGCAGCACCGACTCGGTCTCGTGATCGAGCAGCGAGGGGTCGAAGCCGTCGGCCATCAGCACGCCGTCCTCGACGGCGAGCCGGGTGACGTTGCAGGTGCGCGCATGGGCGTACTGCACGTAGAACACCGGGTTGTCGTTGGTGCGCTTGGTGAGCAGGTCGAGGTCGATGTCGATCATCGAGTCCGACGAGGACCGCGCGAGGGCGTACCGGCCGGCGTCCACCCCGACGGCTTCGACCAGGTCCTCGAGTGTGACGACGGTGCCGGCGCGCTTGCTCATCCGCAGCGGCTCGCCGTCGCGCACCAGGTTGACCAGCTGGCCGATCAGGATCTCGAGGTTCTTCCCCGGTTCGTCGCCGAAGCAGGCGCACATGGCCATCATCCGACTCACGTAGCCGTGGTGGTCGGCCCCCAGCATGATGACGACGCGGTCGAACCCCCGCTCACGCTTGTCGAGGTAGTAGGCCAGGTCACCGGAGATGTACGCCGGCTGGCCGTCGCTCTTGACGACCACGCGGTCCTTGTCGTCGCCGTAGGTGGTCGTGCGCAACCACAGCGCGCCGTCCTTGTCGTACATCTGGCCCTGGTCGTGCAACCGCGCGATCGCCCGGTCGACCGCCCCGGACTCGTGCAGCGTGTTCTCGTGGAAGTAGACGTCGAAGTCCACCCCGAAGTCGTGCAGGCTCTGCTTGATCTCGGTGAACATCAGCTCGACGCCCTCGCGGCGGAACACCTCTTGCGGATCGGTCTGGTCGAGCGCGTCGGGGACGACAGCCAGGACGGCATCCGCGATCTCCTGGACGTAGGCCCCCCCGTATCCGTCTTCAGGTACCTTTTGGCCCGACGCCCGAGCGAGCAGCGAGCCCGCGAAACGGTCGATCTGCGCCCCGTGGTCGTTGAAGTAGTACTCGCGGGTCACCTCGGCACCCTGCGCCTGGAGGATGCGGGCCAGCGAGTCACCGACCGCTGCCCACCGCACGCCGCCCAGGTGGATGGGACCGGTGGGGTTGGCGGAGACGAACTCCAGGTTGATCCGTTCGCCCGCCGCGGCGACCCCGTCACCGTAGGAGGCGCCCTGCTCGACGATCGAGCGGACCACCTCGCCGGCCGCGGCGGCGTCCAGGGTGATGTTGAGGAACCCCGGGCCGGCGATGTCGATGCTCTTGATCCCCTCGACCTCACCGAGCCGGTTGGCCAACGCGGTAGCCACCTCGCGGGGGGGCACGCCGGCGGCCTTGGCCAGCTGCAGCGCCACGTTGGTCGACCAGTCACCGTGGTCGCGGTTGCGCGGCCGCTCGACCCGCACCTCGGCCGGCACAGCGTCCACGGCGAGGTTCAGCTCGCGGCTGGACACCGCGGCCACCACGCAGGCGCGGATCGCGGACGAGAGCTGCTCGGGGGTCACCCCACCAGGCTACCGGCGCGCCACCGAGCCCTCGGCGGGGTTCACCGCACCCGGCCGCCGGCGGCCAGGACGCCGACGATCGCGACGAGCTCGTCGGGGTCGAACGGCTTGGCGATGAACGCGTCGACGCTCGCCTGCTCGGCCTGGGCCCGGTGATGACCTTGCACCGAGGCGGTCACCATCACCACCGGCAGGTGCTCGAGCTCGGGGTCTGCGCGGATCATCGCGACGGTCCACCACCCGTCCCGGCGGGGCATCAGCGCGTCGACGGTGATCACGTCGGGCAGCTGCGCTGCCGGGTCGCGCAGGATGTCGAGGGCCTCCTGCCCGTCCCGGGCCTCGACCACGTCATAGCCCTCAAGCTCGAGGTTCATCACGATCAGCGAGCGCACCGAGTCGGTGTCGTCGCACACCAGCACCCGCGGCGACTCCAGCGAGGCGACCGACCGGCGCCGACGGCCCATGCCCGGTGACGACATGTGACCGATCGTAACCATGCGCGGCGTCCGAGCGTGGGGTAGCTTCGCGACGGCGGATCTCATCCATGCGCAGGGACCGCGCTCACTCGCTGTCCTGGGGATGGCCGGGGCGGACTGGATCAACCAGACGGTCTTGGTGGCGTCGTCGATCAGATAACGCAGCCGCCCACCGCTGGTGACCTCGTACAGCCATTGATCCAACGTCTCGCCCTCCATGACACCGGTGGCGAGGTCGAGCTTCAGCGGGCGTTGCCGCGTGGGGAGGCACCGGGGAAGTCCAGCAGGGATTGGTCCTCGGGCAGACGTCAGCTACGACGCCGCGATCAACGGCGGCGTCATCGTCGCCTTTCAGGGCAGCTTCTATCTCTTCGGTGGGACGAGCTCGGGCAGCCCGCAGTGGGCCGGCATCACCGCCGACGTCGCCCAGCTGAAGAAGGGCTCGCTCGGCTTCCTCAACCCGGCGCTCTACCGGATCGCCCGTTCGACGCCGTCGGCCTTCCACGACATCACCGTCGGGTAGAACCGCGACTTCGGCCTCGGCGGCTTCACCGCCGGTGCGGGCTGGGACGCGGCCAGCGGCCTCGGCTCGCCGCAGGTCGGCACGCTCGCGCTCGCCCTAGCGGGCAAGTAGCGGCAACCGCACCTCTCGTCACCGCTACGGGCGGGTGGGCCGACGGCCCACCCGCCCGTGGAGCTTCCACGTGCCGGTGCCCGCACGGTTGCGAGCCGTGACCGTCAGTCCGCGCGGCCGGCGAGGTAGGTGTCGATCCGATCCGGGGCGAAGATGTGGTCGGTGAGCACGGCGCTCAGTCCGGCCACGCCGGATGAGTCCCCGAGCGCCGCGGGCACGACCTGCAGTCGCCGGGTGGCCAAGGGCAGCGAACGTCCGTAGACCGACTCGCGGATGCCCGCGAAGAGGTGGACCTCGGCCGCGGCGAGCTCGCCGCCGATGACGACGACGCCCGGGTCGAGCAAGCTCACCGCGTCGGACAACGCGATCCCGACCAGGCGCCCGGCGCGTCGTAGCAGGGTCGTGGCCAGCGGGTCGCCGGCCGCGCCGAGGGCCACCACCTCCGAGGTGCTGTTGACGGCCCGGCCGCCCGCGTTGAGGTCACGCACCAGCGCCCATCCCCCGGCGTACGCCTCCACACATCCAAGATTGCCGCACCGGCAGCGCGGCGGCTCGCCCTCGCCCCGGGGCGTGATCTGGATGTGGCCGATGTCGCCGGCCGCCCCACCAGACCCACGGTAGATGGCGCCGCCGGCGATGATGCCCGAGCCGATCCCGGTGGCGAGCTTGACCATGAGCATCGAGGAGCGGTCGGACCACGCCGAGCGGTGCTCGCCCAGCGCCATCGCGTTGGCGTCGTTCTCGACCACCACCGGGCAGGCGAACCGGTCGGCGAACCACTCGCGGATCGGGTAGCCGTCCCACCCGGTCATGATCGGGGGGCTGACGACGGTGCCGCTCTCGAAGTCGACAGGTCCGGGGAGGGCCAGGCCGATACCCCGCACCAGATCGGTGGTCACCCTCTCGGCCTCGAGGACCTGGTCGAAGAGCGTCTCGACGCGGCCGAGCCACGTCTTGGGACCCGTGGCCACGTCCAGCGCCGAGCGGGTCTCGCGGCGGATGTTGCCGGCCAGGTCGGTGAGCGCGACCCTCACCCCGGTCGCACCGGCGTCGGCGACGAGCAGGACCCCGCTCTCGCGGCGGAAATGGAACTGGTCCGGCGGGCGACCGCGCGGGGTACTCGCCGTCGCGACCGGCCCGATCAGCCCCGCCCCCAGGAGAGTGTCGAGCCGGCTGCCGACGGTGGAGCGCGATAAACCCGTGGCCTCGATGATCTGGGCGCGGGTGAGTCCGTCGGATCGCCGGATCTCGTCGAGCACGTGGCCGGCTGATCCTCCCCACCCCACGCCCGTTCCGGACAAGGCATGACGTCGTACGGCGCTGCCGGTCGTCGGGTGGCCGTTCGGGGCGGTGCGGTCAGTCATGGCTTCCTGGGGAGCGAGGAGTCGTGCAGTAGTTCTATCAGACGGCTCGCACTTTTTGCTTGACACTAGCCATAAGTATGATCTTCACTACTCATAAGTCGCAGGCCCCCGCCGGCGCCCTATACGGTTCTCAATGGAGAGGCATCTCATGGCACTCACCCCCCGTCCTGCCGTCCGGCCGCTGCTCGCCCTCGGCGTCGGTGGCCTCGCCGCCGTCCTGGCGGCGTGCTCGGGCTCGAGCGGGTCCGCCGGCCAAGCGGGTTCGTCCGCCAGCGCAGCCAGCACGTCCGGCTCGGTCGCGGCCGTCATCAAGGGTCTCGACAACCCGTTCTTCCAGACCATGGAGTCGGGACTGAAGGACGACGCGGGCAGTACGGCGCTGACCGTGCAGGCCGCCTCGTCGATCACCGACACCTCGGGTCAGGCCGATAAGCTCACCAGCCTCGCCGGGCAGAGCTTCGGCTGTTTCGTCATCAACCCGATCTCCGGCACCAACCTCGTGCAGGGGGTGGCCCAGCTGTCGGCGAAGAAGATCCCGATCGTCAACATCGACAGCCCGATCGACTCCGCTGCCGCAGAGGCAGCGTCTGCGACCATCGCGACCTACATCGGCACCGACAACGTCGAGGCAGGGAAGTTAGGCGGCAAGGAGATGAGCACCTTGCTGCCGAGCGGCGGCCAGGTCGCCCTCATCGGGGGGATCTCCGGCGACGCCACCAGCGGGGCCCGCCTGGAGGGCTTCCAGAAGGGGATCTCCTCGTCGATCTCGGTCGTACAGACCGTCGCCGCCGACTGGGACCGCCAGACGGCCCTGACCAAGGCCACCGACATCCTGTCGGCGAAGCCAGATCTCAAGGGCTTCTTTGTGGCCAACGACGACATGGGTCTGGGTGTCGCACGCGCTATCGCGAACGCCGGGAAGACGGGCAAGGTCAAGGTCATCAGCGTCGACGGCAACAAGGACGCGTTCGAGGCCGTCAAGGCCGGCGGCATCGACGCGGTTGTGGCCCAGTTCCCCTACGTCATCGGCAAGATGGGCCTCGAGGCCTGCCGGGCGGCCATGGCTGGCAAGACGCTTCCGACGTCGGTCAAGGCCCCCGTCCAGCTCGTTACGAAGGCCAACGTGGACGCGGCCCTGAGCGCGGCCCCCAAGCCCGGTGACGCCTACACCGACCCCTTCGCGGACCTTCTGAAGTGAGCACGCCACCGAGCGCGTCGGTCGCCACCGCGCCGTCCCCGGCGGGGAGCATCCCCGCAGGGCGAGCCCGCTGGCGCCTGGATCCGACCCACTTGGCCGACTGGGCGGCCCTGGTGGGCCTCGTCGTCCTCGTCGTCGTCTTTCAGGTGCTGAACCCGACGTTCCTCACCCCCGGCAACATCCAGGCCATGCTCGTCGCGGCAGCGATCCTCGTGGTCCTCGCCCTGGGCCAGACTTTCGTGGTCGCCACCTCGGGAATCGACTTGTCGATCGCCTCGACGATGACCTTGGCCGCCGTGGTCTTCGGGTGGACCTTCGCCGCCGGCTGGGCCCTGCCGCTATCAGTCGTGGCCGCGGTCGTCACGGGGGGTGCCGTTGGCTTGGCCAACGGCCTCCTCGTCTCACGGGGCCGGATCACGGACTTCATCGTCACCCTCGGCACGCTCTCGGCCGCGTCTGGGCTCGCGCTGATCATCGCCGACGGCAAGCCGACGACTGTCATCAGCGCCCCCCTGCTGCGGCTGTCTACCGGCACGGTCGGCATCATCGGCTACAGCGTGATCGTCGCCGCCGTCCTGGCCGTCATCGGGCACGTCGTGCTGTTCCACACCCGCTTCGGCACCTACGTCCTGGCGACCGGTGGCAATGCCGAGGCCGCCAACGCCACCGGAGTCAACACCGGCCGCATCAAGACCGCGGTCTACGTCATGTCCGGGGTGCTCGCCGGGATCGGCAGTATTCTTCTTGTCGCCCGTGTCGGCGCTGCCGAGCCGGCCGCCAACACCTCGTTCCTGCTCAACTCCGTCGCCGCAGTGGTCCTTGGTGGCGTCAGCCTCTTCGGCGGACGGGCGACCGTCATCGGGCCCGTCATCGGCGCCCTGCTGCTAACCGCGCTGGTCAACGGTCTCACCCTCCTGGGGGTCTCACAGTTCTACCAGCCCCTCTCTGTGGGCGTCGTCGTCGTGCTCGCCGCCTTCCTCACGAGGTTCCAGAAGTGACCCAGAGACTGCACACCCACCTTGCCGACGACGTGCCCACCGACGTGCTCCTCGATGTGCGGGACGTCTCCCTCTCGTTCGGCCAGGTGCGTGCCCTGCGCGGTGTGTCGATTCACGCCCGCCGCGGAGAGGTCACCGCCATCGTCGGCGACAACGGCGCCGGCAAGTCGACGCTTATCCGCTGCATCAGCGGCATCCACCGTCCCGACTCCGGCGCCATCTCCTTCGACAGTGAGCCGGTCGCCTTCCGCTCACCGGAGGCAGCCCGTGAGGCCGGCATCGAGACGGTGCACCAGAACCTTGCGCTCGTCGAGGACCTCACGGTCTGGCAGAACCTCTTTCTCAACCGCGAGCTGGTGCGCCGGATCGGCCCCGTGGCCTTCCTCGACCGGCGGGCGATGCGCCGGCAGGCCGAGGAGATGGTCTCGGGCCTCGCGGTCAACGTGCCCGCGGTCGGCTCTCGCGTCCGACGCCTCAGCGGCGGCCAGCGTCAGGCCGTCTCGATCTGCCGTGCCGCCGGCTTCACCTCCAAGCTCATCATCATGGACGAGCCCACGGCCGCTCTCGGTGTGCAGGAGACCGCCCGCGTCGAGGAGCTCATCCAACGCCTGCGCGACGAGGGTCACGCCATCGTCCTCATCAGCCACAACTTTGCCCAGGTGCTGCGGCTCAGCGACGCGGTGTGGGTGATGCGCGCCGGACGGTGCGTAGCAGGACGTCGTACGACCCAGACCGACGGCGACGAGGTCGTCGCCCTCATCACCGGCGCCCGCGCCGGTGACCTGCCCCTGACTTCGCCCGAGACGGAATGAGCACCCTGACCATGACCAGCACGCCAGACACCACCCCAGACGTCGCACCGGATACCAACCCCTTGGGCATCCACGCCCTGGTCTGGGTCGGCGACACGTCGCCGGCCAGCGTGAGCAGCGCGGTCAAGCAGACCGCCGCGGCGGGCTACGACATCCTCGAGTTCTCGCTGCACGACTCGGTCAACCTCGACCGTGAGGCGACCAAGGCGCTCCTTCAGCAGCACGGTCTGCGCGCGGCTTGCTCACGCGGACTGGCCCTCGACGCCGACGTCTCCAGCGAGGACCCGGCCGTCGTGGCCCGCGGTGCCGCCTTGCTGCAGGAGTCGCTCGCCGTCACCCACGGCATCGGTGGGTTCCTGCTCACCGGCGCTCTCTACAGCGCCTTCGGCAAGGCGCAAGCGCCGCTGAGCAAGACCGGCCGCGACAACGTGGTGGGGGTGCTCAAGGAGCTGGCCGTCGACGCCGAGAAAGTCGGGGTCCAGCTCGGGCTGGAGATCTGCAACCGCTACGAGACCAACGTCGTGAACACGGCGCGCGACGCACTTGCCCTGGCCGACGACATCGGCGCGGATAACGTACTCATCCACCTCGACACATACCACATGAACATCGAGGAGACCGACCTCGCGCAGCCGGTGCGTGACGCCGACGACCGGCTCGGCTATGTGCACATCGGGGAGAACCACCGCGGCTACCTCGGGTCGGGGCTGTTCGATTTCCCGACCTTCTTCGGCGCACTGGCCGAGGTGGACTATCGCGGACCACTTACCTTTGAGTCGTTCTCGTCGGCCGTGCTCGCCCCCGGACTGTCGAACGACCTCGCCATCTGGCGCAACCTCTGGGACGACGGAGGCGATCTCGCCGCACGCGCCCACGAGTTCATGGCCGACGGCCTCAGGGCGGCCCGGCGTGACCGCGTCGGCGGCTGAGCCGGCCGGCGGCGGGCTCGCCGACGAGCTCCTCGCGGCCGCCATCACCCTCGTGGGCGGTTCGGGCCGCGTCGTCCTCGGGATTGCCGGTGCGCCCGGCGCCGGCAAGACGACCCTCGCCGAGCTCCTCGTCCGCGAGGTCGGCGCGCGGCAGGGTGCCGACTGGGTCGCCCACCTGCCCATGGATGGCTTCCACCTCGCCGACCGCCAGCTGCACCGGTTGCATGCGCTGGGCCGCAAGGGCGCCCCGGACACTTTCGATGCCCAGGGCTACGCCCACCTCGTCGAGCGAATGACCACCGAGCCCGACAAGTGGATCTACGCCCCGGGGTTCGACCGGACGCTGGAGCAGCCCCTCGCCGCCGACATCGTCGTCCCCCCAAGCGCCCGGCTGATCATCACGGAGGGCAACTACCTCCTGCTCGAGGGTGGGGCGTGGCCGCGGGCCCGGGCCGCCATGCGCGAGGTCTGGTTCGTCAGCGGCAACGACGAGCAGCGGGTCGACCGACTGGTCCGCCGGCACATCACCTTCGGCAAGCGCCCCCAGGCGGCCCGGGCCTGGGTGGAGTCCTCCGACCAGGTGAACGCCGAGCTCGTCAGCGCTGGGTCCACCCAAGCCGACCGGGTCGTGCTGAACGGTCCCCACGGGTGGTCGTTCGCCACCTCACGGCCGTTCTCGACCTCTGGCTGAGGGGTGCCGCCCGAAGGCCCGGTGACGCCAACTCGCTGTGGGTATGGCTCGGGAGTAACCACCGCCCCGGCCCGCTTCCCGTTCGCCTTCGAGGACCGGTACGTCGGCCCCGCCCGACTCTTGGGCGTCATCCCCGACACGACGTCGATCGTCGTGGAGGCCGGGCGTCTCACCGCCCGATTCGGCCCCTGGCGGATCGACACGCCCGTGGACAACATCGCCTCCGTGAGCCTCACCGGCCCCTACGCGTTCCTCAGACCGCCGGCCGGCCCACCTCGGTGTCACCGACCTCGGGCTCACCTTCGCGACGAACTCGCGCGCGGCGGTCGTCTCGCGTCTCGTCTCGTGGTTCGCTTCGCAGGACCTGCTTACCGTACGACGCCTCGTTGGGCGCGACCTGTGACCTCTGGCCCCGGTCCTGACCGGCCCCGTAGGCTGCACGACCGAGGGGCCTCTAGCTCAATGGTTAGAGCTGCGGACTTTTAATCCGTAAGTTGTGGGTG
>JAABUN010008708.1_pt1 | contig 10246 bp, 11 predicted proteins | sample 5559311 | NCBI WGS metagenome assembly JAABUN01 (sample SAMN10711877, study PRJNA513370) | rock metagenome | isolation source: Antarctica rocks | place: Antarctica: Victoria Land, Siegfried Peak sud
GGCGCGCCGGGACCGCTTCGGGGCTGAGGGGCGCGCCGCCGCCTCCGTGGCGTTGGCGCTCCTGGACCTTGCGGCCTCGGCGGCGCGCGGAGGCTTGGCGGCGCGCGCGCGGCCGGCGGCGCGAACCCGCGCAGGCGCGGCGGTCGCGGCGGGGACCGTCGCGGCCGGCGCGGCGACGTCCGCCGGAGCCACTGAGGCCGGAACGGACGCCCGCGTCGGGTTCGCCGCGGCCGGGGCACCCGCGCCGGCCTTCGGCGCCGCGGCTGGGCCGGAGACCCGCCGGGGCGGCGGGTTGACCCGGGCGATCTGCCCCGTGTGGGCGGCTGCGTAGCGGCGGCGCTCGCCGCCGGCAAGGGTCTCGGCAACCGGCGGGGTCACGCCGTCACCTCATGGCGCAGCTTCTGCGCGACCCGCAGGCGCGCCGAGCGTGACCGCGGGTTGGCCGCGACCTCGCCGGGCGTGGGCGCGATGGCCCGCCGGGAGATCAGCTCGGCCTCCGGCGTGCGACCGCAGACGCAGACCGGGAAGTCCGGAGGGCACACGCACCCGCGCGCGCGGTCGGCCAGGAAGCGCTTCACGCGGCGGTCTTCGAGCGAGTGAAACGAAATACCTGCAAAGCGGCCTCCTTCGGGCAGCAGGCCCCACGCGGCGGGAAGCCCGGCGTCGAGCTGGTCGAGCTCCTCGTTGACCGCGATGCGGATCGCCTGGAAGACCCGCTTGGCCGGGTGGCCGCCGGCGAAGCGCGCCGGCGCGGGCACGGCGGCGGCGATCACCTCGACGAGCTGGTTGGTGGTCTCCAGGGGGCGCCGGGCGCGCTCGCGCACGATCGCGCGGGCAATCGGCCGGGCGTAGCGCTCCTCGCCGAAGTCGCGGAACAGGCCCGCGAGCCGGCGCTCGTCCCACCCCTCGACGATGTCGCGAGCGGTGAGATCCTGGTCGGGGTCCATGCGCATGTCCAGGGGCGCGTCGTAGGCGTAGGAGAAGCCGCGCTGCCAGGTGTCGACCTGCATGGAGGACATCCCGAGGTCCATGTAAACGATGTCGGCGGACAGACCCTCGTCGCAAAGCTCCTGCAAACCCTCGGTGAACGACGCGCGGATGAAGCGCAGCTCGCAGCTGACCTCGTCGGCGAGCTCCTCGAAGCGCTCCCGGGCGGCCGGGTCGCGGTCGATCGCGATCAGGGTGCCGGTCGGCCCGATGCGCCCGGCGATCAGCCGGGCGTGACCGCCCGCACCGAAGGTGCAGTCCACCGCAATCTCCCCCGGCTGGGGGTCGAGCGCCTCGATGAGCTCGCCCGCCAGGACGGGGATGTGCGTCGTCGTCATGTCAAGCAGTCTGGCCAAGGGTCTCCCTGATGTCGCCGATGTCGCCGAACAAGGCCTCGTTGTAGTCCGCCCAGGCGGCGCGGTCCCAGATCTCCAGATGGGCGTCGGCGCCGTTGACGACGACCTCCTTCTCCAGCCCCGCGTGCTCCAGCAGCCCGCTCGGGAGCATCACCCGGCCGGCGCTGTCGAGCTCCGTGTCGAAGGAGTTCGCCGAGAAGTAGCGGCTGATCTTCTCCGAGTCCTTGGAGAGCGGATGCATCCCCGCCCGGGCCGCCTCGACGTAGGCGTCGAAGCCCTCCGGCGTCCAGATGTCCACGCAGCGCTCGGTCCCCTTGGCCAGGACGACGCCGCCCGCCAGCGCCGCGCGGAACTTCGCCGGCACGGTGAGCCGGTTCTTTGCGTCGAGCGAGTAGGGGAAGGTGCCGCGGAAGGCCATGGCTCATGGGTCTTGAAGGGGGTGCGGGCCGAGGTGGATGAGTGGGAGGAGCTCCTCCACCCCGGTCCGCGATCGCCAAGCTACCCCACTCTCCCCCACAGAACAACCCCAACTGCACAAAATCTCCCACAGACCTGGACGCGCACCCGTCAGAACGCGCGCTTCCCCTGCACCTGAGCGGTTTTTGTGGCGGAAGGAAGCGGGACTGGTTCTGCCGGCTTTCGCGCAGGACGGCGTGCACACCCACGTTCTGGGCGCTTTCCTGCGGCGACAGGGCGATTCCGTCCGCGGCTTGTGCCGCAGCGTGGGGCGCGGTGGGAGGCCCGTGACGCACGCGGCTCGCGGCTCGATCGTTGTCACCGCGCTCTGGGCGACGTTCAGGACGCGGAGCGTCCCGAGATGTCGCCCAAAGCGCGCAGGGGGCGCCGGACTGGGCGCCACGGGCAACGCGAAACGGACCCCGCTGCGGCCGCTTCGGCCCAACGCGTCGAGCCCCCCGAACCCGTCCGCTCCCGGCGGCGGGGCCGCGAGTCGGGTCAGGCGCCCTCGGGCTGCACGGCTCCGACCCGACGTTGCCGGCACCCGGGCCGGCCGGCCCTCGCCTGCGACGGGCTCGTCCTCGACCTCTCGCGCAATCGCGCGCGGCGCTTCTGCAGCACGACCTGCGCGAACCGCAACGCAGTGGCCGCCTACAGGGCGCGGCGCCGGAAGGACCCAGCGCCGCCGACACGCGACCCGTGATCGTCGCCGTCGACGTGGGCCAGGTCAGGCGCGGCAGTTGGGCGCGGCCTCGAGAATCCGCGCCGACGCCGTGTGCGCACCGGCGTGGAGCGCGACCCATCGGCAGCGAGATACGCCGACCGGCCGTCGCCGTGGGTTCATCATTGCTGACCAGCGCCCCCAGTTCCTCGGCTCGATGCGGTACCCCGGGCCGGTGCGCTGCGATGTCAGCGCAGGGCGCTGAGCAGCGCTGCGGCGACGATCAGCATCACCGAGGGAACGAGCAGGAGGGCAACCACGAGCTGGATCTTGGGCGCCGCGCGCGCGGCGCGGTCCGCGACGGCGCGGGCGCGGGCCGCGCGCGCGTCCGCGGCCAGCGAGGCGAGCGCGGGGGCAAGGGGCGCACCGTGGCGGTCGGCGCGCTCGATCGCGGCGATGAGCGGCCCCGCCCCTTCGACTGGGCAGCGCCGCCGCAGCTGCGCCAGCGCTTCGGACCGCGGCACACCCAGCGCCATCGCCGCGGTGCACGTCCGCAGCTCCGCCGCGAGCACCCCCGCGCGGCGGCGGCCGACCTCCTCCAGCGCGCGCGAAACGGCGAGTCCGGCCTCGACCGCGACGCGCAGCAGATCAAGCACGTCGGCGAGCTCGACGCCCATCGCGGCGGCCCTGCGGCGGGTGCGGCGGGCCAGCCACAGGTCGGGGGCGAGGAACCCGGTTGCGGGGCCGGCGACGACGGCCACCACGCCCAGGCGCCCGGGGAGCGCAGCAACCAGCGGCACCGCAGCCACGACCCCGAGCACCGCACCCGCACCCTTGGCCGCCATGACGTCGCTGACCCCGAGCCCGAGCGGCGAGCCGGCGCCGAGCAAGCGCGCCGCGAGGTCCAGCGGAGCCGCAGGTGCTCCGACCCGGCGACCGAGGCGGACGAGGATCGCCATCGTCCGGCCCTCCCGCCCGGACTCATGAACGCGGCCCGTGCGCCGGCGCGGTAGGCCCGTGGCGAAGACGAGCTCGAGCCCGGCCCACCCGCCGAGCGCCCCGGCGACCGCCGCCAGCAGCGTCGCCCGGCTCACGCGCTCACCCTGTCACCCGCGCGATGCGCCGGACCGCCACGAAGGCGAGCAGCTGCAGCACGCCGGCCAGCGCGAGCAGCGGGCCGCTGACGGGGCTGACGAGCAGGCCGCTCACGGCCCCGGGGTTGGCCAGCTCGGCCAGGGCCGCTGCGCCGAGCGGCAGGACGCAGACGATCCCCGCGGTGAACCGGGCCTGCGCCGTCGCGCTGCGCGCCTCCGCGTCGTCGCGGTGCGCCTGCTCCAGCGCAACGGAGACCGTCCGCAGCAGGCGGGCGAGATCCCCTCCGGCGTCACGCTGCAACAGGACGGCGGCGACGATCGTGTCGTAGGCGGGATGCTGCGCCCGCGCCCGCAGCGTCTCCAGCGCGACCTCTGTGCGCTGCCCCAACGCGAGCGCCGTGGCGCAGGCCGCGAGCTCGTGGCGGGCAGCCCCGGTGAACCCGGGGCCGCGGCCGATCTCCGTAAGCGCACCGCGAACCGAATGTCCACCGGCGAGCGCGTCGGCCAGCGCCCGGCTCACAGCGGGCGCCGCCCTCGCAAGCTCACGTCGCCAGCGCCGGCGGCGCGCCATCAGGACCCGAGCCGTCCCGGCCGGCCCTGCGGCGCCGGCGCCCAGCGCCCCGACCGGACCCGCCACCAGCCAGCCGACGGCGATCAGCACCGCCACCGCGAGCAGCGCGAGCCGGCGGCGCTCGAGCAGCGTCGGCTCCCGACCCTCGCGCCCCGCGGCGCGCACCGGATCAAGCGCGCCGGCCACGCGACGCCCGATCCCCGCCTGCTCCGCGGTCGCCAGGAGATCCCACGCGCCGAGCACGGCGAACCCGCCCGACAGCGCCGCCATCGCCACGGCGCGGGTCACCCGGGTTCCTCCTGGGCACCGCCCAGCTTGCCCTCCAGGACGGGCCCGAGCGGCGCCCGCCAGCATTCACGACCCTCGCGCAGCCGGAAGACCTCGCGCGTCGCCGCGCCGCCGGCCAGCCGCACGACCTCGCTGACCGCCACGATCCGCCGGTGCCCATCCGCGGCGCGGGCCTGATGCACGACGAGGTCCACCGCGTCGGCCACCAGCATCGCCACCGCCGCGTGCGGCAGCCCGACGCCTGCCATCAGGGCAAGGGTCTCGAGGCGGCGCACCGCCTCCTCCGGCGAGCCTGCGTGCACGGTGCACAGCGATCCGTCGTGGCCGCTGCTCATCGCGGTGAGCATGTCCAGCGCCTCGGGCCCGCGGACCTCCCCCACCACGATCCGGTCGGGCCGCATGCGCAGCGCGTTGCGCACGAGCTCGCGGATGGTCACCTCGCCGCGGCCCTCGACGCTCGGCGGCCGCGCCTCGAGGCGGACCACGTGGGGCTGGTGCAGGCGCAGCTCCGCGGTGTCCTCGATCGTCACGACCCGTTCCCCGGCGCCGACGAACGACGACAGCGCGTTCAGGGTCGTCGTCTTGCCCGACCCCGTCCCGCCGCTGATCAGCAGGGTCATGCGCGCCCGGACGGCGCGGGCGAGGAGATCGCGCACCGCGGCGCTCCAGGTGCCGCACGCGACGAGGTCGTCGGGGCTCAGCCCGCGCGGCCTGAAGCGGCGGATGGTCAGCGACGGTCCGTCGAGCGCCAGCGGCGGGATGACGACGTGCACCCTCGAGCCGTCGGGCAAGCGGGCGTCGCACAGCGGCTCGGCCTCGTCGACCCGCCGGCCCAGCGGCGCGAGGATCCGCTCGATCGCGTGCCGCAGCTCCGCCTCGTCGGCGAAGACGACTGCGGTCGGCTCGATCCGGCCTCGCCGTTCGACCCACACGGCGCCGCCCCCGAAGACCATGATCTCGTCGACCTGCGGGTCGTCGAGCAGCACCTCGAGCGGCCCCAGTCCGAAGGAGCGCTGCGCGATGCGGTCGCCCAGCGCCCGCCGGGTGTCGAGATCCAGGACGCCGGCCTCGCGGTCGACGAGCGCGCGGATGGCCCCCTCGGCGTCGGCGCCTGCCGTCGCGCCGCCCTCGGCGAGCAGGCGCTCCCGCAGCGAGGCGGCCAGGACGTCGAGCGTCCCGGGCGTGGCGTGGGTCCCCATGGACCCCCTAGGGGGTCGCGGCCACTGCCCCGCCCCCTTCGGGCCGGATCAGCGGCCGACCTGCGCCTGCGGGTCGTCGGAGGTGTAGGGGCTCTGCCAGTCCTCGCTGCTGGGGTAGTAGCCGAGCGGCGCGTAGCGGTGGCAGGCGTTGGAGTAGATCGGTTTGCACGGGTTGAACGGCTGCGTGCGGGCCAGGGCGTCGGTCCCGGGATGGCGGGTCGAGATGTAGGTGGTCTGCCAGTTCGTCGCTCGGTTGACCTCGAAGGCGTTGGTGTAGCCGTCGTGGTCCTGGTCGTCGGCGCCGTCCTTGATGCCGTCGCCGTCGGTGTCCGCGTCGACGAAGCTCGTGTCGAGGTACTCCGGCCCCGGGTACTTCGACTCGTTCGGGCCGTTGGTCCCGTTGAACATCTCGGCCCACCAGCCCTGCGTCATCGGCCCGTGCGCCTCGGCGAAGTTCGTCAGGCCGTCGTTGTCGACGTCCTTGAGGTCGTCAGGGGTGCGCCGCCGGTGCGCTGCGTCCCGTCGGAGTAGCTCGTCAGGGGCACCGAGCGGCCGGACAGGCTCCACGCGCGGTACTCCTCGTCGAGGGTCAGGCTGTCGCCGTCGAAGTCCTTGTTCGCGTCGGAGCCGTCAAGCGGGTTCGGGTAGGGCTTCTTGCCCGCGTAGGGCACCGCGAAGGAGTTGAGGTCCAGGGCGGAGTAGTACTCGAAGCCGTCGCTCACGCCGTCGCCGTCGGTGTCGAACAGCAGCGGGTTGGTCCCACGCTGCTTCTCGAGGGTGTCGGGGAGCAGGTCGCCGTCGTCGTCTGGATCGTCGCGGTTGGCCAGGCCGTCGTTGTCGGAGTCGGCCGATCCCACGAGGCAGGTAGGCGAGTCCGTGGACGGGATGCAGCCGTCGAGGTGGCGGGCGTGACGATCGGCGGGCGCCGCGTGGACCTCCTCGAGGTACTCCGTGATGTTGGCCACGCCGTCACCGTCGACGTCATCGACGTCGTCACGGATCGAGTCGCCGTCGGTGTCGCTGCTCAACCAGTCCAGCGGCTCGACCTTCGATGCGCCGGCCGTGCAGTAGAAGGGCACGTCGTTGATCCCGTCACACGCGAAGGCGCCGGAGCCGGCCTTGTGCTCGACGTCCGCGCGGTAGCTCTGGGTGAACAGGCCGTAGTCGTAGAGGCGCGTGTCGTTGGCCGGCTGACTGGCGCCCAGGACGCGGGAGGCCTCGCGTGTCATGCCGCCCTCGTCCATGTTCGGGATGCCGTCGGAGTCGGCGTCGCGCTCGAAGTCCGACAGGTAGCCGTTGCGGTCCCGGTCGGCGTACTCGAGGCTGGCCGGCACAGCCGCCCGCCCCGCCGAGGCGACGTTGCCACCGCTGTAGCTGAGCGGGAGCTTGTTCCCGCCGAAGCTGGCCCAGGCGGTGTACTCGTCGAGGTTGGTGAGCCCGTCGCCGTCAGAGTCCTTGAGGCCGTCGTCCTTGAACAGCGGGTTCGGGTACGGCTTGGCCACCGGAGCGGGCTTGGCGGCGCCATTGAGGTCCTTGGCGGAGTAGTACTCCCAACCGTCGGACATGCCGTCGCCGTCGGTGTCACGCAGGCACGGGTTGGTCTTGATCTCGGCCTCGACCGTGTCCGGCAGCAGGTCGTTGTCGTCGTCGGTGTCGGTGGCGTTCGGGATCTTGTCCCCGTCGCAGTCGTCGACGCTGCCCAGGGCGACCGCGCGCGGGCCGATCATCGGCGACGCCTTGGCGGTCGTGAAGGCCTTGCCGAAGCGCGACGAGAGGACGCGGATGCGGAAGCGGGTGGCCTGCGGGGTGCCGCCCTTTTGGTACATGAAGGGCAGGAGCTTGGCGGGGATGACCAACGAGATGCGTGTCGTGGTGGCCTTCGGGGCCTTGACGAACACGGCGCGCCCGCCGTCACGCTTGAAGACGACCGTGTTGCGGTTCTTGCCCTTGCGGAAGTGGCTTCCGGCCACGGTCATCGTGTCGCCGATGCCGAGCTTCTTCGGGCTCACCCTCTTGACGAGCGGGTAGCTCGCCCTCTTGGCAGGCGCGGTGGCGGCCAGCGTGGCAAGCAGCAGGCAGGCGACGGCGCACAGGAACGCTCGGGTGTATCGCGGAAGGGTCATCTTCCTCCCCATATCGGCGGCTGCGGCGCAGGCTTGAGTCGCCGGGGCTGGAGATCAGCGCCCGGCGGGAAGGTCCGAGCCGATCCGCAGCCCCGCCGATCCGCGGCGGCGGTCACCCGCCGCCCTCGGCAGCACCCGCAGCTCGCGCGCGAAGCTCTGCGCCGCGGCGAGGTAGACCGCCTGGCGCAGGGTGACCCGCAGCGAAAGCGCAACCTGCGGTCCTTCGTCGCGCGCCCCTTGCGGACCAGGGGAGGCCGCGAGCACCTCCGCGTCCTCGAGCGCGAGCGTGGTGGCCCCCCGCCCGTCGCCGCCGGCCTGCGTGACCAGGACGTCGACCCGGCCCCCGGGCGCGACCAGCCGCGGAGATCCCTTCGCCACCAGCTCGGCCACGCGCTCCCCCGGGCGCACGGGCGCGCCGACCGCCGCCGGCCGGCGGCCGTCGTCCACGACGGCCGCGACGACGTCGGAACCGGCTGGCAGCGGCCGCGCGGCGCGCAGACCCTTCAGGGAGGCCACGTCAGCGAAGGCCCCCGCCGGGGCGTAGCGCACGGGGACCGTCCGCACGGCGAGCCGCGCCGGCTCGAGCCGGCCTCCCGCCTCAACCCGGGTGCGCGTGACGACCACCCGCACCGGCGCGCCGACCTGACGGCGCAGCGAGGCCTCTCGCCCGGCGACGTCGGACGCGGCGAGCGCCCCGAGCACCAGTGCGAGCCCGAGCAGCAGCGCGGTTCGGCGGCGGCGGCTCATGCCGCGGACACGCCCGCTCGTGAGGAGGCGGGTACCACGCGAGCGGTTGAGGCCGCTCGCTGCTGGGCGTTGGCGGCGGCAGCGGCGGCGGCGGCGGCGGCGGGCAGGTCGAGCACCATGCGGGCGCCGCGGGCCGCCGGTGCAACGACCAGGCTTCCGCCCACGCGCTCGGCGATCGCGGCGGTGATCGCCAGCCCTCGCCCCCGCCGCCCACGGCCCGCCCGGGGCCGGGCGATGAGGACACGGAGCGGCTCAGGCAGCCCTGGTCCGCTGTCGCAGACCTCGATCCGCACCCGCCCCGGGGTCGTCCGCAGGACGAGGTGGATGTCTCCCTGTCCGTGGTCGAGGGCGTTGACGATCAGGTTCGCGATCGCCTGCGCGAGGCGGATCGGGTCGACGGCAACCAGCGCGGGCGACCCGTCCCGGCGGCCGTCGATCGTCGCGACCGGGTGCACCGTCCGCCCTCGGGCCTCACCGACGCGCGTCCAGAGCACCGCTTGGCGGTCGAGCACGGCCACCGCGTCGGTGTGGGTCCGGGCGCCGCCACCAGCCGTGGCGTCGGCGCGCACGTCGACGCCGCCACCGGTGCGCGCCTCATCGTGCCCAGGCGATCGGTCGCGCAGGAAGGCAATGCCGCGTCGTGAACGCCCGGCCGCCCCGAGATCGTCCACCGCCCGAGCGGCGCGCCACAACTCGTGCTCGAGCACCGCGGGGGGCAGGTGGGCGCCGCGGCGGGCGGCGGCCTCTGCGGCCAACCCCGCGGCGGTGAGCGGCCCTCGGATCTCGTGGCATGCCCGCGCGACGAGCTCCGCGCGCCGTTGCATCTCCTGACGCTGCGCGACCACCGCACCTCCTGCGACCAACGCCGGGAGTGCGCGCACCCACCCGCCCACCCCACGGCCGGCCACGGTCACGCCGCCGCGGGGCCGTCGACGAGCCGGTACCCGACGCCCCACACGTTGACCACGAAGCGGTCCCCGCGGGCGGCGAGCTTCATCCGCAGACGGCAGGCGTGCGAGTCCAAGGTTCTCGTCGTTCCGATCGTCCGAAAGCCCCAGATCGTCCGCAGCAGCTCCTCCTTGGCGAAGACCCGCGTGGGGTCCGCCGCGAGCACGCGCAGCAGCGCGAACTCCTTCTGGGAGAGGTCGAGCCGATCGCCGTGGAGGCGCACCTCCCGCGACGGCGGGTCGACCTCCAGCGCGCCGACCCGTAACCGGCCCTGGCCACGGGGGTGCTGCGTGCGCCGCAGCAGGGCGGCCAGACGGCCCCGCAGCTCGCCGTAGGAGAAGGGCTTGGCGACGTAGTCGTCGACGCCGCGCTCGAATCCGCGCACCCGGTCGAGCTCGCCGGCGCGCCCGCTGAGGATCACCAAGGGGGTCGTCGGATCGATGCGGCTGACGACGCCGTCGGCCTCTCGCACGCGCCGAACGAGGTCGTAGCCCGAGCCGTCGGGCAGGGTGAGGTCGACGACCGCGAGGTCCGGGAACTTCGTCTCGAGCAGGCGCGCACCCTCCGCGCAGGTGTCGGCGACGAGCAGGTCGTAGCCGTCGGCGGTGAGGTTGTCGGCCAGGAACGTCCGGGTCGCGAGGTCGTCCTCGACGAGGAGGATGGTGGAGGCGTCGTCGTGCATGCCTCCTTAAGGACGGCGCGCGCGAAGTCCGCCCCCGGCCGGCGGGCGCAGCGGACCTTGCAGGGTGGTGGCCCGGTCCTGCCGATGGGTGTGTCTCCAAGCCCCCGCAGACCCGGCAGCCGCCGTCAGGAGAC
>JAABUN010008709.1_pt1 | contig 10245 bp, 9 predicted proteins | sample 5559311 | NCBI WGS metagenome assembly JAABUN01 (sample SAMN10711877, study PRJNA513370) | rock metagenome | isolation source: Antarctica rocks | place: Antarctica: Victoria Land, Siegfried Peak sud
TCAGGTGGGTTCCACCGCCGAATCGCTCGCGGTGGGTAAAGCGTATCGAGCGTCCACAGCTGGTGCAAACGTACCTCCTTCGTGGGGTACACCGGCCCGGACGGGGCCGTCGGGCGTCAAGCAGGACAATGGTCTTGCTGGTCCGAGAAGCCTCCGGATTCATCCGGGGGAGTCGTCACCGGCTGTCGATCATTCGTCGGCAGTTCCCCGGCTTCCATGAGTTGCTTGAAGCGCCGCAGGTCGTCCGCGACCTGTCGTCCCGGCTCTTCGCCGAGTATCTTGGCGATCGCCACGCCCATCTTCCCGGCGGGGGGTGCGTAGGAGAGGGTCACGCGGACCTCGGTCCCGCGATCGCCGGGGGCGGGGCGGAAGCGCACCGAACCGGCGTTGCTGATCTGCGCCCCCTCGACCGATTGCCAGGCGATCAACGCATCCTCGATCTCGTTGATGATCGTGGCGTCCCACTCGACGGTCTGACCGAGCGGGGCTTTCGCCCGCCAGTGCGAACGTCCCTCGCCGAGGTCTTGCACCGCTGCGAGGTGCTGCATGAAATCGGGGAGATTGGCGAAGTCACGCCAGTAGCGATACAACTCGTCCGCTGGTTTGTTAACGGTCACCACATGGACCGACTTCTCGCCTTCGCCATGTGCCACGCTTGCATCGGGGTTGTGTCCCTCCTGCTCGCCCTGCCCGCGCACCTGGCGATAGACGCCGTAGGCCGCGAGGCCGAGCGCGCCACCCGCGAGCGCAAGCCCCAGGCCGTTCCGCGCGCTCGCCCCCTGTTCGTCCGATCCAGTCATCCTGACCCCCTTTCGGCCCCATTCGCTCGTCGTATGCGCTATCCGTGGCGCTGTTACTACGCCGTTACAGGTGCAGCTATCGTGCCAGCATCGTGGCGAGTTGGAGTACATGCATGGTGATAGCGGATAGGAATGCAGAAATTTACGTTGTCGGATTTGAGGTTAACGGGCGAGGATCGTAGTTGACGAAGAATTTGGTTGCCAGGGTTTGGTCGTCGGCGAGTTGGGCGAAGGTCGCCGGGAGGTCTGCGGCGACGATGCGCCGCTCGAAGATGCGCGGCAAGATGGTGTGGGCGGCGCGGGCGGCGGGGAAATACCAGCGCGCGTGCGCCCGGTAGTCGGGGCAATCGCTCGAACCAAGCGCGGTGAGTTGGCGTTCGTGGAAGTGCGGCGTGAGGGTCAGCGATTCCGCGTTGCCATCGGAGAGGATGGCGATACGTCCGTGCGGTCGCATGGCGCGTTGCAGCGTGGCGAAGGCCGTGTCGCGCGCGGAGCACTCGACGCCGCTCGCGTAGTCCGCGTGCAGCCCGTTGGCTTCCTGCGGCGTGAGGACGCGCCGCGCGCCGAGTGCCTGTACCAGAGCGTGCCGCGCAGTCAGCGGCTCGATCACGTCGATGTTCGGCGTGCCGAGCGCGGCGAGTCCGAAGACGGCCAGCAGCCCGATAGCGCCCGCGCCGGTCACGAGAGCCGGACCGGGCGGCGGTGTGCCGAGTTTGCGGAGGCCGGTCAGCACGTCGCCGCTGAGGATCAGCAGCAGGGCCAGGTCATCGGCGATATCGCTCGGCACCGGACAAACCTTGCGCGCCGGGACGACCGCGTGGGTCCGATGCCCGTACGTGGCGACGACCCGCGCGCCGATCGCCACTTCACGCACCGCCGCGCCGCGCGCCAGCACGATCCCCACGTTCTCGTACCCGGTCATGCGGGGATAGGTCGGTGGGGCGGCGGCGCGCGCGTCGCCCCGGTAGAGCGGCAATTCCGTCCCGCCGCTGATCGCGCCCGCGCGCGTCTCGATCAGCACGTCATCCGGCCCGAGCGGCGGCAGCGCCTCTCTCGTCCAGCGCAGTTCGCGCGGTCCGTAGAGCAGCAACGACGCGGCGTGAGTGGGCGGGGTGGGCGAGTGGGCCAGTGGTCACGCTCCTTACGCGGAGACGCAGAGAACGATAAGGACAATAATAGGCGCAATAGTGCCACAGAGACAGGATGGAACAACGATGCGAGTGGCACACCTTAGAGGCCGTTTCATAACCCTACGATGCGCCTTAAGTCTGTAGCAATCACGCCATTTTTCTTTTGGTTTATGGGGTTATGAAACGGCCTCTTAGTCTGCGTAGGCAGACTTCGTGGCGGCGGGAGCCGCCCTCAGCCGGGGGCTTGTACCCCCTCGTGGGGTGTTTCAACCCCTCGGCTACTCACGCACATGGCGGCGATGTGGGCGTGGATGGCCCTCACCCCCGGCTCGCTACGCTCGCCCCCCCTCTCTCCCATTTCTAGGAGAGGGGGCATCGCTGCTGCGGGACTCTGGGCCACCACGCTGGTGGGCGGCACTGCGGGTGTGGTGACTCCGCGCCCCTCAACTCGTCCTTCCTCTCCCGTTCTCTATGCCTCTGCGTCTCTGAGGCCAACATCCTCTCCCGCTACATCGAGACGCCCAGAAGTCCGCGCGTGAACTGGAAGTCGGTGTTGCCGCGCGCGTTGAGGCGCGGGGTGTACTCACGGCTCGCGACGTTGAGGAGGGTGCCGAGGATCGCGGCAGCCCAATCGCCATCAGGGGTCAGCGCGAGATCGAGGTCGTCGGCGTAGCGCGCGATGGTTGCCGGGTTGGAGGCGATCTGGATGACCGGCAGGAGGCGGTGCGCCTGGGCCGGGCGTTCGGCGACGTGCGCCAGGACGATCTCGACGCCGGTCGCGCCGAGCCCGGTCAGCGTCTCGACCCAGTGATCGGTCGGTGTCGCCATGATGTGCAGCCCCGGACCCGCCGCCGCGCCGTGATCGAGCGACGGCCCCGATGGCGGGGTGGCGAAGAGGGCGTCGCGGAAATCGGCGCTGGCGAGGAGGGCCGCGTTCTCGGGGATCACCACGGTGCCGCCCGCCGCGACGATCAAGCGACCGAGCCGTGCATAGGCCACAGCGAGCGCGGGCGGCACCGCAGCGTGCGCCGCGAGGGCGATCGATAGCGTCCCGAGCCCGGCTCGCTCCGTCGCGCGCGACCCCTCGGCGGCGAGCGAGGCGGCGAACCAGTCGAGCACGCGCCCGGTCGTCGCCTCGATGCCGCCATCGAGCTGGATACTCGCCCAGCCGAAGCGCGTCAGGTCGACCCCGGCCTCGCGCAACTCGTTCCGCACGAAGTCGTTGTGCGTCTTCTCGCAGCCGTGTTCCAGGAGCAACGCGCGCCCGACCAGCGGGTTGGTGAGGTAGCCGATCAGCGTCCGTATATAGAGCTGCTCCGACGGGCCGGAGGAGACGCCGCATCCTTCGGTGTGGGGCAGGGCGACATAACGCAAGAGCTTGCCGTCGCCGACGCGGCGATTGTTCAGCAGGCGCGCGATCTGGCTGGCGATCTGCCCCGAGCAGAGGCTCGTGGGGAGGACGAGGCCGACTCGGTCGGTGCGTGGCCCGGCGGCGGTTTGGATCGCGGCGAAGGTCGCGTCGGCCAGCGGATCGCCGGGATCGGCGGGTTGGGTGGCGAGGGGGAGGCCGACGGGGGCGGGGGCGCTCTGGAGGGCGGCGAGGTTGGCGAAGTCGGTCTGTCGCCAGTCGCGCCAGATCGAGATCTGCGCGTGCCCGGCGCGCTCGCCGGCGGTGTGCTCGCCGGACGCGACGCGGACGGTGCGCGCGAAGGTGCGCGCGCCCAACTCCTCCATCGGGACACCATCGAGATATTCGCCCGCGTTGACATCCATGTCGCGCGAGAGGAGGTCGTAGCGCGCGGTGGTGGTGACGATCTTGATCGTCGGGACGAACGGGAAGTTGGTGATCGAGCCGTTGCCGGTGACGAAGTAGATCAGGTTCGCGCCGGACGCGACCTGCCCGGCGATGCTCTCCAGGTCGTTGCCGGGGCTGTCCATGAAGTAGTAGCCCGGTGCCAGGGCGCGCTCGCCGTACTCGATGGTCGCGTCGAGGCGCACGTCGGGCCACTTCTTCGCCGCCGCCCCGATCGACTTCAGGGCGATGTTATAGAGGCCCCGAAAATTGTTGCCCCCCGACGGGTTCCCCTCGGCGGTGTGGCCATGCCAGGCGACGCGCTCCTTGAAGCGCGCGACCATCGCGAGGAAGCGGCGGGCGGTCGCGAGATCACGGACGTGTTGCAGCACGTACTCCTCGGCCCCGATCAACTCGTCGGTCTCGGCGAGATTGGCGATGCCGCCGTGCCGGATCGCCTCGCGCGCGACCCAGGCGAGGAGCGGGTTGCCGGAGATGCCGGAGAAGGCATCCGAGCCGCCGCATTGCAGGGCGATGTTGAGCCCGCCGAGCGGCTGCGGCGTGCGCTCGCAGGCCGACACCTGCGGCAGCCACTCGCGCAGCAGGGCCGCGCCGAGGTTGAGGTCGGCCTCGAAGCTGCTGCGGAGGGTGACGAAGCGGTGCAAGACCTGATCGAGCGGGTAATCGTGCGCGCGCATCCAGTCGCGCACCTCGCGCCCGGTGATCGGGCCGTGGCCGTCGTCCACGATCAGCGCCGCGCCGACGTTGGGATTGACGATGAAGCCCGCGAGGGTCCGCAGCAGCAGCTCGCGGTTGTTCGGCTGGTCCGCGCTGCCGCCTTCGGTGTGGGCCACCGCCACCACGCCGTCGATGTTCGGCATCCCGTCGGTCTGCCCACGGAAGCGCTCTTCGAGCGCCCTGGCCCAGCTGCCGACGCGCGAGGTGATGCCGAGGACGATCAGGTGGTTGCGCGTGCCGACGCCGCGATCGCCCCCGCGCCGGTAGCCGGAGAAGGTGCGGTCGGCGGCGTCGGGGTAGGTCGGCACCTGTGCGGCGGGGCGGAAACGGGCCTCATCCAGCACGTAGGCTTCGAGCGGGTTGTCGCGGAAGTTGGCCTCTTCGGGCAGGGCGAAATCGAGGCCGCGCGTGGCGAGCGCCTTGAGGATCTTGGGGTTGCGCGCGTAGCTGCCGGGCGCGATCGGCACGGTGGCGTAGCCGAAGGGCAACCCCCAGGAAAGCAGCGCCTCGCCGGGCGCGATCGGGCGGATCGCGAAGCGGTGCCCCTCCAGAATCGTGTGATCGATCGCGTAGGTCCGGCCCTCGTGGTTGATGATCGTGCCCGCAGCGAGCCGCCGCGTGGCGATCGCCACGTTGTCGTCCGGCACCGGCAAGCGCCCGACCGCGTGGAAATCGAACGTGGCCCACTCCGCCATCTTGTTCCTCCCGCTGTTGTATTGCCATCAATGCGGTTATTGTACCGCACCATAGCGGGCGATCAGGCGGCAGATATGCTGTGTGATCCGATCGCGCTACGATAGGTGCGCGGTGATTGGGACATGGTAAAGGGAGGACGAGATGATCCGGCAGGAGCAGGGGGAGTTCAATGGGTTGGCCTGTCGCTGGCTGGACAACGGGCAACTGCGGCTGGCGGTGACGGTTGGGGTGGGGCCACGGATCGTCTTCTGCGGCGTTTCCGGCGGGCGCAATTTGCTGGCGGAGACGCCGGAAGTGGAACTGGACGGCCCCCACGGCCCGGTGCGCCTGCTCGGCGGGCATCGCCTCTGGTATGGCCCGGAGATCGTGGAGCGGACCTACTGGCCGGATGATCAGCCGGTGCGGGTTGGCGAATTGTCGGCTGGCGCGCGCCTCGTCGCGCCGCCCGATGCGTTCGGCATCGTCAAGGAGATGACGCTGACGCTGGACGCGGATGAGGCGCGGGTGACGGTCGGCCACACCCTCCGCAATGGGGGCGATGCGGCGATCGAACTGGCCCCGTGGGCGCTAACGATGGTGCCACTCGGCGGCGTGGCGCTTCTGCCGCAGCCGCACGGTCCGGTCGACGCGCGCGGCCTGTTGCCGAACCGCTTCGTGACCCTCTGGCCCTACAGCGACCCGACCGACCCGCGCCTCCGCTGGGGTAACCGGATCGTGTTGCTGCGCGGCGATGCCGCCCCGCCGAATAAGCTCGGCTATCGCAACGCGCACGGCTGGCTGGCGCACTGGCTCGACGGGACGTTGCTCGTCAAGGAATTCGCGCCGCAACTCGACGGCACGCACCCCGATAATGGCTGCAACGCCGAGTGCTACGTCAACGCGCGCTTCATGGAGGTCGAGAGCCTGGGGGCGCTGACGACGCTCGCGCCGGGCGAGGCGATCGCGCACGACGAGGTCTGGCGCATCCACGAGGGGATCTCCCCACTCGTGGACGAGGCTGCGGCGGTGGCGCTGGCGCGCCGCCTCGGCCTGCTGTAGGGGTGGGCGCAAGATACTATGTGTGCTCGGCCTCATAACGGCGCGGCCCCGGGGCATTTGCTCCGGGGCCGCGTTCGTTGCCGTTGTGGCAGGTGGCTACTGCTGGACCGCCTCGATGTCGAGGGTGATCTTGACGTTGTCGCTGACCATCACGCCGCCGGTTTCCAGCGCCACGTTCCAGCTCAGCCCGTAGTCCTTGCGGCTGATCGTGAACTCGCCGCTGAATCCGGCGACAGTGGTACCGAAGGGGCTTTTGCCGCTGCCGTGGAAGGTGGCCGGGAAGGCGACCTCGTTGGTGACGCCGTGCATCGTCAGCTTGCCGTGGACGTGGGCCTCGCCCGCGCCGGTCTGGTGGATGTTGGTCGACTCGAAGGTAATCTGGGGGAACTGCGCGACATCGAAGAACTCCGCCGAGCGAAGGTGATTGTCGCGGTTCTCGTCGCGAGTATCGACGGTAGTGGCCTCGATCGTCGCCGTGACCGACGAACTGGCAACATTCTGCTGGTCGAGGACGATGGTGCCGGCCACGCCGCTGAAGCGCCCCTTCACGGTGGCGAACATCATATGCTTGACGGCGAATTCGATGGACGAGTGCGCCGGATCGATCTGCCAGGTGGTGTGCGTCTGGGTGGCGGCGGACATGGTGTGTTCCCCTTGTGTGCTGGTGGCCTTTTCAGGGGCCGCTAATGTGGACCACTGTCCACTTATCCCGTACTGTATCGGACGACTGTCCACTTGTCAAGGGGTGGTTTAGCGATGAACAGAAAGCGACGATCTTCTCCACTTCCCCTGGAGGGAATGGGTGTGAGAGTGGGCAATTCGGCGTGGCACTCCCTTGACAGTGCCACGACTGCTTACTATACTATCGCAGCAACGTTCGGGATGGCCGGATGGAGCATGCGGAAGTGGCTCAGTGGTAGAGCATCTCCTTGCCAAGGAGAAGGTCGCGAGTTCGAATCTCGTCTTCCGCTCCATGATTTTCCCAGCAATAGCGCCAAAAATGAGGAAGGCGGGGATGCGAACATCCCCGCCTTCCTCGTCCTGGTGAGTTACGCGGTGAGTTACTGCGCCGATGGCCTCTCGCCGCGCCCGCGCAGGAAGGCATCCCCGATCGTGGCGGCCTCGCTGCTGTCCTTCGGCAGCCAGTGGATGTAGATATCGATGGTGATCTGGACCGAGGCGTGGCCGAGCATCCGCGAGACCATCGTCACGTCAAGGCCGCGCCGGAACATCAGCGTGGCGAAGGTGTGCCGCAGGTCGTGGAGGCGCCGGTCGGGGAGTCCGGCGCGCCGCAGGAGCGCCTTGTAGTGGCGGTCGAGGTTGCGCGGTATGATCGGGGTGCCCACCGCGGTCCCGAAGACCAGCCCCCGATCCTGCCAGGCGTCGCCGACGCGCTGACGCTCGAGCCGTTGCCCCTCCTGGTGCGCTCGCAGCCTGCGCAGCACTTCTTCCGGCAGCCGCAGGTCGCGCCGACCCGATTGTGTCTTCAGGAGTTCCTTCAGGCGAGGCGGCTCGCCCGGGATGTGCTCCAGCTGCCGCCGCACGCGCAGCGTGGCATCCGACCAGTCGATGTCCTCCCACAGGATTCCAAGGAGTTCGCCGCGGCGCAGGCCAAGCGTCAGGGCGACGGCGTACAACGTCGATAGCCGGTGCTCCGCCACCGCGTCGAGCAGCCGACCGGCCTCGCCCTCCGAGAACGGGTGGATCTCTTGGCGGCGTACCTTCGGCGGCGCGGCGTCCACCGCCACGTTGCGCGGCAGGCGGCCGTTCTTGACCGCGTGCCCGAGGGCCTTGCGCAGGGTGTTGCGGATGTGCGCGAGCGAACTCGCCGCGTGGCCGATGCCGTGCCTCCCGCCCTTCTGGCGCAGTTCGTTCAGGCACCGTTCGATGTCCTCGGACGTGAGCTGGTCGAGCCTGATGTGCCCGATCTTCGACCTGACGAGCGCGGCATAGTAGGCGTGGCCCTGCTTCGACTTCGGCTGCAGATCCGACGGCTGGATGACGTCATCCAGCCAATACTCCAGGTAGGCCGCGAGGGTGAGCGCCTTCTCATCGAGGCGCTGCCCTCGCGCCAGTTCGTTCTGCGCCTCGCGCAACCGATCGCGCGCCGCCTTCTGTGTCGGCAAGGCGTAGCGCTTGAACTTGATGTGGCCGTTCGGGTAGCGCCCGATGGGCACCTGGGCCACCCACTTGCCGTCGGGGCGCTGGTAGATCGATCCCTCGCCATTCGCGCGCTTGCCGCGCCGCGTTGCCATCGTATCCTCCAGTACGACCGGCCCGGGCCGACGATCACTTTCGCCGCCCCGCGCCGCTCCGCGTCATCGGTGTAACTTCCGCTCATGAGCGCCGCCGTCTCGGTGCATCGCGTTCGACCGCCCCGCTTTCCGCGAGGTGACGCTCGAGGGCGGCCCGAGGGACCAGCAGGCGACGGCCAAGCCGCAGCGCGGGCAACTCCCCCCGCGCGATCGCCTGATAGGCTGAGTTGCGGCCGATACCGAGGAGGGTCGCCGCCTCCTCTACCGTGAACGTCTGCCGGTCGATCGTGGGTGAAGTGGCCACGGCATAGGCTCCCTGCTGGAGTCCGACGGCGTGCTTGGCCTGTGCCCCGCTCAGGAGGGTCGCCTCCTCGATCGTCGATGTCCGTCGCCCGCCTGCCATCTCTGCCATCGCACGCTCTCCTCTCAGGCTACAGCCGCCCGGTGCGCCGAACCTCGCGACGCATTGGCCGACAGATAGTTCAAGGCTAAAGAGCGATGCGCTCAGGATGTACTCAGGATGTATTCTTGGGCTTCCGAGGGCAGTCGGCGGAATCGGTTGGCGGTATATCGTCGCTCGGAGGGCAGGGCGACACTATGGCGTTGCCCTCCGAGAGGGATGCAGGGCACGGGGCGATTGCGCTGCGGCGGAGGGAGTAGCGCCCGCCCCAGCGGCGGGCGACGAGCCGACCCGTCGCGATCAGCCGCTGGATGCCGTGCAGCTGTATGGCCGAGGAGCGGCGCGGCCTCACCGGGGTCAGCCAGGGATCGCGCTCCGGCGGGAGCGCGGCGACGAACGCGCGCCAATAGGGGTCGCGGATGCGCGCGGGGTCGTAGGCCGGGCGGCAGTCGCGGAGGAAGCGCGTCAGGTCGTCGTCCCAGGCGAGCCAGAGCGCGTGCCGCCCGAGGCGCATCTCACGGCGGGCGCGATACCAGTGCAGCTCGAGGGCGCGCTCGCGCCAGGACGGCGGGGCGGGAGCGACCAAGTCGCGCCGAGACCGCGCCAACGGGCACGATGCCCGCGCGGGCGCGCAGGGTGCGATCCTCACGGGGTAGCCAGGGGCGACGGTGGCGCAGCGGGTAGCGTACCGATGTGCTCACGGTTGTTCCTCCCACGCGGGCCGAATCCCACCCTGCCGTCGTCGGGCTTTCACGCGGCGGCAAAGGCGGGACGAAGGTGCGGGCGGTTGACTCAGGAGGCGAAGAGGTCCAGCTGCCCGACCGGCGCGGCCTTGCGACGGCGCGCGCGCGGCCGGGCCAGGGCCGCGAGGTTCTCGAAGCGCACCACTTGCCCGATCGGCGGCACCGCCGGTCCCGCGCCGTCGTGATCGCCCGGCGGTGCGGCCGACGGAGTGCCGGCGATGAGGTCGAGGGTGAGTTGCGCCGCGCGGCGGGCCGGGGGCGTGGCCGTCGTGATCACGGGCGTATCGGGTAGTGCAGGTTCGGGCGGAGGCATCGCCGCCACGAGTTGCGCGGGACTCGGCATCGGCTCCGCGCCGAGCCGGTGCGCCTCGTCGAGCGCCTCCTCGGCCTCGGCTTCGAGCGCGCGGGTCGCGGCGAACATGGCTTCGAGCGAGGCGTCGTCCGCAGCGTCGGGATCGACCAGGCGCTTCGCGAGGGCGAGGACCTGGTCGTGGTCGTCGGCGTCGAGGCCCGCCAGGCCGTCGTCGGGCAGCTCCCCCTCCACGATCGGAAGTGTCAGAACTCGGTGCTGACTGGCCGGAATCGGATTGAGACGGGCGAAAAGTGGGGATTGACAGCACTGATCACGCCAGTTTCGGGGCATGCTGGAGCCT
>JAABUN010008710.1_pt1 | contig 10245 bp, 11 predicted proteins | sample 5559311 | NCBI WGS metagenome assembly JAABUN01 (sample SAMN10711877, study PRJNA513370) | rock metagenome | isolation source: Antarctica rocks | place: Antarctica: Victoria Land, Siegfried Peak sud
GCGACCGCGCACTTCCGCGACCGCCTCCGTATCCCACCCGCCAGCCCCCCTTGCCACACACAATTCCCTGCTATCGTGCATCGGTCGATAATTTGCGGTCGAGCGAATGATCGCATTCGTGTCGGTCAGCACCAAGGGGAGGCGATGATCTTCGGCACACCATCTCGGGGCCACAACGGTATCGGGAACCATCCTGCGGATGTCGTCAAGACTGTCCAGCAACCGCTGACGAGCGATACGCGCCCAAAACCGTCGTTCACGATCAGCCCGTTCACCTTCCTGCTCGGGTTGGTCGGCGTGATCATCGTCTTTGTGATTCTCTATCTGCTGGTCGGCAGCTAAAGGAGCGTCCATGCCCACGATCACTTATCAGCCGATCGGCGTCATCCGCACGCCGTATCCCGATCCGGTCGGTATCCCCGTCCAGGCGGCGGGTGCGATGGAGATCACGGGCACGATCGAGCTCGACCCCGCCTATGCCGCCGGGCTGCGTGATCTGGGCGGCTTCTCGCACCTTATCTTGCTCTACCATCTCCACCGCGTCCAGGGAGTGGCACTCGAAGTGATCCCGTTCCTCGACGATCAACCGCACGGTATCTTCGCCACCCGCTCCCCCAAACGCCCCAACCCGATCGGCCTCGCGGTCGTGCGCCTGATCGGCGTCACCGGCACAACCGTGCAAATCGCCGGGGTCGACATGGTCGATGGCACCCCGCTCCTCGACATCAAGCCCTACGTCCCCGCATTCGATAGCCATCCCACCGACCGGATCGGCTGGTTCGCCGAGAACGTCGCCCGCGTCACGGAGATCAAAGCCGATGATCGGTTTACGGCGGGCGAATGAGCGTCGTGGGCTAGAGAGCGCGCGTGTGATAACGCGGCCCTTTCTCGAACAGCTACCCCGCGAATCGCATAACGGGCGGTGCGTGAGGCAATTCTAAACCGCACAACCCCGCAACCGACACCCAGAGCGTTGCTGTCCGGCCATAACGGCGCAGCTCCCCGACGCTGATCCTTGTACTAATCCCGATCGGCCACGGTTTGACATCTACCCCACAACACGCGGTACTGCCTGGTACTTTCAGGGGTACAGAGCGGGCCGATCGCGCGATTGTGCCTCAGCGCGGCGTGAATTATGGTAGGCATAGGAACATTACGCAGCCCGGCAGCAATGAGTCGGCAGCCCACCGTGTCGCTCGCGGCAACTAACGAATAACGATCGACAGCAAGAGAGTCGTATGAGCAAGAGCGGTTCCCTCATTCGCGGGCAGCAGATCCCGCATTCCGTCTCGCCGCATCAGGGCGTGGTCCAGGGCAGCCAGACACTCTTGCTCACCCTCCTCCGTCCGCTCGCCCAGCCACGGGTTGCCGGCCTGATCGCACTGATCATCTATCTCCTGCGCGCAGCATTCTCACCCGGCGGCTATCAGCGCACCAGCACCGCATACTTCAACTTCCTGGCCGATGCGTTTCTCCACGGCCAGCTCGCGCTCCGCTTCTCTCCCGAAAATGTCGCCGATCTCGTTTTCTACCAGGAGCGGTATTATCTCTACTGGCCCCCATTTCCAGCAATCCTGGTCACGCCGCTCGTCGCCCTCTTCGGGAGCGGCGTCAGCGATATCCTGTACACCGCCATTTTCACCGCGCTCTCGGTTGCCCTGGTAGCGAAGCTACTGCAATTGCTCGATCAGCAGCAGATCGCCCCACTCACCGTCGAACGACGTGCGATCCTCGTCGCGACGATGGCTTTCGGCTCGGTCTTGCTGATTCTCGCCCCGGCGGGGCGTGTCTGGCATACCGCGCAGATCGTCGGGTGGGGCTGTGCGCTCCTCGCGACGATCGCGGCTCTCACCCGAGGCGGGAAGTGGGGCTATTTCCTGGTCGGCCTCGCACTCGCCTGCGCGACGTTATCGCGCACCGCGATCCTCTTCAATGGGGTCTGGCTGGCGTTCTTCATGCTCCGCCGCGATCAGGCGCAGCCCTTGCGGCACAAATTGAGCATGATCCTCTGCGGCCTCGCGCCGGTCATCAGCGCCCTCGCGCTGCAAGGGTGGTACAACTGGATACGCTTCGGGCACCCGCTCGATATGGGACTGGCCTGGCATAAGGTAAGCCCCTTCTTCGCGAGCGATTTCGCGCGCTATGGCACCTTCAATCTCCACTATCTGCCGACTAATTTGTACTACGAGTTCATCGCCTATACGGTCATGACCCCGCAGCAATGGATGGGTGGCGGGCTCTTCTGGATGACCCCGGTCCTCCTCGGAGCGCCTGCCGCGCTGTGGTACTATCGGCGGCAACCACTCGTCTGGTCACTCCTGCTCAGTTGCCTGCTCACCTATATCCCCGTTGGCCTGTGCATGGGTACCGGGATGATCACCTTCGGGCCGCGCTATCTCCTCGATCTGATGGTGCCAATCGTGGTGCTGACGGCATTCGGCATCCGACGCTGGCGGCTCAGCCTCCTACTCATCCTCATGCTGATCAGTTGCGCCACCTATATCCTCGGCTCGATCCTCTGGGCCATGTTCGTCTATTAGGCGCACGCCGCGCACGCTCACTCGCCCACTTCTCTCACCGCCCCGCCAGCACCTCTTCCCGCCGCCACGTTCGCGCCGCGACGACGATCAGCAGCGCATCGAGCGCGAAGATCCCGACGACCACCGCGAGCAGGCCGAGGGTGCCGACGTGCGGCAAGCGGAAGGCTAGAAGCGCCAATGAGCCGGTGAACGGGGCCAGCACCAGCCCGCTGATCTGCTGCGCGGTGTTGAACGTTCGCACACGCGACGAGACGAGGCTGCCGACCGTCGAGGTGAAAATCGCTACCCCCGGCACCATCGCCAGCATCGCCAGCAACAGATCGCCCGGCAACAAGCGCACCCCCGCCGTCCCGATCAACGCTAGCAGGTTAATCACAAACGTCACCTCGGCCACGGTCGCGAAGATCAGCGCGGGCAGGACCGCCGCCAGGATCTTGCCACCGAAGATCGCGATATTCGATGCGGGCGAGGCCAGCAGCGGGGCCAAACTCCCCGCCTCCTTCTCCCCCGCGAACTGCCCGCAAGCGATCCCCACCGCGCCCGAACAGGGGGCCAGACCCAGCATCAGGAAATAGATCGCCAGCGCCTGCCCGAGCGCCGCTTCCTCACCCGGCACGCTCAACGCCACCTGGAAACGGACCGCCGTCTGCACGATCAGGATCGGCAAGCCGAACGCAAAGAGCAGACTGACCAGGATCGTCATCCGGTCCCGCAACGACTCGGTCGCCCCACGCCGCGCGATTAACCAGAGGGCGCGCAATTCATCGGCCCGCCCCATCGTCCGAACCTTCAGGGATATGTCGTGCGACGCGTCCAGCATCAGCGATCCTCCTCGGTGGGTGAGTGTGACGGGTGGAAGTACCGCCCCCCCGGCCCCCCAATGCTGGGGGAGCGAGGCGACAGTAACGCCGGGAGGTTCCTTGAAGGCTACCGCGCTACTAACGAACCTTCTCCCCCAGCGTTGGGGGGCCGGGGGGGCGGTACCCCACTTCGTCCCACTCGTCTCCGTTTCTTCTCTGCGGCGCTCCTTCCCCTCTGCGCCTCTGCGTTCCCCCATCCCCCGTCCCCCTCACGACTCACGACTCACTTAGCGCCGCCGCATAGACATCTTCCAGCGTCCGCGTCGTACACGTCACCGTCACGATCGCCGCGCCCGCCGCCGTCAGTCGCCCGATCGCCAGGGGGTTCGTCTCGCGCGGGCGCTCGGTGCGGTATTCGGCGCTCAACGCGGCATCATCGGGGGTCGTCGCAAAGGTTGCGCTCGGCAGATCGGCGAGCGCCCGCCACGCGCCCGGACACGGCGCGGCCAGTTCGATCCGCACTAGCGTGTCGGCCGACGAGGCCGCCCGCAGCGCCGCCGGGGCGTCGGAGGCGACGATCCGCCCGCGCCGCACGATCGCCACCTCATCGGCGAGGCGCTCGGCCTCATCGAGATCGTGCGTGCAGAGGATGATCGTCCGGTTCGCCGCCTTCAGGCTAACGATTAACTCGCGCACCGCCCGCGCCCCCAGCGGATCGAGGCCGCTCGTCGGCTCATCGAGGAAGAGTGCGGCCGGTTCGTGCAAGAGCGCACGGGCCAGCGCCACCTTCTGCTTCATCCCCTTCGAAAAGCCGCTCAGGCGCTCGCGCCGGTGGTCCGTCAACTCGAAGAAGTCGATCAGCTCATCGATCCGCCGTCGCCGCGTCGCCGCGTCCAGCCCATAGATCCCGCCGAAGAAGTCGCGGTAGGCGGGCAGCGCCATCTGCTCGTAGAGGCCCGGCGCGTCGGTCACCAGCCCCACCCGCGCCCGCACCCCCGCCGGATCGCGGCGCACATCGCACCCCGCGACCGTCGCCTCGCCCGCACTCGGGGCAAGCAACCCGGCCAGCATTCGCACGGTTGTCGTCTTGCCCGCGCCGTTCGGCCCCAGCAGCGCCAGGATCGCCCCATTCGGCACCCGCAGCGACACGTCATCGACCGCCACGAACGATCCGAACTGGCGCGTCAACCCCCGCGCCTCGATCATCGCCCCTCACCCTCTCGTGTCACCGCCAATACAACTCGTTAACGTCAATATACTCGGTTTGGTGGTCTCCGGTGACAGCATTACGCCGTGCAAAGGGCGTAGCATCGGACGGTGCGAATATGGTGCGCGTGAGGAGAACACCACCGAGCGCCGAGACAAGGCAGCAGGCGAACGATTGCCCTTATCACGCCACACCACTCCACACCGACCTGTCTCCATAGACAGGCGGGCACTGATCGGATGGGCTAGGTTGTCCTGGCACCTCACGCGAAGTCAAGGGCGCTGGGGCCATGCTACAGTGGCTGTGGACGATAACTCACCCTTGGGAACATTCTGCTTCAGCGCCATCTTGCTGAAGAATGACCCAACGCTCAAAACGGCAGAAGTAAAAAGGATCGAACGACACGATGAACACGTTCTATCGTTTACTGGTCAACTCCGTGGTGGCGACATTCACGAATATGTTCGTCTGGTTCGCCGTCACCTTCTGGTTGTATCTACAGACCCGCTCGGTGCTGGCAACGTCGGTCTTATCCGGCGTCTACCTGGGGACCACGGCGTTATCCGGGTTCCTGCTCGGCTCGCTGGTCGATCGCTTCAAGAAGCAGCGGGTCATGCTCGCTTCCAGCATCGCCTCGTTGAGCTGCTACACGCTGTCCGGGCTGGTCTTCTCCGCGACACCGGGCGCGGTATTCTCCGATCCGTCCAGCCCGATCTTGTGGGTCTTCGTCCTGTTGGCCCTGTTCGGGACCCTCGCCGGGAACGTACGCGGGATCGTCTTGTCGACGCTGGTGACGATGCTGGTGCCGGAAGATCGCCGGGACCGCGCGAACGGGTTGGTCGGGAGCGCGAACGGCCTGGCCTTCTTCTTCACCTCGATCCTGAGCGGGCTGGCGATCGGTTTCCTCGGGATGGGCTGGACCCTGGTCGCCGCGATCGGGCTCACGCTCGTCGTGATCGCGCAACTCCTGACGGTGCGCTTCGCGGAAACGTCGCCGACCCAGGCGACGGGCACACCACACCGGGTCGACATCGGGGGCACGATCGCGGCGATCCGACTGGTGCCGGGGCTGTTCGGGCTGATCTTCTTCAACACCTTCAACAAGTTCCTCGGCGGGATCTTCCTGTCGCTGATGGACCCCTACGGCCTGTCGCTGGTTTCCGTGCAGGTCTGGGGCTTACTGTGGGGTTTCCTCAGTCTCGGCTTCATCGTCGGCGGGGCTATCGTGGCCAAGCGGGGCCTGGGACAGAACCCGCTCCGCTCGTTATTCCTGGCGAATATTGCTCTCTGGATCATCTGTAGCGTCTTCACCATCCAGGCTTCGATCGTCCTCTTGACCATCGGGATGTTCATCTACCTGTGCCTGATGCCGGTGATCGAAGCCTCGGAGCAGACGATCTTGCAGCGGGTAATCACGCTGGAGCGACAAGGCCGCGTCTTCGGGTTTGCCCAGAGCGTGGAGCAAGCCGCCTCGCCGATCACCGCATTCATCATCGGGCCGATCGCCCAGTTCATCTTCATCCCGTTCATGACGACCGGGGCGGGTCCAGCATTGATCGGGAGGTGGTACGGCACCGGCGCGGACCGGGGGATGGCCCTCCTCTTCTCGCTGACCGGTGTAATCGGGCTACTCGTGACCCTGCTCGCCCTCCGCTCACGGGCCTTCGCCACCCTCTCGGGCCAATACACGCAGCGCGCGACGCCCCATCGAGGTGATGAAGCCCTGGCGCAGGGCTAGCGACCAGCGCCAGCGCCGCGCAGACCAACGCGGCGGAAGGGCAGGCTCGGGCGCTATTTGCGGCGGCTATCAGGAGCAGCAGCTATAGCCGCCGACAGCGCATCCGCAACCCGCCTCGCGGGCGTAAGGTTGGCAGCGTCTCCATCACGATTGGGCGATCATCGCGCAATTCCAGGCGGTATTGCTGCGCGATCGTCGCCAGGATCAGCGTCATCTCCACGATCGCGAACGTGTTCCCGATACAGATCCGTGGACCGCCGCCGAACGGGAAATAGGCGAAGCGCGGCAACTTCCCCGCCAGATCATCGGCCCAGCGCTCCGGAAGAAACCGATCCGGCACAGAGAAGTAGCGCGGATCACGGTGCATCACCCACTGGCTCACCAGGAGATCCGTCCCCTTGGCGACGCGATAGCCACCGAGGGTAAACGCCTCGGTCACCTCGCGCCCGAGCGCCGGTGCGGGCGGGTAAAGGCGCAACGCTTCCGACACGACTCAGCCGGTGTAGCGCAACTGCGGCAGATCGGCCACGGTCGGCGCTCGTCCGGCGAGTACCTGTTGCAACTCCGCGTGCAGCGTGGCCTCCGCCTCGGGATGCCGCGCCAGGAGCGCCCAGGCACAGGTGAGCAGATCGGCGGCGGTCTCGTAGCCGCCCACCAGGATCGTCATCACCTCGTCGCGCACTTGCCGGTTCGGCAGCGGTGCGCCCGTCTCATCCCGCGCGGCCAGCAGCATCCCCAGCAGATCATCGCCATCCTCACCGCTCGCCCGCCGCACCGCGATGATCCGGTAGACGATCGCATCGATTCGTCGCCGCGCCCGCCACAAGCGTCGGTGTGTCGGCGTTGGCAAGCCGAGCGGCAGAAGCACCTGCGGGCTGCGAACACGCGCGGCCAGCGCGGCCAGCGCCTCGTCCAGTCCGCCCGCCACCTCGTCGGCCTCATCCCACAGATCGGCACTGAAGAGGGTGCGCGCCACAACGCTCATCGTCAATCGTAAATGTCGCGCGTCTCGCCGTCATGCCAGAGCGCAGTCGTGCGCGCGGTGTACTCGACCATCGTCGCGCCATACGCCGCGATCCGCTCCCGGTGAAAGGCCGGTTGCATCAGGTGGCGTTGCTGTCGCCAGGTCGCCCCCTCACTGAGGAACAGCCCATTGCCGATCAGCGCGTGATCGGAACGCTGGGCAATATCTTTCACCAGCCGGTGCCGATTCGTCACCAGCACCTCCTCGATCAATTCCGACCCGTTGACGAAGAGAATCGGCTTCCAGAGGAACCGTAGCGGCACCAGGTCGCCATACTCACGGGCGCACCGCTCCAGATAGCGCAAAGTCCCGCGCGACAAGGCCACGGCATTCCCGAGGATCAGATTCCCGCGCGGACCGCTGACCTGAACGGTGTTACGCGCTGTCTCCGTCGCCATAATTTCCTCCATAGCGAGACAGAAGCACCACTGTCAATCATTCTAGCAAATATTTTTACGATTCCTTGTATGCCTTCACCTAAGCTCGCGCAGGCAGGCAAAACTATTTGTGACTAATTAGAGAACCCACCCAACAACATATCGGAGTCTAGTTCTTTACTGTTGCGCTAAACTCACCGCACCTACTTGCAGCGCACACCAGAACAGCACCGCCGCTACACGCTGACCGCTCTCGGTCAGACGATAACGTCCCCGCCCAGGTTGATAGAGCAGATTCGCCGCCTGGATCGCATCGAGATGCTGGTACAGATTGCCGCCCATCGCCTCACTCACTCCTGCCAGTTCGGTTATCGAGCATTCTTCTTGTAGCAACAGCAGCCTGATTATCTTCACCCGGCTCGGGTGACCAATCGCTACACCCAGGAAAGCAAGCGGCTGGATATTGCCAGCCTTCGTGAGTTGCAGCACCGAATCAGGCCCACCAGACGCAGCGCTCTGCTCATCTGCCGTGGCGACGAAGACTACAGGACTCTGCGCTTCTTTCGCGTACGCCTGCAGAGCCTGCAAACTAGCCCGGTGCAAGTCTCGTATGCTAGCACTATCCTGCCAGAGGTCCGGTTGCACAGCAGTCGCAGCCTCACCTTCCGTTTCTGTGGGCAACTGCCCCGCCAATGCAGCTACTGTTTCTTCCAACCGCGCTACTCGTTCATTCAGGGATGTTAGTTCAGTTGAACCACCTTTCATGGCTACCTCCGCGCCTTTTATCCATTATTCCGTAATACAATACTACCGTGACCAGATAATTGCCATATCTCTCATAATCCTGTTGGTAGACCAATACGATCTACTGGCGATTGCGACAGGGGGCCACTGGTCGAATGCGCTTCGCTGTACTGTCTCACTCGCCGAGGTCAGCCATCTAAAATCACCCTACCCTTAAGAGGGTAAACAGGGCATGCCCGGACGAAGGTGTGAGCGATCCAGCACTATCGGGCCGCTATCCTCTGTTATCGCAGACGGTTGAGAACGTCACCGACAGACCCGCGTGCACCTTCCGCCAATGAGCGCTCGACCACGCCGCCGATTTCCGCTAACCTCTGGTTGGAATAAAGAGGAGGGGAGTCCGGTTATGCGAATGGCTCCGGCACACAATGGAACCATAATCCGCTAGCCAGGTACAGTGAATATGCAGAATGTTCAGGAGAAAGGACCAACGATGGCAGCAGACCGACTACGCGTAGCCGTTATCCTCGGCAGTGTCCGGGAGGGGCGCTTCGGCCCGACCGTCGCCAAATGGTTTGTCAGCCGTGCCGAGGCGCGCGACGATATGGCGATCGACTTCATCGACCTCGCCGATCTCGATCACCCGCGCAACATGACCGGCAATGCCGACGCACTGTCATTCACCGAGCGGATGGGGGGCGCCGACGCCTTCGTGATCATCACGCCGGAATACAACCACAGCTACCCCGGCCCGCTGAAGACCGCGCTGGACAGTGTGGGCAAGGAATGGCGCGGCAAGGTCGCGGGCTTCGTCTCCTACGGCGGGATCTCCGGTGGCCTGCGCGCGGTGGAGCCTTTGCGCGTCGTCTTCGCCGAACTCCACACCGCCACGATCCGCGAGACGGTCAGCTTCCACGGCGCGCGGGGCCAGTTCGACGCGGACGGCAACCCGATCAACGCCGAGGCCGTCAACACCGCCGCCACCGTCATGCTGAACCAACTCGCCTGGTGGGCGCGGGCGCTGCACGACGCGCGGGCGGCGCGGCCGTACGGGGAGTAGTGGGCGAAAGTCCGTAGTCCGTAGTCCGTAGTGGCTGGGCGGTGGGGTTATAACACCGTGCTGGCAGCGGGCCTCTACTACGGACTACGGACTACGGACTACGGACTTCCAGACTATCGCGGCACGATACTCGCCGCCACCGCCTCGATCTGCCCGCGCACGCCGTCGTCATCCGGCTCCAGGAAGCCATTGGCGTTGAATGAGCGACCGTTGGCGAGGAAGAAGATCCGGTCGATCTCTTCCGGCACCGGGCGACCATCGGGGGTGTCGGTGCGGTTGTGGATGAAGCGCAGCCGATAGGCCGGGTATTGCCCGACCCGCACCCGCGCCAGGCAGAGCAGCTCGAAGCGACCATTCGTCGCGATTGGCTCCTGCACCTGACCGAGGATCTGGTCCTTGTACTCGTCGATCTGCCGACCCGGCGCATCGGCGACCGCCAGCGTCACCCCCGCGCCCGATGCCGCCACCACGCTGACATTGCCATCGGCCTCGGTGCGCGCACTCCAGCCGTTCGGGAACTGCGCCGTGAAGCGCCCCTGCGGATCGTTATAGCTTTGCCCGCCTGTGAACGGCGCTGGGAGCGGCCCGCAGGCCGCCGGGGTCGGCTTGCCAGCGAGGATCTGCCGCACGAACTGGCCGAGCAGCACGTTGTTCGGCGCGGCGTTTTCGGGGTGGAGCTCGAAGCGCGCCCGCTCGGTGTACTGCACCGTGTACGGCTTCCCGTCAAGCGTCTCGACCAACTCCGCGCTGATCGG
>JAABUN010008711.1_pt1 | contig 10244 bp, 14 predicted proteins | sample 5559311 | NCBI WGS metagenome assembly JAABUN01 (sample SAMN10711877, study PRJNA513370) | rock metagenome | isolation source: Antarctica rocks | place: Antarctica: Victoria Land, Siegfried Peak sud
ATCGAGGGCTGGCACAACCGCCAGCGCCTCCATTCGAGCCTCGGCTACATCACGCCCACCAACAAAGAACAGATCGCCGCGGCCGCGTAGGCCGTAACCCGTGTCCACCATAATAGGGGATGGTCACGCGCCTTCAACGCCGGCGGACGTCCGCCGCGGCGCCCCCTGGCCCTTGCTGCGTCCAGGCCGGCGCGGGTGCGCTCCTGAATGATCTCGCGCTCGAACTCCGCGATGGCCGAGAAGATGGTGAACACCAGCCGCCCGCCGGCCGTGGTCGTGTCTATGTCTTGCGTCAAGCAGCGGAAGCCGATCCCCCGCCGGGCCAGGTCCTCCACGGTCTCGATGAGCTGCTTGGTCGAGCGCGCGAGCCGGTCCAGCTTCCAGACCACGAGCGTGTCGCCCGCGCGCATGTAGTCCAGGGCCGCCGCGAGCTGCGGCCGGTCACGCTGTGCGCCCGACGCCGTCTCCTCGAACACGCGCACGTACCCAGCCGCGTTCAGGGCGTCAAGCTGCAGCGCCACCGTTTGGTCGAGGGTGGACACGCGGGCGTAGCCCACCGGGTCGCCCGCACGCGCGGCGGCCTGGCTTCCCGCCCCTGCCCGCTTAGCCATGCCGGGCCAGCACCCAGGCGACCGCCTCTGTTTCGCTGGCAGCCCCAATTGACGCAAAGCCTGCAAAGGCACCCTTGCTGCTGACGCGCAGCGCGTGCCATTCGCCCATGCTGTCCCGGTAGGAGATCAGCGGCACGCGGGCCAGCAGGTCGGGCCGCAACTCGGCAAGGTCATGCACGACGCCCGCGGCGTCGTGGGTGATGGAGCGCCAACCATCGCGGTCCAGGTCCACGACAACCAGGACGCCGCCGGATGCAACGTGCCAGGTGTAGGCGGCAGCAGGCTGGCCGCTGCGACGCATCCGTGGCGGGGTTGCATCCCGTGCTGGCCGTCCGTGCCCAGGCCCCTGCCCCGTCCCTTTCACCATCAGGTCTCTCCCGAAACTCGTATGAACCCTTCCCCACTCGGGAGAAAGTTTCAAGAGGCTGTTTTGGGATTTCGAGCGGCCCGGCAGGCCTGATGCGCCCCGTCGCCGTCTGCCCTCTCCCGGAAAGGGCTGTATTTACCAACGTGGGTACGGGCCGCCCTGCATGCGCATTGATCCGCGCATCTAGCTCTGGCCAGCAACCCTGGCTCGCTGTAGTTTGTGTCAAGTCGAACTCCTGGCCCTGCTTTTACCGGAGCCTCGCATAACAGTTTATTACATAACTTGACACACCACACTCTCCAGGATTGCTATTCACCATTTGTACTATATCCGCAGTAACAGTGATCGTTTGAGAACGCCTAACTATACGGATGACGGCTATACGTTGAAAGCTGCCCATTACAGCTTGTGGACTAGAGTCGTTATCAAACCGGCTCTTGCACCGCGTTCGGTGTACTCTGCTGCTCCCAATCACATTCAAAGGTGCCATCATGCGCAAAACATTGCTTGCTCTCTCCGTGCTGGCCGGGCTGGCCAGCGGCACCGCTGCCCCGGCGGACGCGGCCCCGCTCGCACACGGCTTGCTGCCGTCGGTCGAGGCGCTGCTGCCCGTCGCCAACACTGCGACCGACGCTGCCCTGAACGAGGGTGCGTCCGTCCAAACGGTGCGGTACTACCGCCGCTATCGCCGCTATGGCCACCGCTCCTACTACGGCCGCCGCTACTACAGCCGCTACTAGCCGGCCCCTGCAGCCGGAAAGCCCTTGTACCTGGCAGGCGGTTCGGCCGCTTGCACAACCTGCATCCCAATCTGGCTGGGGCGAACGGGGGGCGGACGTGCTGCGCAACCCTCGCCACGACAATGACACCGACCAGGCTGCTCATGCCCCGGACGGCACGCCTCGCAGTTCCAAAGGCACGACGGCCAGTCGCGCCGTGGACAGGACACTCGGCACCAACATCAACGGCGCGATCCCAGGCAAGAAGTCCCAGGACGCGCTGGACGCAGTGGACGGAAGGGGGCTTGCAAGCCCCTCCCCGGCTCTTCGCGCCTGACGCAAAACACACAGGAAACATGCCATGAAGATCACCTCTCTCGCACTCGCTGCCACGTTGCTGGCCGGCACCGCCCTGGCCCAGAGCGCCACCCGCCCGGCCACGCCTGGCAACGCCGCCCCGGGCGCCACGTCCAACGCACCCATGCCGGGTGTCAGCCCCAGCACCGGGGTCACGCCGGGCACTGGCGTCGTGGACCGGAACACCGGAACCGCAGCCGCCGCGGGCGACCGCAATCAGGCGCTGGCCACCACCGGCGCAAATGCGCCCCAGCCCGCGCGCGGGGCCAACTCCTTCAGCGAGGGCGAGGCCCGGCGCCGGATCGAGGGCGAAGGCTTCAGCGGCGTGGGCGCGTTGCGCAAGGACGATGGCGGCGTTTGGCGCGGCACGGCGACCAAGAACGGCGCACCTGCCCAAGTCTGGCTCGACTACAAGGGCAACGTCGGCCAGGACAGCGGCATAGCTCCCTCCGCCGCCAGCACGGCCAATCCGCCAAGCACCGCCGCAGGGCGGGCCACCGACCGGGCGCTCGGCACCAACGGCACCGGGACGAACCCCGCTGCCCGCAACCTGGACGGCACGACCGGCAACCCGCCGGGCACGGCCGCGACCCGCACGATGGACCGTGCCTTGGGCACCAACGCCACCGGCACCAATCCAGGTGGCAACAACGCGGTCACTACGCCTGCACGCTGATCCCGCCGCCTGACACGGGGTGCCGGTGCCGTCCAGGCAGCGGCACCATCCGCCGCATTGCCACAAGCCGTAGGAGCCTGACATGGCCAGCCAAACCATCACCCGCCTTTACGACAACCATGCCGATGCCGTGGAAGTGGTCCAGCAACTGGAGACCGCCGGCGTGCCGCATTCCGACGTCAGTCTTGTCTCCAACGACGCCGAGGGTCTCCACAGCAACGCGCGCCCGACGGGCACCGCCACCGGCCTAACCTCGGGCGACCCCGACCAGGGTGCGGCGACGGGGGCCGGCACGGGCGCGTCGCTCGGCACCGCGCTGGGTGGCGGAGCCGGCCTGCTGGCCGGCATCGGCGCGCTTGCCATCCCGGGCATCGGTCCCATTGTCGCTGCCGGCTGGCTCGTGGCGGCACTGACAGGTGCGGGCGTGGGCGCGGCGGCGGGCGGCCTGCTGGGGTCGCTGACCGGCGCGGGCGTGTCCGAGGCGGACGCGCACGTTCATGCCGAGGGCGTCCGCCGCGGCGGCACGCTGGTTACGGTGCGCGCGGACGAGACACAGGCCGCACGCGTCAACTCCGTGCTGGACGGCCGCACGCCGGTGGACCTCACCAGCCGCCGAACCGAGTACGAGGCCGCTGGCTGGAAGGGCTACGACCCGGCCGCCGCGTCCTACACTGCCGAACAGGTTACGACGGAGCGCAAGCGCCGTGTCGTGAGTGTGGGTTAGGCCGCACCGGATGGCGGCCGGCGCAAACTGGTGTCGGCCGCCGACCATCCTTACGCTCCAACAAGCAAGGAAAGCGGGATGTCTATCATAGGTTGGCTGGTCCTCGGCCTGATCGCCGGCTTCATCGCGAGCAAGCTCTACGCCGGCACGGGCCAGGGCGCGGTGCTCGACATCGTGCTCGGCATCGTCGGTGCCGTTGTCGGCGGCTTCTTGTTCTCGTTCATCGGGGCGGCACCCGTCACCGGCTTCAATCTGTACAGCATGTTCGTCGCCGTCGTCGTCGCCGTTGTGGTGCTGTGGCTTTATCACACCGTCGCCGGTCGGCGGACGCTGCGTTGAGCTTGCTCACCACCGGGTCAGCTTCGCCAATCGAGCAGCTCAGGCGGTTGCAGGAGGAGACAGGGACCTTGGCAGGCCGGCGCCTGGCTGCACCGCGCCTGGCCGTCCGGCGTCGCCGGTCCAGACAGCCGGGGGGCTGACCTTTCATCAACCAGTTGGCACAGGCCCATCGGGCCTAACGGAGGACGACATGAACAGCAACAATCGCTTCCTTGGCGTCGTAGCAGTAGCGACGTTCTTCGGGCTGTCCGGCTGCGCCGCATACGACCGGGCTGCCGGGACCAACACAAGCGGGGTCTACCCGTCGCAGCGCGACGGGACGCCCGCGAACTCGTCCGGGACGGCGGCATCGCGTGCGCTGGACCGCGCGGCTGGAACGGACGTCAGTGGCGCCTACCCCGCCCAGCGGGACGGCACGCCCAGCAACCCGCCCGGCACCGCAGCGGGCCGGGCTTACGACCGGGTGACCGGCTCGGACGTGAGCGGCGCCTATCCGCGGAACCAGCGGCCGGCTGCACGGTCCTATTGACGATGCTGCGCGCGGTCGGCCCGGCTGGCTGCGCGCCTCCTTTATTACGGAAGGCCACCTTGCTCAACTGGCGTGCCGGGCCGGACGAGGTCCTGATGGCGGACAAGGGCAGTCTGCGCCTGATCGTCGAGGCTCCGGCGTGCTTCGTCGGCGAGTTCCGCTTCACGGTGTTACAGCGGCAGTATGGGCAAGAAAGCTTGTTCGCTGTCGTGGAGGCCGGCGCCGGGGTTCGCCTGACCCCGCAGCAGATAGGGCCAACGCGGAGCTTGTGAATTCGCCAACGGCATCGCTTGCTCCCCAGACCCCTGTCATGACGCGGCTTTGGCCGTGGCACCTCCAGCGTATCCATCCGGCGGCATAAGGTGGTCCGGCACGGCCAGGGTGAGCCCGAGCAGGCCGATGACGGAGCCGATCAGGCCCTCTGTTTGGCGCAGGGCCAAGCGGGACACGGCCCGGAGCGTGAGTGCGGTCAGGATCGCCAGGGACGAATACCAGGGCTGGCCGCCCGGGGTCGTGCGCGGTGCCGCTCGCCAGCCCTCGATGGCCTCATCCGTGAACCAGACCGTCAGGCTGCCACGCTGGCGCAGAGCGGCATCGTACGCAGCCGTGTTGGTGACCTTGCGCTTCTGCTTGGGAATGTGGCGGCGGCGGTCTTGGTTCAGCTTGAACGGCAAGGTGGGCATCCAAGGGTCAGAGAAGGAACAAACCTCCTACATTACCCCTGGCTGCGGCACCACCGGCAGCATCCGTGCAACAACGCCGCGACACGGCCTTACATAGGTTTTCCGTTCGCTTGCTCCCCAGACCTCAGGGTCAGCCGCCAGGCGTCCTGTCCACATGGCCAGGGCCGTCAAACCATCCAGAAGCAACCGCAGCTGCCGCTGTCACCGCCGCGTCCGCCTCGATGCGGTTTGACCCCAGCCACCCCGCCTCGGCCAGCGCCATGCCCGCCTTCTCGACCAGGGCTGCAGGCATCTCGTGCTGGCATGGGACCAGTGTCGCAGCCCCGATGCTGACGGTCAGCCTCCTGCTCGGCGAGCCAGGGTGCGGCAGGATGCGGTCCAGCACCGCATTGCGGATCCGCTCGGCTACCATCATGGCGCCGACCCCGTCCGTGTGCGGCATCAGGACGGCGAACACCTCGCCGCCATACCGGGCGGCGATGTCCGTCGCGCGGCGGGGACGGCCCCGGACGTAGGCCGCGACGATGCGCAGCACCTCGTCTCCAGCCTGCAGTCCGTGGGCTTCAGTGTAGGCCTCGAAGTGGTCTACCTCTAGCAGCAGCAGGGACAGTGGCTGCTCGTCTCGTATCGCCCGCGCCCACTCGGCCGCAAGCGCATCGTCGAAGCGTACGCGGGTCAGCAGCCGGGTCAGGCCATCGGTGGCCGACACCCGTGCCAGCTCGGCCTGCGTCGCGGCGAGCTGCTCCTCCAGGTGCCTGCGGTCCGTGATGTCGTGAACGGTGCCCACGAAAGCCGTGCCCAACCCGTAGTCGCTGGATGCAAGCTGGAAGTGCCCCTCGACCCACACGTGCTGCCCGTTCTGACGGACGTAGCGGTATCGGCAGGTTGCACTGGCCTCTCTGTCACGCAGCCTGACCAGTGCCAGAGCGAGGCCTGACCGGTCGTCGGGGTGAACCAGCGTTGTGTGGTCGCGTCCCAATACTTCTTCTATGCTTCGCCCGATCAGCGTGCGGAGCATGGACGATGCAAAGCGTACCTGGCCGTCGAGGCTCAGGCACAGGACGCCATCCCGTGCATGGTCGGCCAGGAGCCGGTCAAGGGTCTCCGCCCGCCGACCCTCACCGTCCGGCTCGTCTTGAGAAGTGGAGTGTGTTGCAAGGCAGGCTGAGGTCATGACGAACGGTTCCGGGGAGCGCTGCCGCATCCTGCAGGGGCTAACTGGTTGCTACCACGGCAGCCCAGTTAACTATCGTCAGTAAAGGTCAGCTTTGGATAGCGGCATAGGGCTGACGGAAAACACTTGATGCCGACAGCTCCCAAGCCCCGATCGCACCCTGCCCTTCAAACCCCACCAGGATTGTGCGATAAACCCTGTCGGATTCATGCGCTGCACGGCAACCCGGGACCGAAAGTTTTCCGCACATACTCGTCGGCTACATGCGCGTCTCGTCCGCCAATGATCGGCAATCACTGGACCTGCAACGTGACGCCCTGCCTGTTGCCAGGGTGGACGCGCGTCGCCTGCAAGCAGGCGCTTTCGCCGGAGCGCTAGCCTATACCGATCAAGGATAGCACTGCACGAACAGGAGGCTTTGGCTGACCAAACCAAAAGCTTTCTGACCCACCCCTCTTCAAGCCTCTGGCACTCTGCTGACGGAGCTCCGGTGACGGTCCGGCGCTCACCAGCTCTGGAGCCCTGACGTGCATTCTCCCTCTCTGCCCGCCGTCTTGATCGAGTTGGACTGCCATGCTTCAGGCCGAAGCCCGGAGGCAGCGCATCTGCGCGCCCTTCTCGACGGCATGCCATGTGGCCTGCTCACCTTCAACAGGAAGCTCGACGTCCTGTTTACCAACGCCAGGCTTGCGGCCACGCTGGAAATTCAGCCGCTGGTCGTCGAGCGCGCGGTGTCGCTCCTCGACATGCTCGAAGGGAGCGCAGCGCTAAGCAGCGCTGTGGTGCAGTCAGTCCACGAGGTTTGCCTCAATGCTGTCAACAAGTCCGGCGAGCACAGGAGCACCTTGGCGGTCTCAGCAGGGGAGGACTCCCGTTTCTTCGCTCTGCAGGTCAGCCCTCTGGACGATGGCCAATGGATGGCGTCGTTCGAGGAGGTCACCGAACGCCGTGTGGCCGAGGCGAGCGCCATTGAACTCGCGATGCGCGATCCGTTGACCGGCCTGCCCAACCGGGAGCTGTTCAACAGGCGAGCCGCTGCGGCACTGGCCGACGTCGCTCCAGCGCTTGGCGAGCAGAGCGAGAACGGACAGGACAGGATCGACCATGCCGTCCTGCTGGTCGACCTCGACCGGTTCAAGGCGGTGAACGACACCCTGGGCCACCCCATCGGTGATGGACTCCTGCGCTTGGTGTCCAAGCGGCTGCGCTCGATGCTGCGCCAGCAGGACATGGTCGCCCGTCTCGGCGGCGATGAGTTCGCCTTGCTGGTCTCATCGGCAGCGGACACAGTGGGTCTGACCCAGTTGGCAACTCGGATCGTCGACGTGCTTGGCCGTCCCTACTTGATTGAAGGGCACCTTGTGAACATTGGTGCGAGCGTGGGCGTAGCCGTTTCGCCGTCCGGCGGGCGCGAGCACGACCAGTTGCTTCGGAGCGCCGACTTGGCCCTTTACGCAGCCAAGCAAGCGGGGCGGAGCACGCACAGGTTCTTCGAACCGGCGATGGATGCTCGCGCGCACGCGCGCCGGTCACTTGAGATCGACCTTCGCAAGGCGCTTGCGTTGCGCGAGTTCGAGCTGCACTACCAGCCGCAGATCGACCTCGACCTGAATGCAATTGTCGGGTTCGAGGCACTCCTGCGCTGGCGGCATCCCGAGCGTGGCTTGGTCTCGCCGGCCGACTTCATCCCACTCGCGGAAGAGATCGGCCTGATCGTCCCACTCGGCGAATGGGTGTTGCGAGAAGCCTGCCAGGAGGCAGCACGGTGGCCGAGCAACGTGTCTGTCGCGGTCAACGTGTCACCGCACCAGTTCGGGGACACGACCAGGTTGGTCGCGGTCGTCGCCCAAGCACTTGCGGCCGCTGGCCTGCCGGGAGGCCGGCTGGAGGTCGAGATCACCGAAAGCGTGCTGCTGCGCAACGAGCAGGCGGTGCTCACGGCGTTGCACAACCTGCGCGCCATGGAGGTGCGGGTGGCGATGGACGATTTCGGCACCGGCTATTCCTCGCTGAGCCAGCTGCACAGCTTCCCTTTCAACAAGATCAAGATCGATCGGTCCTTCGTGAGGGATCACGGCGACATCGCCGGCCAGAACGCGATCATTCGCGCCATCACCGCGCTGGGCGTCAGCCTGGGCATGTCCACGATCGCGGAGGGGGTCGAGACCGCCGACCAGCTCGCCCGCATCCGCACCGAAGGCTGCACTTCGGTGCAGGGCTACCTGTTCAGCCAGCCAGTTCCGGTAGGGGAGGTCGCTCACCTGATCGCCGACTTCGCCGGCCGCCACTCGACTTCCGCCAACGCAGCTACCTAAAAGGACTTCGCCGATCATGACCCAGCTCCACCGCGTGCTCTACTGCAGCCGGAACATCATCCCAGGTGCCATTGAGGCGGTCGCTGCCGATGTCCGCGGGATCCTGGCCGTGTCGCGCGTGAACAACGCCCGCGACGGGGTGACGGGCGGGCTGCTGTTCAGCGAGGGCTGCTTCGCCCAGGTGCTCGAAGGGCCTCTGGACGCGGTTGAGGCTGCGTTCGAGCGCATCCAGTGCGATGCCCGCCACTGCGAAGTCGTCGTGCTGCAGTCCGGCCCGATCACCAAGCGCGACTTCTCGGACTGGTCGATGGCGTTCGCTGGCACCGACGCGGCGAGTAGCCCGCTTGCCAAGGCCACCCTTGCAACGGCCTTCTCCGGGCAGTCCAGCGCCGGCGATGACCTGCTCGACTTGCTCAAAGGCCTGGTCGTGCGCGAGACAGACTGGCTCGCACCTTCGGCCGCATCGGCGCCCTTGTCGCGGGCCGACGCTTCCCTGGCAGCGTGAGCCGCAGCCGCAACATACGTTTCGTCAGGTCGCCGCCCAAAAACCCCCCAACTAACTGCACTACGCGCGATAACTGTGCCTCCTCCATATATCCCCCTCTCTTTGTCCATAAGCGCGAAGCTCGCTAGGATTAGAGATGGTAGTTTGACCCAGCTTGGCTGTCGCGCTGCCGAGGTCGCCATAATCCTGGCTCCCAGCGTGAGGTTCAGCGCAGCAACGTGCCCGTATCGGCGACAACGCGCCCCTTGGACCTCGGCAGAACGTGCCTCAAATCGCGATAAACTTGACCTGACGTCGCCGAGGTTCGGGCCGCCCCGCTATGCTGCAGGGCCCTGGTCAGTCGTCGCGGTCACCTCCTTGCAGTAGCGCAGAACGCGGGCCACGGACGGCCGCGACCAACGATCGCCTCCCTGGGGCGCCGGCAACCGCGCCGCCTGCAGCGCCTGGGCGTAGTCGCCTAGCGACATGGCGCCCTCCGCACGCGCCTTGTCGATCGCTGGCCCGTATGCCGCGACCGCACGAGCCTGCGCCGCAGCAGCCCGGGTCCTGCCTCCAGGCGTGGCCGGTGCCTGCACTGGCGCCAGGGTGCCGGTTGCTGGAAAGCGCGGGTTGCCCAGCCGGGTCCCGCGCACCTTGGCCGCGGCGAGCGCCGCCTTGGTCCGTTGCGAGATCATCTCGCGCTCGTGCTCGGCGACGGCGGCGAGCACATGCACGGTCAGCCGGTTCACGCTGGGCATGTCGGCGGCGACGAAGTCCACGCCGCCTTCCATGAGGTTCGAGATGAACGCGACGCTGCGCGCCAGCCGGTCCAGCTTGGCAATCAGCAGTGTCGCGCGCTTCGTGCGGCACATGGCCAGCGCGGCAGCCAGGCCGACCCGGTCCGCCTTGCGCCCGCTCTCCACGTCCTGGAACTCGGCGATCACTTCGGCGCCGACGGACCGGGCGTGCAACTCGACCGCAGCGCGCTGGGCGTCCAGGCCGAGGCCGGACTGCCCCTGCTTGTCGGTGCTGACGCGGTAGTAGGCCACGAAGGCCCGTATTGTGGCTGAGATGGGACCGAACTCCCAGTCTGGACTAAAGTCCTAACCCTAGCCCACCCGCCTTGCCCGGTCCATCCGTTACAAACAGTCGTTTGTAGCGTCAGGCAGCATGCGAAAGGCGAACCGGCACGCATCAATGATGGCCTCGGGCGCACCAGATGATGCATCTACGTGCAATTGAAGGCGTCATGCCCCCTGCTCATGG
>JAABUN010008712.1_pt1 | contig 10243 bp, 12 predicted proteins | sample 5559311 | NCBI WGS metagenome assembly JAABUN01 (sample SAMN10711877, study PRJNA513370) | rock metagenome | isolation source: Antarctica rocks | place: Antarctica: Victoria Land, Siegfried Peak sud
GGGGCGTTGCCCAAGATGCAGCTCACATCACAACTCGGGCTGTAGAGCTCGAAACTTAATTGCGTCCGGCAACCCTTGCGGGTACAATCTCGGGCGTGGTTTTTTGGGGATCGCCGGTGAAGCCGGGGGTTCGAGACAGAACGTAGTGCAAGATTAGAGGAGGTAGTTCGATGAAGTTCAAACCGCTAGGTGCTCGTGCGCTGGTAAAGATGGTCGAGCGCGAGGAGAAGACGGCCTCGGGTATCGTGTTGCCCGACACCGCCAAAGAGAAGCCACAAATGGCCGAAGTTGTGGCCGTGGGCGAGGGTAAGCTAAGCGACGATGGCGAGCGCGTACCGGTCGAGGTCAGCGAGGGAGATAGGATCGTCTTCGCCAAGTACTCGGGGACCGAGATCAAGCTAGACGACCAGGAGTACATGATCCTGGACTCCGAAGACATTCTCGGGGTAGTCGAAGGCTAATACCTCTGTCCATCACATCACTGAAGAGCTTTCGGGCGCCGGGTCTGCCACATGCCCGGCGCTCGGCTTTTCGACGACTTGAGAGGATGATCTAGACCGCCGTGCGGACGCTGCGCATAGGAGACCGGGGCCGGGAAGTCGTGGACCTACAGACCCGTCTCACGACGATGGGCCTGGATCTCGGCAACCGCGGCATCGACGGTGTTTTTGGCCCGCGAACGATGCTGGCCGTGAAGACCTTCCAGCAACTCATGGGACTTCTGGCGGATGGACTGGTCGGTGAGATCACCTGGCGCGAAGTCTTTGAAGCCGGTTTTCGACCTGGAGAACGACTCCTCTATCTACGCCACGATCACTCCCGCGGAGCGGACGTAGTCGAACTCCAGCGAATGCTGAACGACCTCGGCTTCGACCCTGGAGCCGTAAACGGCGTCTTTGATGTACGTACCGCCCGCGCCGTCCGAGACTTCCAGAAGAACGCGGGCCTGCAAGTGGACGGCGTTGTAGACGACCTCGTTTTCAAGACCCTGAATACGTACGCCGGACAATCCCTCGGAACCCACCAACTCCCAGACAAGAACGGTGGATACTACCCGGAAGATTTCTTTACCGGTACGATCGTGGTCGATGCCGCAGGTGGAGGCTCGCAGACAGGCTACGTGGCGCCTACAGGTCTCACCGCGTCCAACCTCAACCTCGCGGTCGCCCAGGAACTCTCCCAGATCCTACCGGCCAATGAGATCCTACTGACCCGCAGCGGCGACGAAGAAGTATCCTCCGCCAACCGGGCCTTCCTGGCGAACTCCTCGGGCGCGAAGATGGTTGTCTCTATCCACCACGCCGCCCACGGCACTCCAACGGCCCGAGGCTCGGCCTCCTACTACTTCGAGCGGCTAGGATACCAGTCCCACCGAGGCCAGATGGCGGCCACCTACGTCCAACGAGGCATCAGCCGCGCCCTCGACGTGCCGGACATCGGGGAGTTTGGACGCTCTTACAATATATTGCGCGAGACCAACATCCCAGCGGTCATGGTCGAACCCCTACACCTCACAAACCCCGAGGATCTCGAACTAGCCACTGACGCCTACTACCCGGCAACCGTCGCCGAAGCCATCGCAAGCTCCCTGGAACTCTACGCCGGTCGCGACGCGGCGTTTCTAGCTGTTTAGGACACCCGCCAAACGGCTGCTATAATACCGCCCGCAGTCGGGACGTAGCGCAGCCTGGTAGCGCGCCTCGTTCGGGACGAGGAGGTCGGAGGTTCAAATCCTCTCGTCCCGACTCAGTGGGAAAATCTCTCCCGAACATCAGCACTTTTTCTGTTTATACGCCTGCTTTTTCGGCTTCGTTCAACAAGCCCGTCCAGTCTTCGTAGAGACGTTCGAGCATTGCTTTTAGTTGACGGTGTTCGGTGACTACTTCGCGGGAGCGATGGCCGTCGGAGTAGAGTTCGGAGGTCGCTAGTTCTTTTTCGAGTTTCGACACGCGCCGTTCGGTCGCGTCGATCTCGCCTTCAATGGCTACGAGGCGGGCGGCGGCTACGTTCTGTTCTTTGTTCATGCCGGGTCTGACCCGACGACGGGGCGCCCGGACACCTTCTTTTACGTCGAGGCGGCGATGGGCCCGGTAGTAGTCGTAGCCGCCGAGGTAGTTGATCAGCTTTCCTTTCTCCAACTCCACAATGCGCGTGGCAAGCTTTCGCAGGAAGTACCGGTCGTGCGAGATGAAGAAGATAGTTCCCCGGTAGTCGAGCAGCGCCTCTTCGAGTGCTTCGCGGGCGGGGATATCCAGGTTGTTGGTCGGTTCGTCCAGCAGGAGCAGGTTCGCTCCGCTGACCACGATCTCAGCGAGGCTCAAACGGCTCTTCTCGCCGCCGGAGAGGGAGGCGACGGTCTTGAATGCGTCTTCGCCGGAGAACAGGAACGCGCCGAGCAGTTGGCGGGCTTCGGGGAGGTCGAAGCCGGTGGCGTCCATCACTTCCTGCACAACGGATTTCGAGCCTTCGAGCCGCGCTAGTTGCTGGTCCTGATAAGCGGGCTCGACGTTGTTGCCAAGTCGGACCAGACCGCTCCCCGCATCCAACTCGCCGGTCGCGAGGCGCATTATGGTGCTCTTGCCGGTGCCGTTGGGGCCGAGGAGCGCGACCCGCTCGCGGCGCTCGACCACGAGGTCCAAGTCTTGCAGCAGCGGCTTGTCGGAGTCCGGGTAGGAGTATTGGACGTCTTCCATCTCAAGGACGACGCGACCGGCTCGGGTTGTCTCGCCGCCGAGGTCCAGGCGCATATTTTTGGAGTTGTTCTTCGGGCCTTCTATCTTGTCCATCCGGTCCAGGAGTTTCTGTTTGCTCTTGGCCTGAGTTGCTTTGGTGTTCTTCGAGCGATTCTTCTCGATGAACCTCTCTAGCTGGGCGCGGCGGTCGGCGTTCGCTTTCGCTTTGCGGGCGAGTTGTTCACCACGGGCTTTCTTCTCTTCGACGTATTTGGTGTAGTTTCCGGTGTAGCGATCGATGCGACCGTCGTCGAGTTCCAGGATGGTGTCGGAGATCGCGTCGAGGAAGTATCTATCGTGCGAGACGACCAGCACCGCGCTCTTGGCGTTTTTTATGAAGGTTTCGAGCCATTCGATGGCGCGGAGGTCGAGGTGGTTCGTCGGTTCGTCGAGTAGGATGAGATCCGGCTCCTCCAACAACAGCTTCGCGAGCGCGACCCGGCTCTGCTCGCCGCCTGAGAACGACCCAACAGGACGTTTCCAATCCTCGGGCGCGAAGCCCAGAGACGAAAGCGTGGATGCGGCGCGGGACTGGTACTCGTACCCACCGTCGCGCTCGAACGCGGTCTGGAGTCTGCCGTAGCGTTCCATTAGAGCGTCGGAGGGGTTTTCGGAGAGTTGGATTTCGAGTTCCTTGAGTTCGCTTTCACGCTCTCTGAGAGCATCGAAGGCCGAGGAGATCTCCTCTTCTATCGAACGGGTTCCAAGCTCCCCGGCATATAAACTCTGCGAGGTAAGGCCGACGCGAGCGTTTCCGACGAGCTCGACGGAGCCCTCGTCCGGCTGCGAGTCGCCCGCGAGAATACGCATCATCGTCGTCTTTCCCGCGCCGTTGCGGCCGACCAGCCCGAGCTTCTCCCCAGCCTCTATGGCAAGGGTCGTCCCGGAGAGGACTTCGAGGTCGCCGCCGTGGTATTTCACGATATCTCTTGCTATAAGAACCTTCATGACGGATGGATTATACAGACGACCCTTGACCTTGGAGCAGCGGGAGGAATTTGAGCGGGATCTCATCTCCTTCTGCGACCACGAACTCGACCTGCTAGGCAATATCACCAATCAGAGAACCCTCTACGCCGGTGGCGCATCCCTCCTCTGGCTGGAAGGACTAAGCGACCGGATCGGCTCCAACGGATCGCTAACCGCCCTGGAAGCCGACCCTCAACGCATCGAAGATTCCCACATCGCCCTCAAAGACACAGAATTCCAGACACCGATAGAAATAGTGGAGGGCAGCGTCTACGAGTTACCATTCGAGGATGGCGAATTCGACCTGGTCTACTCGGCGGGATTGTTCCACGAATTGGATGTCCGCGACCGATCTGTCGAAGCGGCTATCTCAGCGCTCGCGGCGGTGGTTCGTCCGGGCGGAAGATTTGCGACGAGCGACTTTGTGGATTCCGTGGATGCCGTCCAACTGGAAGACGAAGCATTGGACCGAGCGCGGGCGTTTTCGAGAACCGGTGCGCGACTGTATGGCGTCCACGCGCCCGAAGTTTTGGTCGAGTCTCACGAGGCGGTGCTGTCGGAGGTTCGGTGGCAGGTCTTGCCGCCTCAAAGCATCCGTCATTTGGATAAGCTCGTTCTTGCCGAGGAGTTGGATTATAGTGATGAGTTTCGGGAGCGTCGGGAGGTTTTGATGGAGCTTGTTCGGCGGGAGGGGTTTACTCGTCCGGCTACTCTTTATGTCGAGGGGAAGGTTGTGTGAGGGGATCTTGCTGTAGAGAGTCGCTTCTCTGGTAGCCTTTGGTGAGATATTGTCCGAGCGAGGAGCGAACTCAGATGTCGCAGCCGATTGATCTCTATTACTGGCCGACGCCCAACGGGTGGAAGGCCTCCATCATTCTCGAAGAGCTTGACCTTCCGTACAAGGTCGTGCCGATCAACATCGGAGCCGGGGATCAGTTCGAGCCTGAGTTCCTAAAGATCAGCCCAAACAACAAGATGCCCGCTATCGTGGACCACGATGGTCCGGGCGGCGAGCCTATATCCATCTTCGAGTCTGGTGCCATACTGATGTATCTGGCGGAGAAGACCGGCAGGCTGCTACCGCAAGAGCCCAGGGAGCGTTACCTCGTGCTGCAGTGGCTGATGTTTCAGATGGGCGGGATCGGACCGATGCTTGGTCAGGCGCATCACTTTCGGCAGTACGCGCCGGAGGAGATCTCCTACGCCATCGACCGCTATACGAACGAGGCCGCCCGTCTCTACGGCGTGCTGGACCGTCGCCTCTCGGAGTCCGAGTATCTGGCCGGAGCCGACTACACCATAGCGGACATCGCGGTGTACCCCTGGATCGTGCCCCACGACAACCAGGGCCAGAAGATGGAGGACTTCCCGAATCTGAACCGCTGGTTCGAATCCCTCCGTGCTCGGTCCGCCGTCGATCGCGGCATCAAAGTAGGCGAGGAGATGCGCCAACAACTAAACCGGGATATGGACGACGAAACCCGCGAAACCCTCTTCGGAAACAAACGCCGCTAGTTGAAGCGAGTCAGCATTTCGACGAGTCGGCGGGTCAGACATAGCGTGCTGATCGGCTGACTCAGCGCTCTAGCATGATGGTGACGGGGCCGTCGTTGACGAGGGCTACGTCCATCATCGCGCCAAACCTCCCTGTTTTTACGGAGGAGACGCCTGTGGCTCGGAGCTTTTCGCAGAAGTAGTCGAAGAGTGGCTCCGCAGTCTCCGGGGGAGCTGCGTGGATGAAGCTCGGGCGCTTTCCTTTTCGGGTGTCGGCGAGCAGGGTGAACTGCGAGACGGCAAGTATCTCGCCGCCGGTTTCGGTGACGCTGAGGTTCATCTTGTCGTCCTCGTCGCGCATGACGCGCAGGCCCGCTATCTTGGTCGCGAGCCAGTCAGCTTCGGCCTCGGTGTCTCCGTCGGCTACGCCCACGAGCAGTAGTAGGCCGGAAGATATTGTGGAGATCTTCTCGCGGTCTACGGTTACGGCTGCTTCTTTGACTCTTTGGAGTACGATCCGCATTGTCTAGAGAGGTTGGCGACCATCGAAGCCGTCCTGGATGCCGTGCCAGTATTCGATGCGTTCTTCGGGGGGCATCCAGCAGAGGAAGACGATGCGGTTGCCGCGTTCGTGGGGGAAGTCCAATAGGCCGGTGTCGAGGTCTTTTAGCAGCACGCCGGTCTCCCGAATCCGCTCGATGGCCCGGTAGAGGTTGTACGCTTCGACACCGTATTCCGAGCCTATCTTGCCGCCGCCGTTCGTGGCTGCGGAGACCAAGATGGGCTCCATGTGCGGCGCCTTCTCGCGCATAGCGTCGCGATGCGTGGATACGTCTTTTAGAAGTTCTTTTAGTTTAGGTATGAGAGCGTTGGCTTCTCGGACGGTAAAGAGCCGGGGGAAATGTTCGGCCACGGCCAGCGGATCTCTAGCGGCCGTGAGCCAGGCGGTCGGCCAGCATATCCGGCAGACCGGCGGCTCGTATCTTTGTCTGGGCCTGGCTGATGTCGTAGTCGACGAAGCGGTAGACGACGCGGCTATCCTCGGCCAGGATGTAGGATGCGAACGTGTCGCCGTCGCGAGGTTGACCGACGGAGCCGGGGTTCACAAGGTAGGGTCCGCCATCGCTCAGATCCAGGGGTCGAGCTTCCACGACACGACCGTTGGGCGACGGCGAGATGCTCTTGACGTGCGTGTGGCCGAAGAAGCAGATCCTAACACCGGGATAATCGCTCTTTAGGACCGCGAGGTTCTCTTCTGCGGAGACCAAGTTGATAATGTACTCGTCCGGGTCGCGCACGGAGCCATGGACAAATAGAACTTCTCCGTCTAGGAGGTTGCGTGGCCTGGAGCGTAGAAACTCCGCGTTGTCCTCCCGGATATGGTCTCTGGTCCAGTTTACGGCGGCGGCGGCGACCGGGTTGAACCAGGCGAGGTCAGTCGAGAGGTCCGTTACGGCCAGATCGTGGTTGCCGGAGATGACTGGCATGTTGAGTTTGCGGACGAGATCGCAGCACTCGTTGGGTGACGCTCCGTAGCCGACGACATCGCCGAGGCAGTAGATCTCATCGACACCGCTCGGCACGTCCGCGAGGACGGCCTGCAGTGCTTCAAGGTTGCCGTGGATGTCCGATATGACTGCGTACATAAAAAGGTGCGGCGTAGTGTATACGCTGCACCCCCGTTTTCAAAGAGCCCCGCCATGCTCGGTGAGGTCGTCGAAGCGTATGGACCTAGCGGTCGATCCTGACCTTCTCGCATCCGTAGTAAACGATGTCGCTAGGGTCGGCGTAGACAAAATCATCACCGTAGCCGCAACTGATCTTATCCTGCTCTCCGTCGTTGGCTATTATGACATCGTCGCCATCGTCCGCGAAGATCTTGTCGGAGCCTTCCCCGCCGATCAAACGGTCATTCCCCGTCTGGCCGAACAAGCGGTCGTTGCCTCTATTTCCATAAACAGTATCGTTGCCGCGACGCGCTCGGACTACATCATTGCCCCGCGAGCCTTGATCTTCTCCGAAGCCTTCGTTCCTTTTATGACATCGTCCCCGCTAGTCCCAATGGTCGCAGCCATAGCCACCCCACCAAAAAGCGAAAGCCCAACGATCAACACCACTCCCATAACCGTGCTCCGCTTCACAGAATCCTCCCCATACAACTCGTCACGCCCAAACCATCGTCACACCGAAAGTTATAAGGCTCTTCCACATCAATCAGCGATGGCACTATAGACCACCATCCGTTTGAAGGCTTGCCCGTCGTGGGTTACTATGGAACGCGAAGTTCCCCACCTACGGGCCTGTAGCTCAGGGGATAGAGCACTGGTTTCCGGTACCAGGTGTCGGAGGTTCGAATCCTTCCAGGCCCGCTAGTGATTTTTCGTAAATGTGCTCGCAAGTTGAACCAATTAGAAATTCAAGATGTTTGTAGAGAAGGGTAAAGCGATATGCCAAGTGAACCGGACCATGACAAGATAATGTTTGATTTCGACAGCTCTGAAGACTACCAGGGGTTCTGTGACAAAGTTGATCGATTGTATGGTGGAGGTTCTTTTGAGGAGGTAGGCAAGCATACGAACAATGTCGTGATCTTCTTGCCGGGCTACGAAGAGAATTATAGCCTGGCAGCAGAAGGCGATATCAGTTCCCTTTTTGATTCGAAGCATCAAGCTATTCGAGAAAATGAAAGCTTTGAAGAAATCGTGGAAGCAGTAGGACAACCACCCGAAGGTACGACAGCCAAGACTGGGACTGACTGCATCGGAAAGGGGGCTTCTGGATTACCGCAACAGTTCGTTGAGTTACTCATGTACTCTGGAGGAGTCTATGGGGGATTACGAGCCTTCTACGACGTCGGTAAATACACAATTAAAGCGATGGCTTATTTGTACGATAACTACACGTCGCCTCCTTTACTCAACAAAGGAGGCGTGATAGGTATTTGCGCTGTGGATTTGTTGGAAAATCGAAGCGTGGAAGAATTTTATTTCGTAAGTGCTATAGAAGCACAAGAGGGTCACAGGTGGAATCCGTCGGTAGATGTAAGAGATCTATATTATGTCACCTTTGAAGGAGCGAATGGTCAAGGTCACTTATATGTGGCAAATGCCCTTGGAGCCATACTCCATTATGCTGATTATCCTCTGATCGAGAGCTGGCAAATCGAGCCTACCCTCACAAACGAAAACGAAGATGAGTCTGGATCGTAAATACACTGACTCAGATTTTGCTCTGCGTACTAGCCTTAAGGTTGTGTCGAGCGTTTGCGGATTAGCAATATAGCGGACTTCAGTTCATCGGTTTTCAGCGCGAGCGACACGCCTAGATACACGATTACCGCAACCCCACCGATCCCGGCGAGTATCGCTACCCGGTCAAGCACGTTTTCACCTTCTCCAGTAATTGACACTCCTATGCGGGCTGCCGCGTACATTGCGGCTCCGGCTGTAAGGATCTTCGTCAGGGAGATGACTATTCGCCGTCCGTCGAGGGTTGTGGTCTCCCGGCGCATGGCTAGTAGCAGGCCGATGGCTAGTAGGCCGTAGGCTGCGGAGAAGGCCAGGGCCACTCCGGGGAGGTCGAGCCCCAGCGGGGCGGAGAGTGTGTAGGCGAGGAGTATGTAGATCAAGAGCAGACCGACGTTTAGGGTGGCGGGTACCTTGGTGTTCTGACGGGCGTAGAAGGAGCGGACGAGGACGAAGTACGCGCCGTAGCCCAGAAGACCGACACCGTAGGCCGCCAGGATCGCCGCGACGATGCGAGTGTCGTCAGGACCGAACTTTCCGCGTTCGTAGAGGAGACCGACGATGGGTTCGGCTAGGGCCACCATGCCTACGGACGCTGGTACCGCTATAAAGGCCATTGTTCGGAGGCCGAAGGAGAGGGTGTCGCGGTAGCCGTCGGTGTCGCGGTTGGCGTACTTCTCGGAGAGGTCCGGGACAAGAGCGGTCGCGATGGAGACGATGAAGATGCCGTAGGGGAGCGAGAAGATGGTGAAGGCGTACCAGAGTTGGTCGACGCCGCTAAACGCACTCCCGAAGTAGTTGGCGGTGAATTGCACGCCAACGGATGCGGCTATAAAGACGAGCATGGGACCGGCGAGTCGGGCGGCGGATGCCAGAGCTGGGTGACCGGCGACGATCCTGGGCCGGTAGCCGAGGCTCCACATCGCCGGGAGCAGGACCAGCGACATCACGGCTACTCCGAGCGTTGTGCCACCAGCGAGCACGCAGATAGCCGCGGAGGGTGAAGAGCTGTCTAGCAGGGCGTAGCCGATGAACGAAGTGATAACGATCAGGTTGTTGAGTACCGGGGCGATGGTGGGAAGAAAGAAGCGCCGGTGCGCGTTCAGGACGCCCATAGCCACCGCGCCGAGACCGTAGAACAGGATCTGCAACGCGAACACCCGGAACAACAACACAGAGAGTTCTTCCGCCTGCCGAGCGTCTTCAGCGGTAAAACTCTCTGTTACTCGGAAATCCGTCGCTAGTCCAACCAGAGGCGCAGCGAAGACAATGCTCACGAGCGCTACGACGGTCAGCACGGGGACGATAATTGTGAGGAGCGCGTTCGTGAGGCGGCGGGCGTCGGGTTCGCCGTGCTGGCTCATGCGGTCTATGAGGATTGGGATAAAGATGGACGAGAGCAATCCGCCCATGAATAGCTCGTAGACCTGGTTGGGGAGTGAATTCGAGAACGTGTAGGCGTTTGAGACGACCACGCCGCTACCGAGCACCGCCGCCTGAACCATCGTGCGGACGTAGCCCGTTATCCGCGAGAGCGTCGTCGCCGCGGACATCGAGAGTATGGCCTTTAGCATCGCGGACATGCCGACGATGTTACACGCCACACCCCCGACACGCCGGGGGCGGGATGGTTGGTTGGGTCAGGTTGCGGCTGGGTTGCCGGATTGTTGCCCCGATTCGCCGCGGAAGTCTCGCTGTATCTGCTCTAGGCTGCGTCCTTTGGTCTCGGGCATCAGCAAGTACACGAAGATGAATGCGCCGATGGAGATCAGACCGTACCCCCAAAACACGGCTGTCTCGCCG
>JAABUN010008713.1_pt1 | contig 10243 bp, 8 predicted proteins | sample 5559311 | NCBI WGS metagenome assembly JAABUN01 (sample SAMN10711877, study PRJNA513370) | rock metagenome | isolation source: Antarctica rocks | place: Antarctica: Victoria Land, Siegfried Peak sud
AGGTCTTGACGCTGCTCACGGTGGCGCTGATCTTCGGGATCGTGAACGCGGTGGTGAAGCCGATCTTCAAATTCGTGACGACTCCGATCGTGCTGCTGAGCCTCGGCCTCTTCTTGCTGGTGATCAACGCCTGCATGCTGCTGCTGACCTCATGGGTGTCCAGTCAGATCGACCTCGGGTGGAATGTGTCGGGGTTCTGGGTCGCGGTGATGGGCGCGGTCATCGTGTCGATCGTCAGCTTCTTGTTGAACGCTTTCCTGCCCGACGCCGGCGAAAGTCGGCGTCGCTGACATGCGCGCTGCGAATGACGATCCGGATCTCTTTCGGGTCGTCTTTGTCTGCTGGGGCAACATCTGTCGCTCTCCCATTGCGGAACGGGTGGCGCAACGCGCCGCCGCCGACGCCGGGCTCACTAACGTCGAGTTCACGAGCGCCGCAACCAGCAGCGAGGAGATAGGCGCCCCGATCGACCGCCGTGCCCAGCAGGTGCTGCGGGCCAGTGGCTACTCCTTCGGCGGACACTCCGCTCACCGGATCAGCGCTCAAGAGCTCGACGCCGCCGATCTGGTGGTCGCGATGGAGGACATCCACGTCTCGAAACTCCGTGCGCTGTCCCCGGACGGGACCAATGTCGCCCTGCTGACCGACTTCGACCCCGCCGCCGAACGCGGCTCCGGCGTACCCGATCCCTGGTACGGCGCGGACACGGGCTTCGAAGACACCCTGACCGCCATCGAGGCGGCCATGCCCGGCGTACTCGCCCGTATCCGCGAACTGCAGCGCAACGCTCAATGAGCCGGTGTGGGCACTTAACGCCTGCGCTTGCTCGGTGGCCGACCTAGCGCCCCTGAGCGTGGTTGCGGCGCCAAGCTCACGCGGGCCCTCACGCTAGGAAAGTCGCGGCTTCAAGACGCGGGCACGAAGTTCGGGCGTGCTCTTGACAAACCGACGACCTTGAACAAGAGTCAACACCAAAAGCGCGATGGAAACGTTTCCATCGCGATTCCGGTGGCAAAGGAGCCGCGGTCATGCGGGTCACGCTCACCCACGTTGCGCAGCGCGCGGGAGTGTCCCTTGCTTCGGCATCGCGGGCCCTGAACGGGGAGTCCGCCAGCCCCCGAACCGTCGAGGCCGTGGCCCGAGCGGCCAAGGAGCTGTCCTATCTGCCCGATGCTCGCGCTCAGTCGCTCAAACTCGGCACCACCCGCCAGTTGGCGTTCGCCGTCGCTGATGTCGGCAACCCGGTGTACGTGGAAATGATGCGCGCGGTGGAGGACACGGTGCGGGCGGGCGGCTATCGGGTACTGATCTCCTCCACCGGATCCCGGGTGGAGGCAGATATCGAGCTGCTACGTGGGCTCGGGCGCGGCTACGCCGACGGATTGATCATGAGCCCGTTGCGGATCACGGACGAGTTCTTGACCGAGCTCAGCCGGCTGCGGATACCCACCGTCATCATCGGTAACCTGCCGCCGCGAATCGTGATCGACAACGTACGGGCCAACTCGGCGGCCGGGGTGGGGCTGGCCGTCGAGCATCTCCTCCGTCTGGGTCGGCGACGGATTGGCTTCATCAACGGACCCTTGGACACCACTCCGGGACGGATCCGCGGACAAGGCTTCGCGGCCGCGTGCAGGCGGGCTGGGCTCACCGGCCACCAGGTGAACAGCGTCGTCGCCGAGGACTTCACCTTCGAAGCCGGAGCGGCGGCCGCTCAGGGTCTGCTCGAACAGGCCGGCGGTGAGCTGGACGCGGTGGTGGCCGCCAACGACCTCATCGCCGCCGGGACCATCCATGTGGCGTTCGATCTCGGGCTGCAGATACCACAGGATCTGGCCATCGTCGGCATGGATGACTCGGCCCTGGCCTCGCAACTGCACCCCACCCTGACCAGCGTCGCCCTGGGTTCGGCCGTCCGCGGGCGGCGTGCGGCGGAGCTGCTGCTGGCCCGGCTACGCGCCCCCGAACGTGAGGCGCAGCGCGTGGTGGTGCAGCCCTCGCTGGTCATTCGCCATTCCACCAGCCCGCCGTAGCTCGGCAACCCGTGCCGCCGACCGACCACCCCCAGCCGCACCGCCGACATCGCGGCAGCGCACCCAAGGAACCCATCTTGAGACAACTGGTGAGGAAACCACTATGACGATGGTGACCGAGACTCCGGCCCCGGTGCCGGTGCCGCCGACCCCGGCTCGCCGGCGCGGCACGTCACGGATGGTGGTGGCCCGGCGCAAGGAAGTGGCAGCGCTAGTCATCCCGTCGCTGATCCCGATCGTGCTGTTCAGCGTCATACCGCTGGTGAACGGGGTCTATCTCGCCTTCACCGAGGCGACCCTGTCGCGCAACTCGAGCAACGCTTTCACCGGCTTCGGCCAGTTCCAGAAGCTCTTCGGCGACCGGCTCTTCCTTGAGTCGTTCAGGATCGGCATGATCTGGGCCTTTGCGGTCACCGCGTTGCAACTGCTGGCTGGCCTCGGGCTTGCCCTGCTGCTGAACGCCAACCTGCGATTCCAAAGTTTCACCCGGTTGTTGGCCCTCATCCCGTGGGCGATGCCCCCGGTGGTCGTCGCCATCATGTGGAAGATGCTGTACAACCCCAACTCGGGTCCCATCAACGGAGTGGTGCGGATCTTCGACGACAACTTCACCCTGGACTGGTTGGGCAGCTTCGGCACGGCACTCCCGGCGGCCATCGTTGTCGGCGTCTGGGTAGGAATGCCGCAGACCTCGATCACCTTGCTGGCCGGACTGCAACAGCTCCCCGATGAGCTCAGCGAGGCGGCCGAGGTCGACGGTGCCAACGCCTGGCAGCAGTTCGTCCACGTCACGCTGCCGGGGCTACGGCCCATCATCACCTCGATCACATCCTTGAACTTCATCTGGAACTTCAACTCGTTCGGGCTGGTGTACGTGTTGACTGAGGGCGGGCCGGGCGGCAAGACCATGCTGCCGATGCTCTTCGCCTACAACGAGGCATTCAAGTACCGCGACATCGCCTACGCCGCGGCGATGGGCAACGTGATGGTGCTGGTCGTGGTCCTGCTGCTGTCCTTCTATCTATACACCCAGTTCAGAGCGGAGCGGGACTGATGGCTCGACGCACTAAACCGGCGGTGAAGACCGCGCAGTACGTGGCACTTGGCGCCTACATGATCTTCCTCGGTTTCCCGTTGCTGTACCTGTTGCTGGCGTCGCTCAAGACGTCGCAGCAACTCGCTTCACTGGACGTGTGGATCTTCCCGCGCACGCTGCACTGGGCTAACTTCACCGAAGCGCTGGCCAGCCAAGGCATCGTCCGGTCCACTATCAACACCTTGATCGTTTCGTTGGCGACCACGCTCATCGTCACACTGATTGCCATGCCGGCGGCGTACGCGATGGCCCGCTTTCGCGGCAAACTCCGCGTCTTCGGCACGGGCTACATCCTGGTCAGCCAGGTGTTCCCCGTCATCTTGATCATCATCCCGCTCTTTCTGATCCTGCGAACGATCGGTCTGAACGACTCGCTGCTGGGACTGACGCTGGTCTACACCACCTTCTCGCTCCCGTTCGCGTTGTGGATGCTGCAAGGGTTCGTGTCCTCCATTCCCCTTTCGGTCGAAGAAGCGGCCGCGATGGACGGGGCGAGTCGGTTCACCATGCTGCGTACGGTGGTCTTTCCCCTGCTGATCCCCGGCACGGTGGCCACCGCGATGTTCACCTTTGTAGCGTCGTGGAACGAGTTCTTCTTCGCCCTGGTCCTGCTACAGAGCCCCGACAACTTCACCTTGTCGCGGGCATTGGCGCTCTTCGTCGGCGCCGAAGGCCAGGTCCGGCTCGGTCCGCTGGCGGCCGGCGCCCTCCTTGCCTCTATCCCCAGCTTGATCTTCTTTGCCATCTTGCAACGCCGGCTCACCGGTGGTCTGTTGTCCGGAGCCGTCAAAGGATGACCACGTCATCGCATCCGTCCTGTCCACCACCGCTCACCAACCGAAGGAACCTCGCATGAAACTTCAACGCTTCGCTGCCGCTGGCCTCGCCTCGGTCCTGTTCGCCACCCTGGCCGCCTGTGGCGGCGGCGGCGGGAGCGACTCCCCCGCCGCCGACGGTCCGGTTACCGTCAAGTTCCAGTCCCTGGCTTTCCTGCCGGGGTCTCAGACGGCCACCAAGAAGATCGTCGACGACTTCAACGGTGCCAACCCCAACATCAAGGTGGAGTTGATCCAAGGCAGCTGGGATTCGGTTCACGACCAGCTCGTCACCCAGTTCGCCGGCGGCACGGCCCCCGACATCATCCACAACGAGTCGGCCGACATGGCCGGGTTCGCCCAGGGCGGGTACCTGGCCGACCTGGGAACCACCATGGATCCCGCCGTGAAGAGCTCGATCAGCGCGGGCGTCCTCGACTCCGTAACGGTGGACGGCAAGCTGATCGCGGCCCCGACGTTTCTGCAGTCGTATCTGGTGTTCGCCAACAAGAAGATGCTGGACGATGCCGGAGTCACGGTCCCTACTGGTGACACGATGACCTGGGACGAGTTCGCGGCCATCGCCAAACAGGTCAAGGACAAGACCGGCAAGCCCGGCGTCGGCTGGGGGCTGAAGAATCCGACCGCCGGCTTCATGAACCTGTCGCTCGGCTTCGGTGGCAAATACTTCGAGGGCTCAGGCAAGGACGCCACGATCACCGTCGGTGAGCCGGAGCTCGAGGTGCCCAAGCGGATCGCCGCCATGGCGGCAGACGGCAGTCTGGACAAGGCCACGCTCACCCAGTCCGGTAGCGACGTGATGCCCGGCTGGTACGCAGGCAAGTTCGCCATGACGGTCCAAGGGTCGTACGCGGCCGGGGCCTTCAACAGCGAAAAGCCGTCGGGGTTCGAGTGGGTCGCTCTGCCCGCTCTGGCTGGCAGCGTTGACGCTGCCCAAGCGGCGAACCCGCAGACCCTTTCGGTGTCCGCGGACTCCAAGTACACCGAGCAGGCCTCTACGTTCATCGACTTCTACATGAAAGCCGAGAACCTGAGCTCGGTGGCCTTCGGCGAGACGCTGTTTCCTTCCACCAAGGACTCCCAAGAGGCGCTGATCACGAAGACCGGTGGCAAGGACGGCTGGAGTCAGATCGTGGCTTCGGGTAACGCGCTCAAGAAGGCGCCCTTCCAAAGTGTCGACAACTATCCGCAGTGGAAGGACCAGATCGCCACTCCGGCCTTTCAGCAGTTCCTCTCCGGACAAATCGACGCCGCCGGTTTGCAGAAGGCCCTTACCGATGGCTGGGCAACGGTAGCCCGCTGATTGTCGCTCGCCAGGGCTCCAGGTACGCCATTGTGCTGGAGCCCTGGCACCGCAACGGGTCGCACTGCAACGGATCAACGTAGTTGAGGAGAGACATGGACTGGCTTCGAGAGCGTACGTGGGCGACGCTGGCCGGCGCCGCGATCGGGGACGCGCTGGGTGGTGCCACCGAAGGCTGGACCCCGGAGCAGATTCAGCAACGCCACGGCGGCCCGGTCACCGGCATCGTGGGCCCCTTCTACGACGACTGGCGCAATGCCCGTCCCATCGCCCCGTATCACAAGGGTGACGGGCACATCACCGACGACACCTTGATGACGCACGCCCTGGTGCAGGTCTATGCCACCCGTCGTACCCATCTGGACGCCTACGCGATGGCCAGCGACTTCGTACCGCTGCTGATCGGTGAGCAGGTGTGGATTCCGGAGTTCGAACGCCAGGCGCTGATCCTGCAGCGCATCTTCTTGGCGGAGAAGTGGCTGGTGGCGCGTCTGCACTACGGCCACGTCGACCCCCGCGAGGCCGGGGTCGGCAACATCGTCAACTGTGGCGCCGCCATGTATGTGGCCCCGGTGGGCGTCGTCAATGCGGGCAATCCTCCGGCGGCGTACGCCGAAGCGATCGACCTCACCGGGGCGCATCAGTCGAGCTATGGTCGGGAGGCGGCGGGGGTCTTCGCCGCCGCGGTGGCGGCGGCCCTGTCCCCCCGGGCCAGCGTGGCCACGGTGGTCGAGGCCGTTCTGGATGTCGCTCACGACGGCACCCGGGCTGCTATTGGCGCCGTCGTGGCTGCCGTGCGGGCGATGCCAGCCGATGCTGACCAGGACCTGGTCCGGCTTGCGCTGCGCGCCGCCATCCAGCCCTACGACACCGTCGGCGACAACTACCGCGCGCCGGCGATGGACGCGCGCCGGCCCAGCCGTACCAAGTCCATCGAGGAGCTCCCGGTGGCGCTCGGCTTCTGCCTCGCCGGTGGCGGCGACTTCCGCACCGCTGTGCTGGGGGCGGTGAACTACGGGCGCGACGCCGACTCCATCGCCACCATGGCCGGCGCTGTGTGCGCGGCGCTCGGCGGGGCGGCGGCCGTGCCGACAGAGTGGGTGAGCGCGATCGAGCGGGCCAGCCGGATCGATCTCGACGTCGTCGCCGAGCAGCTGTCCGCGGCGGCTGTCGAGATCATCGAGGCCGACCTCATCGCGTACGAGGCGCGACGCACCATGATCGATACGCTGCGGGCGGAGACCGCCGCGACGGCCGCATCCCGGTGAAAAGCATGCCATGCGGCTGACCTGGGCTCAGCTGGAGGACCTGCTGTTGCACGAGTTCGTCCAGTCCCGACACGAGGGCCGAGACGTCGCCGCGCTCGAGCAGCGGTGGTTCGCAGCCACCGGCGGCTCCTTGGCGGCACCGGTCAGCGGCACCGCCGACCACCCCGCCACCGCCGAGCACCGCGCCTTGGCGGGACGGATGCTGGATGAGCTGGATGCATGGCCCGACCGTTCGGACCCCAGTCATCCTGAAACCCTGTCCGCGCTCCACGCTGTCTGGTCCCGGGCCCGCTCCACCAGCCGGTTGACAAGTCCGGCCGAACGGAACGCGTGCGATCTCCGCAGCCGACTGCACGGCGCCTGGCTGGGTCGCGCTGCCGGGTGCCTGCTCGGTAAGCCGGTGGAGAAGATCCCCCGGGCGGGTATCCGGGCCATCGCCGAGGCCACCGGCAACTGGCCGGTGCGCGGCTACTTCACCGCCGTCGGTCTGGACCAGGCGACCGCCGCGGCCTGGCCGTGGAACCGTCGGTCGGCCGCGACCAGTCTGGTCGAGAACATCGCCGGCATGCCGGAGGACGACGACCTCAACTATCCACTGCTCAACCTCGCGCTCCTGGAAGCCCACGGCACCTCCTTCACCACCGAGCAGGTCGCGACCGCCTGGCTGACCGACCTGCCGGCAGGGCGGGTGTTCACCGCCGAGCGGGCGGCGTACCGCAATCTTTTACTCGCCATCCCGATGTCGGAGGTCGCCCGTACTCGCAACCCGTTCCGGGAGTGGATCGGCGCCCTGATTCGCGGCGACGTGTTCGGCTGGGTCAGTCCGGGTGACCCCTTTCGGGCCGCCGAACTCGCCCGGCGCGACGCCACCCTCAGCCACACCCGCAACGGGATCTACGGCGAGATGTGGTCGGCGGCCTTGGCCTCCTGCTCCCTGGTGGCCCGCGACGTCGACGAGCTGCTGGCCGCCGCCGCCGAGGTGGTCCCACCGGCCTCGGAGCTGGCCGCCGCGATTGCTTTCGGTGCTGAGGTCGGCCGCCGCACGGTCGGCGTGGACGATCAGCTCGACGCGCTACACCAGCGCTACGGTTATCTGCATTGGGTGCACGTGCTCAACAACGCCGCCACCATCGCCTGCGCCTTGACCGCCAGCCGGGGCGACTTCGGTAGCGGTATCGGGTTGGCCGTGATGGCCGGCTGGGACACCGACTCGGCGGCGGCCACCGTCGGGTCCGTGCTGGGTGGGCTGCTCGGCCCCAGCGCCATCCCCGACCAGTGGACCCGTCCGCTGGACAACCGGATCCAGACCAGTCTGCCGGGCGGCCAAGTGCGCATCGACGACCTCGCCGCCCGTACGGCTCGGCAGGTCGGAACCGTGCCCTGATGGCTACCGCCGACTTCGTGGCTGGTGATCGCGGCCTGGATCCGTTGGTGCCGCGACTGATCGATCTGCCGCTGACCATCGACTTGGACCGTCCTGATCTGACGGCGATGGACGCGGCGAAGATTTTCGCTGCTCCCGACGACCCGGCGGACTGGCCGCGCTGGCGTGACGTGCTGCGCGAGTGGCGCGACGGCATCGGCGCCCGGCACAACCTCATCGTGCACCGGTACGACGAGCCCGCGGGACGGTGGGCGCAGCGATGCTACGCCGTCGCGCAGGTGTGGCTGTGGGACGAGCTGCTCTATGACGTCGCGGCGGCCCGATTCACCCCGGGCCGCCTACTAGCCGACGCTCGGGTGCGGTTCGGCGGCTTCGACGGTGTCGTCTTGTGGCACGCCTATCCGGTGATCGGGATTGACGAGCGCAACCAGTGGGACTTCTATCGCGACGTACCGGGACTGGCGGAGCTGGTCCGCAGCCTGCAGGACGCCGGGGTGGCGGTCTTCCTGGACTACAACCCCTGGGACACCGGAACGAGAAGGGCAGCTGATGACGATGTCGAACTTCCGCAGCTGATCAAAGACCTGGGCGCGGACGGCGTCTTCCTCGACACGCTGAAGGAAGGCCATCCGCAACTGGTCAGCGCCTTGGAGACGGCCCGACCCGGCATCGGGCTGGAGAGCGAGTCCAAGCTGCCACTGGCACGGATCAGTGAGCACCGGCTGTCGTGGGCGCAGTGGTTCGCGGATTCGCCGGTCCCCGGGGTGCTGCGGACCCATTACGTGGAGCGTCGGCACATGCAACATCATGTCCGCCGCTGGAATCGCAGCCATGCCGAGGAGCTGCAGTCGGCGTTCATCAACGGCGTCGGCGTCATGGTCTGGGAAGTCGTGTTCGGCGTGTGGGTCGGCTGGAACGAGCGGGACTCGGCGACGCTGCGTCGGATGCTGGCCATCCAGCGGACCACCTCGGCGTTATTGGTCTCCGGCCGGTGGACGCCGCTCGCCGCACTGCACCCGAGCGCCACCGCCGCCGGGGTCTACGCCTCGGCCTTCAGCCGGGACGGCGTGACGTTGTACGCCCTGGTCAACCGGGGGAACGACGCGTACGGCGGTCCGGTGCTCGTTGAGGACGCCGACGCTCGGATCGTACGGCTGGGCGAGACCATCCCGGGGCACAGCATCGGGGCCGTGATCGCCCTCTCGCCAGGGGCCGCTGAACCCGGCTGGCTGGCCCCGCTGGCGGAGCAGCTGCGCACCATGCCCGACCGACGGGACGCCTCGTTTCCGTACCGGAGCAGCACGCTCATTCGGCCGCAGACCAGTCCGACCTCGGTGACGACCGCCGCGGAAATCGGCGGGGGCGTCGTACGCGTGCCCCGCGGACGGCATCGGCTGACGGTGCGCTATCGGATGCGGGAGACCGGACTCCTTGACGACGCCCCGTTCATCGACGAATGGAAGCCCCTGCCGCCACGGCTGCATGATCTTCGAACGGTGGAGCAGCAGGTGGAGCTCGATCACGACGTGGCCGTAGCGGTGGCGGAGGTGACGCAGGCCGACTTCGTGCGCTTCGTCGAAGTGACACGTTACGCACCAAAGACATCAGCCCGGTTTCTAGCGCAGGGCGAACCGCTTAGCGATCCGGCCACGCCGGTGACTTTCGTCGATCTCGACGACGCTCGCGCCTACGCCCGCTGGGCCGGTGCCCGGCTGCCCACCACGGCGGAGTGGCAGCTGGCGGCTCAGCAGGCAGAGCGCGATCGCGATGGCCTCGAGGCCAAAATCTGCTGGCACGGCGGGCGGCGGGTGTGGAACTGGACCGAGTCCGAATCCAGCGATGGGCGTACGCGGTACGTGCTCCTCAAGGGGGGGAGCGACTACCTAGCGCTGGGCTCCGAGTGGTATTTCGATGGCGGCCCGCACGCGGCCGACTACACCGCCAAACTGTTGCTACCGGGGATGGGGCTGGCCCGGTCCAGCCGGATCGGCTTCCGCTTGGCCTGGGACCTTAGCTGACGATGAGACATCGGAGAGTGGCGCAGATGAACGCGGGCAGGGATGACTGAACTCGAATACGGTCCGCTGACCGGCCTGACGGTGATCGATGTCGCCACGCTCTTTGCCGGCCCGCTGGCGGCCACTCATCTCGGCGACTTCGGCGCCGACGTGATCAAAGTCGAACACCCGTCCCGGCCCGACGGCGCCCGCGGTCACGGACCCAGCAAGGACGGTATCGGTCTGTGGTACAAAACCATCGGGCGCAACAAACGCAGTATCACGGCGAACCTGTCACACTCCGACGGCGCCGAGGTGCTCCGCCG
>JAABUN010008714.1_pt1 | contig 10242 bp, 8 predicted proteins | sample 5559311 | NCBI WGS metagenome assembly JAABUN01 (sample SAMN10711877, study PRJNA513370) | rock metagenome | isolation source: Antarctica rocks | place: Antarctica: Victoria Land, Siegfried Peak sud
AGTACGATCGCGACGCGCTGCGCGAGGTCGCGCAATCCATCGTCGCCCTCTCGGAAGCGGAGAACCTGCCCGCCCACGGTGAAGCCGTCATGGCACGGTTCGGCGGCGATGCGCCCTGACCCACCTCAGGTGCCTGGCTACTACATGTGGTAATTACACGCTTGTTGTTTCACCACATCTAGTTCTAAAATAGTCACGAAGGTCTCGAGACGAACCGACCACGACGCCGGAAGGGGAGCCATGTACTGTCCGTACTGCCGCAACCCCGACTCCCGCGTCGTCGACAGCCGCCTCGCCGACGACGGTTCGGCGATCCGCCGTCGGCGCCAGTGCCCGCGGTGTGGCCGCCGTTTCAGCACGGTGGAGACCACCAGTCTCAGTGTCATCAAGCGTTCGGGGGCCGGGGAGCCCTTCAGCCGGTCGAAGATCATCAACGGGGTCCGCAAGGCCTGCCAGGGCCGCCCGGTGACCGAGGACGATCTCGCGTTGCTGGCGCAGGAGGTCGAGGAAAGCGTGCGCGCCAGCGGCGTGGCGGAGATCGACGCGCACGAGGTCGGTCTCGCCATCCTCGAGCCGCTCCGGAAGCTCGACCAGATCGCCTACCTGCGCTTCGCCAGCGTCTACCAGGGCTTCGAATCACTCGAGGACTTCGAAGCGGCGATCGACACCCTCCGGCAGCAGGCGAAGGACAACGAGCGCGTCCCTATCGGGATGCAGCAGAGGCCGTTGACCGCGCAATAGCGCCATGAGACCCCGGTGGTGGCTGCGGAGGGGAAGCCGACGCCACCACCGGTACCACGCCCGCGATGAGGCATGGACAGGAAAACGGTGGACGTCAGGCCTCCGGGCTGAGGAGCAGTGCGGCCTGCAGAGCCCCGCCCACGATGCCCGCGTGGTTCTTGAGCTGTGCCGGAATGATCGGTGTGCGCAGTTCGAGCGACGGCAGGTATTCGCTGCTGCGCTTGGAGATGCCGCCGCCCACGATGAACAGCTCGGGGGAGAAAAGGAATTCCACGTGCGAGAAGTAGCGCTGGAGGCGCACGGCGTACTCCTCCCAGTCGAGGCCGTCGCGTTCGCGTGCGACGGCGGAAGCCTTCGTCTCGGCGTCCTGTCCGTCGATCTCGAGATGTCCGAGCTCGGCGTTCGGTACCAGCTTGCCGTCGAAGATGAAGGCGGATCCGATGCCGGTGCCGAGGGTGATGACCAGGACGGTGCCCATCTTCCCCTTGCCCGCGCCGTAGCGGACCTCGGCGAGTCCGGCGGCGTCAGCGTCGTTGATCACGTGGACGTCGCGTCCCAGAACCTCGGTGAACAGAGCGTCGACGTCGGTGTTGACCCAGCTCTTGTCCACGTTCGCCGCGGACCGGGCGACGCCATGCTGGATGATCGCGGGGAAGGTGACTCCCACCGGGACGTCCGTCGGCGGGCCTTCAGGGCGGGACGACAGCTCGGCGACGATCTGCCCGACGACCCCGGCGACGGCTTCCGGCGTCGAAGGCTTCGGCGTCGGGATGCGGTAGCGCTCACCGACGATGACGCCCTTGTCGAGGTCGACGATGCCGCCTTTGATGCCCGTACCGCCGATATCGACGCCGATGACGGTGGCGGTAGCGGGGAAATTCTTCGGTTTCTTCTTGTCGGTGTTCTTGACCATGATTCTCCGTTGACGTGTGGGTCGGCGCGAGCCGGGATGGAGTGATGCGGTGTAGGGGCATGGAACTGAGGAACCGCCACGCTAGGGCAGGGTGAGGATCTCCGCGCCGCGGTCGGTGACAGCGAGTGTGTGCTCGAACTGCGCTGTCCTCTTGCGGTCCCTCGTGACGACGGTCCAGTCATCCGCCCACATGGTCCAGTCGATGGTCCCGAGCGTCAGCATCGGTTCGATGGTGAAGACCATTCCAGGTTCGATGATGCGGTTGTAGCCGGGGGAGGCGTCGTAGTGCGGGATGATCAAACCCGTGTGGAACGCTTCTCCCACGCCGTGTCCGGTGAAGTCGCGGACAACACCATAACCGAAGCGCTTCGCGTAGGACTCGATGGTGCGTCCGATGACGTTGATCTCGCGGCCGGGTGCCACCGCACGGATCGCCCGGTCGAGGGACTCCCGGGTCCGTTCGACGAGCAGGCGGGACTCCTCGTCGACGTCCCCGACGCAGAACGTGGAGTTCGTGTCGCCGTGGACGCCGTCCTTGTAGGCCGTGATGTCGATGTTCAGGATGTCACCGTCCTCGATCACGGTGGAGTCGGGAATGCCGTGGCAGATGACCTCGTTGAGTGACGAGCACAACGACTTGGGGAAGCCCCGGTAGCCGAGGGTCGACGGATATGCTCCGTGGTCGAGAAGGAATTCGTGACCGATCCTGTCGAGGCGGTCCGTGGTCACGCCGGGCTTCGCGTTGTTGCCCACCTCGACGACGGCCTGCGCGGCGATCCTTCCGGCGGTGCGGATCTTCTCGATCGTCTCCGGCGTCTTGACCTCTGAGCCGGTGAAGGGAGCTGGGGCCTTGCGGCCCACGTACTCGGGGCGGACGATGCCCGGCGGGACGGGCCGCTGCGGCGAGATCGTGCCAGGCGTCAGGGTACCGACGGGAGCGATGGCGGAGGACTGGGGCATACCCTTGATCCTATAGCGGGCCCTGTGCGACGGCTGAGAGGTGGGAGCGATCGGGGCCGCGGATGACGTGGCCCTTGCCCTGGATCTAGGAGGTCGGCATGACGGAGTACTGGTTCAACGTGCGCACGCACGAGGTCGAGGAGGACCGGCAGTCGGACTGGTCGCAGCTCATCGGCCCGTACACCACCCGGGCGGAGGCGGAGAAGGCTCTCGAGAAGGTCCAGCAGCGCAATGACGTCTGGGAACGTGAGGACGACTAGGCAGGAGGCGGGTCTACGGGCTAGAAGATGTGCTCCGGGCCGGGAAACGTGCCTGTACGGACGTCGTCGGCATAGGCCCGGGCAGCGTCCGAGAGGATGCCCCGGACGTCTGCGTACTGCTTGACGAACTTCGCCTGCCTGCCGCCGCGGAGCCCCGCCATGTCCTGCCACACCAGGACCTGGCCCGTGGTGGCCGGGCCCGCGCCGATGCCGATGGTCGGTACCCTGACGGCGGCGTCGACGGCGGCGGCCGTGTCGGCGGGCACCATCTCCATCAGCACGCAGAAGGCCCCGGCGTCGGCGAGGGCGACGGCGTCGTCGATGATGCGCTGGGCTGCTTCGCCGCGTCCCTGCACCCGGTAGCCGCCGAGGGCGTGTTCGCTCTGGGGGGTGAACCCGATGTGCGCCATGACCGGGATGCCCGCCCGCACCAGGGCCCGGACCGTATCGGCGTAGTCGGCGCCGCCCTCCATCTTCACCGCGTGCACCAGACCCTCCTTGAGGAGCCTTACGGACGACTCGACGGCCTGCTGCGGCGAGACCTCGTAGCTCCCGAAGGGCAGGTCGGCGACGACGAGCGCGCGTCTGGCCGCCCGGCTCACCGACCGGCTGAACAGGATCATCTCATCCAGGGTGATGGGCAGGGTGGTCGCGTGTCCGAGGACGTTGTTGGCCGCCGAGTCCCCGACGAGGAGCAGTTCGATGCCGGCTTCGTCGAACACCTGCGCCGCGTACTGGTCGTATGCCGTCAGCATCGCAAAGCGGGTGCCCTGGTCCTTGGCCTGCTGCAGGTGGTGGAGCCGGACGCGGGCGGGCGGCGTCGCATCGCTCTGCTGTCCCGTCGGAGCCGGCGTCGTTCCCGCTCCCTGTCCATAGGGTGCGGGCACGTCGGCGGAAGTCATGCCACGAGACTATCGGACCGCCGGAGCACACAGACCGGTCGGCGTCGGACCCACGGACCGTCCCGGGCCGCTCGCGTAGCTGCCCGTTAACATCGGCAACATCGGCGCGCCAGAATGGGCGGGGCCATCCGCACCTCTGCCTTCCGCACCTCTTCTGTGTGCGGTCAATAGAGTGCGGGTCAGTAGAGTGATGACGGCGGCGCTCGCGTACCCCGGGGAGCCACGGCTTCGTGGGTCGCCGTCGTGCCCCGGAGGACGCTCACGACGTCGGGCACGGACAGCCCGCCGCCCTTGGTGTGGCGGTCCAGGACAACGAGTTAAGGAATGAGGGTGGTCATGGACCGGCAGCAGGAGTTCGTACTGCGAACCATCGAGGAGCGCGACGTGCGCTACGTGCGCCTCTGGTTCACCGATGTCGTCGGCTCGCTGAAATCCGTCGCCCTCGCGCCGGCGGAGGTCGAGGGCGCCTTCGAGGAGGGCCTCGGATTCGACGGGTCGTCGATCGAGGGCCTGGCCCGCGTCTACGAGTCGGACATGCTGGCCCAGCCGGACCCGTCGACCTTCCAGATCCTGCCGTGGCGTGGGGACAAGGAGCAGACGTCCCGCATGTTCTGCGACATCCTGACGCCGGACGGCCAGCCCTCCACGGCCGACCCGCGCGGGGTCCTCAAGAGGACCCTGGCGAAGGCCGCCGACATGGGTTTCACCTGCTACACGCACCCGGAAATCGAGTTCTACCTGCTGAAGTCCGCCGAGCTGGGCGCTGACGGGCAGCCCGTGCCCGTCGACCAGGCCGGCTACTTCGACCATGTGCCGGGTGGCGTGGCCCAGGACTTCCGCAGGACCGCTGTGGCGATGCTCGAATCCGTCGGCATCTCGGTGGAGTTCAGCCACCACGAGGCGGGACCGGGTCAGAACGAGATCGACCTGCGCTACGCTGATGCGCTGCAGACGGCCGACAACATCATGACGTTCCGCACCATCATCAAGGAGGTCGCGTTGACCTCCGGCAGCTATGCCACCTTCATGCCTAAGCCCTTCTCCGAGCACCCGGGCTCAGGGATGCACACCCACTTCTCCCTCTTCGAGGGAGACACGAATGCCTTCTTCGAGGCGGGTGCGGAGTTCCAGCTGTCGAAGACCGCCCGCCAGTTCATCGCCGGCATCCTCCGGCACGCGCCCGAGTTCACGGCGGTGACCAACCAGTTCGTCAACTCCTTCAAGCGGCTCTGGGGCGGCGGCGAGGCGCCGAGCTACCTGTCCTGGGGACACAACAACCGTTCTGCCCTCGTCCGCGTGCCGCTGTACAAGCCGAACAAGGGCCAGTCCGCGCGGATCGAGTACCGGGGTATCGACTCGGCGAGCAACCCGTATCTCGCGTACTCGGTCCTGCTGGGCGCGGGCCTCAAGGGCATCGAGGAGGGCTACGACCTGCCTCCGGCAGCCGAGGACGACGTCTGGAGCCTCACCGCGGCTGAGCGCCGCGCGATGGGACACGACCCGCTCCCCGCCAGCCTGCACGATGCGATCCGCGTGATGGAGGAGTCGGAACTGGTGGCCGACATCCTCGGCGAGCAGGTCTTCGAGAACTTCCTGCGGAACAAGCGCGCCGAGTGGTACGACTACCGAATCCAAGTGACTCCGTACGAGCTGCGCAGGAACCTCAGCATCCTGTAGGGCCTGCTGGGGGCAGGTGCGGGATGGCTAGTGTTGAGGGATGAGCCTTAACCGCAAGCTGATCAGTTACGGCTTCACCGATCTCGAGAAGAGCCGGCGCTTCCTGGACGCACCGGAGTTGCAGGGCCTCAACGACGACGACCTGTTCGCCGGGCTCGCCGCAGCCGCCAGTCCGGACCTCGCACTCCAGTCCTTCGTGCGGCTACTGGCCGTGAACCGGAAGGCCGTGACGGTCGTCTTCGCCGACGAGGACAGGCGCGGGCCGCTCTTCCGGCTGCTCGGCGCCTCGGAGGCCCTGGCTGAGTTCCTCATGCGGCATCCCGAGCACCTCGACGTCGTGCGGCCCGGGCCCGTCACGCCTCCCGTCGTCGAAGCGGCGGACGTGCGGGCGGCGCTGCTGGAGTCCGTGGACGCCGACCCGGCAGAGCCCAACCCGGTGGCGGGCGCGGTCGGCGTCGACGCCTACCGTCGTCTCCGGGTCGCATACCGCAGGCTCCTGACGGACCTCGCGGTACGGGACCTCTGCCACTGCGCGCCGGTCGACTACCTGCCCGCCGTCGCGCGTGAACTCGCCGACCTCGCCGCCGGGGCGCTGGAGGCGTCCCTCGCCGTCGCCCGTGCCGAACTGGGCGAGATATACGGTGCCGACGTCGTCGCCCGCGTGAGACTGGCCGTGATCGCGATGGGCAAGTGCGGGGCGCGCGAACTGAATTACATCTCCGACGTCGACGTCGTCTACGTGGTGGAGGGCGAGCACCTCGACGAGACGACGGTCACGAGGATCGGCACGGCCCTCGCCTCCGGGATGTCCCGCGGCGTCTACTCACCCGGACCGGAGCCGGCGCTGTGGGAGGTGGATGCGAACCTCCGGCCCGAGGGCAAGGACGGGCAGCTGGTGCGGACGCTCCAGTCGCACGTGTCCTACTACGAGCGGTGGGCGAAGACCTGGGAGTTCCAGGCGCTCCTGAAGGCCAGGGCCGCTGCGGGAGACGCGGACCTCGGGTGGCGCTACGAGGAAGCTATCGCCCCGCTCATCTGGGCGTCTTCCCAGCGCGAGGGCTTCGTCGAGGCCGTACGGGCGATGCGGCGCCGCGTCACGGACAACATCCCGCGCGACGAGGAGGCCCGCCAGCTCAAGCTCGGACCGGGCGGACTGCGCGACGTCGAGTTCACTGTCCAGCTCCTGCAGCTGGTCCACGGGCGGCTGGACGAATCGCTGCGTGTCCGCGACACGGTCTCCGCGATCGCCGCCCTCAGCTCGGCCGGCTACATCGGGCGCTCGGACGCACTGGACCTCGACGACGCCTACCGCTACCTGCGCGTGCTCGAGCACCGGATCCAGCTCATGCAGATGCGCCGCACGCACCTCATGCCCGAGGACGAGACGGCCCTGCGGGCGCTCGCCCGCTCGTCCGAGGGTTGTATGGTCACGGTCAGGCCGAGCGCGCAGAGCCTCCACGACAAGTGGCAGACCACGCGCAGGCTCGTCAAGCGGCTGCACGAGTCGATCTTCTACCGGCCACTGCTGAACAATGCAGTGACGCTGCAGCCCGAGGACGTCCAGCTGACGGCCGAGGCTGCACAGGCGCGCCTGGCGGCCCTCGGTTACCAGGATCCGCGCGGGGCGATGCGCCACATCGAGGCCCTCACCGGGGGCCTGCGAAGACGTGCCATGCTGCAGCGGCAGCTCCTTCCCATCCTGTTGGCGTGGTTCGCCGACGGCGTCGATCCCGACGCCGGCCTCCTCGGGTTCCGCCGCCTCAGCGAATCGCTCGGCGAAAGCCACTGGTACCTCGGGATGCTGCGAGACTCCAATGCCGCGGCCGAGCGTCTCTGCGCCGTCCTGTCGAGCAGCCGGTTCATCACCGACCTCCTCGAGGTCTCACCCGAATCGACGAAGTGGCTCGGCTCCGATGCCGCGCTCGTGCCGGAGACCTTCGACGCCCAGTGGCAGGAGATCCAGTCCAAGATGTCGCGGCATCCGGAGCCCGGGGAGGCCATCCGGCTGATCCGCCTCATCCGCCGTCGTGAACTGCTGCGCATCGCGGTCGCCGACAGCTCGAACCTGCTCTCGCAGGCCGAGGTGGGGGAGGCCCTCGCCGACGCGGATCGCGCTGCGGTGCTGGGTGCGCTCCACGTCGCGGAGAACCAGGTGTTCGGGCTGGAAGAGCAGCTGACCGACGTCGTCGTGATGGCGATGGGGCGCCAGGGCGGCCGCGAGATCACCTACGGGTCGGACGCCGACGTGATCTATGTTCACCGCCCGCTGCCCGGTGCCGCCGAGGCTGCCGCGCAGAAGCAAGCCGAGACGATCGTGGCGCGGCTCGCAGCTCTGCTCACCCAGCCGTGCAAGCCGCCGGTGCTCGCCGAGCGCGTGCTGGAGATCGATGCGGCGCTGCGGCCCGAGGGCAAGCAGGGAGCTATAGTGCGCTCCATCGCCTCCTATCGGGAGTACTACCGCCGCTGGTCGCTCAGCTGGGAGGCGCAGGCGCTCCTGCGGGCGCGGCCGCTGGCGGGCGACGACAGCCTGGTCGTCGAGTTCGTCGATCTCATCGATCCGGTGCGGTACCCACAGGAGCTCGGCGAATCCGACGTGCGCGAGATCCGTCGCATCAAGGCGCGGGTCGAATCCGAGCGACTTCCCCGCGGCGCTGACCCATCACGGCACCTCAAGCTCGGCCGGGGCGCTCTCAGCGATGTCGAGTGGCTCGTCCAGCTTCTTCAGCTGCAGCACGCGCGCGTGACCCCGGCGCTGCGCGTGCAGTCGACGCTGGCCGCACTGGAGGTCATCGAGGCGGAGGAACTCCTGCCGGCGGAGGACGTCGCGACGCTGCGCGCCAGTTGGACGCTCGCCACCCGTATCCGCGGTGCGAACGTCATCTGGAGCGGACGCGGCTCGGATCTGCTGCCCTCCTCCCGCCGGGACCTCGAGGCCGTGGCACGCTGGTGCGGCTACGGACCGGGCAGCGGCTCCGACCTCGAGGAGGACTACCTCCGGATGACCCGCCGCAGCCGGACGATCTTCGAGCGGCACTTCTACGGGTACTGAGTCTGTCGGCGCATTCAATCAGCACACGACGACGGCGGTCGTCCCGCAGGGGAGGGCCGCCGTCATGGCTCGATCAGGTGGCGCCCGGTACTGCTAGACGCCGTAGTAGAGCTCGAATTCGTACGGGTTCGGACGAAGCGAGAGCGGCTTGATCTCCATTTCCCGCTTGTACTCGATCCACGTGTCGATGAGGTCCTGCGTGAAGACGTCACCGGCCTGCAGGAACTCGTTGTCCGCCTCGAGGGCCAGCAGAGCTTCCTCGAGCGAGCCGGGAGCCTTCTGGATGTCCTTGGCCTCCTCGGCGGGCAGCTCGTAGAGGTCCTTGTCGATCGGCTCGGCAGGCTCGATACGGTTTTTGATGCCGTCGAGGCCGGCCATGAGCTGCGCGGCGAAGGCCAGGTACGGGTTCGACGACGGATCCGGTGCGCGGAACTCGATGCGCTTGGCCTTCGGGTTCGAGCCGGTGATCGGAATACGGATACCGGCCGAGCGATTGCCCTGCGAATAGACCATGTTCACTGGAGCCTCGAAGCCCTTGACCAGGCGGCGGTACGAGTTGACTGTCGGGTTGGTGAAGGCGAGGACGGCGGACGCGTGCTTCAGCAGGCCGCCGATGTACCAGCGGGCGGTGTCCGACAGGCCGGCGTAACCGCGCTCGTCGTAGAACAGCGGCTGTCCCCCGTTCCACAGCGACTGGTGGCAGTGCATGCCGGAGCCGTTCTCACCGAAGACGGGCTTCGGCATGAAGGTCGCCGTCTTACCCCATGCGTTCGAGACGTTCTTGACGATGTACTTGAACTTCTGCAGGTCGTCAGCAGCGTGCGTCATGGTCGTGAATTTGTAGTTGATCTCGGCCTGGCCGGCGCCACCCACCTCGTGGTGCGAGCGTTCGACTTCGAGGCCGGCCCTGTCCAACTCGACGCAGATGGCGTCGCGGAGGTCGGCCTGCTTGTCGACGGGGGAGACGGGGAAATACCCGCCCTTGAACGGGGTCTTGTTGCCGAGGTTGCCTCCGACCTCCTCGCGTCCGCTGTTCCAGGGTGCCTCGATCGAGTCCACCTTGTAGAAGCTGCCCTGCGGGGAGGACTCGTACTGGACGTTGTCGAAAATGAAGAACTCGGCTTCGGGAGCGAAGAACGCGGTGTCCGCGATGCCGGTCGAGGACAGGTAGGCCTCGGCCCGCTCTGCCACACTGCGGGGGTCGCGGTGGTAGGGGTCGCCGGTGCGGGGGTTGACGATCGAGAAGTTGAGCGCGAGGGTCTTCTCCGTCCTGAAGGGATCGATGAACGCCGTCGTCACGTCCGGGATCAGCTGCATGTCCGACTCGGCGATACCCTGGAAGCCGCGGATGGAAGATCCATCGAAGAGCTGCCCGTGGACGAAGAAGTCCGCGTCGACAGACTTGGCGGGAACGTTGAAGTGCTGCTGCACCCCGGGGAGGTCGGTGAACCGGACATCGACAAACCTGATGTCTTCGTCGGCGATGAACGTGAGGACCTCGTCCGCATTCTTAAACATCGATTCATGCTCCTAACGCATGGCTGGGGAAAGACCCGGCGCCAACGCGTGTCCCTGCACCGCACGGGAATTCACGAGCTATGGCAGGATGAAACGCTGCCGCCGACTGCTCCCACCCTAGGAGCGGGCAGTTTCTCGCTGGTGACGCCTGTGTTTCGGGGACGTTACGTGATGGGAACTGCGCCTCCCGCCCTGGCGCGTGCGCCCGAACAGCGGCATAAT
>JAABUN010008716.1_pt1 | contig 10240 bp, 18 predicted proteins | sample 5559311 | NCBI WGS metagenome assembly JAABUN01 (sample SAMN10711877, study PRJNA513370) | rock metagenome | isolation source: Antarctica rocks | place: Antarctica: Victoria Land, Siegfried Peak sud
TTCATGGTTTTCCTTTGCGTTCGTTCTTATTTGTAGCGGTAGACAATACGGCCCCGGGTGAGGTCGTACGGGCTGAGTTCCACGACGACCCGGTCCTCAGGAAGGATTCGGATGTAGTGCTGACGCATCTTTCCCGAGATGTGGGCGAGAACAATGTGTCCGTTGGCCAACTCAACGCGGAACATCGCGTTGGGCAGCGCCTCGTTCACAGTGCCTTCAATCTCAATGACACCGTCTTTCTTGGCCATATCCTCCGCTAACGTCTATGCCCACCACTTGCGTGACGGGCGGTTCTGGGGTTCTGATTGTCGGACCCGCCGAAAGCCGGAGCTTCTCTCGCAGGATGGCTTTCGGGGCCCAAATGGGCGCAGAAAGCCGAGACAACCAACAGGCAACTCTACGCTATTGTCCGCCGATAGATAAATCCGGCGGGGCCAGGGAGTGTCTCAATCAGACAGTGGCGCCGGTGTGACCCCGAGCGGCTCCAGGCGGGACGCTCCCCCGTCGGGTGCCGAGAGGACCCAGATGCCGCCGTCGTGCACTGCGACGCTGTGTTCCCACTGGGACGCGCGCTTCCCGTCCGTCGTGACCACGGTCCAGTCGTCGTCGAGCACCGCCGTCTCGAGTTTACCCTGGACGAGCATCGGCTCGATCGCGAGGCAGAGACCAGGGCGGACCTTCGGACCGCGGTGTGAGCTGCGGTAGTTGAGGACGTCGGGCGCCTGGTGCATCTGGGTGCCGATGCCGTGACCCACGTACTCCTCGAGGATCCCCAGGGCGGGCCCGGGCACCGAGGACACGTAGTCGTCGATCGCCGCCCCGATGTCACCGATGAAGCGCGCGGACGCCAGCGCGGCGATCCCCCGCCACATCGCCTCCTCCGTCACCTCGGAGAGGCGGACGTCCTCGGAGCGGGCCGTGCCCACGATGACGGTGCGCGCGGAGTCGGAGTGCCAACCGCGGACGACGGCGCCGCCGTCGATGGAGATGATGTCGCCGTCCTGCAGGACGTAGTGACCCGGGATGCCGTGAACCACCTCGTGGTTCACCGACGTGCAGATGCTCGCCGGAAAGCCGTGGTAGCCCAGGAAGTTCGACGTCGCGCCCTCCTCGCGGAGCACTCCCTCGAAGACCTCGTTGAGCCGGGCGGTGGTGACGCCGACCCTCGCGGCCGCGACGGCCTGATCGAGCGCCTTCGCGAGGACCAGGCCGGCGTCACGCATGATGAGCATCTGACTCGTCGCCTTGTACTCGATCTTGGGCTGGCGGAACATCGGGGCGTCCTACCGTGCGACTTTGAGGGCTGTCATAATGCGCTCGGTGACCTCGTCGATCGATCCGAGTCCATCCACCCTGGTGACGATCCCTCGCTCGGCGTACTTCGACACCACCGCTTCGGTCTGGTCATGGTAGAGACCGAGGCGGCGGCGGATGACTTGCTCGTTGTCGTCCGATCGGCCGTCCAGCTTGGCACGCCCGAGGAGCCGCTTGACCAGTTCCGCGTCGTCCGCGGTGAGCTGCAGGACGACGTCGAGGTCAAGATCGTTCCCGCGCAGGATGTCGTCCAGCTCAGCGACCTGCGGGGCCGTACGGGGGTAGCCGTCGAGGAGGAAACCGTGCTGCACGTCATCAGCCGCGAGGCGGTCACGCACCATGCTGTTCGTCACACTGTCCGGCACGAAGTCGCCGGCATCCATGAACATCTTCGCCTCGAGACCGAGCGGCGTCTCGCGCTTGACGTTGTCCCGGAAGATGTCCCCCGTCGAGATGGCCACTACGCCGAGACGCTCCGAGATCCGCGCGGCCTGGGTGCCCTTGCCTGACCCGGGAGGACCGATGATCAGCATTCTCGTCAACGCAACAACCCTTCGTAGTGACGCTGCTGGAGCTGTGCGTCGATCTGCTTCACCGTCTCGAGACCCACGCCCACCATGATCAGGATCGAGGTGCCGCCGAACGGGAAGTTCTGATTGGCGCCGATCGCCACCAGCGCGATCAGCGGGATCAGGGCGACGAGTCCGAGGTAGATGGCGCCGGGGAGGGTGATGCGGGACAGCACGTACTGGAGGTACTCGGCCGTCGGGCGTCCTGCACGGATGCCCGGAATGAAACCGCCATATTTCTTCATGTTTTCGGACACCTCGTCCGGGTTGAACGTGATGGCCACGTAGAAGTACGTGAAGAAGACAATGAGCAGGAAGTACATCGCCATGTACAGCGGGTGGTCTCCGCTGGTCAGGTACGTCGAGATCCAGTTGACCCACCCGGCCGGCGCGGTGCCGTCCTGGGGCGTGTTGAACTGCGCGATCAGGCTGGGCAGGTACAGCATCGAGGACGCGAAGATCACGGGGATGACGCCGGCCATGTTGACCTTGATCGGGATGTACGTACTGCTGCCGCCCAGCGTCCTACGGCCGACCATGCGCTTGGCGTACTGAACCGGGATGCGGCGCTGTGACTGCTCGACGAAGATCACGAGGGCGACGACGACGACGCCCATCAGGAGCACGAAGGTGAAGACCGTTGCGCCCTGCGTGCGGAAGATCTCACCCAGCGAGGTCGGGAACCCTGCGGCGATGGCCGTGAAGATGAGCAGCGACATACCGTTACCCACGCCCTTCTCGGTGATGAGCTCACCCATCCACATGATGAGGCCGGTACCGGCTGTCAGCGTGATGATCAGCAGGACGATGATGATCAGGGAGTCATCCGGGATCAGGGGCACCGGGCAATTGCCGAGCAATGCGCCCGAGCGGGCGAGCGAAACGAGGGTGGTGGCGTTGAGAAGGCCGAGCGCGATCGTCAGGTAACGCGTGTACTGCGTGAGCTGGGACTGGCCCTGGGCGCCTTCCTGGTGCAACTCCTGGAAGCGGGGGATGACCACGCGGAGGAGCTGCGTGATGATGCTCGCCGTGATGTACGGCATGATCCCCAGCGCGAAGATGGACACCTGGAGGAGAGCTCCGCCGCTGAAGAGGTTCACGAACTGATACAGACCGCCCTCGGTGTTACCCAGGGCGAGGCACTGCTGGACGTTGCCGTAGTCGACGCCCGGAGCGGGGATGAAGGCCCCGAGACGGAAGATGGTGATGATTCCCAGCGTGAACAACAGCTTGCGCCGCAAGTCTGGCGTCCGGAAAGCCCGGCCAATAGCGCTAAGCAAGCGTCCTCCTGAAGGTCTGTTGGTCCTGAGACGGACCGTACACGACAACCGAGTCTAACGGTTGGTCACCGGTGCGAGAGAACCGGCCGATAGTGGGGTGGCCGGAGCCGAAAAAAGACTCCTGGTGGGCGGATTCAGCCCTGCCCACCAGAAGTCTAGTTCCTCAGCGCTGCGGATCACAGCCGCCCCTCCCCCGGCTGAGGCCGGGAAAGCGGTCGGTACGTGACTACAGCTCGGTGACGGTTCCGCCCGCGGCGACGATCTTCCTGGCGGCGGATGCTGAGAAGGCGTCGGCGGAAACGTTGACGGTCACGGTGATCTCGCCGGTCCCCAGCACCTTGACGGGCTGATTCTTGCGGACGGCTCCGTTCACCACCAGGCTCTCCACCGTGACATCGCCGCCAGCGGGGTACAGCTCGGACAGCTTGTCCAGGTTGACGACGTGGAACTCGACGCGGAACGGGTTCTTGAAGCCGCGCAGCTTGGGAAGGCGCATATGCAGGGGCAGCTGGCCACCGGCGAATCCTGCCTTCACCTGGTAGCGGGCTGCGGTTCCCTTGGTACCACGGCCTGCAGTCTTACCTTTCGAACCCTCACCGCGGCCAACACGGGTCTTCGCCGTCTTGGCGCCCGGTGCGGGGCGAAGGTGGTGGACCTTGAGGGCGTGGACGCGCTCGGTCGCGGCCGGAGCCGCGGTGTTGTTCTCTGCCATTAGTTGGCCTCCTCAACTTTCAGAAGGTGCGGAACCGTGTTGATCATGCCAACGGTGACGGCATCGGCTTCACGGACCACGGTGTGACCGATCCGCTTGAGGCCGAGCGACCGCAGCGTGTCGCGCTGGTTCTGCTTGCCTCCGATGCCGGACCTGATCTGGGTGATCGAGAGCTTCACCGAGCTCACGGCCACTTTCTTGGGAGTGATCGCTGTCATCACGCACCTGCCTTCTGAGCTGCGATCGCGCGCAGCATCTGGTGGGATGCGACCTCGTCGAGGGGCAGGCCGCGGCGTGCCGCGACTGCCTGGGGCTCCTCGAGGCGCTTCAGCGCGTCAACGGTCGCGTGAACGATGTTGATGGCGTTCGCGGAACCGAGCGACTTGGAGAGGACGTCGTGGATACCGACGCACTCCAGTACCGCACGCACCGGGCCACCGGCGATGACGCCGGTACCCGGGGAGGCGGGACGGAGGAGGACGACGCCTGCGGCTGCCTCGCCCTGCACCAGGTGCGGGACGGTGCCGCCGATGCGCGGAACGCGGAACATCGTCTTCTTGGCTTCCTCGACGGCCTTCTGGATGGCGGAGGGGACTTCCTTCGCCTTTCCGTAGCCGACACCGACCATGCCGTTGCCATCGCCTACTACCACGAGGGCCGTGAAGCTGAAGCGACGGCCACCCTTGACGACCTTGGCGACGCGGTTGATGGTGACGACGCGCTCAATGAACTTGTCCTTGTCGTCGTTGCGTCCGCCGTCACGGCCACCGCGGCCGCCACGCTCGTTCCGGCCGCCACGCTGCTCGCCGCCACGGGAATTCCCGCGACCGCGGTTCGCGTCAGCCGACGCGGTCTCCGTTGCGCCTGCAGCCGGAGCTTCGGCTGTGGTCTGCTCTGTAGCCGTATTCAATGGGGCTTCCTTTGCCTTGGTCTCCTCGGTCACAGTGCCAGCCCACCTTCACGGGCGCCGTCTGCGATTGCTGCGACGCGACCGTGGTACTTGTTGCCACCCCGGTCGAACACGACTGCCTCTACACCGATGGCCTTCGCACGCTCTGCAACGAGTTCGCCAACGCGCTTGGCCTTGGCGGTCTTGTCACCATCGAATACACGGAGGTCCGCTTCGAGAGTGGAGGCCGATGCTACGGTCACGCCCCTCGTGTCGTCGACGACCTGCACGAATACGTGGCGGGCCGACCGGTTGACGACCAGACGGGGACGGACAGCCGTACCCGAGACGCGCTTGCGTACGCGGAGGTGGCGGCGTGCACGCGAGGAGGACTTGCTCTTCGAGCTGCGCTTCTTGTTGATGCTCAGACCCATGGTTACTTACCAGCCTTTCCGACCTTGCGGCGGATGATCTCGCCTGCATAGCGGATGCCCTTGCCCTTGTAGGGGTCAGGCTTGCGCAGCTTGCGGATGGTTGCAGCGACCTCGCCGACCTGCTGCTTGTTGATGCCTGCGACCGAGAGCTTGGTGGGGCTGTCGACGGTCAGCGTGATGCCATCGGGGGCCTTTACGGCGACCGGATGGCTGTAGCCCAGAGCGAACTCCAGGTCGCTGCCCCTGGCCTGCACACGGTAGCCCGTACCCACGATCTCGAGGTTCTTCTTGTAGCCCTCGGTGACTCCGACGATCATGTTGGAGATCAGCGTGCGGGTGAGGCCGTGCAGTGAACGCGACTCGCGCTCGTCATTCGGCCGGTTGACGGTGAGGGTGCTCTCGTCGAGGGACACCTCGATGGGGCTCGGAACCAGGTGGCTCAGCTCGCCCTTCGCACCCTTGACGGAGACCTCGTTGCCGTTGACCTTGACCTCGACACCGGCGGGGACGGTGATGGGGAGACGTCCAATACGTGACATGTTCTTTTCCCTTTCCCGCTACCAGACGTAGGCGAGGACTTCCCCACCCACACCCTTCTTGGATGCCTGACGGTCCGTGAGCAGACCGGAGGACGTGGACAGGATGGCGATGCCGAGGCCGCCGAGCACGTGGGGCAGGTTCGTCGACTTCGCGTACACGCGCAGGCCCGGCTTGGAGATACGGCGGATGCCGGCGATGGAACGCTGGCGGTCCGGTCCGAACTTGAGGTCGATGGTCAGTTTCTTGCCGACCTCCGCTTCCTCTTCCTTCCAGCTGGCGATGTAGCCCTCAGCCTTCAGGATGTCTGCGACGCGGGCCTTCAACTTGCTGTACGGCATGGACACGGAGTCGTGGTAAGCCGAGTTCGCATTGCGCAGACGCGTGAGCATGTCTGCGACAGGATCTGTCATTGTCATATGGGCTCTTGCCCTTCCTCGGAACGGTTTCCGGATTCCGGCCGGCACTCGGGGTGCTGACTGGAGCGGACCTGCAACGTAGTTAGATTAATCGTCGGATTTGAACGGGAAGCCGAGCGACTTGAGGAGCGCGCGGCCCTCGGCGTCGGTCTTGGCGGTGGTGACGACGGTGATGTCCATGCCACGTACGCGGTCAATTCGGTCCTGGTCGATCTCGTGGAACATCGACTGTTCAGTCAGGCCGAAGGTGTAGTTGCCGTTGCCGTCGAACTGCTTGCCGTTGAGGCCGCGGAAATCGCGGATGCGGGGCAGGGCGAGGGAGACCAGGCGATCCGTGAACTCCCACATACGGTCGCCACGCAGGGTCGCGTGTGCGCCGATGGGCATTGCTTCGCGGAGTTTGAACTGCGCGATGGACTTGCGGGCCTTCGTGATCTGGGGCTTCTGGCCCGTGATCGCGGTGAGGTCCTTGACGGCTCCGTCGATGAGCTTGGAATCCTTGGCGGCGTCACCCACGCCCATGTTCACGACGACCTTCACCAGGCGCGGAACCTGGTTGACGTTGGAGTAGTTGAACTCCTCCTGCAGTGCACCCTTGATCTCGGACGCATAGCGCGCCTTGAGACGGGGAAGAACCTTGGCTTCTGTGGTTTCGACAGTCATGACAGATCCTTCCCTGAGGACTTGGCCACGCGGACACGGACGACGCGCTCGCGACCGTCACGCTCGACGGTCTCGGTACGGAATCCGACGCGGGTCGGCTTCTTGGTCTCGGGATCGACGACGGCCACGTTGCTGATGTGCAGCGGCGCCTCAACGACCTGGATTCCACCGGCGTGGCTGTGGCCGTCATGCTGGGCGGCCTTGGTGTGCTTGGTGATCGTGTTGATCCCTTCCACGAGGACGCGGTTGGACCCGGGGAACACCTTCAGGACCTTGCCCTGCTTGCCGCGGTCTCCGCCGCGCTCCTGCTTGGCTCCGGTGATGACCTGCACGAGGTCACCCTTCTTGATCTTGAGCTTCGTCTTTTGTGCCATGGACTACAGCACCTCCGGTGCCAGCGAGATGATCTTCATGAAGCGCTTGTCACGGAGCTCGCGACCGACAGGGCCGAAGATGCGGGTGCCGCGGGGGTCGCCGTCGTTCTTCAGGATCACTGCTGCGTTCTCGTCGAACTTGATGTAGGAACCGTCCGCGCGGCGGCGTTCCTTCTTGGTGCGCACGATGACCGCCTTGACGACGTCGCCCTTCTTGACGTTGCCGCCGGGGATCGCGTCCTTCACGGTGGCGACGATGACGTCGCCGATGCCTGCGTAGCGGCGCCCGGATCCTCCGAGAACGCGGATGGTCAAGATTTCCTTGGCCCCCGTGTTGTCGGCGACCTTTAGCCGCGACTCCTGCTGAATCACTTGTTACTCCTGTCGTCGCGCCGGTTCTCTGATCGAGCCTTGCGGAACGGATATGGGTGGGCCCCGTAATACTGGTACTCAACACCTGCGCGACTGGGCGCCCCACCATGCATCGATCTTCGGCACAGTGGATTTGTGATGAACAAGACTAGCGGGCTTTTGCCTATGTGCCCGGTGTGAAGGCAACCCCGAGGGAAACCTCGTGAGGGCATGCACCAACCCACCAGACAGACAAGATTCTCATGATATCGCGAGGATGCCCCGGACGCGAAATCGCATCCGGGGCATCCCGGGTGCGGCCGGACGTGCCGGCCCCGTGGTGCTGCTCGGTACTACTTGGCCTTCTCGATGATTTCCACCAGGCGCCACCGCTTGGTAGCGGAGAGCGGGCGGGTCTCGCTGATGAGGACCATGTCACCGATACCGGCGGTGTTGTCCTCGTCATGCGCCTTGACCTTCGAGCTGCGACGAAGCACCTTCCCGTACAGGGCGTGCTTCACGCGGTCCTCGACCTCGACGACGATCGTCTTCTCCATCTTGTCGGAGACGACGTAGCCACGGCGTACCTTGCGGTATCCGCGTGAGTCGGCGTTGTGCACGGCCTTCTCGGTTCCTACGGTGCTTTCCCCGACAGAAGTCGTCTCGCTCTGCTGCTCACTCATTTGGCGTCCTCCTCAGAAGCCTCGGTGTCCACTGAAGGTTCGTCCTTCGTGGAGGCCTTCCTGGCTTTCTTGGGCTTTTCCGCCTTCGCTGGCTTGGCTTCCTCGACGGGAGCCACGACCTCGGGACGAATGCCCAGTTCACGCTCACGCAGCACCGTGTAGACGCGGGCGATGTCGCGCTTGACCGAACGAAGGCGACCGTGGCTTTCCAGCTGGCCGGTGGCAGACTGGAAGCGGAGGTTGAACAGCTCCTCCTTTGCCTTGCGCAGTTCTTCCACCAGGCGGTCCTTGTCGAAGCCGTCCAGCTGGTCTGTTGCCAGTTCCTTTGAACCCAGAGCCATAACTATTCACCACCCTCACGACGCACGATGCGTGCCTTCAACGGCAGCTTGTGGATCGCGAGGCGCAGGGCTTCGCGGGCTACCTCTTCGGTTACTCCGGACAGTTCGAACAGAACACGGCCCGGCTTGACGTTGGCCACCCACCACTCGGGCGAACCCTTACCGGAACCCATGCGGGTCTCGGCGGGCTTCTTGGTCAACGGGCGGTCCGGATAGATGTTGATCCAGACCTTGCCGCCACGCTTGATGTGGCGGGTCATGGCGATACGGGCGGACTCGATCTGACGGTTGGTGACGTATGCCGGGCTCAGAGCCTGGATACCCCACTCGCCGAAGCTGACCTCGGTGCCGCCGGTTGCAGCGCCGGAACGACCCGGGTGGTGCTGCTTACGGAACCTGACTCGACGTGGGATAAGCATTTAAGCCTGTCCTCCTTCAGCTGCAGCGGGAGCTGCGGCGGTCTCGGCAGGCGCTGACGCGGCCTGGCCCTCGGAGCGTTCGGGAGCACGACGACGACGCTCGCCGCCGCGGTCGCCGCCACGATCGGGTCCGGCAGGGGCACGGCCCGGACGGTCTCCACCGCGGCCACGGGAAGGAGCTGCTGCGGCCTGGGCTGCGAGTTCCTTCGCTGTGATGTCACCCTTGTAGATCCAGACCTTCACGCCGATGCGGCCGAAGGTGGTCTTCGCTTCGAAGAAGCCGTAGTCGATGTTGGCGCGGAGGGTATGCAGGGGAACGCGTCCCTCACGGTAGAACTCCGAGCGGCTCATCTCGGCACCACCCAGGCGGCCGGAGCACTGGACACGGATGCCCTTGGCGCCGGCGCGCTGCGCGGACTGCATGGCCTTCTTCATCGCGCGGCGGAAAGCCACGCGGGAGGAGAGCTGCTCGGCGATGCCCTGGGCCACGAGCTGTGCCTCGATCTCGGGGTTCTTGACCTCGAGGATGTTCAGCTGGACCTGCTTGCCGGTGAGCTTCTCGAGCTCGCCGCGAATGCGGTCTGCCTCTGCTCCACGGCGGCCGATGACGATGCCGGGACGCGCCGTGTGGATATCCACGCGGACACGGTCACGGGTGCGCTCGATCTCGACCTTGGCAATGCCGGCGCGGTCCATGCCGGTCGACATCAGCTGGCGGATCTTGATGTCTTCGCGGACGAAGTCACGGTAGCGCTGGCCGGGCTTGTTGCTGTCGGCGAACCAGTGTGACCTGTGGTCGGTGGTGATGCCGAGTCGGAACCCGTGCGGGTTTACTTTCTGTCCCACTTAGCGGACCTCCACTTTCTCAGGGGTAGCGACGACAACCGTGATGTGGCTGGTCCGCTTGTTGATGCGGAACGCGCGGCCCTGGGCACGCGGCCGGAACCGCTTCATCGTGGGGCCTTCATCAACGAATGCTTCGCTGATGATGAGGTTGTCCTCGTCGAAGGCAACGCCGTCACGGTCCGCGAGAACGCGGGCGTTGGCGACTGCCGACTGGACCACCTTGAAAACCGGCTCTGAAGCAACCTGTGGGGCAAACTTCAGAATAGCCAGAGCCTCATTCGCCTGCTTACCACGAACGAGGTTGACGACGCGCCGGGCCTTCATCGGCGTTACGCGGATATGACGCGCAATAGCCTTGGCTTCCATTGCTTTCCTTCTCTCGTCGAAGAGCAGCGCCTAGCGGCGCTTG
>JAABUN010008717.1_pt1 | contig 10240 bp, 4 predicted proteins | sample 5559311 | NCBI WGS metagenome assembly JAABUN01 (sample SAMN10711877, study PRJNA513370) | rock metagenome | isolation source: Antarctica rocks | place: Antarctica: Victoria Land, Siegfried Peak sud
CTGAGCTGGTTCCCGGCGCGCACCTGGAGCAGGTACACGCCGGCGGCCAGGCGCTGGAGCGGGGCCAGGGCCAGCAGGTGGTCGCCGGCCGGCTGGGTAGCGCCGTCGAGCAGCGTCAGGGCTGGCTGGCCCAGGCTGTTGTAGGCGGTCACGGTCACGGGCTGGGCGGCCCCGGCCACGGTGTAGGCCAGGCGGCTATCGGCGGCCACCGGGTTGGGGTAGGCGCTGACGGCCAGCGTAGTGCTGGCGGCGCGGGCGGCCAGCACGCCCGTGCCCACCTGGTAGGCGAAGTACTGCTTGCCGGGGATGGTCACGAAGTTGGGGTTTAGGCCCAGGTCGGTCGTCTGGCCCGACACTTGGGGTAGCACATCCGAATAGAAGCCTTGGTCAGAATCGCGCACGTAGCTCACCATTACATTGAGGGTGCTGCCAGTTGCCGCCCCGCCAATGGAAGCCAGCGGAATGGAGAATTCCCAGCCAGTCGTCGTATTAGCCGCGACGCTACCCGTGGCCGAGGACTTAAAAGCTGACTGAGCATTGGCCGGGTCGTTGCCATCCGACGTGACGGTGCCGTCTTTTTTGGCCGAGCCCATGTTGATTTCAGCGGGAGCCGCCACCGAGTAGTCGGCCCGGCTCAGGTACATAACCCCCGGCTGGTCGTTGAAGGGCGACACGGTCACGCGGAAAACGTAGCTGGTAGTCGGCAAGTCCAAAATGGGCTGCTGCGTGAGTGGGGTATTGCTCGATACGCCCGGTAGCGCCGTACCCGCTGCGATGCCCGTCTTATTAGGCACGCCCAGGTAGAGCAGCACGTGGCTGTAGCTGGTCTGCTCGGGCGAGCAAACCACCATCACATTCAGCGTAGTAGCGGTAGTGCCCATGTAGAGCGCCTTCAAGCCACGGTCGGCTACCGAGTGGGTAGTAGTGCCAGTATACGAGCCCACGAGCTGATACTTGCCAGTGCCCGTGCCTACCTCGGCTGGCGAGAGCGTGCCGTCAACCGTGATTTGCGCCTGCGCGCTGAGCGAAGCCGCCGCGAGGGCCGCCAGGGTCGAGAGAGTAAAGATTTTTTTCATGAGTGGGAAAATGAAAAAGTGGGAAAACGGTGAAGGGGAAATCAGATTAAATCAGCTACCAAACGTAAGAACCCACCGCCCCGGCGGGCAGCGTGGCCGCCACGGCCCGGCCCTGGTAGCGCAGGCCGAAGGTTTGGGGGGTAGGCTGGTCATTGAGCACCAGCAGCACGTGGCCGCCGGTGGGCGTGCGGTAAGCCACGTTGGGCAGCACGCCGGCGCTCGTCGAGCCGATGCGCACCGCGCCGGGGCGCACCCACTTGCTGCTCTGGGCCACCGCGTAGTAGGCTACGTTGCGCGTAACCTGGTCGCCGGGGGCCAGCGTGATAGCCCCGAGGCACTGGTCGCAGCCGCCCGGCGTGTGCGGGTTTTGCCGCGGGTCGGCGGCCAGGTTCCATTCCAGCACGTTTTTGGCCCAGTTGCGCGGCGCGCCGATAAACAGGTTTTTCTGGTGCCAGCCCAGGTTGTCGGCAAACTTGCTGCCCGAGCCCACCCACTCCTCCGTGAAGTAGATGTTTTTGGCGGGGTAGGCGTCGTGCACCTGACTCAGCGCCGTAATCGGCCCGGCGTAGAGATGAAAGGCCGAGCCGTCGACGTAGGGGTTAGCCGTGGCATTGCCCAGCACCGTGAGCGGGTAGTCGGGCCGGTCGGCGTTGTGGTCGTAGCAGATAATCCTGGTTTTCAACCCCGCCGCCTGCAAAGCCGGCCCCAGGTGCTGGCCAATAAACTCGGCCTCCTGCTCGGCGGGCAGCAGCAGGCTGGGGTTGTTGCCGGGGTGCAGCGGCTCGTTTTGCGGCGTCACGGCAGCCAGGGTGATGCCGGCCGCCTGCATCCCTCGCAGGTATTTCACGAAGTATTGGGCATACGCGCCGTAGTACTCCGGCTTGAGGCTACCCCCCTTGCTGGCCTCGTTGGTCTTCATCCAGGTGGGCGGGCTCCAGGGCGAGCCCAGGATTTTGAGGGCCGGGCTAATGGCCAGAATCTCCTTCAGCACCGGAATCAGGTGCTGCTCATCGGGCGCCAGGCTGAAGTGCGCCAGCGTGGGGTCGGGCTGGCCCGCCGGCCTGTCATCGTAGCTGAACACCGCCGCATCGAGGTCCGAAGCCCCGATGCTGATGCGCAGGTAGCTCACCCCAATATCATTGGGGCCGGTGCCAAACAGCTCGCGCAGCAGCCTGGCCCGCGCCGGGGCGCTCATGGCGTGCAGCAACTCGGCGCTGCCCCCGGTGAGGCAGTAGCCAAAGCCATCCATCGTCTGGAAGGTCTGGCTATCGTCCACGTCGATAACGGCCCCGGCCGGGGGGGTAGGGCCAAACCTGAGGTGGCCCGGCTGCGGGCGCAGCAGCTGCGTCTGGTCGGGGGTAGTGACCCAGGCGCGCACGCGGCCGGCGCGCTGGGCGTGGGCCGGCAGCAGCATAAAGGCCGAGCAGGTAGCCAACAGGTAAGGCAGGACGCTTTTCATGGGAAGGGAGGGTAGGGGGTGAGGGGGTAGGGGGCCGTCTGTCATTACGAGCCTGCGAAGTAATCGCACCAGAACGGTTCGGCAAAACGGCTGGCGCGGGTGTCGCTCGGGTGCGATTGCTTCGCAGGCTCGCAATGACAGCCGCCCCCTTACTCTCCTACCCCCTCACCCTCTTAAAATCCCGGATTTTGCTGAATCAGCGGGTTGGTATTCAGCTCGGCCTGGGGCAGGGGGAAGAGCAGGTAGTTCACGTCGCGCGCGCCGCGCATCTGCTGAATGATGTCGAGGGCCGTAACGGCGTGCTGGGCGGTGCCATCGGCGATGGTGTGGCGGGCGTAGCGCAGCAGGTCGAACCAGCGCTCGCCCTCGAAGGCCATTTCGAGGCGGCGCTGCCGGTCGATTTCGTTGCGCAGGGCCTGCTTGGTCAGGGCCTGGGGCGAGGCCGCGGTGAGGGCCGGGAGGCCGGCGCGCTGGCGCACCTGGTTGAGCCTGGCCAGGGCATCGCCGCTGGGGCCGTTCTGCTCGTTGCTGGCTTCGGCGTAGTTGAGCAGCACCTCGGCGTAGCGCAGCACGTAGGTGTTATCCACCGAGTTAAAGCCGTTGCCCAGGCTGCGCCACTTGTACACGAAGGGCCCGATGTCGTTGTTGTTGCCATTGCGGCCAGGCTTGCCATCGAGGTAGCTCACGTGGCTGCGGCCCACCCGCGCGCCGCTGGCGGCCGTCACGTTGCCGGCGTAGGCCCAGCGCAGGTCGTTCACGGTATCGGCGTAGCTGATAAGCTCGGCGGTGGGGATGTTAAACTTCGGGAACGAGTACGTAGCCAGCGGGGAGGGTAGCATCAGGTCGGGCAGGATATTGCCGCCGTCGTTGTTTCCCGCGTATTGAATCTCGAAGAGCGACTCGGCGCTCTTGTTCTCGGCCGGGTAGAGCGCGTTGAACGAGGAGTTGAGCGAGGCCCCCGCCGCGATTACCTTCTGGGCCGCGGCCTGGGCGGCGGTCCAGTTGCGCTGGGTGAGCTGCACCCGCGCCAGCAGGGCGTTGGCCGAGTTCTGGGTGGCGCGGTTGGGGTTGCTGAGGGGCATCTGGGCGGCGGCGGCGGTCAGGTCGGCCACCACCTGGGCATACACCTGGTCGCTGGTGGCGCGGGCCAGGTTTACGTCGGCGGGCGCGCCGCTTTCGGTGGGTACCAGGCGCAGCGGCACGCCGCCGTAGGCCCGCACCAGGTTGAAGTAGTTGAGGGCCCGCATGAAGCGCGCCTCGCCCGTAATCTGGCGGCGGCGCACGGTATCCATGCTCACGGTGGGCACGTACTTGATGACCACGTTGGCCCGGTTGATGCCCAGGTAGGCCTGCTGGTACACGTTGTAAACCTGGCTGGTCGTGGACACCCAGATGAGCTTATCCATCGCGTTCACGTCGCCGTTGGTGCTGGTGCAGTCGTCAGAGGGCATTTCGCCCATCACGTTCAGGTCCTGGCCGTAGGCCCCGGTGCCTTGCAAGGCATCGTAGGCGGCCGTGATGCTGGCCTCGGCGTCGCTCGAACTTTTAAAGAAGTTACCGGGCGCGATAGTTACCAGCGGGGCCTTGTCGAGAAAATTACAGCCGGCCAGCAGGCTAAGCGCGCAGACGGGCAGAAAAATAAAGTGCTTTTTCATGGGAATTCTAACCGGCTAATAGCTTAAAAATTGGCATTCAGGCCCACGGTGTAGGTGCGCGCCTGCGGGTACACGCCGTAGTCGCGGCCAAAGCCGGTAGTAGAGAACGGGTCGGCGCTCACCTCCGGGTCGTAGCCCGTGTAGCGGGTCCAGGTCACCAGGTTCTGGGCGGTCAGGTACACGCGCAGGGTTTTGATGGCCGCCCGCTTCGAGAGGGCCGTGGGTACGTTGTAGGCCAGGGTCAGGTTCTTGAGGCGCACGTAGGAGCCATCCTCAATCCAGCGGTTCGAGAAGCGGTTGTTCTGATTCGGGTCGTTGCGGACCGCGCGCGGCACGTCGGTATTGGTGTTGCCGGGAGCCCAGTGGTTGAGCACGCGCGGGGTTTGGTTCAGAGGGTCCGACTGCGATTCCAGCAGCTGGCGGGTCTGGTTGTAGATTTCGTTACCGAAGCTTCCCTGAAAGAACACGCTCAGCTCCACGCCTTTGTAGGAGAAATTGTTGGTGACCCCGCCAAACGCTTTGGGGTTGGGATTGCCAATCACGGTCTGGTCCTTGGGGTCAATTACCTTGTCGCCGTTCACGTCCACGAATTGGAGGTCGCCGGCTTTGGGAGCCTGGCCATTTTGCTTGGGTAGGCCCTGGCCCTCGGCATCGCTCTGCACAATGCCGGCCGTGCGGTAGCCGTAGAAGGCGCCCAGCGGGCTACCCACCTGCGAGATGGTGTAGCCGGTGCTGAGAATAGTGCGATTGGTGCTCACGCCGGCGTCGCTTACTTGCTGGCCCAGGTCCAGAATCTTATTGCGGTTGCCGCTGACGTTGAAGTTGGTCGTCCAGCCAAAGCCGTTGTCCTTCGACTCCACGTTGGTCGTGACCAGGCCGATTTCGATGCCCCGGTTCTGCACGCTACCCACGTTTTGCAGCACGCTGGCATTGGCCGCCCCGTTGGTAGGCGCCCCCGTGCTCAGTGGAATCGGCACTTGCAGCAACAGGTCCTTGGTGCGCTTGTCGTAGATGTCGAAGGTGAAGGTCAGGCGGTTATTAAATGCGCCCAGGTCCAGGCCGGCGTTGTACTGGCGGGTAGTCTCCCACTTTAGCGCGTCATTGCCGATGTTGTTTGGGGAGATGCCGCTCAGGATAGCCGAGCCGCTACCCTGGTAGTTCGAGCCGGTGCCGTAGGTAGGGAAACGCTGGTAGGTATAAATTTCCTGGTTGCCGTTGGCCCCGAAGCTGGCGCGCAGCTTCAGGTTCGACACGGTCGCGTTCTGCGGGAAAAACGACTCCTTGGCCACGTTCCAGCCCAGGCTCACGGCTGGGAAGTAGCCAAAGCGGTTTTGGGTGGCGAAGCGGCTGGTGCCGTCGGCGCGCAGGCTCACCTGGGCCAGGTAGCGCCCGTCGTAGTCGTAAGTAGCGCGGCCAAAGAAGCTGAGCAGGCTCCACTGGTCGGCGTAGCTGTAGGGCAGGTCCAGGATAGACGAGCCGCCGCCCAGGTAGGGCACCGCGTTGGAGCCGAAGCCCTTGGTGGAGGCTCCCGCCGTGTAGCGGTTCGAGGCCTGCATCGACTGGCCGGCCAGCAGCGTCAGGTGCTGCACGTCGCCCAGGTTGGGGTTGTAGGTCAGCGTGTTTTCGAGCAGCCAGATAGTCTGCTGGTTGTTGGCCGTGCGGGCCGAGCCGCGGGTCGAGGCGTCGGCGTTGGAAGTGCCGGGGTAGTTAGTGCTGGTGAACTGCGTCTCGTCCTGGGTGCGGAAATCAATGCCCACCGAAGTGCGCGCCTTCAGGTTTTTGAGCACGTCAAACTCGCCATACAGGTTGCCTACCACCTGGTACACGGTGGCCAGGTTACTGCTTTCGAGCAGGTTGCCCACCGGGTTGTCCGACTGGTTGAACGGGTTCACGCCGTAGGTGCCGTTCGCGTTCAGGATGGGAATGGTCGGAATCTGGGAGAGCGCGCCCAGCACCGTGCCCCCGTTGCCCAGGGCTGCCTCCGAGCGCACGCTGCCGTTGGTGTAGGTGCGGCTCAGGTTGAGGTTGGTGCCGATGCGGAAGCGGGTGCTCAGCTCTTCCGTGAGGTTAATCTTGAAGTTGTAGCGGTTGAAGCCCGAGTTCAGGCTGATGCCCTGCTGGTTGAAGTAGCCGCCGCTCACGTAGTAGCGGGTTTTCTCGGTGCCGCCGCTCACGTTGAGCTGGTAGTTTTGCTGGTAGCCGGGGCGGTACACGGCATCCTGCCAGTCGGTGTTGTAAGGTCCGGGATTAGTGGGGTCAGCGAAAGCGGGCGCGAGCCCCGCGCCCGCCTGAATGGCGTTGAACTCCTGGGCAAACTGCTGGGCGTTGAGCACGGCCAGCTTCTTGCGCAGGTACTGGCGGCCGTAGTACACGTTCAGGCCCACCTGGGCCTGGCCTACCTTGCCGTGCTTGGTCGTGATAACCACTACCCCGTTGGCGGCGCGCACGCCGTAGATGGCGGCGGCGGCCCCGTCCTTGAGCACGTCAATGCTCTCGATATCGTTGGGGTTGATGGTATTGAGTGGGTTCAGGCGCTGGCTGCCCACGCTTAGCTCCTGCTGGTATTCCGGGATAATCGGCACGCCGTCTACCACGTACAGCGGCGAGGCGTTGAGGTTGAGGGTAGCATTGCCCCGCACCCGCACGTTGATGCCGGCACCCGGCGCGCCCGAGGGGGCCGTTACCTGCACGCCGGGGGCCTGGCCCTGCAGGGCCTGGTCGAAGCCCGCCACCGGCTGGCGCTCAATGGCCGCCGCGCCCACCGACGTCACGGCCGTGGTCACCTCCTGGCGGTTCTGGGTGCCGTAGCCCACCACCACTACTTCGTTCAGGCTCTGCTGGTCTTCCTTGAGGCGAATCTCAAACGTGCGGGTCGTGCCCACCGGAAACTCCTGGCGCACGAAGCCCACCGAGCTGAATACCAGGGTGCTCCCCTCCGGTACGGTTATCGAAAAGCGGCCGTCGGCATCGGTCGAGGCCCCGGTGGTGGTGCCCTTCACCAGCACCGTCACGCCGGGTAGCGGCTCGCCCTTGGAGTCGGTCACGCGGCCCGTCACGGGGATGTCCTGCGGCGCTACGGCGGCAGCTCCCGTGGCCGTGGTAGCCGCCGGCTGGCCGGTTACTACGAAGTAGTTGGGCCGCAGCTCTTTAAACTGCAGGTGCGCGGCGGGCAGCACCGTAGCCAGGCGCTCGGCCAGCGTGGCGGCCGCCTCGGTGGGCACCGGCACGCGCTTGTTATCCACCAGCGCGCTTTCGTAGAAAATGGTGGCGTGGTACTCGTTTTCCCACTGCTTAAAGAGGGTTTTGAGCGATACTGAGCTGGCGCGGCTGGGGGCCGGTGCGCTTTGCACGGCCACGTTGGCGGCCAGTAGCTGCGCCGCGGCCGGCGTACCCATTGCTTGGAGTAGCAGTACGCTGGCGGCCAGGCAGGCCGGGCGGCCGTAGTGCTTGCCCAGGGGGGTAAGAAGTGTAGGCATAATGGGGTGGGGGAAGGAAAAGAAAAACTACTTTTTCTCGGCCAGGGTCAGTTGGTTGCCCTGGCGGGTGACTTGCAGGTGAAAGGTTTCTTCGAGGGCCTGAAGCAGGGTAGGGAGGTCACTCACGGGTACGGTGCCCGTCATGCGGCGGCGGTTCAGCTCGGGGGTGGCCACGGTCACGTCGAGGCCGTAGGTGTCGCGCAGGCGGGTAGCCAGCTCGGCCATCGTGGTTTCGTCGAGCACCAGCTGGGCATCTTTCCAGGCGGCGTAGGGGGCGGTGTGCACCTTCTGGTGCGTCACCAGGGCCGGCTGGTCGTCGTGGGTTTCCACCAGCTCGCCGGGGTGTAGTATCACGTCGGGCTGCTGGTGGTCGTCAAACTCTACCCGCACCTTGCCCGAGAGCAGCACCACCCGCGTCTGGTCGCGGCGCCGGGCCACCACGAACCTGGTACCCAGCACCTCCACTTGCAGGCCCGCCGTGGTATGCACCAGAAAGCGCTGGTTAGTAGCCATGTGCCGCACCGAGAAAAAGCCTTCGCCATCGAGCCACACCTCGCGGGGCTTGTCGGGCTGCCAGGTGGCGGCGTAGCGCAGGGTCGAGTGGCCATTCAGAGTTACCTGCGAGCCATCGGGCAGCGTCAGGGTGCGCGTCTGGCCATACGGAGTAGCTACGGCCAGCGGGGCCGCCGACTGGTGGGTGCCGTAGTAGAGCCAGCCGCCACTGGCTACGGTGCCGGCCAGCGCGGCCGCCGCGGCCCAGCGCCGCCACGTGGGCGTGGCCTGGTAGCGCGGGGCGGCCGGGGCCAGCTGGAGGCGGGTGCGCCGCAGCAGGTCTTCGTAATCGGGCTCGTTGGCCAGGGGTAGGGGCGGGGCGGCGGCCAGCGCGTCCCAGTGCTGCTGCATCCAGTACTGAGCCAGCAGCTGGTTGGCGGGCTGGGCCAGCCAGGCGCGCACGGCCGCTGCCTCGGTGGCAGTGGCCGTACCAAGCACGTAGGCCGCAACTAATTCTTGGGTAATGTCTGGCGTCATAAAGCTAGCGAAAGCGAGCGGCGAACCCCAGCGCGGCCGCGCCTCGCGCCAGCCACGCCGGGTGATTGAGTAATCACTCCACCATTTGCAATCGTTTGCGGTAGTACACGTACCCTACCCCACCCCCCTTAGTCAGCTGCCCAAAAAAAGATAAAATCGTATTAATGCGCTGGCTGACAGAACTAAAAAATAGCAGGAAAGGCTTCCTGCCCGGCGAGCACCACTACTGCTGGCGCGCCACCAGCCACTCAGGGTAGGCCAGAGCGCTTCGCAAGGCGCTGTATTCCTGATTATTGCTATTTGTAAAAACCTGTCATTGGCCCCGTGGCTACTTGGCCCCGGAGGCGCGCGTCAGCACGTTGGTGCTCTGAGCCAGGTTAACCAGCGAGTCGCGGTCGGCTTGGCGGCCATCAAGCGGCGCGTACAGCTCCAGGCTGGACTGCGGCAGCGAGTCGGTGGCCAGCGCGCGGGCCTCGTCGGCATTCATGCCCGCGCGGTAAAACAGCCAGTTGCGGAACTTCCCACCCTTGGGGGCCACCCTACCCCCCAGCGTGAGCTGGCGCATGCGCAGGCGCTCGCGCAGGCTGCCTACCCGGCTGCTATCAACGTACAAAACCGTCTCGCCCCGCGCGAAGTAATGCGTCAGCATTACCTGGTGCCACTGGCCATCGGCCACGCTGGCGGGGGTAGTAAGTTGCCCCGCCAAGGCGGAAGCGTAGGTGAGCCGGCCGCCGCGCCCAATGCGCAGGCTGCCCGCGTGGGTGCTGTCTTGCAAGGTTAGCAGGGCGCCGCGGCCCGTGGTGCGGAAGCTGAACACCTGCGTGAATGGGTGCACCAGCGCCTCGGGCACGAAGCGCAGCGCCCCGGCCCGGCCCAGGCGCACGCCCGCCGTGGGCTGGAGGTGGGGTAGGGGCTTGCCCGCCCGCAACTCATCGAAGAGCGAGGGCACCCAAGCGTGCAGCAGCTCGGCGTGGCCCAGGTCGTTGGGGTGCAGGGCGTCGTCCCAGTAGCCGGTGACCCAGTGGCCGGTGCCGTCGTCCACGGCCCCGAGCAGGTTCACGGTGGGCATGGCCCAGCCTTGTAACAGCAGATTCAGCCGCCGGATGTAGGCGTAGTCCTGCGCCGTGTAGTCGTTGCGGGTGTAGCTGTTCGTGACCACCGGCACCATCCCCCGCGCCCGCGCTTGCCGGATGAGCACCTGCATATTGGCCACAAACTGGTCAAACACCGGCTGCCCGCCCCCGTGAATGCCCTCGTTGCCGGGCGCCCGCGCGTACACCACGTAGCTGCCCCGCTGCGGCGGCAGGTCGCGGTCCCAGCGCGCCAGCACCTTCACCGTGTTGTCGCCCGGCACCGAGATGTTGCTGGTCGTCCAGGACGCTCCCTGGCCGGCCGCGTTGCGCCGGGCCAGCAGCGTGGCGTAGCGGCTGGCGTAGCCGTACTTGCCCGTGGCACCCTGCCCAAACGGCACCGACGAGCCAAAGAAGACGATTTTCAAATCGTCCAGCGCGGCCGGGGGCGTCGGTTGGAGCCGGCCGCGCACTT
>JAABUN010008718.1_pt1 | contig 10240 bp, 11 predicted proteins | sample 5559311 | NCBI WGS metagenome assembly JAABUN01 (sample SAMN10711877, study PRJNA513370) | rock metagenome | isolation source: Antarctica rocks | place: Antarctica: Victoria Land, Siegfried Peak sud
TGCCGATGCAGTGGACCGCCGGCCCCGGAGCGGGGTTCACTTCCAGGACGCCCTGGCTGCGGATCGCGCCCGACACCGATGCTCGCAACGTGGCCGCCCAACGCGGTGATCCCGGTTCCGTGCTGGAGACCTACCGTCGCCTGCTGGCTGCGCGGCGCGAGTCCCCGGCCCTTCGGGTCGGGCGCCATGACTGGATCGCCACCGGGCAGCGCGACGTGCTGGCGTGGAGCCGCACGGCGGGTCGCGAGTGCCGCCTCGTGGTGATCAACTTCGCCGGCTCGGACCGGGACATCGTGGTCGACACGGCGGGCGACGCGTGGACGCCCGTCGCGGGCAGCCAGCCGGATCCGGCGCCCGTCGCCCAGGATGGACGGCTCCATCTGCGAGCCGATGAGGCCGTGATCTTCCGGCCGGCCACAGTCTGACCCGCGCGCTGAGCGCTGCTACCATGCCGTCACCCACCTCGAGCCTCGGAGCTGACGCGTGCCTCTCGATTTCCTGAAGCGCAAGAAGGGCGAACTGCCCGGTGCGACCCCGGCCGCCGCGGCCGCAACGGGCTCCGTGGTCCTGCCCGAAGAGGTCGTCGCTCAGGAGTACCAGCTCAAGCTGGACTACGCGGGCAAGTCCAGCGAAGGCGTCCGGATGAAGACCGGTGCGGGTGCGATGGGGGAACTGCCGTCGATGCTGGTCGGGCTGGCAGAGTCGGAGATCGAAGTCGTCGAGCCCCTGCCCATCGAGTTCAGCCAGGCGACGCCCACGGCGCGACCGTCGGAGGCAATGCGCACCATGTCCACTCGCCGATCACCCGCCACGCGCTGGTCGTCCTCGAGTCCATCGATGCGGTGGATCTGGCGTTCGATACGTTCGTGTGCTCGCTCCTCGAGGGCGAGGTCGACACGAGCGGGTACCCCGAGTACAACGCGGTCGTCGGGGGCGTGGCCGCGCACTAGGACGAGGCGACGGGCGACATGGTCTGCCGCGCCGTCGTTGGGCTGGGGTGGACGGGGCGTTCGTGGTGATACGGACCGGATCGGGGCCAGGTTGCTCGCCGGGATCCTGACGAACATCCTCGCCAGTCAGTACGCGCTGGGGCTGACCGCCATCGACCGACCGGTCCCGGCCGCGGGCCGTGGCGGCCTGGTGTGCGCCCACTGCGGGTTCGCTTCCGCGCACGAGCGAGCCTTCTACTGCCCGAAGTGCGGCATGCGCCTGCTGCGCGGCTGACGGCGACCGGAACGGCCCATGCCCCTGTACGACTATCAGTGTGCCGCGTGCGGCCACCGGTTCGAAGTGATCTACGGCGTCTACGCCGATGGCCCGACGGTCTGCCCATCGTGCGGCTCGGGCCCGCTGAAGAAGGGGTTCAACGCGCCGGCCATCCACTTCAAGGGATCGGGCTGGGCCAAGAAGGAGCGACGCGCCACGGCGTCCGCAGGCGGGTCGAAGTCGAGCGACGACGAGTCCGGTAGCAGCGATAGCGCGGCACCCGCGGCAGTCCAGGACGTCAAGGATGGGAAGGCGTCGAAGGACGCGCCTGACTCCGCCCGTGCCCCTGAAATCGGGGATGCCGGTGACGCCGGCAAGACGGGCAGGGCGAAGCGGGATGGCCGCGAGGCCGCGAAGGATGGTCACGGGGTCGCCGCATCCACGCCCACCGCTCCGGCCCCCGCGGGGAGTGGCGACTGACCATGGCGGCGGCGTCGGACTGGATCACCCTCGCTGAAGCCGAGGCGATCCTCGGGGCGGCAAATGTGCGGTTCACCGCATCGACCATCGGCGGGTGGGCACGGTCCGGGCGCCTGCAGAGCATCAAGCTCGGTGGGCGCCGATTCGTGCGCCGCGGTGAGGTGCGCGCGCTGCTGGTTCCCCCACGGCGCGTCGCGGCACGCGACCTCCAGCCGGCCTTGTTCGAGGAGCTGGCCGACTGAGCGGCAAGGTGGCGCAAGTCAAGGCGCTCGTGGAGCGCTCCCTCGTCCGGCCCCGGGTCGTGTATCTCCGAGCCGTGTTGGACACCTACGGCCAGGCCCCAGGAGGGCTGCTCGCCAACGGCCTTGCGTTCGCCGCCCTCTTCGCGACCCTTCCGATCGCGATCGTGACCCTGGGTGTGGCGGGCTGGCTGGTGGACGACCCGGCTGTGCAGGCGCAGCTCGCGGCAACCATCGGGTCGTTGTTCCCGCCGCTGCGCGACCTCGTCGACGAGGCGCTCGCGAGCCTATCCGCGGGCGCCGCGCTGACATCCGTGCTGGGCGTGGTCGTCCTGATCTGGACCGTCAGTCGCTTCTTCGTCACCCTCGATGTGGCCTTCGCGCGGATCTTCACCGAACGCCCAGAGCGCGATGTCGTGCAACAGACGGCGCGCGGATTCATCTGGGTGGTCGGGTTGATCGGGACGGTCATCGCGCTGATCGTCGCTGGCGGCCTGGCTACGATCGCGGATTCCCTCTTTGCGGCACCGGAAGCCGTACGGGCGGTCCGGGCGATCCTGTCCTCATGGCCATTCCTGCTGCTCCTGGGGATGGGTGCGACGCTCCTCGTCTACCGGACCGTGCCACACGAAGCGCCAAGCTTGGTCGTCGTCTGGCTGCCAGCGGTCGTGGCGGGCGCAGGGATCGTCGTGCTCAGCCAGTTGTTCCTGTCCGTCTCATCGTTCCTGCTCGGGAGGTCGGCGCTGGCCGGTCCGCTGGCCGCCGCCTTCATCGCCCTCGCCTGGCTGTCGTTCACGTTCCAGGTGCTGCTGTATGGCGCCGCGTGGGTGAAGGTCCGAGACGATCACGAGCGGGCAGCCGACCCGTCCGCAGATTCAGGTCTGGCGGGTCCCGCAGCGGCGGCAGAAGCGAGCGGTCGCGGAGAGTGACAGCCCACAGCTGACGCATGGCTGGACCCCACCGACTGCCCGGGCCGCTGATGCGGCCGGCGCGGTCACGACCTCTCGGGCGGATTCGGCCCAGAGCGACTCAAGGCCACCGGTCGAGGCCGCACGCCCGAATGCGGGGCTGGCCGCGCCTCGCTGATCCGGCCATTCCGGCTGGGTCGGCCACTGCGGTTCCGCCGCCGCAACAGGCGAGGGCGCCGGCGAATCGGGCGCGATCGCCGGCGTGACCGGCGGCGCGTCCGGATCGGGCGCGGGGATCTCGGCTGCGTCGGGGGCGACGATGCGCCAGGTCGGTTGCGTGACCACATCCGGCCGCTGACGTTCCTCCGCCGCGATCGGCTCGGGCTCGGGCTGCGCCGCGATCGGCTCGGGCTCGGCACTGATCGCGTCGGCAATGCGAGGCCGCGAACGCAGTCGATCGAGGAATCGAGCGCCGCGGCGCGAGCTGTCGATCGCCCGGCCGTCAGCGTCATGTGCCTCATGCGCTGCGGCGGTAGCGTGGTCGATCGGCTCCTCCGCGGCGACCTCCATGGCGGGCGCGGGGTCAGGTATGGATCCAGATCCGCCGAGATCTTCGGGTGGCGCCTCGTTCCACAGGCCCGCCAAGCGACCGGCGACATCGACCGGCTCCAGGTCGTACGCGGGCTCGTCCGCCACCTCGGCCGATGCCTCGGGCATCTCCTCGACGAGCAGCCGGTCGGAGCTGGGCCAGGCCAGCGGATCCAGGACCGGCAGGCCATCGGAAGGTTCGACTGGGGATCCGTCCGCCCCACCAAAAAGGCGGCCGCCAGGATCTCCTGGCGCAGGTGCGGCGCACAGCTCAGGCAGCGACCTTCGACCTCGTTCCAGCAGTTGCCGCACGTGTACTGGCGACAGGACATGCAGAAGTTGAACGTCTTGTGGAACGCATCCAGTTGCCGGGAGCTGACCCGCCGGTCCGTCTCACTGCGGGCCGCCGCCATCGCTTCGTCCATCGACGTGTCATCCGAGAGGACGAAGTTCTTCAGGCCGCGGGACAGGACCTTGATGCCGGTGAGGCGGGCTGCTCGGGGCGCGCCGGATTCGAACGTGTAGCGGGTGCCACACCGCTCACAGAACGATTCGGTCAGGATCTCGGTCATCTGGTCCCAATGGATGGCGCTGCGCGTACTCGGATAGCTGCGGCCTTCGAACCGGCCGAGAGTCCACTCCCGGGTGCGAGGCAGTCCGGGGCCCGCAGTACCGCCGGGTTGCGCGGATGGTCCGGGCCGGCAGCGTCTGAGACGGACCCTCTGCTAAGCTCCGCGACCCACGATGCCGCCGCTGACCGCCATCGAGCGGTTCTTCGAACGACTTTTCGAGCGACCGTCTGCGCGCCTGTTTCGGGCGCGCCTGCAACCCGTTCAGATCCAGCGCCGGATCGAACGCACGATGGAGGCCGAACGTCTGGCCGGAGCCGATCGAACGCTCGTCCCGAACCGGTTCGTCGTTCGATTGAATCCCGAGGACCTGGCCTCGTTCGGTGACATGACCGGGTCGCTCGCCGCGAGCCTGGCGGACGGCGCCCTCGTCTTCGCGCGCGCACGGAACTTCACGCTCGTGGATCGGCCGCGGGTGGAACTCGTCGCCGACGCGGCGGTGCAACGGGCAGATATCCAGGTCGTCGCGCGCTTCGCCGACCCGCTGCCCGGTCGCGCAGCCGTGGCGGAGGCGGGCGCCCCGCTCGCCTCGAGTGATCTAGATCCGGACTTGCCCGGCGCTCCCTCGGAGACGATGGTCTTCACCGTTCCTCGGGCCGCCGCGCTCACGGCCAGGCTGCGGATCGTTCCCCCCGGCGGGGGTCCGTTCGAGCGCGCCTTAGATGGGTCGAGCCTGACCCTGGGGCGTGGATCGGACAACGACGTCGTCCTGGTCGATGGTCGCGTGTCGCGCCATCACGCTCGACTGAGCGGTCGGCGCGGGACGCTCGTCTATACCGACCTCGGCAGCACGAACGGCTCGCGGGTGAACGGTTTCGCGGTCGAGGAACTGGTGCTCGGGGTCGGAGACCGGATCGAGCTCGGCGATACCACGATCGTGATCGAGTCCGCGGGGGATGCCAGCTGAATGGACGGCTTCCTGCTGCTCCTGTGGGTCGTGCGCCTGGGCTTCCTCGCCCTGCTTTACCTCGTCCTTGCTCGCGTGATGCGGTCGCTCCTGCGCGACCTGCGTGCGGCCGCTCGGGAACCAACCACGTCGCTCGGCCGGCTGATCGTGCTTGAGTCGCCCAGCGGTGAGCCCGCGACCGGGCTGTCCTTCGACCTGGACGCCATCACGACCCTCGGCCGCGATGTCAACAACGCGATCGTGATCGAGGACCCGTTCGCATCCTCCGAGCATGTCGTGCTGACCTTTCGGGGCCGGAGCTGGTACGTGGAGGACACCGGCAGCACGAACGGGACGTATCTCAACGGGCGCCGGATCGAGGATGTCGCCGCCATGGGCTACGGCGACGAGATGTCCATCGGCCAGGTTCGACTGCGCCTGGAGCGCGCCCGAACGACATGACCGTCGCACCCGATATCGGGGCGCGACGCGCTCCCGTGGCGCGATCGGCTCGAGCCGGGCGGCGGAGGCGCGTCCAGCCTCGCGCACGCTGGGGTGAGGCTCGACTCCTGCTCCTGGTGGCCGTAACTTTGCTGGTCGGCAGCATCTCGCTCGGCGCCACGCTGACCGGCGCCTTCGTGCCATACGACGCGCGGGACCTGGCCATCTATCTCGGAGCGCTCCTGGTCGCCCACCTTGCGCAGGTCCTCGCCGGGCGACGGTCGGATCAGATCCTGCTGCCGGTGATGGGCATGCTTGGCGGCATCTCGCTCCTGCTCATGCAGCGGTTGCCCCAGGGTCTCGTGACGATGAACCTCGGCGCGACCGAGCTCGGTCTTGGTGAAGTCCAGTTGCTGTGGCTCGTCCTTGCGATCGCACTGGCGACGGTCGTCGGTGTCGCCGTGCGTTCCGACCGCTGGCTGCGCCGATACAAGTACACCTGGGCCGCGCTCGGGATCGGATTGCTCCTGCTGGCGTTCGTGTTCGGCACGGACATCGGCGGGTCCCGGTTGAGCGTCCGGATCGGCCCGTTCAGCGGCCAGCCGTCGGAACTGCTCAAGGTCATCCTGGTCGTCTTCCTGGCGGGCTACCTGTCCGAGAACCGATCGCTGCTCATCGAGCAGGACACGCGTGTCGGTCCGCTCCGACTGCCGCCCCTCCCGTACCTCGCCCCGATGGTCGCGATGTGGGCGATCGCGCTGGGCATCGTCGTCATCCAGCGTGACCTCGGGGCGGCGTTGCTCTTCTTCGCCGTCTTCCTTGCCCTGGTGTACGCCGCGACCGGTCGCGTGAGCCTCGTCGTCATCGGTCTCGTCCTGTTCCTCGCGGGGAGCGCCCTGATGGCCGCCCTGTTCGGGCATGTCCGCGCCCGGATCGACGTCTGGCTGGATCCGTTCGGCGATCCACTGGGCGTCGGCTATCAGATCGTCCAGTCGCTGCACGCGTTCGCCAGGGGCGGCCTGCTCGGCGTCGGCCTGGGCAACGGGCTGCCGCTCGTCGGCGGTCGGATCCCGATCCCGGAGGTCCACACCGACTTTCCGCTCGCGGCGCTGGGCGAGGAGCTCGGGCTCGTGGGGGTCGTCGCGATCCTGGCCCTGTACCTGGTGATCGTCCAGCGCGGCCTGCGCATCGGGGCTGCGGCAGACGATGACTTTCGGGCGATCCTCGCGACGGGCCTCGCGCTCGTCATCGGGGTCCAGGCGTTCATCATCGCCGCCGGCAACCTGAGCGTCCTGCCGCTGACCGGGGTCACGTTGCCGTTGATCAGCTACGGCGGATCGTCACTCCTCGCCAATGCGCTGGTGGTCGGCCTGCTGCTCGCCCTGTCCGACAAGGGAGTCGAGCCGCCGCCACCTCCCGGCCGGCGTGGCTGGCTCAGCCGACTCCCCGGCCGAGGTCGATGATGCAGTCGGGTGCGTCGCGCCGACGCCCGCTGGGGCGAACGATCATCCACGTCGCGCTGGTCCTGTCACTCGCGTTCGGGGTCCTGGCCGGCGCGGGTGGGTACTGGGCGGTCTACCGCGCCCCGGAGCTCGTTCGAACGCCGGATGACCCGGCCGTCATCGCGGCCGTCAGGACGGTCCCGCGAGGTCGGATCCTGGACCGTGACGGCGTCGTGCTGGCGGACAACGAGACGGGCCCGAACGGAGAGCTGCAGCGCGTCTACAAGGGTCGCGCAATCAGCCAGGTCGTTGGCTACGCCTCGAGCCGCTACGGTCGGGCGGGGCTGGAGCTTACGTTCGACGCGGAACTCTCGGGTCTGGCGAGCGACCCGCTGAACGACGCTCTGCGCAAGTTCGGGGCGGATCCGTACGATCCACAGGACCTGACCCTGTCCCTGTCGTATGACCTCCAGAAGGCCGCCATCGCAGCGCTGGGCGATTTTCGAGGGGCCGTCGTCATGCTGGATCCGACGACCGGAGAGGTGCTCGCGCTGGCGTCGACACCGACCTACGACGCTTCCAAGGTAGCCGACCCGGCGACGGCGCGGCAGTCGTTCGAGGCACTCCAGGCGGACAAAGGCCAGCCGCTCCTGCCGCGGGCGACGCTGGGTCGCTACGTGCCGGGTTCCGTGTTCAAGATCGTGACCGCCATCGCGGGCCTGGGCTCGGGCGCGATCACGCCGGCCACGACGTACAAGGAGCAGCCGGGCGCGGAGAAGGACGGCCTGCTGGTCGACGGCTTTCGAGTCCGGGATGGGCACCACCTCACTACGGGGTCCAAGGCGCTCGACTTCATCGAGGCGACGGAGGCATCGTGCAACATCTGGTTCGCCCTGACGGGCCTGCAGATCGGTGGCAAGGAGTTCGAGGACTATGCCGGGCGACTCGGGTTCGGGGCACCGCTTCCGTTCGACCTGCCGACGGCGATCTCGCAGGTCACGGGAGGCAACGGCTCTGCGCCCGGTGGATTCAAGGACGATGTCGAGCTGGCCAACGCCGCGTACGGCCAGGCGGAGACCTTCGTCACGCCCCTTCAGATGGCCCTCGTGGCGAGCGTCGTGGCAAACGGTGGGGAGTTGCTGAGGCCGCGTCTCGTGACCGCATTCGCCGGCAAGGCGGGCAAGCGCGAGGTCGGGGCTGAGACGCTGCGCCGGGTGATCGATGCCCAGGCGGCATCGTCGATCATGGAGGCGATGGTGGCGGCGGTGGAGGGTGACCTGGGGCGCCGATTCACGGCCGGTTCCAAGGTCCGTGGGGTCACCACGGCGGGCAAATCCGGAACGGCCGAGCTGGGTGGCACGGGCGAGCCGCACTCGTGGTTCATCGGCTTCGCCCCGGCCGATGCGCCCAAGGTGGCCATCGCGGTCGTCGTGGAACAGGGTGGTCGCGGCGCCGAGATCGCGTCGCCCATCGCCGGCGACCTCATGACACGCTACCTGGCTGCGAACCCGTGATCGACGAACGACAGGACCACTCCGACGCTGTCGGCGGCAACGGTTCGGGCGGCGAAGACGGTCCGGCGCGAGACCGCGGCCGATGATCGAGCGGTTGGGGTTGACTGGCGTGGCCGCGGTCCTTGCCGCCCTGTTCGGCGGGGTCGGGCTGGCCGCCTGGTCGGGTGATGAGCCGTTCCTGGCCGTGATGGGCGGGATCGGTTGCCTGATGACGGCGTGGGTCGGTGGCATGACCCTGTTTCGAGGTTGAGGAAATCACACGTCGCGTTGCGATCGAACGAGGCCTTCGCGCCGGGGTCGCGAGGTGATCGATCGGAACACGCTGTCTCCCACGCGGTTGGCGCCAGCAACGTTCCAACGGACGCCCGAAACAGGGCTCAGCGGCGTCTGGAACGCCACACGTCCCCGTTCGACGGCCGAACCCGCCGCCGCACAACGCTCCTTCGTCGGTTGGAACGCTCGTGGCGCCAAGCGGCATCCAGGCCGCGCGCGAGCGGCACCAGGCCGCGCGCAACGGCCGCCGGACGGACTCCAGATGACGCCACCCCACTCCGTCATCCGGGGGTCAACGAGGCCCGCCTGAGAACCATTCGTGCGCAACCGACGTACTATCGGGTGACACCACACGTCCCCCCGGGTGGCACGTCGAACCCCCGACCGCCCGACCCCCGGCGACCGTCACCGCCGCCGAAACCCGCGAGAGAGGCCGATGAGCAAGATCCAGGAGACCGGCGACAAGGTCCTCGCCAATGTCGAGCGCGTGATCGTCGGGAAGCACCACGAGGTCCGGCTAGCGCTCGTTGCGCTGCTGTGTCGCGGCCACCTGCTGATCGAGGACGTGCCGGGCACGGGCAAGACGGTGCTCGCCAAGGCCATCGCGCGGAGCCTCGGTTGCTCGTTCCGGCGGATCCAGTTCACCCCGGACCTGCTTCCGTCCGACGTCTCCGGGCTGTCCATCTACAACCAGAAGACCCAGGAGTTCGAATTTCGTCCGGGCCCCATCTTCAGCCAGGTCGTGCTGTCGGACGAGATCAATCGGGCGACACCCAAGACCCAGTCCGCCCTGCTCGAGTCGATGGAGGAGCGCCAGGCGACGATCGACGGCGTGACCTACCCGATGCCCGATCCGTTCCTCGTCATCGCGACCCAGAACCCGATCGAGTACGAAGGCACGTTCGCCCTGCCGGAAGCCCAGCTCGACCGATTCATGCTGCGCATCCGCCTCGGGTACCCGCAACCGATCGAGGAGATCGTCATCCTCGACGAGCAGAAGCGGAGCCACCCGCTGGAAGACCTGGAAGAGGTCCTCGCTGTGGACGAACTGCGCGGGCTCCAGGATGCGGTCCGCGAGATCTACGTCGACTCGACCGTGTCCGAATACATCGTGCGTGTCGTGGGCGCCACCCGGACCCATCCGGACGTCTACCTCGGTGCTTCGCCCCGTGGATCGATCGCGCTCTATCGGGCCGGTCAGGCCCTCGCCGGGCTGCTGGGCCGGGACTACGTCATCCCCGACGACATCAAGGCCCTCTCCGAGCCCGCTCTGGCCCACCGCCTGATCATCAAGACGAGTTCATCGATCCATGACGTGCAGGCGGGCCAGGTCGTGCGCGAGATCCTCGAGTCCACTGCCGTCGAAGGGATTCGGCCGACCGGCGGCTCGACCAGCGGCCCGATGGAGCGCCGTGCCGCGACCGCCGGCGCGTCGAACGCCGGCACCTCCTGAGCCCATGCGACTGCGCGAGTTGACAGAAGGTCCCGCTTGATCCGACGACTGCAGGCCCTGGCGATCAGCGCGGTCCTGGTCGTAGCTGCGTTCTCCACCGGGCGGCCGTTGCTGTTCTACCTCGTTTACCTGGGCCTCCTGGTGGTCGGCGGCTCGTATGTGCTCGTGCGGTCGGGCCTGT
>JAABUN010008719.1_pt1 | contig 10237 bp, 9 predicted proteins | sample 5559311 | NCBI WGS metagenome assembly JAABUN01 (sample SAMN10711877, study PRJNA513370) | rock metagenome | isolation source: Antarctica rocks | place: Antarctica: Victoria Land, Siegfried Peak sud
CTGCGAGCTGGGCGCTGTGCCGGTGGTCGCGGATGCGCTTGATCCCGATCAGGTCGCGGACGCGGTGGGCCGGGCGAGGCCGGAGGTGATCGTCCACGAGCTGACCGCGATCGGTGCGCTTGACATGCGTCATTTCGATCGCGATTTCGCGCTGACAAACCGATTGCGGACCGAGGGGACCGATCACCTGCTCTCCGCCGGGCAGGCGGTCGGGGTCAGGCGGTTCGTGGCGCAGGGCGTCGCGGGCTATGGCATGCCCGCTACGACAAGTACGCCCTGACCTACCGAGGCGGCGTCGTACTGGCCGCGATCGTGCTGTGGCTCTCATGACATCGAGACACGTCCTAGAGACTGGCCTACCTATCTACTTCTGCGACCATCACTCGCCGTGGCAGCGCGGCGCCAACGAGAGCACCTACGGGATGTGGTGACGCCCCTGACCTCGCTGCCATACCCGCTTGCTTAATCCATTAAGTAGATCTAGCGTGGTGCGCGACGTCAGATCGAAAGGGAGGCCGCTGGGCATGAAGGTAGGTGATGAGTGGTCGAGCCTGACGGGACAACGCCCCGGCCGCGCCGCCCGGGTGACTGCTGCGGATGTGGCTCGTCAGGCGGGTGTCTCGACCGCGGCTGTCTCTTACGCGTTGAATGGTCAGCCTGGCGTCAGCGAGGAGAGCCGGCGGCGCGTGCTGGCAGCCGCGGCAGAGCTAGGCTTCCGCCCGAACCGACTGGCCCGCGGATTGCGCAAGGGCAGGACGCGTGTGCTGGGTTTGTTGCTCGCTGACATCGCCAATCCCTATTATCCCGAGATCGCGTCGGGGGTCATCGATGAAGCCACGCGGCGCGGGTATGAGGTCTTCCTCAGCCACACGGGCCTCCACCAGGAGCTACAGGCCAGGGAGGTCGGCGCCCTCTGCGATCACCAATGCGACGGGCTCATCTTCACCTCGGTGATCGAAAGCGACCGCCCTTTGCTGGAGGGGCTGCTGCAGGACCGAATGCCGTTCGTGCAGGTCGTACGGCGTCTCGAGAATCTACGTGCAGACTTCGTGGGCATAGGAGACCAGGCCGCCGGGCGCGAGGTCGGCGAACATGTCGTAGAGATGGGCTGTCGGCGTCCGGTGATCCTGAACGGACCAGCCGAGTCATCCGCGAGCAGGGCACGGCTCGCCGGGTATCGCGAAGGTCTTTCGGTGCACTCGGTGTCGCCCCTGCAGCCTGATCTGGTCGACGGCGAGCTGACGCGGGACAGTGGATACAAACGTGCCGCTGCGGCCCTGGATACAGGAGGGGAACTGCCTGACGGGCTGATCTGCGGTAATGACATGATCGCACTGGGCGCGATTGACGCGGTGCTCGAGCGCGAACTTCGCATCCCCGTGGACGTCGCGGTCGTGGGCTACGACGACATGTTTTTCGCGTCGTCGCCACTCGTCCAACTCAGCACTGTTCAAGCCCCGCGTCAACAACTGGGCTCAACTGCAGTCCGGATCCTGCTCGACCGCATCGAGCATGCGGCGGCTGAGCCGCGAACTGTGATCCTCCCGCACCGGTTCGTGGCTCGACGCACAACCGGCGCAAGCGTTTCGTCATTGTCCCAGGAACAGCAGGCTACCGCCGCGGAATTGAAGGAGATACAAGCGTGAGGCTGTCGAACAAGGTTGCCATCGTCACGGGCGCAGGTCGTGGCATCGGCCGCGCCATTGCCCAGAAACTGGCAGCGGAGGGGGCAAGCGTCCTCTGCGCGGACATTAACGACCTCGACGTGCAGGAGACAGCCGCCGGCGCGAGCGGGTCCTTGACGGGAGTACGAGTCGACGTCTCCTCGGCAGCGGAGTGCGACGACCTGGTCGCCAAGGCTGTCGCCGAGCGAGGCCGGTTGGACATTGTGGTCAATAATGCGGGCATTAACCGGGACGCAATGCTGCACAAGATGACGGACGAGCAGTGGGATCAGGTCATTGCTGTGGACCTGAGTAGTGTCTTCTACCTGACCCGAGCCGCTGGCCGTGTGATGAGGCAGTCGAGCTCTGGGCGCATCGTGAACATCTCTTCGGCCAGTTGGCTCGGGAACATCGGTCAAGCCAACTACGCGGCAGCCAAGGCGGGTGTCGTCGGTCTCACCCGTACGGCGGCCAAGGAGCTCGCCCGCGCACAGGTCACCGCGAACGTGATTTGTCCTGGCTTCATCGACACCGCGATGACCCAAGGCCTTCCGGAGAAAGTTTATCAGGCCCAGCTGGACAGGATCCCACTTGGGCGCGTCGGCTCGCCGTCCGACGTGGCTAACGTCGTCGCCTTCCTCGCCTCGGACGAGGCGGCTTACCTGACCGGCGAGGTCATCAACGTCGGGGGCGGTTACACGATATGAGTCCTCGTTTCGTCGACATCGGTGAGGCGGTGGCAGCCATCGCCGATGGGTCCACTGTCGCAACGGACGGCTTCACCATGATGGGGGTCGCGGAGGCGGTCTTAGCCGGTGTAGCCGCGTCGTTCCAAGAACGCGGTCATCCTCGCGACCTGACGATCGTGCATGCGTCGGGACAGTCCGACCGGGTGGGAGGGCTGGAGCACTTCGCGGTCGACGGCCTGGTGCGCCGGGTCGTCGGGTCGCACTGGGGGCTCATGCCGCGGATGTCAGCATTCCTCCACCGCGGGGGTGCCGAGGCAGTGTGTCTGCCTCAGGGCCAGATCTCGACGCTGTACCGAGCCATTGCCGCCGGCCGTCCCGGCAACCTCAGCAAGATCGGCCTGGGGACGTTCGTCGATCCTCGCCTTGGCGGCGGGAAGGTCAACGGCCCATCACGGGCGAGCGCCCCTGACTACGTGCAGCTCACCACGGTCGGCGACGAGGAGTACTTGCTCTACACGACCTTCCCGATCGACGTGGCGATCATTCGAGCTACCACGGTCGATGACCACGGAAACTGCACGCAGGAGGAAGAGGCGGTCACTCTCGACGCGCTGGCGATCGCGCAGGCGGCACATAACAGCGGTGGAGTGGTCATCTGTCAGGCCAAGAAGCGGGCGCCGGCGGGCAGTCTGCCACCTAAGGCCGTGGTCGTACCGGGGTGTCTGGTCGACCTTGTTGTCTTGACCCCGGATCCGGAGCGCCAGCATCGGCAGACGCACAGCGCATCCTTCGATGCGCGGTACGTATCGGCGTCCACCGTCGCTTCCGTTGCCTCTGCTCCAATTGACGGTGCGCGGGCAGCAGTCGGGCGCCGCGCGGTCCGGTTTCTGCGCCAGGGTGACATCGTTAACCTCGGCACCGGCGTCCCAGGCGACACGGTGGGGTCGGCTCTGGTCGAGGCTCACTTAATCGATTCCGTCACACTGACCGTCGAATCCGGCGTCTATGAGGGGACCCCCGCCGGGGGAGTCGACTTCGGCATCGCGGCGTGGCCGTCCGCGATCATCGGCCATCCCACCCAGTTCGACTTCTACAACGGCGGCGGCCTCGATGCAACGTTCATGGGCGCCGGTCAGATCGACCGCCTTGGCAACGTCAACGTCAGCCTGCTGGGTCCCCGGGTGATTGGTTGCGGTGGCTTCATCGACATCGTGCAGAGCACCCGTCGAGTTTACTTTTGCTTCACGTTCCAGGGGAGGAACGCGAAGTTCGTCGACGCGGTCGACCATCTGACCTTCAGCGCGGAGCAGGCCTTGCGCAGCGGCCAGGAGGTGCATTACATCACCGAGCGGGCCGTCTTCCGGCTCGAGCGCGACGGATTGTTGCTTATCGAGATCGCCCCCGGGGTGGACCTTGAGCGCGACATCCTCGCGCTCATCCCTTTCTCCATACGAGTCGCCGATCCGCTTGCTATTGGATCCCCATTCCCCGGGGAGAAGACACCGAAGACCGAATTCACGTTCGCAGAAGAGCAAGGAGGAATCCAGTGATCGACCAATATCCCGTTGTCGTGGTGGCCGGTGCCCGCACCGCCATTGGCACATTCGGCGGCTCGCTGAAGAACGTTCCAGCGCACGAGCTCGGTGCTGCCGCCATCAAAGAGGCTGTGTCGCGCTCGCACGTGGAGCCCGCGGAAATCGATGAGGTCGTCCTAGGCTGCGTCGGCCAGGTCGGACCCGATGCTTTCAACGCCCGACGGGCCATGCTGGCCGCTGGCCTGCCAACCAGTACGCCGGCGTACAACGTCAACCGACTGTGCGGCAGCGGCCTGCAGGCCCTGTGGAGCGGCACCACGGAGATCCTCACCAGCCAAGCGAAGATAGTGGTCGCAGGCGGTGACGAGAACATGACACGTCAGCCGTTCCTCGACTACAACGCCCGCGACGGATACCGACTCAGCGATCGAAGGCTCATCGACGGGACGCTCTGCCTGGTCACCGACCCGTGGGGCGAATATCCGATGGGCGTGACCGCGGAGAAGGTGGCGACCAAATATGGCATCAGCCGCGAGGAACAGGACGCTTTTGCCCTGCAGAGTCAGTACCGCGCAGGCCGGGCACTCGAGGACGGCGTCTTCGCCCCAGAGATCGTGCCGGTGACGGTCAGCGAAGGCAAGAACGAGCGGGTCTTCGACGTTGACGAGCATCACCGGGCGAACACCACTGTGGAGAAGTTGGCCGCCCTCCGGCCGGTCTTCGCCGAGGGGGGCACCGTCACAGCGGGCAACTCCTCGGGCATCAACGACGCCGCAGCGGCCGTGGTACTCATGCGAGAAGACGCCGCGCGATCACGCGGCCTCGTTCCTTTGGGCCGCTTCGTCGCCTTCGCGACGGCGGCCATCGAACCAGAGATCATGGGCTATGCCCCGGTCTACGCGATCGACCGGGTCCTAAGGGACGCCGGCCTGACGCCCGATCAGCTCGGTGTGATCGAGCTGAACGAGGCGTTCGCAGCACAAGCGGTCGCGGTCATCCGAGACGCCAAACTTGATCCGGAGGTCGTGAACCCGAACGGCGGCGCCATCGCTCTGGGACATCCGATCGGCGCCACTGGCGCGATCCTGGCGCTGAAGCTGCTCTACGAGATGCGGCGCCGGGACGTCGAGTGGGGTCTCGTTTCAATGTGCATCGGCGGCGGCCAAGCGGTCGCTGGACTCTTCCAAGCGGTTTGAGCAAGGAAAGAAGTTAGCGACCATGACCATGACCCAGACCAAGACCAGGAAGAGGGCCATCCTCGCCGGATTGTTCGTCATCCTGCTGAGTTCCGTGGCGGCCTGTGGTGGCGGAGAAGCCGGTGGCACCAAGCAGGTCAACATCGCGCTCGTTGTGCCGCTGTCCGGTGCCAACGCCAGCGTCGGAGAACAGAGCCGCAATGCGGCGCAGCTCGCCGTTGACGACATTAACGCGAAGGGCGGCATCAAGTCGCTGGAAGGCGCCAAGGTCAATCTGGTCGTGGCCGATTCGACGAACGATCCTCAGGGCGCGCGGGACACCATGGAACGGGTGCTTTCCCAGAGTGAGGTCTCAGGTGTTTTCGGGCTCGACCTTTCGCCACTGTGTGCGGCGGCACTGCCAGTGGTCGTGCGCAAGCACGTCCCCGTCGTGTCCGCATGTATCTCGGACAAGCTCGTGACGGCGGACAACGGGGGCTACTTCTTCCAGATCGCTCCAAAGGGCAGCGCGTTCGGGGACATGCAGGTCAAGTTCCTGGAGTTCTTGAACAAGGAATACGGCATGGGCATCACCAAGGCCGCGATCCTCTACGTGGACAACCCGTATGGCCAGTCCACCGAACAGGGCATCGAGGACCTTGCGAAGAAGGCAGGTCTCAGTGTGGTCCTGAAGTCGGCATACCCGGAGAACATCACCGATGCCTCACCGCTGGTTGCCAATATCCAGCGCTCTGGAGCCCAGGTGATCTTCCCGGTCTCCTACATCAGCGACTCCGAACTGATCCTGAGTGCTTTACGGACCGCGGGTAACCGCGCCCTGGTGGTGGGCGGCGGCGCTGGGTTCATTTGGCCGCCAATCGGAAAGGCGCTCGGCGACAAGGTGGACGGGCTCACCAGCGTCTCGTCTTGGAACCTGACCTCCAAAAACGTGACGTCCGACCCTACGCTCGTCGATGTCACTAAGCGCTACCAACAGAAGTACGACACCTTCATGCCGGAACAGGCTGGCGAGGCCTACGCGGGAATCTGGGCACTTGCAGAAGCGGCAAATCAGGCCAAGTCCGCTGACGCGAAGAAGGTCCGTGAGGCACTGGCGACCATGGATCTGAAGAGCGGCGGCGCGACCATGATGCAGCCGGGCGAGGTCAAGTTCGACAGCAACGGCGCCAACGAGAAGGTCTCACCCGTCATGATCCAGTGGCAACACGGCGTCCCGCAGACCGTCTACCCTCCTGAGCTGGCGACGGCTGCTCTTCAGAAGCCCTGAAGGGGGGGCAGTTCGATGACATTCGTCATCCAATCCATTGTCAACGGCCTGCTGATCGGTGGCGTTTACGCCTTGGTTGCTATGGGCCTGAACCTGATGTTCGGGGTCATGCAAATCGTCAATTTTGCGCAGGGCGAGTTCCTCATGATGGGCATGTACGTGGCGCTGGGTCTGGCGGGAATCGGGGTCCCCTCCATCCTGCTCGGCGTCTATTGGGTTGTCATCCCGACCGTCGCGATCACAGCGCTGCTAGGCATGCTGTTCTTCGTTGTGATGCTGGACCGGGCGGCTCGGTTCGGTGAAGGTGCCCAGATTCTGCTCACCATCGGCCTGTCGATCGCTCTGCAGGGCGCGGCGCACATACTGGAGGGCTCCGGCCCCAAGCTGATCCGGACCCCGGTGTACGGAAGCGCGCTGCACCCGGGGGGGCTGACGCTGGGGACGGCGCAGGTCATTGCGTTCTGTGTGGCGATTGCGGTCACGCTGGCAATGGCTTGGGTGGTGCGATACACCTATTGGGGCAAGACGGTGCGGGCGGTCTCCGAAAATGCCGAGGCGGCCGAGTCGCTTGGCATCAACCCGCGCCGAGTCTTCATGCTAGCGACCGGCGTCGCAGTAGGGCTAGCGGGCCTGGCCGGAGCGCTTCTCATGCCCTACCAGTACACCTTTCCAACGGTGGGCCAGAGTTTTGTCGTCATCGCGTTCCTGGCGATTGTGATCGCCGGGCTCGGTAACGTCAGCGGCGCGGTGCTCGGCGGCCTGCTGTTGGGTGTCGTCCAATCGCTAACAGCCTCCTATCTGTCCCTCGACTTCTCGACCGCCGCAATGTACGCAATATTCTTGCTAGTGTTGCTGTTTCGACCGCAGGGTCTGCTCACCAGGACGGCGCGGACGGTATGAGACGGATATTCGTCATCCTCGCCTTATGGGTTGTTGCGTTGGTCGCCGGTTTCGCAACACAGAGCGACTATCTGGTCGGACTCGGAACTGTAACCGCGTTCTTCGCGGTGTGGGGTCAGAGCTGGAACATCCTCGGGGGCCTCGCCGGCAAGGTGTCGTTAGGACACTCGGCCTTCATTGCGGTGGCCGCCTACGTGACGGTGATCCTGTTCCAGCGGTTCCAACTGGCACCCGTCATCGGGCTCATCTTGGGGGTGGCGATCACGGTAGTCCTCGCTGCGTTGATCGGCGTGGCCACGCTACGGCTGAGCGGGCCGTACTTCTCGCTCGCCACCCTCGCTGTCGCCGCGGTCCTACTGAGCCTCATCGTCCACTTCAAGGAGTTGACGGGCGGCGCGAATGGCCTCAGCATTCCCTTTGCGACGACGCATCCGGCCCAGCTGGAGTTCGAGGATCCCAAGGTGTACTACGCGATCGCGGTGACCTTGCTGATGGCAGTGACGCTCATCGTGCTTGCCAATCGGCGCAGCCGTCTCGGCCTGTACATGGCGGCTAGCGGCGAGAGTGAGGCTGCCGCCGCAGCGGCCGGTGTCCGCATCGCGGCGGTGCGGATCATGGCGCTCTGCGTCAGCGCCGCGCTGACGGCGGTCGGAGGCGTGCTCTACGTCTTCTTCGCAGGGTTCGCGGATCCGAGCTTTCTCTCTGGCCTCGAACTCTCTATCGACATTGCCCTCATCGCCGTGATTGGTGGTCGAGGCTATCTCGCTGGGCCGATTGTTGGGGCGATCTTCTTGCAGGGCGTTAAGTCCGCCGCGAACACGTACACCGGCAGCTCTGGCGGCTGGGACGTCCTGATCCTGGGGCTCGTTGTCGTCTGGGTGGTGTTGATCGAGCCAAGAGGGCTGATCGCGATGGCGGCGAGGATCTTCAGATTCGCCAAGCGCGGTGTAACCCGACGGCCGCTGGAGGCGACGACATGAGCCCGTTGCTGGAGGTTAGTGGGATCTCCAAATCCTTCGGTGCTGTTCGCTCCTTGAGCGAGGTCTCGCTGGACATCCCGCATGGTGGGGTCGTCGGGCTCATCGGTCCGAACGGAGCCGGCAAGAGCACCCTGGTCAACGTGATCAGCGGCGTCTACCCGGCGGACACGGGGGTGCTGCGCTTCGACGGCACACACCTTCAGGGGGCCTCGACCGCGAAACGGGCAAGGATGGGGCTGGTTCGAACCTTCCAACGCCCTACCCCGATGCACTCGCTAACCTGTGCGGAGGGCGTCATGATCGGCGGGCTGACGCGGGGACTGTCGGTGGCGTCCGCCAAGGTGGAGGCACAACGCGTCATGGCGCTCCTCGGCCTCGGCGAGGTGGCTGGGCGACCCCCACGGACCCTCACTACCGGGCAACTGAAGCTGATCGACCTGGCCAGGGTGCTGATGTTGGCCCCGAAACTGGTCCTCCTCGACGAACTGATGAGCGGCCTATCGGGGGAGGAGTGCGACACGGCGCAGCTCGCGGTCGAGCACTTGGCTGGTAACGGCACGACCTTCCTCGTCATCGAACATCTCATGGATGTCGTACAGCGGCTGAGCCATCGGTTGGCTGTGATGGATGCCGGCCGTCTGGTTGCGCAGGGCGAGGTTGACGTCGTCATGCGCGACCCGCTTGTCGTCAAAGCATATCTCGGGCAGGAGGGACTGAACTCCAATGCTTGAGGTCGGCCAGCTGATCACCGGCTACGAAGGGGTCAAGGTGCTTCAGGGCATCGACCTCGTCGTCGCAGAACGCGAAACAGTGGCCATCCTGGGCGCCAACGGAGCGGGAAAGACCACGACACTGCGTGCCATCATGCGCCAACTGCCGGTGTGGTCGGGCACCGTGTGTCTGCTCGGCGAAGACCTCACCCATGCGGCGGGCTACGCGCCGGCGCGGCTCGGCGTGGGATATGTGCCCGAAGGCCGCGGCATGCTGGCCGGCCTGACAGTACGCGAGAACCTCGAGATGGGCGCATACTCCCGGCGTGCCAGACCCGAGCTCCGCGACAATCTCGAGCGCGTCCTCCAACTCTTCCCTCTGCTTGGTCCGCGAGTCTCAGACCGGGCGGCTAACCTCAGCGGCGGCCAACAGCAGATGCTCGCCATTGGCAGAGCCCTGATGACCTCGCCTCGGCTGATCATCCTCGACGAACCCTCCCTCGGCCTCGCGCCAGCCATCGTCGACCAGGTTTACGAGGCGCTATCCGCCCTCAAAGCAGCAGGCCAAGCGATCCTCCTGGTCGAACAGAACATTGGCAGGGCACTCGCTCTGTGCGACCGCGCCTACGTCCTTGAACATGGTCAAGTCGTCGTCTCGGGTGACACCGCCAGCGTCCAGCGCGACGCCCGCGTCCGAACCGCCTATCTGGGCCTGTGACGAGGCGCAAAGTCCCGGCTGCTGCACCAGGTAGTTCGCCGCCTCCGCCTAGCTACTTCGACCTGACAAAGTCGAAGCAACTTCCCTTGTACGACAGGTCTTTTGCTCGGCGTGGCAGCGTTCCCCTCTCTGTCAACCTTGGGTGAGGCACCAGGACCGTCCTGATCAGTCAGAGTGGCTGACCAACTCGCCCGGCACGGTAGGACGCCCGGCCCGGTCCCGTTCCCACAGCGCCATCCGCAGCGGTCACGGTGCCACCCCGTCAGCTCACACAACTCGTCCAGAACCTTCGCCTCACCCGCCCGCGACCCCGACGGATACCGCGTCGCCGTGGCCTTGGTCACCGCTTTGCGTTGGCTCATCGTCAGTCCAATGTTCGAGGCTGTCCCGACCCCAGCAGTTCGACCCCACCGCCACGCCGCAGGCGGGCACTACTTACGTGAGGCAACGAGGCTCATCAAACTTGTCCGGGCACCTCGTTGATCGCAGCTGAGGCTCGTCGGTGTTGACGAGTGCAGGACCACCGTACGCGTCGGCGGTGGTTCTCCACGTTTCTGAAGCCGAAGGCGTTGCGGCCT
>JAABUN010008720.1_pt1 | contig 10233 bp, 13 predicted proteins | sample 5559311 | NCBI WGS metagenome assembly JAABUN01 (sample SAMN10711877, study PRJNA513370) | rock metagenome | isolation source: Antarctica rocks | place: Antarctica: Victoria Land, Siegfried Peak sud
GGGCACGACTCCTGCTGCTGGTGACTGGCTTCGACACCGTGATCATCAGCAGGGTCGTGCCCCTTTGGCGGTACCGCCCTGAACCGGGAGCGTCTACGACACTCCCGTCACATCAGTCACACCGGCATCAACCGCCGCTGTGACGGAGCCCTGGCGGTAACGGGTCTGGCCTGGGCCTTCATCGCGATACCATTGCCAATGGTCGCCGTAGTCTGCGGATACGTCTTCGTCCTCGTGCGCAAAGGCCAGTGACGAACGCCGTAGTTCCTCTGCGCGCTTTCCGAGGGCTTCCTCGTTTCCGTCGCCGCACCCGACGCGTCACCGATACCGGTTCGGCGTCCGGGAGTCCGGGAAGCCCCGAGCCGGAGTCAGATGCGAGCGCGAGCCCCGGTCTTGCACACTGCTCTGGTGAAGAGCTATGACCAAGATCGCGATGGTGCGCGGCCTGAGCCATTCGGGCCGGTGTGCGCCAGCGTCACTGGCCCAGTGGGCAGGGCGCTTGGGGGACCGTTGGACGGGCCGTCCGCACTCGGGGTCGCTGACCCTGTTGCGCCGGCTGGCCCGCCACCGATCGAGGCGCGATCAAGGCGCGATCATCGCGCGGTTGCGGGGATCGAGGCTTTAGCCCAGTTGGCTCAGCAGGACCGCAAGCACGAGTCCCAACGCGGTGGCGATCCCGGTGGTGTAGCTGTCCTCTTTGAATGCCTTTGGAAAGACCTCGGTGGCCAGGGATGCGGTGACCGCACCGCCTGCGACGCATCGGATAAGCCCGAGAGCGGTCTCAGGGACGCCGGCGAGGAGGAGATTCCCGGCCAATGCCGCGGCTGAGAGAAGTACCGCGGTGGCGGTCCACAGGCCAAGGACCTTGGGTTTGGAGTGTTGCGTGACCATCTGCTGGGCGCCGCCGGCTGCTTCCGGGAGGTTCGAGAGGAAGATCGAGCCGGACAGTGCTGCGACCTGAAGCGGTCCGGCCCCGATGAGCGCTACGCCGAGTGCCAGGTTCTCAGGGATGCCGTCCAAGGTGATGGCGGCGAGGAGTCCGCCGCCGCTCTTGGAGCCGAACCTGTGTTTGACGAGCCGGTCGAGTCCGGTGAAGGCGGCGGCGCCGGCGAGCACGCAGGCCGCGACCGCCCAGAGAGGTGCGACGGCGGTAGCAGGCTCGATGAGCTCGAGCACGGCGGACACGATGAGGGCGCCGCCGGCGAGGGCGACGATGAAGCCCTCGACTTCGGACGGTAGCTTGCCGTAGGCGCCCCAAGCGGCACCCGCCACGAGCGCAGCCGACACGACCACGATCACCAGGCCGGTCAGTAACACATCGTGGTCCTTGTCTCGGCCGTCCGGATCGCCCCATCTCTTGCTGCAGAGCGCCAGCCCGGTGCGCTCCCCGCGCCTGACGGCCTCACGCTCGTTCGGCGGTCTGCATAGGTCGATCAGCTGTTGTGCTCGATGTAGGTCTTCGGGTCGCCATCGGAGTTATCGATGTCCTTCCCGCCGGGCAACTGGACAGCAGGTGCTGGTGGGGCTGATGTGACTGCTGAGGTCGGGGGCGGCGTGTCGGATTGGTTGGGGCGGTGGCCGGGGTCATCCTGGCGCAGTGCCTGAGGTCCTGTCGTATGAGCAGTTGCTCGCGGTGGTGGGCGAGCTGTCGGCGCGGAACGCCGAGCTGGTTGCGCTGATCCAGTCGCAGGTCGGGATGATCGATGGGTTGCGGCTGCAGGTCGCGGAGTTGCAGGCCCGGTTGGGTCAGAGTTCGCGGAACTCCTCGGTGCCGCCGTCGGCGGACGGGCTCGCCAAGCCGGCACCGAAGTCGCGTCGCACCAGGACCGGACGCAAGCCTGGGGCTCAGCCGGGCCATCCGGGGCAGACGCTGCGTCAGGTGGCTGTCCCGGACGAGGTCGTGGTCCATGAGCCGGTCTGCTGCGGCGGGTGCGGCGCGGGTCTGGGTGGCGCGCGGCGCACCGGGGTGGTCTGCCGGCAGGTGTTCGACCTGCCGCCGATCACCGTGCGGGTCACCGAGCACCAGCTGGTGGAGCGGACCTGCGGGTGCGGCACCGCGACCCGCGCCGACGCGCCGGTGGGCGTGCCGGCGGCGCCGGTGTCCTACGGGCCGCGGATCGCCGCGGTCATCGTCTACCTCTACGTCGGGCAGTTCCTGTCCCAGCAGCGGACCGCGGACGCGCTCGGTGAGCTGTTCGGGTGCCACTCTCACCGGGCACCGTCGGGAAGATGACCGAACGGGCCGCCGCGACGCTGACGGGCAGCGGGCTGCTCGCGCTGATCGCCGACCGGATCGCCGCCAGCCCGGTCGCGCACTTCGACGAGACCGGGCTGCGGGTCGCCGGCCGGTTGCACTGGGTGCACTCGGCCTCGACCGGCCGGTACTGCCTGATTACCTGCCATCCCAAGCGCGGGATCACCGCGATGGCCGACGCCGGGGTGCTGCCCCGGTTCACCGGCATCGCCGTCCACGACGCCTGGGCGCCCTATGACACCTACACCGGCGCCACGCACGCGCTGTGCGGCGCGCACGTGCTGCGTGAGCTCACCGCGGTGATGGACCTGGCCCCGGCCGGACAGTTCTGCTGGGCCCGCCAGGCCCACGACGCGCTGCTGGAGCTCAAGAGCCTGGCCGACACGGCCGCCGACGCCGGGCTCAGCAGCTGCCAGCCGCAGGCACTGGCACACCACACCCGACTGCTGCGCTCGGCGGCCAACATCGGCGTCAGCCAGAACCGTCACCGCACCGGCAAACTCGTCAAGAAGCACCACGCGCTCGCCAGCCGCCTACTGGCTCGTCAGGACGACTACCTGCGCTTCACCACCGACTTCGCCGTCCCGATGGACAACAACGCCGCCGAACGCGAGATCCGAATGATCAAGGTGCGGCGGAAGGTCTCCGGCTGCCTGCGAACTCTCACCGGCGCCCAAGCGTTCTGCGCTCTGCGGTCCTACCTCGCCACCGCCCGCAAACACGGCACCCACTTCTTCGACGCCCTCACCCAACTCGCCCAAGGACAACCCTGGCAGCCCGCAGCTGCCTAAGAACCTGTCCAGTTACCCCGCCGGAGTGTTGAGCGTAGAACTCGATCCACCTCGCCGCGGGCTCGGCGCGCAGCCCGACAGGCGCATTCTTGCGGAAGTCGGGCAGGTTCTCGTCCGCTTCCTCCACCAGGTGGTCGGAGTTCTGAGCGCGCGTCCAGCCCACCGCCTCCTACCACTCGTGGCTGCCGACCTCGTGCTTGCCGGCGTCGGCGACGCGGATCTCGTTGTGGTCGCCGAGGGGCGTCGTCGGTCTCATCGACGGAGTCGTCGTCGCCCTTCTTCAGCAGCGCCGGATGAAGAACCTCCTCCTCGGCCTGGGCATAGGTGTCCAGCTAGGCGGCGAGCGGCTCCCACGCGGCGCGCAGCTCCTCGGAGGTGCGGTCGCGGCGGTACGCGCCGCCCGCGGCGCGACGGGCCACACGCCGTTGCTGATCGGGCTGGTCGTCGCCTTGGGCACCGCAACCACGGTCGGGCTCAGCCTGGACACCACGGCGGCGCTGCTGACCCCGGTCCTACTGGCCTTGGCCGCACCGGCTGGGGCTGCGTCCGCTGCCGTGCGCGATGGCTGTGGTGTGCCTGGTCAACACCGCCTCGCTGGCTCTGCCGGTCTCGGACCTGACCAACGTGCTTGGGGTGCGTTCGTTGGGGCTGAGCACCGCGGCGTACGCGCGGGCGCTGGCGTTGCCCGGGCTGGTCGCGGTCGCTGTCCCCGTCGCGCTGCTCGCGGTCCGGCAGCGCCGGGCGCTGCGCGGGCGCTACCTGGTAACGCCGGTGCTGCATGGGCAGGACGGCATGTTGTTCACCGTCGCGGCGCTGTCTTGCGCGGCGCTGGTCCCTCTGCTGCCGGTCGGGGTGGCGGTGCAGTGGGCTGCGTGCGTACGACCTCAGCCCGAGGTCAGGCCCGGCCCAGCAGCGGCGTGTCCGTGCAGCGCTGACGTGCGGGGTTGTGCTCGCCGAAGAACGCGTCCATCGGCACGACCACGACGTCGCCGCCGAGGTAGGCGCCCATCGTGCGTATGGCGAACTCCCGTTGCCGTGGGTGGGAGCAGCACCCGGAATTGAGACGGCAGGGCCCTGGACTCGTCGGTCCGTCGGTGGGAGTCCCTCCGGGAGTGGGAAGGACCGCAGCGCTGCCGACGCACACGATCCCGCTGACCGCGGCGCCGCGCGCGGCGACCTCGGGCCCATACCGTCGGGTGTTGTGACGACGGTCAGAACCAACTCGTCGGCTGGACCTCGCTGGTGCCTCTTTGCCGGCGCCTGGTCGGTGATCTTTGCCGCGCCGCACTTCTACTGGGCGCTGGGTGGGCGCGCGGGCCTCGGGGCCCAGACGGCTGCAGCCGATGCCGCGCTACAGCAGGGCTGGTTCGCCGCCTACAACGTGACCGCCGGTTTCCTCGGGGTCCTGGCCGCGGCGATGGCCCTCGTGCTTGCCAACAGGTGGGTAGGCCAGCGGATGCACCGCTGGCTGCTGATCGCCTCAAGGGCAGCCTGCGCCGGCCTCCTCCTTCGCGGAATCCTGGGACTGACGCTGCTTGGTGTCAGTGTTCTCCGTGGCACCTTCGACCGGAAGACACCCGCCCTCCTTCTCGCGATCGAGCCCTGGTTCGTGGTAGGGGGACTCGCCTACGCAGGCATGGCCCTCAGCCAGCGCAAGGGGCCCGACACGGGCACCATGTCCCACTGACCGTCTACCGGAAGGAGGGCCGGTGCTGCTGCCAGGTCGGTTGGAGGGCTGCCGGCCTGGCCGCCGAGGGCCGGGCAACGCGCCGAAAGGTGTGAAGGACGATCTTGTATATGATAATTCCATGGCGCTTGTCACCCACATTGCGTTTCAGCTAGATACAGTAATGACACGCTGGCCTCCGTCGATCGGCTCGCCGCGTCATCCGCGCGGTCAAGAGCGGAGGTGCTGAGGACGGCGGTGCGCGAGTTCATGGCCCGGCAGCGCGAGGAGCAGATCGACGCTCAGCTTGCCGCCGCCTACGGCGCTCTGCCGCAAGGGGCGGAGGAGGATGCCTACGCCGAGGCAAGCCGCAAGGGCTTCGTGGCAGCGAACGTTGACTGGTAGGTTTCCGCGGCGCGGCGAGATCTGGCTCGTCGATCTGGACAAGCCTCGGCCAGCGGTGATCATGCACCGTGATGCCGCCGGCAGGGTGTTGAACTCCGATCTTGTAGCGCCGTTGACGACGACCATCCGCGACATCCCCAACCGCGGTGAGCTCGGTCCCGGCGACGGCGTCGACCGAGAGTGCATCGCGGCTCTCGACAGCCCGACGCTCGTGCCGCAGCGGGACCTGGGTCACCGGATCGGTCGCTTGACCCCGCATCGGATGACCACGCTGTGCACCGCGCTCATGGTCGCGCTCGCCTGCTGGGCGCACGACTGGCCGTAGGGGCGACCGAGGCGGGTGCCCTGCCCGGCTGTGTGAGCGGACGTCAGCCGAGCCGAGTGCCTCGCCTCGACGTGTCAGCATCCGGCCAGGTCGAACCTCGCATGCACGTCGGTGCCCTGTTCCGTCAGGCTCCCACCGGTCCGCTGGAGCAGAGCGCGGGCTTCGGCGTTCGCACGAGTGGTTCGGGCCACGACCACGTCGATTCCGTCCACGCGCGCCTGCCCGAGCAGGGCGCTGAAGGCGGCGCCGGCGACGCCGCGGCCCCGCGCTTCCCGGGTCAGCCACAGGCCGGCCTCCGTGCCGGCCTCGGACGTAGCCAACCGCGCGGCGCCGACGACAGCGGCTTGTCCTTGCTCGAACAGGACGATGGCGTAGGTGGCCTCCACCGGCGTGCTCGTGCCCACCGAGCGGCTGCGGTGGAACGCGAGGAAGCCGGCCCTGCGGGCAGATGTCCAGCCGGCTGGGCCGTCCCATGGTGGCATGACCTCGTCCGGATCGGCTCCGGACACCGCCGCGTGCAGCAGGAGCTCGAGCAGCGGCTCGTCGAGGCGGTGCAACGTCACGTCCACGGCACGGCTGCGCTCCCACTGCTGGCGCGTGAGCGCGTACTCAACCTCGTCCTGTTCGGCACCGGGCAGCGGTTCGCTGAAGTGCCCGGAGAAGGTGCGCACGTACGTCATGCCGACGGCGGCCATGACGGCCCGCGACCCTTCGTTGACGGCCATTGTCTGGGCGAAGATTCGCTGCAGGCCCAGCTCGCGGAAGCCGTAGCGCAGCAGCTCCCGCGATCCCTCGCTCGCCAGCCCTTGCCGCCACCGGCGGCGCAGCAGCCGGTAGCCGAGCTCGGCAGCACCCGCCACCTGCGGCTGGTCCGGACCGGTCGGCGGTCGCAGGAGCCACCATCCGACGAACTGGCCACTGACGAAGCCGACCCAGAAGCCGAGCCCGGGCGTCCGCTCGGCGTCGCCGAGCCGAGCCCGGTGCGCCTGCCGGGCCTCCTCCCGGGTGCGGGCGCTGGCGTACAGGTAGCGCAGCACCTCGGGATCGGAGTCGAGCTCCACCTCGAGCTCGAGGTGGCTGTCCGCGAGGGGGACGAGCTCGAGGCGCTCGGTGCGCAGTGTCGGTTGGCTCACGCGCCCATCGTGTCGACGCGGTCAACGCGATAGCCGGGCGCCTTCCCCACGCTTACGTCACTGCGACACGCCGGAAAGCGGACCGGAGCCTGGGGGAGGTGCGCCGCTCGCTACGCTCCCGACAGGTCCAGCGAACGGAAGTAGTACAGCGCCGGCTCGTCCTGATCCGGACCGGTCGTGGCGTAGCCGTGGCGCTCGTAGAAGCGGCGGGCGTCGACGTCGCCGGATTCGACGTTGATCTCCATCTCCTCGGCGCCGCACGCACGGGCAAAGGCTTCCGCGGCGCGCAGCAACGTCGTTCCCAGGCCCTGGTTACGCCTGTCGCTCGCGACGTAGAGCTCGTCCAGCAGGGCGACCGGCCCGTCGTACCAGGGGTTGGGCCGCAGGCTGACCACCGCGATCCCGACGTCGTCGACGAGCAGCGCCGCGAGCGAGTCGCCGGCCAGCATCACCTGGAGCCGCCCGGTCAGCAACGCGACGCCGGGGCTTGGGGTGTCGAACTCGCGGTTGAAGGCATCCAGCAGTTGCGCGACGAGCGCGGCATCGGTCGGCACGGCGCGTTTGGCCTGCGGCACTGCGCACCCCTTCCACGGCGGGACCGTCGGCAGGAACTGATCGTGGCATGCCGACCGAGAGCTCACAGCGCCCAGCCGCCGAGCACGCCGAGGGCGAGCGTGATGTTGAGCAGCGCCAGCGACCACAGCCGCTCAGCCGGCCAACGCCAGGGCGCGATCTCGGGTCGGGCCCACCGGTTCGACACCTCGGGCTCGCGGCTGGTGGCGCGCACGGCCAGCGCGACCGCGGGCAACGCGAGGGCGATGCTGAACCACAGCAGCTTCGGTGGCGACGGCAGGTCGGTGAACAGCGCGCCCCAGCCCAGGCCCACCAGCAGCCCGAGCACCGCGCCCAGGACCAGCCGGCCCCGGGCGGTGAGTGTGGTTCCCCGCAACCGCCGCAGCATCCCGTCGGCCACGACCTCAGCGACCACCTGCACCAGCAGCTCGAGCACGAACTCCACGCCGCCATCGTGCCGTGCCCGCACCCACTGGCATGCTTTACCACGTGCGCACGGTGGAGCTCGACGACGTCCGCGCCGCGCAGCAGCTGCTGAGCGACGTGACCCGCGTGACGCCGCTGCGCCCCATGCGTCACCTCACCGAGATGGTGGGCGGCCCGGTGCACCTCAAGTGCGAGAACCTGCAGCGGGCCGGGTCGTTCAAGGTGCGCGGGGCCTACGTGCGGATCGCCAAGCTGAGCGACGCGCAGCGCCGCACCGGCGTCGTCGCCGCAAGCGCCGGCAACCACGCGCAGGGCGTCGCGCTGGCCGCGACACTGCTCGGCTGCACCGCCACGGTGTTCATGCCCGAGGCGGCCTCGCTGCCGAAGGTCGCCGCCACCCGGGCTTACGGCGCCGACGTGCGCCTGGTCGGCCGCACCATCGACGACTCACTCGTCGAGGCAAGGGCGTTCGCGGCCGCAACCAGCGCCGAGCTGATCCATCCCTTCGACCACCCTGACGTGGTGGCCGGTCAGGGCACGACCGGCCTGGAGATCCTCGAGCAGGCGCCGCAGGTGCGCACCGTCGTGGTCTGCACCGGTGGGGGAGGGCTGCTCGCCGGTATCGCGGTCGCGGTCAAGGCGCTGCGCCCGGACGTCCGGGTGGTCGGGGTACAGGCGGCCGGCGCCGCCGCCTGGCCGCCGTCGCTGGCAGCCGGCCATCCCGTCGCGCTCGAGCGCATGAGCACGATGGCCGACGGCATCGCGGTCGGCTGCCCGGGCCTGGTGCCCTATGACCTGGTCGAGGAGCTCGTCGACGAGATCGTCACCGTCGACGACGACGCGCTCGCCCGAGCGCTGCTGCTGTGCCTGGAGCGCGCCAAGCTCGTCGTCGAGCCGGCCGGCGCGGCCGCCGTCGCCGCGCTGATGCAGACGCCGCAGCACTTCGCGCCGCCGGTCGTCGCCGTGGTGTCGGGAGGCAACATCGACCCGCTGCTGCTGTCGAAGCTGGTGCGCCGCGGGCTCGCCGCCGCCGGTCGCTTCGGCGAGCTCGACGTCGCGATCCCCGACCGGCCGGGCGAGCTGGCCCGGCTGCTGTCGGTGCTGGCGGCGACCGGCGCCAACGTGCTCGACATCGAGCACCGGCGCACCGGCGCCGACCTGCACCTCGACGAGGTGCTCGTCGACGTGCAGCTCGAGACCCGCGGCGACGAGCACGGCCGCGACGTCGTCGTGGCCCTCGGCGAGGCCGGCTACACCGTCACGAACCGCTGAGCGCCATCGTCACGACCCGCTGAGCGCCGGGATGTCGACGGTGAGCGCGAACGGCACCTGCACCGTCTCGGCGGCCCGCACCTGCTGCACCGGTTCGTAGGCCTCGCCCACCAGCCGGTGGACGTGGAGCACGACCTCTGGCTCGGTCTCGATGCGCCAGTACGCCGCGATGCCCGCCTCGGCGTACTCGATCGGCTTGAAGAAGCGGTCGGTCTTGCGGCTCGACGGGCTGACGACCTCGACCACGAGCACGACGTCGGTCGGGTCGAAGCCGACCTGGGCGGGCAGCGTCGACAGACGAGTGCGCACCACGGCGACATCGGCGATGCGGCCGTCGATGGGGCCGAGCCGGATCGAAGCTTCGACGATGGGCTCCCAGGCCGACGGCAGCTGGCGGGCCAGCTGGCCCGAGAGCCGGTTCTGCACGCGGCCATTGCCTATCCGCTGCATCGGGACAACGATCAGCTGTCCGTCGACCACCTCGAAGCGGCGCCCGTCACAAGCGAGGTCAGCGGCGTCGTCGACCGTCCACGGCCCCATGCTGCTCGGTAGTGACAAGGACAAGGCGGCTCCCGGCGGTCGTGGACGTCCATGGTCGCAGACGCTGGCACGCCGAGGCCGGTCCGGCGTGCGCCAGGCCGCTACCTGTCGACGGACGGCTCGAGGCGCTATCTGTGGAGGCGCTCGATGGGTCTCAGCGGCTGAAGGGTTCGGCCGAGATGAGCTCGACGGTCATCGTCGTGCCGTTCGGCAGCTCGTACTCGACCGAGTCGCCGGCGTGGTGGCCGGTGATCGCAAGGCCGAGCGGGCTGTTCGCCGAGTAGACCGGGATGTCGGCCGAGTCTTCGCGCGAGCCCAGCAGGAAGCGCTCGACGTCGCCGTCGGAGTAGCGCACCTCGACGACCATGCCGGGCTCGGCGATGCCGTCGTCCGGCGGGGCCTCGCCCACCTTGGCGTCGCGCAGCAGCTGGGTCAGCTGGCGGATGCGCGCCTCGAGCTTGCCCTGCTCGTCCTTCGCGGCGTGGTAGCCGCCGTTCTCCTTGAGGTCACCCTCGTCGCGCGCGGCCTCGATCTTGGCGACGATGTCGGCGCGGCGCGGCCCCTTGGCCGCCTCGAGCTCGGCGGACAGGCGCTCGTACGCCTCCTGGGTCAGCCAGGTGGTCTGCTGTGCTGCGTCGGTGCTCACGGTGGACCTCGCTTGCTCTCGGGGACGGCCGGACGTGCGGTCGGACCGGCAGATGTGCTCAGGGCGAATCGGCCAGTCTAGATGATCGATTCCAAGCCTGATCAGTGGTCGTAGGCGAGTAGCGAGCGTCGGACGCGCTGTCCGGTGTGGTCGTTGTGCCAGATCGCGGTGGTGAGCGCGAGCATCCGCTGCAGGACACGGA
>JAABUN010008721.1_pt1 | contig 10233 bp, 4 predicted proteins | sample 5559311 | NCBI WGS metagenome assembly JAABUN01 (sample SAMN10711877, study PRJNA513370) | rock metagenome | isolation source: Antarctica rocks | place: Antarctica: Victoria Land, Siegfried Peak sud
CCCTGCTGCGCGTCTGTAAGAGAGACCGGCGGCAGCGCGGGCGGTTCGTAGGCTTCGGCGTAGCGCTGGGCGTCCTCGGAGGTCAGCCCTACGCCCTCCAAAACATCCGTGATAAGCCGTTCGGTGACAGCATACTCGTCAGAAATTACCGCGTTCGCCCCGGCTTGTTTGAGCGCCAACGCTTGGGCGTGTGTGCGGGTGCGCCCTACCAAGTAAAGCTCCGGTGCGAGCCCGCGCACCACGCTGACGACCCGTGAGGTCATGGCGGGGTCGTCGTCGGCGACGACTAAAAGGCGGGCTCGAGCCAGCCCCACCGCGTTTAACACCGAAGACTTGGCATAATCGCCGCGAATGGCGTGGTGCTCGCGCTCCTCGGCTTCGGTCGCCCCGGTCGGGCTCAGAGTGACGATCACAAACGGTGTCTGGGTCCGCCGCAGCACACCCGCGAGACGCCGCGCCACATCCCCGTAACCCGCGATGATGACGTGGTTTTGCAGCCCCGCGAACGCCGACGCGTCGAGCGTTTCAGCGGCGGGTGCCTGCGGCGTCGGCAAGTTAATCTTGACGTGACGGCCAATCCGTCCCAGAAACGGCGTCGCGGCCATCAGCAGGACGGTGGTGGCGATAAACGTCTGTGCGCCCGCCTCGCCGAATCCCGCAGGGGAAAGCCCAACCTCACGCCCTGCCCGCTCCAAAACGAACGAGAACTCCCCGACCTGCGCCAGCAAAAACCCGGCGGGTAGCGCTACAGACAGCGGATAGCCGAGCAGCCGCGCCGCGCCGGTGGTGACGAGCGTTTTAATCGCCAGCACGCCCAAGATAGCGGCCAGCACCAGCGGCAAGTTCATCATCACGAAACCGAGATCTAAAAGCAGCCCGACCGAGATAAAAAACGCCGCGCTGAAGATGATTTGCAGCGGCAAAATCTCGCCGAGCGCCTGCTGTCCGAAACGGCTTTCGGAAACCAGGAGCCCCGCCAAAAATGCGCCCAGCGACAAGCTGACCCCGGCTAGACTCGTGACGTACGCCGTGCCCAGGCATATCGCCACGATGGTGAGTAAAAAAATTTCAGGCGAACAGGTGCGGGCCACAGCCTCCAAAACGTGTGGCATCACCCGGGTCGCCAGCGTCAGCACCACGACGATGAGCCCGCCCGCCTTGAGGAGCGCCCACGCGAGTTCTAGGGCCGAGCCGCCACCCTCGCCGAGCATCGGAATCAGCAGTACCATCACCACAACCGCCAGGTCCTGGAATATCAGTACACCCACCGAGACATTGCCGATGGGCGAAGCCGTGCCGCCCTCACCCTCGAGGAGCTTGAGGACGATGGCGGTGCTCGACAACGCGACCAGACAGCCCGTAAACACGCCCACGCGCGGGTCAATGCCGAACACCGTTAGAAGTCCGGTGACAAGCGCGACCGTCACCCCGACCTGCAAACCGCCGCCCACAAAGATCAGGCGGCGGATGCGGGCGAGTTGCGCCAAGGAAAATTCGATGCCGATGGTAAAGAGCAGGAATATGACGCCGAGTTCGGCGGCAGCGTCGATCAGTTCGGCGTCGCGGACCAGCCCGAGTGCGTTTGGGCCGATCACGACGCCCGCGACCAGAAAGCCGATGATGGGGACCAGCCCCAGCCGAAAGCATATATAGGCGATTATCGCGCTGACGACTAATAGCACCGTAACCTCGGTAAAAAAGGCCGGGGTCTCGCCCGCAGCAAACGCGAAGCTTAAAAAGGGGGCGAGTAGAGGAGCTGCTCGGAACGCCATGAAGTGAGGATACCCGGCGCGCTTTTCAGCCCCATGTATTTCTCGTCATGCAGCTTTAGGTATAGCTCGAGCCTCTCCCCCAGCTTAGCCGTAACGTTTTAGGTGTCACCGCTGACTGTAGACGAACCGCATCAGCTCGCCCACGGTCTCGCGGTCGAAAGCGAAGCGCGCCCCGGCGGTCTCGAACAGTTTGGGCAGGGGCCGTGTCCCGCCCAAAGCGAGCGCCGCACGGTACTTTGCGAGAGCGTCCTGTGGGTTCTCGAGCGCGTTCTGCCAAATCTGGATTGCACCCAGCCACGCGTAGGCGTACTCGAGCATGTAAAAGGGCACCGCGAAGATGTGAAAGTAGTGCCAGCCTTTGGCCCGCTCCCTCTCCAAACCTGACCAGTCCACACCGGGGTCGAAGCGCGCCTCGAGTTCGAGCCACTTGGCGTCAAGCTCAGCGACACTTACATCCTCCGGCGCTTCGGTGTAGAGCCAGTGCTGAAAAGTGTCGCTCTGAGCTTGACCGGGAAGCTGATGTAAGGTGCGCTCGAGCCCTTCACGTTTCGCACGCGCCGCGTCCTCCTCACTGTAGAAGCCGCCTTCGTCTTTGCTTAAGTAAGGGAGCATAAGCAGTTCCATTGTCTGCGACGCGACCTCAGCAAACTCCAAACCAGGATAAAAATTCCAGACGAGGTCGTTGCGGTCGGTCGAAGCCAGCGAATGAAACGCGTGACCGGCTTCATGAACCAAAACCCAGACGTCTCGGTGGGTACCGTTGGTCGTCCAGTAGATGTAGGGCTTTTTGCTCTTGGGGAAAAACGACTGATAGCCGAGCCCCGGCACCTTGCCCTCACGCGCTTCAAGCTCGAGCCAGCCGTCCCGCAGTGAGTTAAACTGTTCCGCCAACTTGGGGTCTAAACGGTTGAAAATTCGGGCTAAGCCTTCCTCGAGTTCCGTTACGGTTTGGAAAGGCTCGAGCGCCGGACGCGCCTGTGGGTCTACCGCAACGTCCCAGGGCCGGAGCGCAGCGAGGTCCATCTCTTCGCGGCGCTCGTCACGTACTTTAGCAACCAGCGGCACCGCTTCGGACGCAATCGACTCGTGAAATTGACGGCTCTCTTCGGGGGTGTAGTCGAAGCGGTTGAACTGACGCCAGCGGAAATCCCGGTAGTCTGAACAACCTGCGTTCTCAGCGAGCTGCCGCCGCAATTTGAGGAGTTTTAGAAAAAGTTTGTCCAGCTCGCTACTGACGCTCAGCTTGGCGTTCTCGACACCGCGCCACGCCCGTTCTCGCAAGCTCCAGTCGGGGTCTAAAAGTTTGCGCTCAGCTTCCGGGATGGTCAGCGTTTCGCCGTCAAGCTCCACTTTGAGCCCACCCATAAGCTTGTCGTACCCACTGCTCAGCGCGATCTCTTCAGCGAGCAGCGAAACGTTCTCCTCGCGGAACAGCTCGACCTCGTTGCGGAAACGTTTGACGAACTCCGTGTGCTCGGCTTCCGGCTCAAAACCCTCTAAGCTCAAAAACTTCGTTTTGAGTTTCTGCCCGACAGTCTCCATATGCGGAACAACTTCGCGGACGAAGGTCAAGTAGGCTTCTTCGGCAGCTTCGTCGCGGGTGTCCTCATTTTTGGCTCGGGAGAGGGCGGCGTACTGTTCCTGTACCTCTTTCTCCAGCTCGCTCCAGTCGTGGAGCCACATGCTTACGTTGTCTAGGATCAGGGGGCGGTCCTCGAGGTCGCGGTAGCCGGGTTCAAAGTCCGACCAAGTTGGCGTTCGCGTCATGTCGTCCTCCGTTTCGGTACAAACTAGCCTAGCATCACTCCGCCGACAAAGCGTGCCCGACTTTAGTCTAACTGCGCGGATTTGACCGAGCCTTGCTAAAGCGGCTGCCTCTACCCTTATAGATTTAGCCGGGTGCGCTGTCGCCCAGTCTTGTACACCTTTTTGTGTCTGCTAATAGACTTCGGGAACAAAGGTCTGCTCGTCTACCGGCGGACGGACGTAGGTGGTGTCCGCCTGCCGCGGCGGAAGTTTGATCGGCTCCGGCGTCAGGTCTTCGTAGGGAATGACGTTCAGCAGATGATGGATGCAGTTCAGGCGGGCACGTTTTTTATCGTCCGCGTCGACAACGAACCAGGGCGCTTGTTTGGTGTCCGTGTACGAAAACATCAGGTCTTTGGCCCTCGAGTATTCGACCCATTTGGCCCGCGAGTGAAGGTCCATAGACGAGAGTTTCCAGCGTTTTGCGGGGTCCTCTATGCGGTCTTGAAAGCGGCGCTCTTGCTCATCCGGACTGACCGAAAACCAGTATTTAACGAGGATAACGTCTGAACGAATCAGCATCCGCTCGAGTTCGGGGCACGAACGCATAAACTCTTGGTACTCGTCTTCGGTGCAAAAGCCCATCACCCGCTCCACGCCCGCGCGGTTATACCAGCTCCGGTCGAAGAGCACCATCTCGCCCGCGGCGGGCAGCTGCGCGACGTAACGCTGAAAGTACCACTGCGTTTTCTCCCGTTCAGTGGGCGTGCCGAGCGCGACCACACGGCAGACGCGCGGGTTCAAGCTCTCGGTAATCCGCTTGATGACGCCCCCTTTACCCGCTGCGTCGCGCCCCTCGAAGATCACCACGACCCTCAGCCCCTGCGCCCGAATCCACTCTTGAAGTTTGACCAGCTCAAGCTGTAACCGCTCGAGTTCGGTCTGGTAGGTTCCCTTATCGAGCTTTTTTTTCGGACTCTCCGAACCGGCTCGGCGCGAGCCGTTCGTTTCAACAGCTTTAGGCTTTTTTGTCACCACTTTGTCCTCCCCTGAGGTGATTTGGTGCGCTCGAGCATCCAAACTCGAGTCCCTTTTACAGGCGCGGGCGTAGGTACCCTTGCCCACCGCTACTACCATCTCGAACCGTCTTTTACAAATATTAACGTGAAACAGCAAACTTCGCTGTCACGCCTTACCAGAAGCTGACGCTACGTAGAACGGCACACTTGGAACAAGCGCATTAAACTTGACAATGTTGCACTCAAGTTTTATAGTAAAAACATTATGGACGCCGAACATTTTACCGAATCAACCCTGGCCGCTATTCAGAGCGCCCAGCAGATTGCCCGAACACGCGGTCATCAGACCGTTACGCCCGCGCACCTTGCCACGGCGCTCTTGGCGGACCCGAACAGTCCTTCGGCTCGAGTCGTTGACCGTGCCGGAGGGAACCTCCAAGCCGCTCAAACCGGCCTCAACAGAACGCTTGACGCCCTGCCCAAAGTCTCCGGCAGCGACGGCCAGTATCTGAGCCCAACGCTCGGCAGAGCCTTTGATGAGGCCCAAAAGATTGCCAAAACCTGGAACGACACCTTCGTTGCCGCCGACGCGCTGCTCGTCGCGCTCCGGCGCACTACTGGCAAAGAACTCGAGGACTTGCCAACAGCCAAAGCTTTGGAAAGTGCCGCGCAGGAGATACGGGGAGGGAGAACCGTGGACAGCAAATCCGCCGAGACAACCTTTGAAGCGCTCGAAAAGTACGGCATCGACCTGACCGAACGCGCCCGCACGGGCGCACTCGACCCGGTTATAGGCCGTGACGAGGAGATTCGCCGCGCCGTGCAGATTTTGCTGCGCCGCACTAAAAACAACCCCGTGTTGATCGGTGAGCCGGGTGTCGGCAAGACCGCCATCGCCGAGGGGCTCGCCCAGCGTATCGTCAACAAGGACATCCCGGAGGGCTTACACGGCAAACGCGTCATCGCTCTCGACATGGGCTCGCTCTTGGCCGGGGCGAAGTTCCGTGGGGAGTTTGAGGAACGTCTAAAGGCCGTCATCAACGAAACGGTGGGATCGAAGGGCGAGGTCATCTTGTTTATGGATGAGCTGCACACGGTCGTCGGGGCGGGCAAAGCCGAAGGCGCGGTGGACGCGGGCAACATGCTCAAGCCGCCGCTGGCGCGCGGTGAGCTGCGGATGATCGGCGCAACGACCTTAAACGAGTACCGCGCGATAGAAAAGGACGCCGCGCTGGAGCGCCGTTTTCAACCCATCGTCGTTGCGGAGCCGAGCGTCGAGGACACCGTGTCGATCTTGCGCGGCATCAAAGAGAAATACGAAGTTCACCACGGCGTCGAGATTGCCGACTCCGCGCTCGTCGCCGCAGCGACGCTCTCGCACCGCTACATCGCCGACCGGCAGCTGCCCGACAAGGCCATCGATCTGGTCGACGAGGCCGCCTCGAGGCTCCGGGTACAGCTCGACTCGAGACCCGAAGAGCTGGACGTGCTGCTGCGCCGCAAACTCCAGTTGGAGATCGAAGAGGCCGCCCTCAAGCGTGAGAACGACAGCGAATCCGCGAACCGGCTGCTGCGTATCGAAGAGGAGTTGCGCGCTGGGGCCGACCGCATCAACCAGGCTGAATCGGATCTGGAGGCGGAAAAACTTATCCTCCGCGACCTCCGGGACGCTCAGGAGGAGCGCGACTCGGTCCGTACCCAGATCGAGGTGGCTGAACGTGAGTATGACCTAAACCGCGCCGCCGAGCTTAAATACGGCAGGCTGCCGCTGCTCGAGCAGCGGCTCGCCGAAGCTACCCAAAAGCTGAGCGGAGCCAAGTACATCTCGCTCAAAGTTGACGCCGATGAGATCGCCGAGGTCGTAAGCCGCTGGACGAACATCCCGCTCTCGCGGCTGCTCGAGGGTGAGCGCGAAAAACTGCTGAGGCTCGAGCACGAACTGCACACCCGCGTCATCGGTCAGGACGAGGCCATCACTGCCGTCGCCGACGCCATCCGGCGGGCGCGCGCCGGGTTGTCCGACCCCGACCGGCCCATCGGCTCGTTTATCTTTCTGGGACCGACGGGCGTCGGCAAGACGGAGACCGCCAAAGCCTTAGCTGAACTCTTGTTCGACTCCGAAGAGAATTTGATCCGTCTGGATATGTCCGAGTACATGGAGCGCCACGCCACCGCGCGGCTTATCGGCGCGCCACCGGGCTACATCGGCTTTGAGGAGGGCGGGCAACTCACCGAAGCGGTGCGCCGCCACCCCTACAGCGTGCTCCTTTTTGACGAGATCGAAAAGGCCCACCCGGACGTGTTCAATACGCTTTTGCAGCTTCTGGACGACGGTCGCCTGACCGATTCACAGGGGCGCACCGTAGACTTTCGCAACACGGTCGTGATCATGACCTCGAACATCGGTTCGCCGCAGATTTTAGAAGCAAGCCGCGCCGGGGCCGACTACGAAAGCGTCAAGCAGACCGTTTTCGACCTCCTCCAGAGCCACTTCCGCCCGGAGTTCCTGAACCGTGTGGACGACACCATCGTGTTTCACGCGCTGGAGCGCGAGCAGGTCGGGGCCATCGCCGAGATTCAGCTCTCTCGGTTGCGCGACCGCCTGTCTGAGCGGCACATCACCCTGACGCTCTCTCAGGGTGCCAAAGAGCAGCTCGCCCGCGTCGGCTACGATCCGGTCTTCGGCGCGCGCCCCTTGAAGCGTGCGATTCAGCAGCTTATCGAGACGCCGCTGTCGCGCAAGATCATCGCAGGCGAGGTTCAAGAGGGCGACGATGTGGTTTTAGAACCTGCCGCGAACGGGTTTACGTTTGAGAAACGTCAGCACGCGGACGTGTTGAATTAGCGCACGCCTCTGATGAGAAAAGGTCAGCTTTTGCGAGCCGGCCTTTTACATTGCTGAACCCAAAAAGCCACAAACAGATTTAGTCGCACCAACATACAGAGAGCGAAAGACTCGTCGTAGACTAGTATTTTATGAAAGAGCCAAGAATTAGTGACATACCAAGCATCAAAAAAATTCTTGAAGACGCAAGGAACATGGCGACGGTCAAGCGAGCTATGCCTTTCTTCCGTCCCGTTTTGAAACTCTTTGGCGTTGAGGTCGAAAAGATAGATGATGCGTTTGCTAATATCGATGACCTTGTTCAGCAAGCGTCGGAGCTAGCCTCTATCCCGGACCGCTTTAACGACTTGTTTGCGTCTCGCGGCTGGATTATCTACGACTTCTTGAACCTTCGGGTTGCCAAATCTGCTGTGGAGAAAGCAGAAGCTGGACATATAGACGAGGCTGAAACTGATTTAGTTAATTACTACGACTCAGAAACGGTGAAATGGCATTTACTGAGGATGAAGACTATAAAAGCTTTTCGCCCAAGGATGCAACTTGCTAACAAAGCACTTACCGACTATAGAGAAGAACGTTATCATGCTTGCGTCCCTGTGGTCCTTGCGCTACTTGACGGTTTGGTAAATGAATTGCACGACAAACGTCGTGGTTTCTTCGCAGATGAAGTAGATTTAATCGCCTGGGATTCCGTTGCCGCTCACAGCAAGGGGCTAAACGTACTGAATGGTATTTTCAAAAAAGGTCGTCAGAAAACTATCACCGACCAAATCTCTATTCCCTACCGAAACGGCATCATGCACGGTATGGATTTGGGTTATGACAACAAGATTGTAGCGGCGAAAACATGGGCAGCTTTGTTTGCTACACGCGATTGGGCGGCAAAAGCAGAAAGTGGGTTGCTTGGACCTCAGCCTGAAGAACCTCAGCTTACATGGGGAGACCTCTTCGGTAAAATTCAAGAAAATGGAGATGATAAAAAAAAGCTTGAGGAGTGGCGAAAGCGAGAAGTAACGATCAATATAGATATTCCCGAAACCGGAGAACCCGATGTATTCGCAGATGGGACACCCGAAAGAAAATTAGCGGAGTTTCTGACCTTTTGGAAAGCTCGAAACTACGGTCACATGGCGAATTGCCTCGACCCGAAATTTGGTGCTCGAGCTAAGAAAAATATCGGCCTTCTCAGAGAAGTTTATGGTCAGGTCTCTCTCCAATCTTTCTCTTTTACTCAAATAAACGACTATGCACCTGCTGCCACCGAAATTTTTACAGAACTTGTTTATGGAAAAGATGGAGAGTTGGGAAGTGAAACGGCAAGGTATCTCCTAACCAACGCGGATGACAAAGGCAATGCACAAGTTAGGGGCAACCTAAATAGCCGGTGGGGAATCGTCAATTGGGAATGGGTTCATTTTTAGATTGTTGAGCAACCTAAACTACATTATCAAAAGCTACGAGCGTTAGTATTTGCAAAGTGCAAGTATCCCCCGGCACCCCCGCAACCCGCTTTATGCACAGTTTCTAGAAGCTGCGTCAGGTCCTAATCGAGCGCGCGTCGCCGAGCTTGCGTGAGCTACACGGCCTCGAGCCACCCAAGATGTTTTTGCTCGAGTGTGTAAGCGAGTACCACGCGGGCTGAGCAGCAACGAGGCAAAATACTCACAACTCGTCGCTCGGTACCCGCTGCCCACCACCTAACTTGTTAGACTCTGCCTTGTGACCCGCTCCGCCCCACCCCGAATGCTCATCGTCTCAGCCTCGATAGGCGGTGGGCACGTCGCGGCGGCGCGGGCCTTGAGCGAGGCGGCGTTTGCAGCGGGGGCCGCGCCTCAACATATCGACCTGCTCTCGTACACCGCGCCGGGGTTTCGCCGCCTCTACCGCCAGACGTACTTCGATCTGGTCCGCACCGCGCCGGATTTCGTCGACTGGCTCGGCAAGCGCTTGGACCGCCGCCCGCAGGAGCAGCGTACCCGGCAAGAGCGGGTGATGTCGCGGCTCACCCAGCTTTTGTCGCGCAATCTGGTCCGGCAGGTGCGGCGGCGCGCGCCGGAAATCATTATCCACACCCACTTTTTGCCCCCCGCTATCGTCCGCGCCGAGCGTTACGACATTCCCGAGGCGGTCGTGGTGACCGATTACGCCGCCCACAACCTCTGGCTGCAACCGGGTATCAAACGCTATTTTGTAGCGACTCATGAGGTCGCGGCGCATCTACGGGCGGTCGGTGTGGGAGCCGAGCGGGTGTGCGTATCGGGTATCCCCATCAGCCCACGCTTCGGGGTGCTCGAGTCCAAAGCCGCCGCGCGCGCGGCGCTGGGGTTGGCTCCAGGGCGCGATGTGCTGCTGCTGATGGCGTCGGGACTCGATCAGCTGACCCTCAGAAGTTTGCTGACTTCGACCAAGGACCTGCGCTGGCCGCTGACGGTGATCGTGATCTGTGGGCGCTCGCAGGCTCTTGTGGCGGTTGCCGAACGCGAGTTGCTCGGCTATCACGGACTTATCAGCTTCTCAGTGCTCGGTTTTGTCGAGGAGATTCCGCGCTACATGGCCGCCGCCGACCTGCTGGTCGGCAAACCGGGTGGTCTCACCAGCAGCGAGGCGCTTGCGGCAGGGTTACCGTTTGCGGTGGTGAACCCGTATCCGCTGCAAGAGGAGGCGAATGCCAACTTCCTTTTGGAGAGCGGGGTGGGGCTCCGGCTCGAGCCGCTCACCGTCGTTCCCTACAAACTGCGCCGCTACCTTGAAGATACCGAACGGCGTGAGCGGATGAGACGCACAGCCCTCGCTCTCGCCCAACCTGGGGCAGCGGGACGCGTAATCGCTTCACTTTTAGATACGCCGCTGC
>JAABUN010008722.1_pt1 | contig 10233 bp, 8 predicted proteins | sample 5559311 | NCBI WGS metagenome assembly JAABUN01 (sample SAMN10711877, study PRJNA513370) | rock metagenome | isolation source: Antarctica rocks | place: Antarctica: Victoria Land, Siegfried Peak sud
ATGACGTTGGCGACCATCTTGCACGCCGACCTCGACGCGTTCTTCGCCTCGGTCGAACAACGAGACGAGCCCGGGCTACGCGGGCGCCCGGTGATCGTCGGGGCGGGAGTCGTCCTCGCGGCTAGCTACGAAGCCAAGGCGTACGGAATCCGGTCGGCCATGGGCGGTGCGCAAGCCCGGCGGCTCTGTCCGGCCGCCGTGGTGGTCCGGCCGCGGATGTCGGCGTACGTCGAGGCGAGCAAGGCCGTGTTCGAGATCTTCCGTCACACCACACCGCTGGTGGAGGGCCTGTCCATCGACGAGGCGTTTCTCGACGTTCGCGGAATGCAACGGATCGCCGGCTGTCCGAGCGACATCGCGGTGAGGTTGCGGCGTGAAGTCCGTGAGCGGGTCGGCCTTCCGATCACGGTCGGGGTGGCGAGGACCAAATTCCTCGCCAAGGTGGCCAGCGGTGTGGCCAAGCCGGATGGCCTCATCGTGGTGCCACCCGACGGCGAGTTGGACTTCCTGCACCCGCTCCCGATAGAACGCCTCTGGGGTGTAGGCCCGGTCACCGCCGCGAAGCTGCGGGGCCGGGGGATCACGACGGTCCGCGAGGTCGCCCAGACCGCCGAACCGGCGCTCGTCTCGATGCTCGGACGAGCTTCAGGTCGACACCTCCACGCCCTTGCCCACAACCATGACCGTCGGCCTGTGCGGACGGGCCGCCGTCGTCGCTCGATCGGAGCGCAGCGCGCGCTCGGCCGTGCACCCAAGTCACCCGCCGCCCTTGACGTTGTCGTCGTCGGGCTCATCGATCGTGTCACGGGTCGGCTCCGGGCGGCGCGGCGCGTCTGCCGCACGGTTGTCCTGCGGTTGCGCTTCGACGACTTCTCGCGAGCCACGCGGTCGCGGACCTTCCGCGAGGCGACCGCCGAAACCCGGACCATCCTCGCCGTGGCCAGGGAGCTTCTGGATGCCGCGATGCCGATAGTTCGCGAACGTGGGGTCACGCTCGTCGGTGTGGCGCTCGGCAATCTTGACGACGAGGGCGCCGGCCAGCTCGGCTTGCCGCTAGATGACGCCGGTGTCACGGCCCTCGACGTGACGGTGGACAGCGTGCGCGATCGGTTCGGGACGGGCGCAATCACCCGGGCAGTGCTGCTCGGTCGCGATCCGGGGTTCTCGATGCCGGTGCTTCCCGATTGACGACCTGCCTAGGAGCCGGCGGGAGGCCTGGTCCACTCGGCTTTGTTCACGCGCTTGGCCGCCTGGTAGTCGGCGAGCGCTTGCGAGGAGTCCACGTCACCCAGCGTCGGGTGCCACGGCACGAGATCGCGCGCGGCTTCCACGCCGAACTGCTTGGCGAGTACGGAGCCCAAGGCTTTGATCTTCATCTCACCGAACCCGGGCAGGGCGAGGAGGTTCGCGCGCAGCTCGTTCGAGTCGCCCGCCTCGGACCAGACGCGCACGGCGTCGCCGTTGTACTGGTCCCGCACGTGCACCGCGAGGTCGTGAACGCGCTTTGCCATGGACCCGGGAAAGCGATGGATCGCCGGCCGGGTCCGGAACACCGGCTCGAGGTCGGCGGCCGCGAGCGTGGCGGCATCGATAGCGCCGAGGCGCTCCTGCAGTGCCAGCGGACCGCAGAACGCCTTCTGCACGGTCACCTGCTGGTCGAGCACGAAGCCGACCAGCAGTGCCATCGGGTCCGAGGCGATCAGCACGTTGGCCTCGTCGGAGTCCGTGAAGAACAGGCGATCGGGCACGGATCGATGCTAGTGCAGGTCACGGTCTCGCAGCAGAGCGGCCCCTGCGACGAACGCGGCGCCGATCCAGGCGAGCATGGCGAGGACGGCGAGGACGGCGAGGACGGCGAGCCAGGGGTCGAGAAGGTTGACGCCCTCGAGCCCGACGGAACCGGCGGGGACATCCTGCGCCGCGGCGGGCAGGGCCGCGAGTGGGCCGTAGCGACCCACGTCGGGAGCGAGTGCGAGCACGGCGGGCTCGATGGCGAAGGTCAACAGGAGCACGGCTGAGGTCAGGCTCCAGTCGCTCGACGAGGGCGACCGCCTCGACGCCTGGCGAGCCTCTCCGACCACCTCCAAGTCCTCCCTGGCTTCGATGAGCATCCGAAAGCCGCCGAGCACGAGCGTCTGGTCGTCGGCGAGCACCACGCGGACGCTCATGGCGCAGACTCGAGCGGCAGCCGGGCGTGCACGCGGTAGCCGCCGCGCGAGAGCGGCCCCGCCTCCAGGCTGCCGCCGATCAGCGACGCGCGCTCGCGCATCCCGACGAGCCCGAGCCCGGCGGTCTGCGCGTCGTCCTCGGGGGCACCGCACCCGTCGTCGCGCACGTCGACCTCGACGGTGTGGGCGCCGTAGCGCACGGTCACCTGGGCGCACGACGTCCGCGCGTGGCGGAGCGTGTTGGTCAGGGCCTCCTGGACGATCCGGTACGCGGAGAGTTCGACACCGGCGGGCAGGGCCGTCGCGTGCCCCTCGCTGCGCACGACGACTTTGAGGCCGCCCGCACGCAGGAGCTCGGCGAGCTCCTGAAGGCGTCAAGCCCGGCTGCGGATGGGCCGGGCCTGCCGGCTCGCCGGGCCGTACGGCACCGAGCAGCCGGCGAAGCTCGCCCAACGCATCACGTCCCGTCTGCTCGATCGAGCGCAGGGCGCGCGCGCCTGATTGGGACGGGCGTCGAAGACGTCGTCCGCCGCCGCGGCTTGCACGACGATCACCGACACGCTGTGAGCGATCACGTCATGGAGCTCCCGAGCGATACGCGCCTGCTCCTCGGTCACCGCGCGGCGCGTCTCCTCTCGCATGGCGCGGCGTCGGCTGCGCGCCGCCTCGCCGCGCCCAGGCTCCGATCGCGAGGCCCGTCGTGAATACCGCGTCTTCGACGGTCGTCGTGAAGAAGTTGGTCGTGACCAACTCCAGCAGCGCTGTCAGCCCCGACAGCGACACTCGAGGCGGCCGCGCGGCCGCCAGCACCCCGACGGCCAACAGGCCCGCGAATGGCAAGACTTGCTCCGGGACGAGCAGCTGATAGCCCAGCCCGGACACCAGCACGCGCTCGGGGCGCCGCGGCGCCAACGCAGGGCCGCGCCCTGGATCGCGGCGAGGACGAGCGCGAGCGCGAAGAGACCGGGCGATCGGTCTCAGAGGGAGTGCGACTCGTCGGCCATGGACGCGAGGAACAACCCCATGACCCAGGGATCGCAGCATCGCCAAAGCGCGTGAGTTGATTTCGTGAGGGGCGGCGCACGACGCCGATAGTGGCCGACCGTCGTCAACTGCGCATCGGTCGCGCGGATGAGATCCAGCGTTCTGAGTACCAACGACGGGCGTCTTGGACTCCGACCGTCTCAGGGATCCGGAGATGGGTCGCTGATCCAATAGCGGGGCCCGGGGCCGCGCGCAGCCGCTCGATCCCCCGGGTTCGCGAGCTGGCATCGGTCGAGTGAGAGACAGCCACAGCCGATGCATTCCGTCAGGCCGGCCTTGAGGCGCTCGAGCTCGGCGATCCGCTGATCGATCCGCGTTGTCCACTGAACCGAGAGACGCGACCAGTCCCCACGGGTCGGTGCGCGATCGGGCGGAAGCTTCGACAGCTCAGCGCCGATCTCATCGAGCGTCGACCCGACCCGCTGGGCGAAGACGATGAACGCGATCCGCCGCAGGACAGACCGCTGGAAGCGGCGGTGGCCCGACCCGGCCCGCTCGGAGGTGATCAGGCCGCGCTCCTCGTAGAAGCGGAGCGCCGAGGCGGCGACGCCGCTGCGTTGCGAGACCTCGCCAATCGCCAGAAGTGAGGACATGCCGGGGAGCAGACCACGTTGGGCCCTTGACCTCAAGCCCCCTTGAGGTGTACGGTCGTGAAGCCCCGGCTGGGCCGCTCGCCCGATCGAGGACGAGGACGACGTCCGCGCCGTCATCGACCTGCTCCGGGTCGATTACGACCGCGTGGCCGGCCGCCAGAACCAGCGGACGAACGCCTGATCTCGAAGTAAGACCGGGCGAACCACCGTTCGCCCAAGGAATCGCATCGATGCTCGACGTTGTTCCGCCCGGCCTCTCATGTTGGTACCCCCCGAATGGCTCGATTCAACGCGGGAGCTCAGGTTGGCCGGTAAGCCTGCCTCAGATCGCCGCGGAGGCCGGGATCGAGCGGTCGAGACCGCGATTGAGCTCGGCGGCGCCGCGAGTCAGCTCGCGGCATTCGGAGCCGTTGCGGGCGCTGACCGTCTCGACTCCCCTGAGCGCCCCGGTGAGCAGCACCCCCTCGGCACGGTGAAGACGCTCGAGGCTCACGGGTTCCTCGCGCACGCGGGCCCCGGCAAGGCCGATCAAACGTGCGCGGGTGACTCCCGGCAGGATCCGGCCGTCGAGGGGCGGGGTGACCAGCGCGTCGCCCTCGAGGATGAAGACGTTGCCCGTACTGGCCTCGAGGACCATGCCGTCGAGATCGACGAGGAGCGCGAGCTCACCCGGAGTCGCGGCGGCGAGCGAGTTGAGCATTCTGCGGTCGAGCCACTTGTGCGCCCCAAGCCCGCCCGGAAGGGTGACCGAGCGCAGCCGGGCGGGCGCGGGCTGCGGCAGGGGCGTGCGGTCGACCTCGATGAGCGCATGGCCGGCGTCGGTCGACCGAATCGAGAGGCGCACGCGGGCGGGTTCGGGCGACCGCGCGGCGGCTTCGTCGAGCAGGTCCTCCGCGTCGGGCGGCAGGGGCACACCCAACAGCTCCAAGACGCTGCGCCGGAGCCGTGCGAGATGCAGCTCGCCGGCCACCGCAAAGCCGCCGCGCGCGAGGACGGTCGTGAAGACTCCCTGGGCGGGATCGGGGCGGGGGACGGGCCTCGGGCCGACTCGCCTGGGCGGGATGGAGATCCTCCCGGCGCCATCCTCGCCGGCCCGCTCGGCGCTGATCGCCTCCAGCAGGGGCGCGGCCTTGGTCAAGCACTCCGCGGCTTCTGCGGCCGGATCGGAGTCAGCCACCACGCCCCCACCGATGCCGAGCCAGATCCACCCGTCGCACAGCTCGAAGGACCGGATCGCGACGCTGAGCTCGAGGCCGGCGACGGGGCTCGCGAAGCCGATCGCCCCCGTGTAGGTCTCTCGGCCGGTGCTCTCGAGCTCGGAGATGACGTCGAGCGCGGCGGGCTTGGGAGCGCCGGTCACCGAACCGGGCGGGAAGGTCGCCCGCACGAGCGCGGCGTCGCCCGTGCCCCCGGGAAGGGTGCCCGCCACCTCAGAGACCAGATGCCAGACGCCCGTGTACTCGCGAGGTTCACACAGGGCCGCGACCCGCACCGACCCCGGCGTGCAGACCTTCCCCAGGTCGTTGCGCATCAGGTCGACGATCATCACGTTCTCCGCCCGGTCCTTGGCTGACACGAGCAGCGCCGCACGCTCGTCGAGTGGCCGCGTGCCCTTGATGGGCGCGGTGAGGACTTCGCGGCCCCGGCGCTCGAGGAACAGCTCGGGCGACAGGCTGGCAACCGCTCCCCACGGGCCGGCGACGAACGCGGCACGTGGTGGCCGCAGCTCGCTGACCCCTCGTGTGAAGAGGTCGATCGGGTCGCCGGCGAGGCCGGCCACGAGCCGCAGCGTCAGGCTGGCCTGGAAGAGGTCTCCGGCGTGGATGCGCTCGCGGCAAGCGGCGACCGCGACCGCATGTCCCTGCAGGCTCGGCGTCGCGCGCCACGGCGAAGTCGAGAAGGACCGCGGCGCCGGCCTGGACTCAAGCCGCGCCTCAAGCTCTTCGCGCCGCGCTTGGATGGCCGCCTCGCGTTCCGGGGTGAGCAGCGCCTCGAACCACCACCGACCCCCTGCGTCGGCGCGGAGGACGTGGTCGTAGAAGGCCAGGGCGAAGTCGGGCAGTGCAACCGGCCGGGGCGGGCCCGGGTGCAGCCGCTCGATCCGCGCGGCGAGCGGGAACCCGAGCCGGCCGAACCATCCGCCTCCGATCGCGCCGGACTCGATGGGGCCCTCGACGACCGGCAGCTCGTCGAGCAGCGCGAAGGGATCCTCGTCGGGACGCGCGACCCGCACCGGCTCAGATCCCACCACGGCGCCGCCACCGGCCCATTCCCCGATCAGTGCGAAGGGGTGCGGGTCGTCCCGGACGAGCAGCGCCGCCCGCTCAGGTGCCAGATCTGAGTCGAGCGCGACACGCAACAGGCGGGCGGAGGCCATCACACCCTGGGCGAACCCTTGAAGCGGATCGTCACTCGCTCGAATCCGAGGCCGCGCAGCAGACCGGTCAGCGTGTCGACGGTGGTGCGCCGGGCGGTCTGCAAAAGGGACGGGTCCGCGCGAGCCGCTGCGAGAAGCTTGCGCTCGGCAAGCAGGAAGAGCTCGCGATCGCCCGTGGGCGAGTCCTCGAAGACCCCACCGGCTCGGTCCAAGAGCCCGCGGTCCCGGGAGACCACGCGTGAGCGCTTGGGGTCCACCCGCGCCTCGCCGAGTTGCGGGGCGGGCAGGGTGAGGGTGGCCGAGCGGCGGTCCTCGGACACCTGGATGGCGTCGCCCTTGAGGTTGCGGAAGTCCACCTTCGCGTCGACGTTGCCCGCGGCCACGAACAAGGTGCGCTCGCCCTTGATGAAGTCAGGCAGGTACTTCGCGTCGCGTTTCACGTCGACGATCACCTCCAGGTTCGCGGTCGCCGCGCGGTACTCGCTGAGCCGCGCGATGGACTTGAGCACCACGGGCTGCGACCGGTCCTTGTCCTCCTCGGCGAACGGGTTCAGGCTCGGCAGGCGTCCCGCCAAGGCGAGAGCCCCGAGCACCAGGACCACCGCCACCAACAGGGATCCCGGGAGGCCGAGCGTTCTCCGTCGCGCGGCGGGCGCAGGGCGATGGGCACGGCTGACGGGCACGGACTACAGGGCGGCGATCAGCCGGTCGAGATCCTCGTCGGTGACCCAGGCGCCCACCGACGCGCGCACGAGCGGGTATCCGGGGAGGCTGCGCACGACGACGTCCACGGAGGCGAGCGCATCGCGCATCGAGGGCGGGTCGCCCTCCTCCCAGGCGACGAGCGTCGTGTCCCCGCGGGGGGCGACGGTCCGGCCGGCCGACGAGAGGCGATCCGCGAGCGCTCGCGCCTGCCCGGCGGCGCGCTCGAGCACGTCAGGCCAGCCCACCGACCCAAGGACGCCGAGGGAGGCGCAGCTGAAGGCCACGACCTCCGCCGCGAGCGCAGGAGTGTCGTGGCGTCGGGCGCCAGGCCAGAGGGCGGCGTCGATTCCCTGGCTCGCGTCCTGGAGGCTCATGTAACTCGGGGCGATCGCCCGCACGCGCTCCCCGAACTCCGGCTCCACATAGAGGAAGCCCGTGCCGTCGGCGCCGCACAGCCATTTCTGCCCGGCGGCTGCGTAGGCGGCGCACCCGAGGGCCGCGACGTCGACCGGCACTGCCCCCGCGCCCTGGGCGCCGTCGAGGAGAACGGGGATGTCGAGCTCCCCGAGCCCTGAGGGAGCGAGCTCTCCTGAGATCCAGCCCACGTGCGAGCACGCGACGAGGGTCGTGGCCGAGCCGACGGCCTCGTGCAGCGTGGCGAGAGGTGCCATGCGAACTGCCACGCCTCGGTGGCGCGCGGCCGCGAGCGGTCCCAGCAGCCCGGGGTGCTCCTGGTCGGAGGTGACGATCTCGTCACCCGGCCCGAGGTCGAGCCCGGCCAGCAGGAGCCCCATGCCCTCGGACGTGGAGGTGGTCAGCGCGACGTCGTCGGGCTCGGCCCCGACGAGTGCCGCGTAGCCCGCACGCAGCTCGTCCTGCAGGGCGAAACGACGCTCGAAGTGGGCGCCCACGCGGCCGTCGATGAGCTCTCGCTCGAGCTCGGCGGCCGCGGCCTCGACGGCCGCTCGGGGCACCGGTCCGTCCGTCCCGGCGTTGAGATAGGCGACGCGCTCGAGGACAGGGAAGTGCGCGCGAAGGGCAGCGAGATCCACGGCGGCCGAGCATAGTGCGCGCCCCTACTAGCATCCCGGCCTCAGATGCATGCAGAGCTCCCCGACGGCTCCCGCAAGGAGCTCCCTGAAGGCGCGAGCGGCGCCGATCTGGCGGCGGCAATCGGCGCCGGGCTGGCTCGTGCGGCGCTGGCGATCGAGGTGGACGGCGAGCTGCGCGACCTGAGCCGCCCGCTGCCCGACGGAGCGAAGGTCTCGATCGTCACGGCGCGCGACCCGCAATCGCTCGAGCTCATCCGCCACGACACCGCCCACGTGCTGGCGGCGGCGATCGTCGACCTCTATCCCGGCACGAAGATCTCCATCGGCCCACCCATCGACGACGGCTTCTACTACGACTTCGAGTTCCCGGAGGGCGTGAACGTCTCTGACCACGACTTCGAGGCCATCGAGCGCAAGATGCGCGAGCACGTCAAGGCCGATGAGGGCTTCGCGCGCGAGGACGTGAGCGTCGCTCGCGCCCGAGAACGCTTCGTGGCCGAAGGCCAGCCCTACAAGGTCGAGCTGATCGATGATCTGCTCGCCGCGTCTGACGGCGGCCTCGAGACGGTTTCGCTCTACACGAACGGCCCGTTCACCGACCTCTGCCGCGGCCCGCACGCGCCGTCCACCAAGCGGATCAAGTCGTTCAAGCTGCTCTCCACGGCGGGCGCCTACTGGCGCGGGGACTCCGAGCGCCAGATGCTCACCCGCATCTACGGGACGGCGTTTAACTCAAACGACGATCTTGCCGCCCACCTCGAGCGTCTCGAGCAGGCCCGCGCGCGCGATCACCGCAAGCTCGGCCGTGAACTCGACCTCTTCATGTTCTCCGAGCTCTCACCCGGCTCGCCGTTCTGGCAGCCGAACGGGATGGTGCTCTGGAACGCGCTGACGGAGTTGTGGCGTGCGGAGAACGGCGCCCGCGGCTATCGCGAGGTCAAGACGCCGATCCTCTACGACGTCGACCTCTTCAAGACCTCCGGGCACTGGCACGTCTACCGCGAGAACATGTACTTCACCGACGTGGAAGACCGCGCGATGGGGCTCAAGCCGATGAACTGTCCGGCGCACGCACAGCTCTACAAATCCGACCGGCGGTCCTACCGGGACCTCCCGATCCGCTACTCCGAGCAGGGTCTCGTCCATCGCCATGAGCCGAGCGGAACCCTCCACGGCCTCATGCGCGTCCGTCACATCACCCAGGACGACGCCCACATCTTCTGCACCGAGGACCAGATCGCCGATGAAGTCAATCGCTGCCTGGACTTCGGCTTCGCGATCTATGACCTCTTCGGCTTCGAGCCGCGCCTCGAGCTGTCCACGCGACCTGAGAAGCGGATCGGCGCCGAGGAGATGTGGGACCGTGCCGAAGGTGCCCTGCAGCGGGCGCTCGAGGACCGCGGAGTCGCGTATGAGCTCAACGCGGGTGACGGCGCCTTCTACGGACCCAAGATCGATCTGCACATGACGGATTCGATCGGGCGCTCCTGGCAGCTAGGCACGGTCCAGCTCGACTACTCCATGCCCGAGCGATTTGACCTCACGTACACCGGCGCCGACAACGCGGAGCATCGCCCGGTGATGATCCACCGCGCGCTGCTGGGCTCCTTCGAGCGCTTCATCGGGATCCTCATCGAGCACTACGCGGGAGAGTTCCCGCTCTGGCTCGCTCCGCTCCAGGCCGCCGTGTTGCCTGTCGCCGATCGCCACAACGCCTACGGAGAGGGGGTCGCAGGGCGCCTGCGCGAGGCCGGCCTGCGCGTCGAGCTCGACGACCGCTCCGAATCGGTGGGACGCAAGATCCGCGACGCGGAGCTGCGCAAGGTGCCCTACATGCTCGTGGTGGGGGACCGGGAGCAGGCGGCCGGAGAGGTCGCTCTGCGGCGTCACACCGAGGGCGATCTCGGCACCGCTGACGTGGGAGAGGTACTCGAGCGGCTCGTCGGTGAGGCATCCCGGCGCGAGAGTTCATCCGCCGCGCCCGCACCGCTATAGTCCCGGTCGTTGCTCACGCGCTCCAACATTACGACCGCTTGAAGTCCCGCAGTCCTAACGCCTAGTGCCGGTCCCTCGTAGATTCGACCGGCAGCCGCCGGAGCGCGACACGACCCGCATCAACGAGCGGATTCGCGTACCCGAAGTGCGTCTGATCGGTGACGACGGCGACCAGATCGGCGTCATGAAGACGGCTGAGGCCCTTGCCTACGCGCAAGAGCGTGAACTCGACCTCGTCGAAGTCGCTCCTGATGCCCGTCCTCCGGTCTGCCGCGTGCTCGACTACTCGAAGTACAAGT
>JAABUN010008724.1_pt1 | contig 10233 bp, 11 predicted proteins | sample 5559311 | NCBI WGS metagenome assembly JAABUN01 (sample SAMN10711877, study PRJNA513370) | rock metagenome | isolation source: Antarctica rocks | place: Antarctica: Victoria Land, Siegfried Peak sud
GCAGCCCGTGTGCGCGTAGCACGTCGACGGCGGCCCGCGCAGGCGCGTCTTGCGCTTCGCTGACGGGGAGCACGATGAGCTGCACGGGGGCAAGCCACAGGGGCAGGCGTCCTTGATGACGCTCGAGCAGAGACGCGACGACGCGCTCCATGGCGCCCACAGTCCCTCGATGGATCATCACAACGTGCTGGCGCGTGCCATCGGCTGCCTGGTAGGTCAGGTCGAAGCGTTCAGGCTGGTTGAAGTCGAGCTGGACGGTCGCGATGGTCTCCTCGTGCCCGCGTCCGTTACGGACCTGTAGGTCGAGCTTGGGTCCATAGAAGGCGGCCTCGCCCATCGCTTCGACCAAGGGGAGTTCAGAGTCACACAAGACCTGGCGTGCTACATCGCGGAGTGCCTGCTGGCTCGCATCCCACTGCTGGTCGGTCCCGAGCCAGGCGCCGGTCTCGTCGCGCAGCGACAGTCGCACGTAGTCGATGGGCAGTTGCAGGATGCGTTGAGCGCGCAGAGCGCTGCGCAGCGCTCTGGCCACTTCGTCGGCGACCTGATCAGGGCGGCAGAACACGTGAGTGTCGTCGAGGTTGATCTGTCGCACCCGCTGCAACCCGGAGACGACACCTGATCGTTCTGCGCGGAACATCGGTGCGAGCTCGTTGAGCCGGATCGGCAGATCGCGGTAGGAGTGAGGCCGTGCCGCGTACAGCAGCGCGTGGTGGGGGCAGTTAGCCGGCCTGAGCACGATCTCGTCCTCGCCCAGCTGCATCGGCGGGAACATGTCGTCGGAAAACTTGTCCCAGTCCGGAGTTCCGCAGTTGGTAGGCAGATTCGGCCTTGATCAACAGCATTTGTGCAGGTCACAGGCTTGCGGGTCGGGCTGAGAACTGATTTCGTGTAGGCACACGACTTTGGGCGTGTCGCTCGACGCGGCAGCTGGTTGTGTGGTGACGTGTAGGCGTGTACTTGCGGGAGACGCGGCGGAGCAACCGGGACGGCTCGGTGGTGTCGTACCTGCAGCTCGCGCACAACGAGCGGCATCCGGAGACCGGCAGCCCGGTCGCGAAGGTGATCCACAACTTTGGTCGGGCGGACAAGGTCGACCGGGCCGCGTTGGCCCGGCTGGTGTCGTCGATCTCGCGGTTCCTCACGCCCGAGCAGGCCGCTGCTGCGGCCAGCGGCGGCGAGGTGGAGATCCTGGACTCCCGGCGCCTGGGTGGGGCGTGGACGCTGGACCGGGTCTGGGAGCGGCTCGGGATCGGGGCGGCGATCCGCACGGCCGCTGTCGGTCGCCGGCTGCACGGGCCGGCAGCCGAGCGAGTGGTGTTCGCGCTGGTCGCGCAACGCGCGCTCGAGCCCGGCAGCAAGCTCGCCGGCACCAAATGGGTCGCCGAGCGGGTCGCCGTGGAGGGCTTGAGCGGCTTCACCGACGACCAGGCGTATCGGGCGATGGACTTCCTGCTCGAGGCGCTGGACGACATCGCCGGTGAGGTGTTCTCCTCGGTCGCGCATCTGCTGAACCTTGATCTGGACATCGTGTTCGTCGACACGACCTCGACCTACTTCGAGCTCGACGTCCCCGACGAACTGGCCCAGCTGGCGGACAAGGTCGACGACGACGGCGTGAGCCGCCCGGTCGAGCAGGGAAAGCGGGCCTTCGGGCACTCCAAGGACTTCCGCACCGACCTGCCGCAGGTCGTGATCGCGATGGCCGTCACCCGACGGTGTCCCGGTGCGGTGCTGGACGTTCCCGGGCAACACCGCCGACACCTCGATCATCCGGACCGTGAAGGACGACCTGGCCGGCTGGAACCTGCACCGGATGGTCTGGGTCGCCGACCGCGGCTTCGCCTCGGCTGCGAACCGGGCCTACCTGACCCGCGGCGGCGGGCACTACATCCACGCCGAGAAGCTCCGCAACACCAACGCCGAGGCCGCCGCCGCACTGGCCCGACCGGGCCGGTATCGCACCGTCGCAGGGAACCTGCGGGTCAAGGAAGTCGCGGTCGCCCCCGGCGGTCACGGCGACGGTGACGACGGCGCCCGCGCGCAACGCTTCGTGGTCTGCCACAACCCCGAGCAGGCCGACCGCGACGCCGCCGTCCGCACCCAGCTCGTCGCCCACCTCGAGTCGCTGATCGCCGGCTCCGACACCTGGACCGAACGGCGTCGTGACGAGCTGGTCGGGAGCCTGAAGACCAAGCCCGGGCTGCGCCGCTACCTACGCCGCACCGGCGGCGGGCTGCTGCGCGTCGACGCCGCTGCGGTCAAGCGCGAGGCCCATCTGGACGGCAAGTGGCTGCTGCGCACCAGCGACACCACCCTGACCGCCGATGATCTCGCCGCGGCCTACAAGCAGCTGCTGCAGGTCGAACGCGGCTGGCGGGACATGAAGGGCGCCCTCGGACTCCGCCCGGTGTTCCACCACCGCGAGGACAGGATCCGCGCCCACGTCCAACTGTGCTGGCTCGCCCTACTGCTCCTGCGCGTGGTCGAGAACGCCACCGACGACACCTGGCGCAACGTCCGCCACGAGCTCGACCGGATGCACCTGGTCAGCCTGGCCACCGGCGACGGCCGAGTCGCTCAACGCTCGGAGCTGACCACCGCGCAGAAGACGATCCTCGCCGCGCTCAAGCTCCCCGAACCGCCCCGCTTCTTCGACTTCACCACCGCGAGCGACTGACCGCCTACCCCGCCGTCACGCTCGCCGTAGTAACACGACCCCGAACGTCCCTTCTCGCGTTTCCCCAGGTCAGCGCCATGATCACGCCGATCGTGTGCTCATCAACTGCGGAAGTCCGGCCAGTGGCCTGAGCGTTCGAAGAGGGCCCGCTTGCCGAGCACTGGGGTGTAGACGTCGACGCAGCCATCGTCGTGAGCGATCTGCTTGGCAAGCCGTTGGAGCTCATCCCGGATCGCTGCGCCAGCGGGTAGCCACAGCGGCAGGCCAGAGCCAGCGAGTGGGTCGGTGGCGAAGACGTCTAGGTCGCGGTTGAGTTCGCGGTGGTCCAGCGCGTTGGTGGGCCAGCTTTTCACGGTCGTGCTCCTTTGCGTTGAAAGCTCAGGAGCGGACCGGACTTGCCGCGAAAACGACGAGGCCCCGGATCGCTCCGGGGCCGATGGGTTTCGCGGTGTCAGGACAACGCGATGGCGCCGGAGTCATCCGGCGTCGTCGTGACCTGGCACAATCGCATGTCAGCGAGTTTAGTACATCCGCCGAGCACGCGCGACTCTTTGCAGGAGTGCCGTCAGCGGCAGAAGCGGATGCCCAGTGCGCAGAGCCGCAGAACTGCGGGGTCTGGACTGACGGAGCGGCTGCTGAGGGGGCGCCCTAGCTGTCGGAAGCAACTCGTACGGTGGGCTCTGCCCCCGCTGCTAGGAGTGACCGACGGTGACCTTGACATCAAGCGACCGCACCAACCTGCTGTCGAACTGGATCAAGCCGTCCAGCCCGGACGAGAAGAAGCAGCAGGACCGCGCCGAGCGCATGATCACTGACGCGATCAACGCTCACCCGGCTTTCAAGGGCACCCCCATCAGCATCTACGCCAAGGGGTCCTACGCCAACAACACGAACGTCCGCCGTGACAGCGACGTGGACATCGTCGTGGAGAACCGGGACTGCACGTACTACGACTACCTCCCGGCGCAGATCCGGCCCAGCACCAAAACCTTCTCGGACTACACCGGCCCCTGGACCCCTGCGCTCTGGCGGACGGAAGTCGCGAAGGCCATGACCAACTGCTTCGGTTCCTCCGACGTAGATAGCAGCGGCGAAGTCGCCATGGAGATCGCCGCCGTCTTCGGCAGCCGCCCGAGCGCCGACGTCGTCCCGAGTTTCACGTACCAGTGCTACTTCAGCGCCGAACACCGGCAGGTAGAGCAAGGCACCAAGGTCTTCAAGAAGTCCGGCGGCTCCATCATCAACTGGCCCGACCAACAACTTGTCAACGGTCGCGCAAAGAACAGCGCCACCGGTGGGCGCTACAAGGACTTCGTCCGAGCGCTCAAGAATGCCGAGAATCGACTCGTGAAGGAGGGCCGCATCAGCGCCATGCCCTCCTACTTCATGGAATGCCTCGTCTGGAATGTGGCCAACCCGACGCTCCAGACCTCTGGACTCGACAACGGCTTCCGCGCCACCCTCGTCTGGCTGTGGGAACACCTCACCGATCAGTTCGACTACGAGCAGTGGGACGAACCGAACCGACTGAAGTACCTGTTCCACGGATCCCAGAAGTGGACCCGTGACGACGGCAAAGCCCTCGTCCTCGCGACGTGGCAGTGGCTGGACTACTGACGTGACCAACCCCGCGCGGACCGTTCGCGTCGCCGTACTCGGCACCAGCGCGGCCTACGCCGCCGCTCTCTACACGTCAGGCGTGCGACTCGACGGCATCACCAAGCAAGTCCTGGCCTACCTGCCCGCCATCGCCGCCCTGCTCGTCCTGGCCTTCGATCTGTGGATCTGGAAGTGGCCCCTGATCCACAGAGCCGTCAATCGGCCCCGCATCGACGGCACTTGGCTGACGACGCTCAAGCCGAGCGCCGACAGCCACATCCCACCCGGCGGCAACCGAGGCCCCATCAGAACCGCAGTCATGATCGACCAGACCTACTGGTCCGTGAGCACCACGCTGCTCTCCCCGGAGAGCCGGTCCTACAGCACCTCCGCCGCAATCCGGCCAAACGGCGGCAGCCGCACGCAGGCCGTTCTCGCCTACACGTACCAAAACGAGCCAGCACAGGAGCACCGTCCGCGCAGTCAACCCCACTCCGGGGCCACCGAGTTCCACATCAGCGGAAGGCACCCGGACGAGATGACAGGGACCTACTGGACCGCTCGGCTGACGACCGGAGACATGCATGCCCGCCGTCTCAACCGCCGCACCGACTACCCGAACCTCGCCGCCGTCCTCGAGGACTCGGGACCGGCCTTAGGCGTCCCCCCGATCCCTCAGTAACTATCGCGTCCGCTCATCGGCATGAGCGGGCGCTCCCAGATGCGCTTGGCTCAACCGTGATCACCTCGCTGCTGGGCCCATCATCGAGCTGGCCCACCTGCAGCGAAGGCTGCTGACACGCCTCGAACAGCACCTCGCGGGCTGGACCGTCCCGCCGGTCTACGCGGCCGTCTTCGGCTCCTCCGCACGCGGCGAGATGACCAGCAGCAGCGACCTCGACCTACTGCTTGTCCGGCCCGATGACGCGTCCCAGACCACCTGGGACGGGCAGGTCGCGGAGCTGTCCCGGATCGTCTCGGCGTGGACCGGCAACGACACCCGACCGCTCGAGTACACCAGCAGCGAGCTGGCCGGCGCAGCGGACGAGCGGGTCCTCCAGGACATCGCCCGCGAGGGCCTGACCGTGGCGGGCACGCGTGCCTGGCTGACCCGCCAACTCCGAGGGCGGACCTGACATGACGCGGACCCGACCCTGCCCGCCAGAGGTCCGCCATGGCCGGCTGCGCAAGGCGACGCAGTTCCTCGACGCCGCTAACCTGGCCTGGGACTTCGCCGAGGACGACATCGCCGACGCCTACATCACGTTGTGCGTGCACGCGGGGATCGCCGCCGCCGACGTGATCTGCTGCGCCCGACTCGGGGAGCACTCCCAGACCGAGAACCACAACGAGGCTGCCGCGCATCTCGGCAAGGCCGATCGGGACTCCGTCAAGCACCTGCGTACGCTGCTCGGCATGAAGACCAAGGCTGGCTACAGCCACGCCCCGGCCACTACAGCCGAGTGCAGGCGCGCCGCCGAGCCGCCGAGGCGCTGCTCGAGACAGCCCGTCGCATGCACGCCACGGGAGCTACCTGAGCGGCACCTCCCGTCGCTGGGCGCCCTTCCGATTGGCAGCCAAGTTGGCAGCCAACGGGACGGAAACCAGTGAATCCCAGCGGACGCCAGCGGAGACGATCATGCCGCTGACCTGCAGGTATGCACGCCTGTGGATGCCTCCGGACCCCCCTTGATCGCTCTGAAAAGCGTGGGGTCGGCGGTTCGACCCCGCCCCTGACCACCCCCTCAGCCGGCTCAGCGCGTGCGGGCAACGCCCATGCGCGGCAGCGAGACGCAGGGAGTTCCGTGAGCAACGACCGGACGGATATCGCGGCAGTTCTGCGTGCGCTTCCTGGGGTGACGGCGGTCGAGCCGGAGAACGACGAAGGGGCAGGCGCGCCGTCCCTGCGTCTGTGGCTCTCCCCGTCCGCTGACGGACTCGTGGTCGCGGCGGCCGCCAGCCGGATGATGCACGACCACCTCGGCAGTGTCGTCGACGTCCGCCGGGTGCACACTCTGGAAGCCCCCGCTTCGACGACCGGGACAGGACCGGCGGCCCGGCCGGAGCCGCCACCTCATCCTGTGCCCGCCCCGCGCGGTGCCCGGCCTCGGATCGCCCGCATCGAGCTCCTGACGACCGGTTCCGAGGTGGCCGCCACTGTGCAGCTGTCGTGCCGTGGCCAGACGGCCAGCGGCGCGTGCCGGGGCGCGGCCATCACCACCGGCATTCCTCGGACGCTGGCTCAGGCGACGCTGCGGGCACTGGAGGGGTTCCTTCGCGAGGGCGTGCGCCTGGAGTTGGAGCACGTGGAGCTTCGAGATGCTGGGGACGACCAGCTGGTGCTGGTCCAGCTCAGCCTGTTCTCCCAGCACGGGGAGGAGCGCCTCACAGGAGCCGCCGTCGTACGCCAGGACGAGAGCGCCGCGGCGGTACGGGCGACCCTGGACGCGGCGAACCGCCGCATCGAGGCCTTGGTGGCGGGCTGAGGCGGGTCGTCGCAGGTGGACCGGGAACCGCCGCCTACGCCCCGTGCTGTGTACCTTCTGGGCTCCGAGCCAGGAAGGGGCGCAGCTCAGCCATGACGCCTGCCGACATCCTGCTCGATGAGCTGCCCGCCGCGCAGGCTGCCCCGGCCGGGCCTGATCTCGCCAGCACGGCACGTTCGATCCTGATGTCGGCTTCGACGGCGGCGGATCTGATTGTGCTCGAGCTGCACGTGCCGGGGGCGCCGCAGCTGTCGACTGTCGTGCGTCGACTGGCAGGTGCCTCGCGACAGATTGTCGTGTGGCCCACGACTCTGCCAGCTGACCGGTGGCACGACGGCCTCGCCCTGGTGGCCGGGGCGATCGAGGCCGACCGCGACCGGCGCTCTGCCGTCACGCACGTCGTTGTCGTCATCGGCGAGCTCGTCGCGGCACACCGGCGGATCATGCAGGCGGAGTCCCTCGCTCAGCGGGCGATCGAGTTGGCCGGGATCGACCCGCTCACCCAGCTGGGGAACCGCAGGACCTGGCGCCGGGCGCTCGACGAGGAGGCCCGCCGAGCGGCGCGCTACAAGACCCCGACCACCGTGGTCGTCGTGGACCTCGACGGCCTGAAGCGCCTCAACGATGAGCGGGGTCATGCCGCCGGTGATGCCTACCTCAAGCGTGGTGCGGCGGCCGTGCGCGCAGCCTCGCGCGGCGTCGACGTGATCTGCCGGCTCGGCGGCGACGAGTTCGGTCTGCTCGCGCCGGAGACCGATGGAGAGGGCGCCGGGCGACTCGCCATCCGTCTGCGCGCCGCGCTGGCAGGAGCCGACGTCGAGGCGAGCCTGGGCCTGGCAACGTCATGCCAGGGCGAGCTGGATCAGGCGTGGCACCTTGCCGACGCCGACATGTACGCCGACAAGCGCCAGCGAGCGATCATCCGCTTGCCGACGTCGGTCCCCGGCTGTGGACCGGCGACATCCGCTACGCCCTGAGGGCCAGGAACGCGCGGGCAGCGGCGGCCACGTCGGCACCGCAGTCGCTGAGGACCACGACGTAGCGCCCGTCCTCTCCCTTTCGCGCGTCCATGCTGTGCGCGATGGACGGGCCGAGCACCACAGCGACGACCGCTTCCGGGTCTTGGACGGTGCTCGCTGGCACCGCTGACGCCGAACGACCCTGTCCAAGCACGACGACACTGAGCGCGCATACCTCGTGGAGCTCCTCGAGCAGCTCGAAGAAGCCTCCGGGGGCGAGCGACGGGTCGGGCAGCCGCATGAGCACGACGTTCATCGCCGCATCCGACCGGGCCGACTCCGCGATCGTGCGTAGATGCTCCGTGACCCACTCCCTCGCCGCGACGATCTTCGGGACGCCGCTGTCGCGCCGCTCCGGCACCGGCAGGCCGGGCCGCTGCGCAGCCCGCTGGATCGGCTTTGCTGCCGGCAACACGACGTCGCGAGAGCGGAGCTCGCGCGGGTGCGCGAACAAGTAGCCCTGTCCCCACTGTGCGCCGAGCGCCAGGGCCCTGGTCCGGTCTTGCGCGGACTCGATCCCCTCGGCGACCACGACGGCGCCACTGCGGTCGACGTAGCTGGTGACGGCTCGTAGCGTGGCGAGCGTTTCGGCCGACTGCGAGGAGGGACGCAGCAGCGCGGCGTCGAGCTTGACGACATCAGGCTCGAGCAGCGGGAGCAGGGCGACGCTCGCGGCGTTCGACCCGACGTCGTCCAGGGCGATCTCGCAGCCGAGTTGGCGCAGCTCCTCCACCGCGGCGATGAGCCGGCGAGGCCCATGCACGAGGGCCCGCTCGGTCACCTCGACGACGATCTCCAGTTCGCCGGTACCGCCGACCCAGTCCGCGAGCAGCTCCTCCGGGCAGATGGTCCCCAGGACCTCCGGCTCGGTATTGACGAACAGTCGCCAGTGCGGCAGCTCCGTCGAGCAGGCGCGCACATCTCGCACCGCAGCCACACGGCAGGCCCAGTCCATCTCGCGCAGCCGCCCCTCGATGCGGGCCTGAGCAAACAGTTCCTGCGGTTGCTCCCAGGGAGACCCCACCGGCCCGCGCGCCAACGCCTCGTAGCCGATGACAGCCTCGCTGTCTAGGTCGATGATGGGCTGGAAGAGCATGCTCAGTACCGCTGTCGCCGTCGACCGGGCCAGCGGGAGCGCGGCCACGCTCACGTCGCGGGGGGCATGTCGAGCGAGCGCGGCCAGAGGGCAATACAGGTCGGGGCGCCGCTCCGGGAGCACAGCACGGGCGCCTCCTCCAGCCAGTCGTGTCGACCTTCGCCGCGCATGGTCGCGGTTCAACCGAACGGGCGCCTCACCCGCACGAGGGATCTTGGGTGCCACGCTCGGGGGAGACGGATGGCCGCAGAGCTTCGACACCCCCTCGCTTTGCGTACATACTGCGCACGTTGCACAGCGGAGCGATGAATGGAGATCCCTGAACGAGCGGAGCGGAGCCTCACTCACCTACACAGGAGGCATTCGCCATGAAGCAGATTCTCCGGGCGGCCATCGTGGCCATCACGGCGGTAGCAGCAGTCGTCGGCTCCACCTCGGCGGCTGGCGCCACCGTCAACTGGGGCTGACGGACGACGTCGGCGCACGGCGGGGGCAGGCACACAGCCCGTCCCCGCCGGGCGTCGACCCGCTGGTCTTCCTCGTCTACGCGAGCACGGCAGTCCTAGGATTGCTCGCCCTTGTGTCCTGGGGCCTTTTCCGCGGCGACTGGGCCGGCGTCGGCTGGGCCGGCGCGGTGTTCTGGTGCGGGATGTGTGGTCTGGCCAATTTGCTCGCAGCGCCCGCAGCGGCACACACCTACCTGAGCATGAGCGCGCCGGTCAATATCGCCGTCGCCGCCCTGTTCCCACCGTCGGTGGCGGCTGTGCTGGTGGCCGTCGGATCGGTGTCGCAACTCGAGGTGCACCGGCGGACGACACCGCGGCGCGCGGCCTTCAACCGCACCCAGATCGGACTGTGCACGGCGGCCGCGTCGGCGGTGCTCGCGCTGCGCCCCCTGCCGACCCTATGGACCGTGCTCGTCGCCGTGGCGGTCTATCACTTCACGAACTGGTCGCTTGTTGCCGGTGCCGAGCGGGCGGCGCGCGGCACTGCGGTCATCCGGGTGCTGCGCGGCTTCCTGCCGCGCGGGCCGGTGGCCGCCGCGACCTACCTGTCGCTCGGCGCCATGGGCGTGGTCCTCGGTCTGGTGTACCTCAAGATCGGCGCCTGGGCCGTCGCCCTGCTGCTGATACCGCTCGCCGGAGCCCGGCAGGCGGTCCGGGCGACCGAGGACATCCAACGCGCCGAACGCGAGCGCCGCGCGCTGGCCGACCGCCTGGTCGAGGAGCGCGAGGGCGAGCGGTTGCGTATCGCCAGTGACTTGCACGACACCGTGCTGCAGAACCTGGCTGCAGTCCAGGTGCAGGCGGACAACGTCAGCGTGGCGGTGCGTCAGGCCGACCATCGGGCCGA
>JAABUN010008725.1_pt1 | contig 10232 bp, 9 predicted proteins | sample 5559311 | NCBI WGS metagenome assembly JAABUN01 (sample SAMN10711877, study PRJNA513370) | rock metagenome | isolation source: Antarctica rocks | place: Antarctica: Victoria Land, Siegfried Peak sud
GGGTGGCCCGGTCGACCCCCGCGTAGAGCGTCGACTGCGTCTCCCACACGTGGCGGGTGTCGCGACGCAGCGGCGACAGCCGGGAGATGTCCCGCCCCGTCGACAGCGCCTCGGCCCACCGCTCCAGGGCCGGCTGCGTCGCCCGCGCCCGGCTGAGCGCGAACGCCGCCGTGGGGGCGTCCTGCTCCCGCAGCGCCGTCACGCACTCACGCAGGACCGCCGCGACCTCGCGCAGCACCGCCGCGCCGGCCCGACAGGCCGGTCGCCACGGCGAGGCCGGCAGCACGGCGGCGACGACGAGCGCGGTGAGCCCGCCGATCATCGCGTCCTGCCAGCGGGCGACATCGCCTCCCGGCACCGGCGGCAGCGCGACGACGAAGACCGCCTGGAGGCCGGCCTGGATCGTGACCAGCCCGCCCCCGTCGAGCGCCAGCCCGACGACGAGGGCGATGCCCACGACCAGTCCGATCTGCCAGGCGCCGCGACCGATGCCCGAGACCAGCACCTCGCCGATCCCGACCCCGACGGTCACGCCGACCGCCAGCTCGGCGACGCGGCGCAGGCGCTGCGCGGCGCGTACGCCCAGGCAGACCACGGCAGCCACGCAGGCGAAGAACGGCTGCTCGTGACCCAGCAGGGTCGTCGCGAGCAGCCAGGCCGCGGTCGCGCCGACCGAGCACTGCACGACGCCCCAGGCGCCGCCGGTCACGCGGTCGACGGACTGCCGGAGGCGGGAGCGCACGATCTGTCGCCACGACCGCCCGGCACCCATCCGCCCAGCCTGTCACCCACCCGTCTGAGGCGGGTCAGGACCGACGCGGCAGGATGGCCGGCATGGCCGAGACGCAGCAGCCCGACACGAACCAGCGCTACAGGACCGAGCACGACAGCATGGGCGAGGTCCAGGTGCCCGCCGACGCGAAGTACCGCGCCCAGACCCAGCGGGCGGTCGAGAACTTCCCCGTGAGCGGGCAGCGGATCGAGCGGGCCCACATCGAGGCGCTGGCCCGCATCAAGGCCGCCGCCGCGAAGGTCAACGCCTCGCTCGGCGTGCTCGACGCCGACATGGCGCAGGCGATCCAGGACGCCGCGGCCGAGGTCGCGGACGGCCGGTGGGACGACCACTTCCCGGTCGACGTCTTCCAGACCGGCTCCGGCACCTCGTCCAACATGAACACCAACGAGGTGCTCGCGACGCTCGCCTCCGAGAAGCACGGCAGCCCGGTGCACCCCAACGACCACGTCAACGCCTCGCAGTCCAGCAACGACGTCTTCCCGAGCTCCATCCACATCGCCGCCACCAGCGCCGTGGTCCGCGACCTGGTCCCGGCGCTCGAGCACCTGGCCGCCTCCCTGGAGCGCAAGCGCGACGCGTGGGCCACCGTCGTGAAGTCCGGTCGTACGCACCTGATGGACGCCACCCCGGTGACGCTCGGCCAGGAGTTCGGCGGCTACGCGGCGCAGGTGCGGTACGGCGTCGAGCGGCTGCAGGCCTCGCTCCCCCGCCTGGCGGAGCTGCCGCTCGGCGGCACCGCGGTCGGCACCGGCATCAACACCCCGGCCGGCTTCAGCGCCGCCGTCATCGCCGAGGTGGCGAGCGCGACCGGACTGCCGCTCACGGAGGCGCGCGACCACTTCGAGGCCCAGGGGGCGCGCGACGCCCTCGTCGAGGCCTCCGGCCAGCTGCGCACCATCGCCGTCGGCCTCAACAAGATCGCCAACGACCTGCGCTGGATGGGCTCCGGCCCGCGCGCCGGGCTCGGCGAGCTGATGCTGCCCGACCTGCAGCCCGGGTCGAGCATCATGCCGGGCAAGGTCAACCCGGTCATCCCCGAGGCCACCTGCATGGTCGCCGCACAGGTCATCGGCAACGACGCCGCCATCGCCTTCGCCGGCGCCTCGGGCAACTTCGAGCTCAACGTCATGCTGCCCGTGATGGCCCGCAACCTGCTCGAGTCGATCCGCCTGCTGGCCAACATCTCCCGGCTGCTGGCGGACCGGACGGTCGACGGGGCGGTCGCCGACGAGGAGCGCTGCCGCGAGCTGGCCGAGTCCTCGCCCTCGATCGTCACGCCGCTCAACAAGTACATCGGCTACGAGGCCGCGGCCAAGGTCGCCAAGTCGGCCCTCAAGCAGCGCAAGACGATCCGCCAGGTGGTCCTCGAGGACGGCTACGTCGAGAAGGGCGACCTGACCGAGGAGCAGCTCGACGCAGCGCTCGACGTGCTGTCGATGACGCGGCCGCCGCAGTAGGAGCGGTGCACACCCGGCTGACCGTCCCCGGGCTCTCGGACTGACCGCCGTCGATCGGGGTAGTGCCCTGGGACCCCACCCGACCCGACTCGAGGAGAGACCCGTGCCCACACCGTCAGGCGATACCGGAGGCACCGCGGCCGGCTTCGTGCTCGCCCTGCTCGTCGTCGTCGCCATCGCCGTCGCGGCGTTCTTCTACTTCGGCGGGGAAGCGGACGTCAACGTCGACCCGCCCGCCGTCGAGGTCAGCTCCAGCCCCGCCAACTAGGCGCATGGCCTCTCCCCGCACCCTCGTCATCGTGCTCGCCGGAGGGGCCGGCAGCCGGCTCGAGCTGCTCACCCGCACCCGGGCCAAGCCCGCCGTCGCGTACGGCGGTCACTACCGCCTCATCGACGTCGTGCTGTCCAACTGCCAGCACTCCGGCCTGTCGGACGTCTGGCTGACGCAGCAGACCAACCCGGTGTCCCTCACCGATCACCTCAACGGTGGTCGGCCGTGGGACCTCGACCGCACCCGGGGCGGGTTGCTCGTCCTGGCGCCCCGTCAGGACAAGGACACCGGCAAGGGCGGCTTCGCCCAGGGCACGGCCGACGTGCTCTGGCGGCACACCGAGCTGGTCCGGGCCTTCGCCCCGGAGGCCCTCGTGGTCGTCAGCTCCGACGCCGTGTACGCGCTCGACTACGACGAGGTCGTGACGGGCCACCTCGCCGGCGACGCCGACGTCACGATGGTGACGACGCGGGTCGAAGCCGCGGACGCCTCCCGCTACGGCGTGGTCCAGGTCGCAGGCGGACGGATCACGGACTACGAGTACAAGCCCGACGAGCCGGCGACCGATCTGGTCTCCAACGAGGTCTACGTCTTCTCGCCCGGGCCGGTCCTCGACCTGCTGGAGGAGCTGGGGGAGCAGGCCGGCGAGGACGGCCTCGAGGACCTGGGCGACGAGCTGCTACCCCGGCTCGTCGACGCCGGTCGGGCGCGCGAGCACCGATTCGACAGGTACTGGCGCGACCTCGGCACGCCCGACGCGTACTGGGCTGCGCACATGGACCTGCTCGACGACGTGCCGCCGTTCGACCCGGGCGACGCGGACTGGCCGCTGCTCACGGTCGGCGGCGACCGCCGGGCCGCCCGCGTCCGGCCCGGTGCCCACCTCGACGACGCGCTGCTCTCGCCCGGCTGCGACGTGGCCGGCAGCGTGCGCCGGTCGGTCATCTCCCCCGGTGTCGTCATCGAGGCCGGGGCGGAGGTCGTCGACAGCGTCCTGCTGCACGACGTGGTCGTCCGCTCCGGCGCGCGCGTGCAGCGGGCCATCCTCGACGAGGGCGTCGAGGTGGCGGCGGACGTCACGGTAGGCGGCGACGGCGAGCTCGTGATGGTCGGCATGGCCGAGCAGGTGACGGGCGACCTCGGGCCGGGAGCCCGCCAGCCCGAGCCCGACGACGACTGAGCCGCCGTCGGGCTGACCCGGCCGGCCGCTACAGCGGCAGGTCCTCGAGCATCTCCGTGACGAGGGCGGCGATCGGCGAGCGCTCGGACCGCGTCAGCGTCACGTGGGCGAACAGCGGGTGCCCCTTCAGCGCCTCGATCACCGCCGCCACTCCGTCGTGGCGGCCGACCCGCAGGTTGTCCCGCTGGGCGACGTCGTGGGTGAGCACGACCCGGGACCCCTGGCCGAGCCGGGACAGCACGGTGAGCAGCACGCCCCGCTCGAGCGACTGGGCCTCGTCCACGATGACGAACGCGTCGTGCAGTGACCGGCCGCGGATGTGCGTCAGCGGCAGCACCTCGAGCAACCCCCGGGACATCACCTCCTCGACGACCTCCAGGGCCACGAGCGCACCCAAGGTGTCGAACACGGCCTGCGCCCACGGGCCCATCTTCTCGGCGCTGTCGCCGGGCAGGTAGCCGAGGTCCTGACCGCCCACGGCGTAGAGCGGCCGGAAGACGACGACCTTCTTGTGGGCCCGGCGTTCGAGCACCGACTCGAGACCGGCGCAGAGGGCGAGCGCGGACTTGCCCGTGCCGGCCCGACCGCCGAGCGAGATGATCCCCACCTCGGGGTCGAGCAGCAGGTCGATCGCGACGCGCTGCTCGGCAGAGCGACCGTGCACGCCGAACGCGTCCCGGTCACCGCGCACCAGGCGCACCGACTTGTCCGGGGCGACGCGTGCGAGCCCGCTGCCGCGCTCACTCAGCAGCACCAGTCCGGTGTGGGTCGGCAGCTCGCGCGCAGCCTCGAGGTCCAGGGATCCGTCGGCGTAGAGCTGGTCCAGCTCGAAGCCCGCCACCTCCAGCTCGGCCATGCCGGTCCAGCCGGTGTTGACCGCCAGCTCGGCGCGGTACTCCTGGGCGGTCAGCCCGATCGACGCGGCCTTGACGCGCAGCGGCAGGTCCTTCGAGACCAGCACGACCTCGAAGCCGTCGGCGGCGAGGTTGGCGGCGACGGCGAGGATGCGGCTGTCGCCGTCCGTGCCGCGCACACCGGCCGGCAGGACCGAGGTGTCGACGTGGTTCAGCTCCACCCGGAGCGTCCCCTGCGCGATCGGGATGGGCTGGTCCAGCCGGCCGTGCTCGATCCGCAGGTCGTCGAGCATGCGCAAGGACTGACGGGCGAACCAGCCCAACTCCGGGTGGTCCCGCTTGCCCTCCAGCTCGCTGACGACCACCAGCGGGAGGACGACCTCGTGCTCGGCGAAGCGCGCCAGCGCACCGGGGTCGGACAGCAGGACGGAGGTGTCGAGCACGAACGTCGTCATGGGAGCTCCCTGCGCGCCTGGCCGCTCGGACCGGGACCGGGCCCATGGGGCCGGGCGCCGGCCCCTTCGAACGCAGCTGCGCGCATCGGGCCTCCCGAGCGACAGGCGGTGTGCCGGCCGCTGGGCAGGACGCTAGGACCCACCCGACAGCGGGGGGCCGCAACACGCCGCACCACTCTGGTGAACGTCCGGGGTCGAGCTGTCCTCGGTCAGGGGCCGTCGCCGGCCGTCGCCGCCCCGAGCAGCTGCTGCAGCGCCGCCACGTGACCGCCGAAGGCGGCCCGACCGGCGGCGGTCAGCGCCAACCAGGTCCGCTGCCGCGAGGCGACCGTCGCCTTGCTGATCGTGAGGTAGCCGGCCTCGTCCAGCACCCGGACGTGCTTGCTCAGCACCGGGTCGCTGACGCCGAGCTCGTCGCGGACAGCGGAGAACTCGGCCGACGAGACCGCAGCGAGCATCGCGCAGATCTGCAGCCTGTTGGGTGCGTGGACGACGGGGTCGAAGCGGGCCACGGTCACGGGGCCTGGCGCCAGAGCTGAGCGAGGTGGCGCTCGACCCACCTCCAGTAGACGACGTAGGCGGTCCCGAGCACCACGCCGACGGCCACCGCCCCGCCGCGCACCGCCCACCAGTCCTCGAGGGCCACCGCGAGCAGCAGCAGCGCGATGGCCACGGCGGTCGCGACCGCCGTGGGGCCCTGAAGCCCGTCGATCTGGGTGCCGTCCACCCAGACCCCGGTCAGGCGGCGGTAGAGCCAGAACATCGCTAGCTCGGCAGCGACAGCCAGCCCCATGACCACGAGCCTCGCCGGCATGGGGAGCGCGAAGCCCGCCACCAGGACGGCGAGCACCAGCCCGAGCAGCGGGTGGTACCACCACGGCGTCGGCAGCCGTCGCGCCGCGGCGTCGCGTCCCTTCTGCACCTCCGCGAGGGCATGTGCGGCCTGCTCGGCGGACAGCGATGAGGATGCGTCAGAGGTCATGCCGACAGGGTGACCAATGACTTGCCCTGTTGGCAAGTCATGGGTGTCCGGGCGATCAACCGCCGAAGCGCCGCTGCCGGGCGGCGTACGCGCGCAGTGCACGCAGGAAGTCGACCCGGCGGAAGTCGGGCCAGAACGCCTCGCAGAAGTAGAACTCGCTGTGCGCGCTCTGCCAGAGCAGGAAGCCCGAGAGCCGCTGCTCGCCGCTGGTGCGGATGACCAGGTCGGGGTCGGGCTGGCCCCTCGTGTAGAGGTGCTCCGAGATGTGCTCGACGTCGAGCAGCTCGGCCACCTCCTCGAGACTGCGACCCTCAGCCGCATGGGCCTGCAGCATCGAGCGCACCGCGTCGGCGATCTCCCGACGACCGCCGTAGCCGACCGCGACGTTGACCTGCACACCCAGGCGACCCTCGGTGCCGGAGGCCGCCTCCTTCAGGACCGTCGCCGTGTCGTCGGGCAGCAGGTCGAGCGCCCCGACGATGCGCAGCGTCCAGCGGTTCTCCGGAGCTGCGAGGTCGGCGACGAGGCGTTCGATGATCCGCAGCAGCGGCGCCAGCTCGGGCTCCGGCCGGCTCAGGTTGTCCGTGGACAGCAGCCACAGCGTCACCAGCTCCACGCCGGCCTGGTCGCACCAGTCGAGCAGGTCAACGATCTTGCGGGCACCGACGCGGTGGCCGTGGTTGGGGTCATCGAGCCCCAGCTCCTTCGCCCACCGCCGGTTGCCGTCGACGATGACGCCGACGTGGCGGGGCACCGCCGCGCCGGAGCGCTCGAGGCTGGCAGCGAGGCGCCGCTCGTAGAGCCCGTAGACGACGTCGCGCAGTCCCACGCCGCCTCCGTCGTCCGTGCTGACACCCGGTCGTCAGCGTATCCGCCATCCGGCCGGCACGGAGTCAGGTACGGGCGAGCAGCTCCCGCTGCAGCTGCGCCGGCACGTCGGCCGGCTCCAGCGGACGGCACAGGAAGGAGCCCTGCCACGGCGCAGCGCACCGCGACGGACACCCTGCGCACCAGAACCCCCACCCGAGCCCGTGGCCGGCCTGAGCACGGGGCCGGCAGGAAGACGCCAGCGCTGGCGGGGTGCGCCCGCCCGACGCCCCGCTCGGCCTGCGACGCGCCACGCCCCGCCGGTCAGTGACCGGCGGGGCGTGGGGCGAACGGGTCCGGTGGGTCAGCCCTGGAGCCGCTCCACGAGAGCGGCGTGCTCGTCGGTGATGGCCTGCGGGAGGCGGTCGCCGAACTGCGAGAAGTACTCCGGCATGAGGTCGGCCTCCTGGCGCCACACGTCCTTGTCGACCGACAGCAGCAGCTCGAGAGCCTGCTCGGTGATGTCCAACCCGTCGAGGTCGAGCGCCTCCTTCGTCGGCAGGATGCCGATGGGGGTGGTGGCGCCGTCCGCGGTGCCCTCGAGGCGGCCCACGATCCACTTGAGCACGCGGGAGTTCTCGCCGAAGCCGGGCCACAGCCACGTGCCCTCGGCATCCTTGCGGAACCAGTTGACGTAGTAGAGGCGGGGCAGCTTGTCACCGTCGCCGCGCTCCTGCGCCGCCTTGCCGATCTCCAGCCAGTGGCCCATGTAGTCGCCCATGTTGTAGCCGCAGAACGGCAGCATGGCGAACGGGTCGCGGCGCAGCTGGCCGATCGCGCCGGCCGCGGCGGCGGTCGTCTCGGAGGAGACCGAGGCGCCGAGGAACGTGCCGTGCTGCCAGTCGAAGGACTCGGTCACGAGCGGCACCGCCGTGGCCCGGCGACCGCCGAACAGGATGGCCGAGATCGGGACGCCCTTGGGGTCCTCCCACTCGGGGGCGATCGTCGGGCACTGCCCGGCCGGCGTGGTGAAGCGGGAGTTGGGGTGGGCCGCAGGCGTGCCGGACTCCGGGGCCCAGGGCTGGCCCTTCCAGTCGGTGAGGTGGGCCGGCGGCTCCTCCGTCAGGCCCTCCCACCACACGTCGCCGTCGTCGGTCAGCGCGACGTTGGTGAAGATGCTGTTGCTCGTGAAGGTGGCGACGGCGTTGGCGTTGGTGTCGTCGCCGGTGCCGGGCGCGACGCCGAAGAAGCCGGCCTCGGGGTTGATCGCGTAGAGCCGGCCGTCGTCGCCGAAGCGCATCCAGGCGATGTCGTCACCGACGGTCTCGACCGTCCAGCCCGGGATGGAGGGCGTGAGCATCGCGAGGTTGGTCTTGCCGCACGCGCTCGGGAAGGCCGCGGTGACGTAGCGCGGCTCGCCGCTCGGCGGGGTGAGCTTGAGGATGAGCATGTGCTCGGCCAGCCAGCCCTCGTCGCGCGCCATGACGCTCGCGATGCGCAGGGCGAAGCACTTCTTGCCGAGCAGGGCGTTGCCGCCGTAGCCGGAGCCGTAGGACCAGATCTCACGCGTCTCGGGGTAGTGGACGATGTACTTCGTGTCGCTGCAGGGCCAGGGGACGTCGGGAGCGCCCGGCTCGAGCGGGGCACCGACCGTGTGGACGGCGGGGACGAAGAAGCCGTCGTCGCCGATCTGCTCCAGCGCCTCGGTGCCCATGCGCGTCATGATCCGCATGCTGGTGACGACGTACGCCGAGTCCGTGATCTCCACGCCGAGCTGGGAGATGCTGCCGCCGATCGGACCCATGCAGAAGGGGACGACGTACATGGTGCGACCGCGCATGGAGCCGTCGAACAGCGGCCGCAGCGTGGCCCGCATCTCGTCGGGGGCCATCCAGTTGTTGGTCGGCCCGGCGTCGGCCTCCTGCACGGAGCAGATGAACGTGCGGTCCTCGACGCGGGCGACGTCGGACGGGTCGGAGACGGCGTAGAAGCTGTTGGGACGCTTGGTCTCGTCGAGCTTGCGGAAGGTGCCCTGCTGGACCAGCAGGCTCGTCAGGCGGTCCCACTCCTCCTGCGACCCGTCACACCACTCGACCCGGTCCGGCTGGGTGAGCTGCGCCACCTCCCGTACCCACTCGACCAGCTTCGTGTTGGCGGTGGGGGGCGAATCGAGCCCCGGGATGGTGCCTGCGGTCGTCATGGTTGCCTCTCCGTCGAGGTCCGGACGACGCGAGTGGTGCCGGAGCGCCTGTGCCGGAGGATTGTGGGAAGGATACCCAGCGTGCCCCACGACGACGTTGTGAGTTCAGGCACCCCTACGTCACCCGGGAGACACGTGCAGGACAAGGTCGAGCACGCGGTCACCGACTTCGCCCAGGCGATGAAGCCCCGGCTGCGCGGCGTGCTGCACGAAGCCGCGTTCGCCATCTCGCTGGTGACCGGCACCGCGCTGATCTGCCTCGCCGAGGGCGGGCGCGCGCGCACGGCGGCAGCGGTCTACGCCGTCAGCGTGGCGCTGCTGTTCGGCACCTCGGCCGCCTACCACCGGGGCCCGTGGAACGGTCGCTCCCGCGAGATCATGAAGCGGCTCGACCACTCCATGATCTTCATCCTCATCGCCGGTACCTACACCCCCTTCGCGCTGCTGCTCCTGGAGGGGACGACCCGCTGGGTGATGTTCGGCCTCGTGTGGGGCGGCGCGCTGCTCGGGGTCGTCCTGCGCAACGCCGTGCGCCGACCGGCCCGGTGGCTGTTCGTGGGCCTCTACATGGCCCTCGGCTGGGTCGCCATCAGCGTGCTGCCCCAACTGCAGTCCAACGGCGGCTGGGCTGTCGTCGTACTGCTGCTCGCCGGCGGGGTGTTCTACACGATCGGCGCCGTCGTCTACGCGACCCGACGACCGGACCCCTCACCACGGTGGTTCGGGTTCCACGAGGTCTTCCACGCCTTCACCCTGCTGGCGTTCGTGACGCACTACCTCGCGGTGTCCTTCGCGACGTACGGCGCGGCGACCTAGGCGGAGCGCTCGGCCACCGAAGGCAAGCCATCGAAGGCAAGCGAGGCCTCAGCTCAGCCGGCGTCGCAGGAGGCAGAACTCGTTCCCCTCGGGGTCGAGCAGGACGTGCCACTGCTCCTCGCCGGTCTGGCCGATGTCAGCCGGGCGCGCGCCGATCTGCAGGAGGCGCTCGAGCTCCGCGTCCTGGTCGCGGTCGGTGGGGTTAATGTCGATGTGCAGCCGCTGCTTGCTGGTCTTGGGCTCGGTCGTCGGGCTGAGGATCAGGGTCGGCTGCAGTCCGCCGAACCCCTCCTCAGGTCCGATCTCGATCGCGCCGTCCTCGGTGTCGAGCACGACGAAGCCGAGCACCTCGCACCAGAACTCCGCCTGCCGCTGCGGCTCCAGGCAGTCGATGACCAGCTCGGAGAAACGAGA
>JAABUN010008727.1_pt1 | contig 10225 bp, 10 predicted proteins | sample 5559311 | NCBI WGS metagenome assembly JAABUN01 (sample SAMN10711877, study PRJNA513370) | rock metagenome | isolation source: Antarctica rocks | place: Antarctica: Victoria Land, Siegfried Peak sud
GCCTCGCCGCTGCCCTCCGCGTTCCACAGGGCGGCGAGCATGTTCACGCAGCGCGCCTCGAGCTCCGCGGTCTGCGGGTACTCGTCCTTGTCGATCATGTTCTTGTCCAGGCACTCGTCCATGAGGGCACGGGCCTGGGGCTCCATCCAGGTGGTCACGAACGTGGCGAGGTTCAGCCGGGCGTTGCCGTCGAGCATGAGCTCGTCGTGCACGACCTGGTAGGCGGTGTCGGGCGCCAGCTCGCCGTCGGGGATCCGGTCACGCGGCAGGGCGCTCGTCTCCCCCGCGCGCGCGAACTGCGGCCGGATCTCGACGTCGTCGCCGTCCGTATGCGGGAAGTGCGGGTGTAGCGCCACGGGCGGCCTCCGGCTCAGGCGGCGCCGGCGGCGCGGGCCTGCGCGACCCCCGCCTCCACCCCTCCGGTCCACGGCTCCCCGTGGCCGGTCAGGACGGTCCGGGCCCCGGTCTCCACCAGGGCGTCGAGCGTGCGTGCGTTGCGCTCGGAGTCCACCGTCGCCCCCCGCGCCACGAGGCGGGGCCCGGTCTTCCCGGTGTAGGGATCGAGGGTCACGAACGCGTCGCCCGCCAGCAGGACGTCGCGGTCGGGAAGATGCAGCGCGCAGTGGCCGAGGGTGTGGCCGGGGCACGGGACGACCCGCGGGTGGCCGGGCACGGGCAGCACGCCGGCGTCGTCGCCGTAGCGGGTGACCTCCTGGATCGGCGCGGGCCAGAACGCGCGATGGCGCAGGAACGTCGCAACGATCGGCAGCGCCTTGGGTTGCGTGGCCAGGTAGTAGGCCCGCGGGCGCTCGTGGTCGTAGCGCCAGGGATGCTTCGTGAGCGGTGCGTCGTCCTCGTGGACGTAGACCGGGATCTCCAGCTCGCGCCGGGCCCGCTCCGCGAACCCGACATGGTCGAAGTGCGCATGCGTCAGCACGAGCGCCTCGACGTCCGTCGCCCGTCGCCCGAGCTGCCCGAGCGCGGTCTGGAGCGAGTCCCAGGACGACGGCACGCCGGCGTCGACGATCGTCAGGCGTCCGTCCTCCTCGAGGATGAACCAGTGCGTGAAGGAGTCGGTGACCTGGTGCACCCCCTCGACGATGTGCGGACGGAGGCTCATGGCTGGAAGACCACCTTTACGGCGCCGTCCTGCTTCTTCTGGAACATCTGGTAGGCGGCGGGCGCCTCCTCCAGCGAGACCCGGTGAGTCGCGAAGGAGTCCGTCCCCAGCGGGTCGCCGTCCTGCAGCAGCGGGAGGATCTCCGGCACCCAGCGCCAGACGTTCGCCTGCCCCATGCGCAGCTGGATCTGCTTGTCGAACAGCGTGAGCATCGGCAGCGGGTCGGCCATGCCGCCGTAGACCCCGATGATCGAGATGGTCCCGCCGCGCCGGACGATGTCGATCGACAGGTACAGCGCGTGCAGGCGGTCGATCCCCGCCTTCTGCATCAACGGCCCGGCGACGGCGTCGGGCAGGAGGCCCGTGATCTGCTGGGCGAGCTTCGCCCCGGGCGCCCCGTGGGCCTCCATCCCCACCGACTCGATGACCGCGTCCGGGCCGCGGCCGTCGGTCATCTCGCGGATGACCGCGGCGAGGTCCTTCGCGTGCTCGCGCAGGTCGAGCACCTCGATGCCGTTGGCGCGCGCGCGCTGGAGGCGCTCGTCGACGAGGTCGACGGCGATGACGCGGTAGCCCTTGTGCTGGGCGATCCGCGAGGACATGTCGCCGATGGGCCCCAGGCCCATGACCACGACGGAGCCCCCGTCGGGAATGTCCGCGTACTCGACCGCCTGCCAGGAGGTGGGCAGGACGTCGGAGAGGTAGACGAAGCGGTCGTCGGGCGGGCCCTCGGGAACCTTGATCGGCAGCGTGTTGCCGAAGGGGACGCGCAGGAACTCGGCCTGCCCGCCCGGCACCTGCCCGTAGAGCTTCGTGAAGCCGAACAGCGAGGCACCCATGCCCTGGTCGCGGACCTGGGAGGTCTCGCACTGGGAGTTCAGGCCCTGCTCGCACATCCAGCACTGCTGGCAGGAGACGTTGAAGGGGATGACCACCCGGTCCCCGGCCTTGAGGTTGGTGACCTCGGGGCCCACCTCCTCGACGATCCCCATCGGCTCGTGGCCGAGGATGTCCCCCTCGCCGAGGAACGGGCCGAGGATCTCGTAGAGGTGCAGGTCGGACCCGCACAGCCCGGTCGTCGTGATGCGGACGATGGCGTCGTCGGGCTTCTGGATGGTGGGATCGGGGACGGTGTCGACGCGGACGTCGCGCTTGCCGTGATAGGTGAGCGCCCTCATGCCGTCGCCCCGGCGTGGGCGACGGCGTGCGCGCCCTCGGCGAACTCCTCGACGATCTTCGCGCAGAACGCGGGGAGGTCGTCGGGGTTGCGGCTGGTCACGAGGCCCTGATCGACCACGACCTCCTCGTCGACGACCGTCCCGCCCGCGTTGCGGATGTCGGTGCGGATGCTCGGGTACGAGGTCAGCGTCCGGCCGCGCACGAGGTCGGCCTCCACGAGCGTCCAGGGGGCGTGGCAGATCGCGCCCACCGGCTTTCCGCTCTGGAAGAACTCCTGCACGAAGGAGATCGCATTGGCGTCCTGGCGGAGGTTGTCCGGGTTGACGCACCCGCCCGGGAGGATGAGCGCGTCGTAGTCATCAGGGGAGGCGTCGGCGACGGCCTTGTCCACCGCGAGCCTGTCCCCCTGCTCGATGTCGTGGTTCATCGCCTGGATCTCGCCCGTCCCGAGCGACACCACCTCGACAGAAGCTCCGGCGTTCTCGACCGCCTCGCGCGGTTTCTCGTACTCGACCTGCTCCACACCGTCGGCGGCGAGGATCGCGACCTTCTTGCCCTGGAGCTCTCCAGCCATGTGCTCTCCTTGGATCGTTGCCCTCCCCGGCTACCCGACTCGCCTCCTGGCTCACGCCGGATCTCGCCCCGCTGCGGGCCTGGCGCGCGCCCGTTCCGGCGTGAGGCCTCACGGCCGCCGCGAGGCCGCGCTCGCGCTGGTGCTCGCTCTCGTCCTCGTCGGCGGCCTGCTCGCGCTCGCCCCCGTGCGCGACGCGGTCTCCGCCGCGCTGCACGGCGACACCCGCGCCCTGCGCGACCAGACCGACGACCTCGGCGCCGGCGCCGCCCTGCTCCTCGTCGGCCTGAGCCTCGTCCACGTGCTCGTCCCCTTCCCCACCGAGCTGCCCAACGCGGCGGCGGGCTTCGCGTTCGGCTGGGCGGCCGGTACCGCCCTCATGATCGCGGCGTGGACGCTCTCCGGGCTCGCCGCGTACGCGCTGGCCCGCACGGCGGGCCGCCCGCTCCTGCTGCGGGTCGCCGGGCCGCGGCGCCTCGAGGCCGCCGAGCGGCTCGTGGCCCGGGGCGGCGTCGGGGCTCTGCTCGCTGCCCGCCTCATCCCGCTCGTGCCGTTCTCGCTCGCATCCTTCGCCTGCGGGGCCACGCGCGTCCCCCTCGGCCGCTTCACGTGGACGACCGCGGTGGGGGCGGCCCCGCTCACGGCCTTCGTCGCGCTGCTCGGGACCCGGCTCGAGGAGTTCCGCGCCGACGACCCGCTCCTCTGGGTAGCGGTCCTCGGCGTCGTGGCGCTCCTCGGGCTCTCCCGGCCGCTCGCCCGCCGCTTCCGCTAGGGGTGCCGGAGGCGGCCAAATGGCCGTCGGAGGCGGGTCCCCAGTCGCGAATAGCGACACATACTCCTACACCGCGGGCTCTACGAGCGCCGGCGTCGCAGCACGAGCGCGGCGATCGCCCCGCCCAGCGCGGCGAGGCCCGCGGCGACGAAGGGCCGGCCGCCGTCGTCCTCGGGCGCGGATGGCGGCGCGTCGGCGGTCCCGATGGGGAACTCCTCGGGCACCAGGATGTCGTGGGGCGCCTCGCCGCCACCCGAGGGATCGGGCGGGGCGATCCGGCGCACACGGGCCTCCGGCGTGTCCGCGTCCGCCGTCCCGATGGGGAACTCCTCGGGCACGAGAACGTCGTGGACCGCCTCGTGCTCAGACCTCCTGGGCAAGGGGCTTCTCCTGCGCCTTTGTCTCCGGCGCGGTCACGTAGGGCTGCTCGGACTCCTGGTGCTCCTCGTGATACACGGACTCGACGTTGACCGCCCAGATGTCGTGGCCGGCGTCGTCCAGGAGGTTCTCCACGGCACGCATCGACGTGAGCATGGAGTGATCGGAGTTGTTGTAGCGGTGCAGCCCGTTGCGCCCGACCTGGGTGAGGTTGCCGATCCCCCCGAGCCAGCCGCGGATCGTCATGACGCGCTCGGCATAGTCGGGGTCGTACATCGGGTACGCCTTGTGGACGCGGACGACGAAGCCGCGCTCGACCTGCTCGGGCCGCGCCAGCCCGAGCATGCTCAGCTCCTTCTTGCCGAGCTCGACGAGGTCCTCGTCGGCCATCTCCCAGAGGTCGTCGCCCTCGAAGCAGAAGAACTCGAGGCCGACCGACGCCTTCGTCGGGTCGGGCACCATGTCCGGCGACCAGGAGCGGAAGTTCTGGATGCGCCCCACGCGCACGTCGGGCTCGTGGATGTAGATCCAGTTGTCGGGGAACAGGTCCGTCCCGTCGATGATGAGCGAGACCGTGAGGAAGTCGCGGTAGCGCACGCCCTTCGCCGCCGTCTGGATCTCGGGCGCCGCCGGGGGGGCGGCGAGCCCGACCGTGGTGCGCAGGGGCAGCGAGGAGATGACGGCGCCGGGGGTGAGCGTCTCGCCTCCGGCCACGATCCCCGTCACCGCGCCGTCCTCGATGTGCAGGCGGGTCACCGGGGCGTTCATGCGCACCTCGCCGCCCATGCGCGTGATGTAGGACGCCATCGTCTCCCACATCTGGCCCGGACCGAAGCGCGGGTACTTGAAGCGGTCGATGAGCGACGTGTGCTTCTGGTCCTTGTCGCCGAAGAACGCGGCCTTGGCGGCGGAGAAGAACGAGAGGTTCTTGATGCGCTGGGCGGCCCACTCGGCGCGCACCTCGGAAGTCGGAACGCCCCACACCTTCTCGGTGTAGGACTTGAAGAAGAGCTCGAACAGCCGCTTGCCGAAGCGGTTCGTGACCCACTGGTCGAGGGTGTCCTCGCGCCCCTTGGGCTTGATCTTCGCCCACAGATAGGACGTGAACGCGCGTGTGAGCTCGACGGGCCCGAGCTTCTGGATCACGTCCATGCCCTGCAGCGGATACTCGAGGAACTTCTTGTTCCAGTAGATCCGCGACTGGCGCGGGCGCAGGAGCCACTGCTCCTCGCCCGCCTCCTCGGAGGCCTGGGCCATGATCTCGTCCCACAGGGCCTCCACCTCCTTGGCCTTCGTGAAGAACCGATGGCCGCCGAGATCGAAGCGGAAGCCATCCCGGACCTCCGTCCGCGCCAGCCCGCCGAGCTGGTCCTGGCTCTCGAGGACGATGACCGGCACCTGGCGCTTGGCGAGCAGGTAACCGGCCGTGAGGCCGGCGGGGCCACCGCCGAGCACGACCACGGGCCGGTCCTTCGTGAACTTCTCAGCCATCTCGGTGTCAGTCCCTTCGCGTCGCGATCAGCCCAGCTTCCGGTACAGGACCGCGGAGTTGCCCACGGTCGTGGCCCCCCGGTAGATGCCCGGCGCCGTGCCCACCTTGCGTAGCGACGGATCCGAGGCGAGGAGCTGGCCCCACTGCGCCGAGCGCCGGCGCACGAGCCGGGTCCACGGGGCCTCCCAGTTGTCCTTCCCCTCGGTGAAGGGACGGACGAGCAGGACCCGCTGACCGGGGCGCAGGCTAGCAACGAGATCCGCGACGGCCGGGGCGCTCGGGGTCCTCTGCATGCGCTTCAGCGCCTCGCGCCAGTCCATGACGTAGGGGTCCTTCCAGGTGCCGCGGCGGTCGGGTGACGCGTAGCGCGCCTCGGGCCCGAAGTAGTAGGCCAGCGCCGGGACCTGCTCGGGCTGGGCCGAGATCACGATGTCCCCGGGCTTCATCGCGTGCGCGCGCTGGAGGTCGACCGCGATGTCCTGGAGGTCGGACTTCTGATAGCCGGCGAACTGCTTGGGGTTGGCCCAGAAGAACGTGATCGCGAGCAGGGCGCAGAGCCCGAGCCGACCCGTACGCGCGATGCCGGCGGCGGCGAGGACCGTGAGGGCGCCGAGGACGACGCCGAAGTAGCGGGTCGTCCAGGCCGGCTGGATCTGGGAGACGAGCCAGGCGATCGCCAGCGTGGCCGTGGCGCTCGCGAGGAGGAAGAGCGCCGCCGGCCGTTCCCGGGGACCGGTGAGGATGCGCCGCCCGAGGATCCCGGCGATCCCCGCCCCGCCCACGAGCAGGAGCACGATCGCCGAGCGGTCGCCGCCCATCAGCCCGCGCGAGATCTGTATGGGCGCGCCGAACCGCGGCGACTTCGCCCACGGCGCGGCGGTCTTGCCCGCCTGCTGGAGGACGGTCGGCACCCACGGGAGGAAGAGGATCGCCGCCCCCCCGAAGGCGATGAGGCCGTCGCGGATGAGCTCGCGCCGCTCCTCCTCGGGCGCGACCCGGAAGATGAGGTAGAGGACGACCACGACCGCGCCCGCGTCGAAGAAGATCCCCCACCCGTGCGTGTAGAGCAGGGCGGCGAGCGTGATGGGCAGCGCGGGGAGCTGCCAGCGCCGTTGCCGGAGGACGAACACGTGCACGAGGAGCGTGGAGGCGATGAGCCCCTCGAGCCCCAGCAGCGCGTACATCCGCGTCTCCTGGCCGTAGGCGGTCAGGAAGGGATTCAGCGCACAGAGGAACGCGGCCACCCAGCCCGCCCGCACGCCGAAGATCGACCGGGCCGACCAGAAGCCGACGGGGATGCACAGCAGCGCGGCGAGGAGCGACAGCGCATGGGTCGCGGACTCGGAGGTCCCGAACACCGACATCCACACGTTGAGCATCATGTAGTACAGCGGCGGCGAGCCGTCCTGGGCGAGCACGCCCGGGATGGAGGCGAACGGATGCGAGGCGATGCCCACCGACAGCCCCTCGTCGATCCAGAACGAGGTTCCGAGCGCGCGCGAGCGCAGGAACGCGGAGACGGCCACGAGGAGCGCGAATGCGAGGACGGCGAGGACCCGGCGACGGCGGGGCGAGACCTCGGGGATGGCGGGGGCCCGCAGCCGGAGCCGCGGACGCGGGGCGACCGCGGTGCTCACCGGTGGGCCACTACGCCGGGGCCTCGGCGCGCGCGGCGCGCAGCCGCGAGAGGCCGCCGTAGCGGACGAAGAGCAGGACGAGCCCCACCACCGTGATCGGCACGAACAGGACGAAGCGCAGCAGGATCAGGTACGAGAAGGCGAGCTTGTTCGTGATCGTCGTGGTCGCCTTGACGGCCACGAGCACCGCGGCGTCGTAGGTCCCGACGTAGCCCGGGGCGGCGGGCACGAGGGTGGCGAGGTTCGTGAACGCCACCACGGCCAGCGCGCCGTGGAGGCCGAGATGGATGTCCACGGCCTCCCCCACGAGCTGGTAGACCGTCGCCTCGAGGATCCAGATCGCCACGGAGCCGAGCAGCAGCACCGCGCCCCGGCGCGTGCCCACGTGGCGCAGGGGCTTCAGGACGGGCTTGATCGTGTCGACGAAGCGCCGCCAGAGGTGCTCGCGGCGCACGAGCAGGATGGTGACGATCACGCCGAGCACGAGGACGACGCCGATCGCCGCGAGCAGGATGGGCGAGCTCGGAAGGCGGAGCTGCCCGACCAGGCTCCAGGCGACGACGAGCAGGAGGGCGCCGAGGGTGATCGCGTCGAGCACCCGCTCCACGAGCACGGTGCCGAGAATGGTCCGCTTGGAGCTCTCGGGCACGCGGGACTTCAGGAGGAACACGCGCAGGAGCTCTCCGGAGCGCGCGGGCAGCGCGTTGTTGCCCATGTAGCCGATGGGTACGAGGGCGTGGGTGTCGGCCCGCTTGGCGGGGATGCCCTCGGCGAGGAGGATCGCGTGCCAGCGCTCGGCGCGGGCGAGCGTCGCGACGGCGTAGACCCCGAGCGCGGCGAGGAGCTCGAAGCCGCCCGCGGCGCTGTCGGGCAGGGTGGGCGCGTCCTGCTGGGAGGCCCACCACACGACGCCCGCGAGCGGCAGCACCCAGAGCGCGATCTGGAGTGGGAGCAGGCGGCGTGAGGCGAAGATGTTCATGCAGAGCAGGAGGATTGCCGCGGTGGGCAGACTCCACGGGCGAGCGGGCACCCTCTTCAGCGCGACTGCGGGCAAGAGTACCCGGCGGGGCGGTCATTCCTTGAGCCCGGCGTCCGCCGCGCAGTCCTCGATGGGCTTGAGGATCCGGTCCGGGGCGGTGCCGGGGTAGAGCAGCGCGCGCCCGAGAGTCTCGGCGCCCTCCGCGCGGCCCGCGAGCTGGGCGGTCTCGGTCACGCCGCCCGTGGCGAGGAAGCGGATGCGCAGCCCCTGGGCGACGGGCCCGATCAGGACCTCCTCGTTGTTCCGCCGCGCCCCGCGGACCCCGCTGTCGCGCAGGCAGCGCAGCAGGGAGGGAACCGGATCGAACGTGCGCCGGACCCGGGTGGGGGCACCTGTCCTCGCATGGCCGGAGCCACCGAGGATCCCCACCTGCGGCGGGTCGGGCGCGGCACCGCCACCGCAGCCCGCGACCAGGATGGCGGCGACGCAGAGGACGAGGACGAGGGTGCGACACATAGCTCCTACTCGACGAAGCGCAGCCGCTCGTCCACGCCGGTGAGCTCGAAGACGCGCTGGACGGCCTCGGGGCCGCGCGTGACGTAGAGCTGCCGGCCGGACTCCTGCGCGCGCTGCTCGGCGGCGACGACGAGCCGCAGCCCGGTCGAGTCCATGAAGGAGAGGCTGGAGAGGTCGAGCGTCAGCCGCTCGGGACCGCCCGACTCGGCGTGGCGCAGCTCCTCGTCGGCCTGCGGCGCGGTGGCGATGTCGAGCTCACCCGCGAGGCGCACCCGCGGCCCGTCGGGCGTGGCGTCGGTCGTCGCGGTGAGCCCCGGCATCGGGTCGGGATCGTACCAGCGGGACATTGTCCCACTTGCTCGGGAGCGGGCATCAAGATCTGCGTCTGCTAGGCTCACTCACGAATGATTAGCGCACGCCTCCTCCTCATCCCGCTCGACGACACCGTCGTCTTCCCCAACATGTCGCTCCCGCTCGCGATCGATACCGCGGGTGAGGAGCGCGTCCTCCTCGTCCCCCGACACGAGTCCGACTTCGCCTCCGTGGGCACGGTGGCCGAGGCCGGCGAGACCATCCGCCTTCCCGGCGGCGTGAAGGCGGTGACCCTGCAGGGCCTGCACCGCGGCAAGATCGTGGGCGGCGCCCAGCCCGACCCCCACGGCCGCCTGTGGGTCGACATCGAGGAGTCGCCCGACGACGTCCCCGTGGATGGGAAGACCCGCGACCTGGAGCGCGAGTATCGGGCAGTGGTCGAGGAGCTCCTCGACCTCCGTGGCGACGACGGCCGCGTCTCGGCCTTCGTGCGCTCCATCACGGAGCCCGGCGCCCTGGCCGACACCTCGGGCTACTCCCCCGATCTCACCTTCGAGCAGAAGGTGGAGCTCATCGAGCTCCTCGACGTGACCGAGCGCCTCGAGCTCGCCCTGCGCTTCCAGCGCGAGCGCCTCGCGGAGATGCAGGTCCGCAAGCGCATCCGCGACGACGTCCAGTCCGGCGCCGAGTCCCAGCAGCGCGAGTACTTCCTGCGCAAGCAGATGGATTCGATCCGCAAGGAGCTCGGCGAGGACGACGCGTCGATCGCCGACGAGTACCGGCGCAAGATCGACGAGGCGGGCATGCCCGACCACGCCCGCGAGCAGGCCGAGAAGGAGCTCGCGCGCTTCGAGCGCATGGGCGAGCAGAGCGGCGAGTCCTCGATGATCCGCACCTACCTCGACTGGCTCGTTTCCCTGCCCTGGTCCGAGCGCTCCGACGAGCAGCTCGACCCGGTCCACGCGCGGGAGGTGCTCGACGCCGACCACGCCGGGCTGGACGACGTCAAGGACCGCATCGTGGAGTACATCGCGGTGAAGAAGCTCAGGCAGGAACGCGGGATGGACTCGGGGTTTCGCCGTCCGGTCGCCGGAACCGGCGATCTCCCGGCGACGTCACCCGCCGGGGCGATCCTCACGCTGATCGGGCCTCCGGGCACGGGCAAGACCTCCATCGGCGAGTCGATCGCCCGGGCCACCGGCCGCGAGTTCGTCCGCATGTCGCTCGGCGGCGTGCGCGACGAGGCCGAGATCCGCGGCCACCGGCGCA
>JAABUN010008728.1_pt1 | contig 10224 bp, 12 predicted proteins | sample 5559311 | NCBI WGS metagenome assembly JAABUN01 (sample SAMN10711877, study PRJNA513370) | rock metagenome | isolation source: Antarctica rocks | place: Antarctica: Victoria Land, Siegfried Peak sud
CGCGTACCGGTGTCTCCATCCCCTACATCGTGATGGAGCTGGTGGAGGGTTCGACGCTGCGCGACGTGCTCCGCGACGGCCGCAAGATCCTGCCCGAGCGCGCGCTGGAGCTGACCCAGGGCGTGCTGGACGCGCTCAGTTACAGCCACAAGGCCGGCATCATCCACCGTGACATCAAACCGGCGAACGTGATGCTGACCCCGACCGGCGGGGTCAAAGTGATGGACTTCGGCATCGCCCGGGCCGTTGCCGACACCAGTGCGACCATGACCCAGACGGCCGCGGTGATCGGCACCGCGCAGTATCTGTCGCCCGAGCAGGCCCGGGGCGAGACCGTCGATGCCCGGAGCGACATCTACTCGGCCGGCTGCCTGCTCTACGAGCTGCTGGCCGGCCGGCCGCCCTTCATCGGCGATTCGCCGGTCAGCCTGGCCTACCAACACGTACGCGAGGCCCCGGTCCCGCCCAGCCAGCTCGACCCGGTGATCAGCGCCGACATCGATGCGGTCACCCTCAAGGCCTTGGCCAAGGACCCGGCCGACCGTTATCAGTCGGGCCGTGAGATGAAGGCCGACATCTCCCGGGTGCTGGCCGGGCAGCAGGCCACGGCCGTGGTGCCGCGGGTGAGCGCCGTCGCCGTTGGCCGTACGTCGGACGACTCCCCGACCCGGGTCGTCCTGCCCCCCGTCGTGCCCATCCCGCCGGTCGATCTGACCGAGGATGAGGATGAGCCCAGGAGCCGGGTCGGTCCGGCCATCCTGATCACCGCCCTGATCCTGGCCGTCATCGCGGCGGGCGGCTTCTTCGCCTACCGCGCCTTCTTCCCGGCCACCCCGGTTGTCGCCATGGTCGAGGTGCCGGGCGTGCTGACCTATACGCAGGAGCAGGCGGGCAACCAGCTGAACGCCCGGGGACTGCGGATGGTGGTCCGGCGCCAGAACGGTGCCGCGGCGACCCAGAACACCGTGACGGGGCAGAACCCGCTCGGCGGCACCCAGGTGGCAGCGAACAGCACGGTCCAGGTCACCGTCAACGACGGCCCGAAGACCGGGGTCGTGCCTGACGGCCTGGTCGGCAGCAACGTGCGAGACGTCGAGGATGCGCTGGGCAGCGCCGGCTTCGACAACGTCGTCCGGGTGGCGGCCAAGACCGAGGCTCCGGGCACCAAGCAGAACGAGGTGCTCAGCGTCTTGCCGAAGTCCGGCGCCACGGTGCCGCTGACCGGCAAGATCACGGTGACCTACGCCACCGGGCAGTCCGAGGTGCCCGACTTCACCGGGGTGACCCAGGGCCGGGCCGAGCAGCTAGCTGCCGACGCGGGGTTCGGAAAGCCACAGTTCGTCCTCAAGCTGAGCACCGAGTTGGCCGGCACGGTCATCGAGCAGACGCCGAAGGCCGGGAGCAAGGCCGACCGGGGGACCAACCTCCAGCTCATCGTGGCCCAAGCCCCGCCGACACCGACACCGAGCCCGACACCAACCCCGACACCGACACCGACACCGACACCGAACCCGACCCCCACACCGTCCGAGTCGAGCCCAGGTCCGTCCCCGACACCCGGTGGGAGCCCCACCCCTGGTTGAGTCAATCGAACACTCTTGCTAATAGCTGCTAGGGTAAGGACATGCTCGCCACCGTGCAGACCTCGCTGTTCGCCCTCGATGCCGATCAGCCGGCAGATGCCCCGAGCCCGCTCGCCCAGCTGACCATCCGGCAGCAGCTCGGCCGGGGAGCCTGGGTCGACCTGCTGCCGGGCTGGTTGAGTGGCTCCGAAGCGCTGTTCAACCGGCTGCTGACCGAGGTCCCGTGGCACGCCGAGCGGCGCCAGATGTACGACCGGGTGGTCGATGTGCCACGGCTGCTCAGCTTCTACGCAGCGACCGACCAGCTCCCGCATCCCGAGCTGGCCCAGGCCCGCGACGCGCTCAACGCCCACTACCGCGTCGAGCTCGGGGAGCCGTTCCGCACCGCCGGTCTCTGCCTGTATCGCGACGGCCGGGACTCCGTGGCCTTCCACGGCGACACCATCGGTCGCGGCAGGTCCGAGGACACCATGGTCGCGATCGTCTCGTTCGGATCACCTCGGCAGTTCCTGCTCCGCCCCCGGGGCGGCGGCACGACCATCCGGCACCGGCTGGGCCACGGGGATCTGATCGTGATGGGCGGTTCGTGCCAGCGGACCTGGGAGCACGCCATCCCCAAGACCTCCACCTCGGTCGGCCCGCGGATCAGCGTGCAGTTCCGCCCGGCGGGGGTCCGCTGACCCGGATCAGCGGCGTCAAGCCCTCGGCCCGCTGGGGAGCGCCCGCGTCGCCGCAGGCCACCAGCCAGTTGGCGAGCATCCGATGGCCCCATTCGGTGAGCACGGACTCGGGGTGGAACTGGACCGCCTCGACGTCAAGCTCGCGGTGGCGCACGGCCATGATCACCCCGCTGGACGTGGTGGCGGTGATCTCGAGCTCGGCCGGGATGGTCTCCGGCTCGATGGCCAGGGAGTGATAACGGGTCGCGGTGAAGGGCGAGGGCAGCCCGCTCAGCACCCCGGCGCCGTCGTGGTGGACCAAGGAGGTCTTGCCGTGCAACAGCTCGGGGGCCCGGTCGACCACCCCCCCGTACGCGACCCCGATCGACTGCAGACCCAAGCAGACTCCGAAGATCGGCAGCAGCCCCCCCTGGCTGCGGACCACGTCGATGCAGACGCCGGCCTCCTGGGGGGTGCCCGGGCCCGGGGACAGCAGGATGCCGTCGAATCCGGCCGCGAAGTCCGCCTCCGCGAAGCGCGGGTCGTCGTTGCGCCAGACCTCGACCTCGGCCCCGAGCTGCGCCAGATACTGCACCAGGTTGTAGACGAAGGAGTCGTAGTTGTCGATCACCAAGATCTTCGCGGTCACCGACTCATTGTCCTGCACGCCCGCCAGCCGATAGTCCGCTCAGCCGGTGGTGCGGGCATGCTCCAGCTCCAGCGAGCCCTCGTGGGCCCCGAAAGTCAGCCGGTCGTGACTCTGCTCGGCATAGACCAACCCGTACGCCTCGACGTACTGCTTGTAGATCCGGATCGGTTCCGCCTGGGCCAACGCCGCCCGCATCCGGTCCGGGCTGCCGATCGCGCTGATCACGTAGGGCGGGGCGTACGGGATGCCGTGCAGCACGACCGTGTTGCCGACACACTTGATCCCGGTGGTGGTGATCACCCGCTGGCCCTGGATGGTCATTGCCTCTGCCCCGCCGTGCCACAACACGTTGACCACCGCCTGGATGTCCTGCTGGTGGACCACGAGCAGGTCGGCGTCGATGCCGTCTGCCGCCACACTGACCGGGGCGTCGTCGAGGGTCACCGAGACCGCAGGACCCGTGACGGCGGTCAGACCGGCGAGCCGCGCCTGCTCCGCCAGCTGAGACCCGGTCCGGGAGGTCGGGTTCGTCGTCGCCGTCTGCGCGTCCACCTCGGCCCGGACCGTGGTCAGCTGCCGAGTGAGGTCAGCGTTGCGCCGGGACTGGGCCTGGACGAGACTCACCAGGTCGGTGTTGCGACCCGGGCGCAGATCGGTGCCGCGGGCGTTCAGCGCGCTGGCCACGACCATCAGCCCGGCCAGCAGGCAGACCACCCCGGTCAGCAGCCGGCCCCGCAGGCTACGGGTGCGGTCACGTCCCCGTTGCGCCTCGCGGGCGCGGCTGAGGACAGCGAGCACCCCCCGCCAGGCGTCGGCCGTCTGATGCTGCGGCAATGCTGGTCCCTCCCGCTGCGGATGGCTCCTGGCTCGGTCATTGACTACGCTACTCACCTAGGTAGCCCGCGCGAGCGCAGCGGGGCACCCGATAGCAAGGAGAGATCGTGCCCGAGTCCAAGACGCGGCAGTCCGCCGAGGCGAAGCTGAAGGCCCAGCGAGAGTCCGGCCCGAAGAAGGTCAAGGCGAAGAAGGTCAAGGCGCCCTCCAGTCGTCGTTGGGTGCCCCCGACCTTCATCACCGTGGGTCTGCTCGGCGTGGCCTGGCTGATCACCTACTACGTTGCCGGGACGATGATCCCGGTGATGAGAGACCTGGGGAACTGGAACATCCTGATCGGGATGGGTGGGATGGCCGCCGCGTTCGGTATCGCCACCCTCTGGAAGTAGTCCCCGCATCCCGACGGCTCGTAATCACACCGCTGTCATTTGTCCACACTGGGGACAACTCCTGTGGACAATCCGCACGTGACCAGCCCGACCGGTCGAGGTCTCGACCGGGAGATCTTCCGGCTGGCGGTCCCCACCTTCGCGACCCTCGTGTCGGAGCCGTTGCTGCTGCTCGCCGACTCCGCGATCATCGGCCACCTCGGCACCGACCAGCTCGCCGGTCTGGGCATCGCGGCCAACGTGCTCGGGGTGCTGACCGGGCTCAGCATCTTCCTCGCGTACGGGACGACCGGGACCGTCTCCCGCCGCCTCGGCGCCGGTAGCCACGCGGCAGCTCTGGCCGGCGGGTTCGACGGCCTGGTCCTCGCTGTCGTGCTGGGCGTCGGCTTGACGATCGCGTTGGAGCTGGCCGCGCCGACGGTGGTGGACGCGTACGGCGCGGCCCCGGCCGTGACCGCAGCTGCGCTCCGCTATCTGCGGGTCGCCGCCCTGGGCCTGCCGATGATCCTGCTGCTGCTGGCCGGCACCGGGGTGCTGCGTGGGCTGCAGGACACCCGGACGCCGCTCTACGTCGTCATCGGGGCCAACCTCGCCAACATCGGGTTGAACCTGGCGCTGGTCTACGGGGCCGGGCTCGGCATCGCCGGCTCCGCCCTGGGCACCCTGATCGCGCAGACCGGGGCCGCGGTCGTGCTGGCCGTGGTCGTCGTACGCCGGGCCCGATCCGCCGGCGCCACGTTGGGCTTCCGGCCCCGGGCGGTGCTGGCCGCGGCCCGCTCCGGCAGCTGGCTCATCGTCCGGACGGCGACCCTGCAGACTGCGGTCACGCTGACCACGGTGGTGGCCGCCGCCGGCGGCACCGTGGCGCTGGCTGCCCACCAGGTGGTCAACAGCGTCTGGATCCTGCTCGCATTCGCCCTGGACGCGATCGCCATCGCCGGGCAGGCCATCACCGGCCGGGCCCTGGGCGCCTCGGACGTCGTTCTCGCGCGAGCCATGACGCGGCGGATGCTCGGGTGGGGCGTGGTCAGCGGGGTGGTCTTCGGCGTGCTGGTCGCCACCGTCGGCCCACTCACCCTGGGCCTGTTCAGCCCCGATCCGGTCGTCCGCGCGCTGATCGCCCGGGTGCTGCTGGTGCTCGCAGTGCTCACCCCGCTCGCCGGCGTCGTCTACGTCCTCGACGGGGTGCTGATCGGGGCCGGCGACGCGCGCTACCTGGCCCCCGCTGGACTGCTGGCCCTGCTGGCGTACGCCCCGCTGGCCTGGCTGGTCCGCACGTCCGACGCCGGCATGGTCTGGCTGTGGGTGGCGTACGGCGGGTTCATGCTGGCCCGGATGCTCACCTTGAGCCTCCGGGTCAGGACCGACGCCTGGATCCGGCTCGGCTAGCCCCTAGACCTGACGCCAGTCGGCGAAGTCGAAGCCAGGTGAGACGACGCAGGAGACCAGCACCGGGTCGTCGGTCAACGGCTGCGCCGCCTGCCAGCGACCGGCCGGCACCAGAGCCTGTGGGTGCTGCCCGGCGGCCAGGTCGACGCCCAGGACGATCTCCTCGATGACCTCACCGGGCAGGTCCCCCGAACCGCCGAGCTGCAGCAGCAGCGGGCCGCCCTGGTGGTGCAGCCAGAGCTCGTCGGAGATCACCTGGTGCCAGCGGGACTCCTCCCCCGGTGCCAGCAGGTAGTAGATCCCGGTCGCTGTGGGACGAGGCCCGGCGTAGCCCGCCGGGACAAACTCGACCGCTGAGCGCCACGTACGCCTGAACCAGCCACCTTCCGGATGCGGTTCCAGACCCAGCTGGTCGGCCAGCGCCGGCTTCGGTGTGCTCAACTGGCTCTCACCCGTTCAACTCCGGCCTGGACCAGTACCAGGTGCCGTCCAGCCGATTCTTGGCCGCCCGGCCGCCGATGATCATCAGCACCCCGGTCAGCAGGCAGCACGCCCAGGCCGACCCGAGAGAGCTGGGGATGTTGGCGTTCTCCAGCAGCTGATAGCCGGTGAGCACCACCGCGGCGCTGGACGCGAACAACCAGCCGGCGATCAGCAGGACCCGTCGGGTCCACCGACCCACGCTCTCGGCGGCCAGCGACCAGAAGGTGAAGACCCCGAGCAGCAGCCCGAGGTGCTGCAGCGACAACCCGTAGTAGGTGATGTTCAGACCGGCGGCGACCGCATCGATGTCGGTGCTGCCGGAGAAGGCCGTGGCCCGGGCGTCGGCGCCGAGAAAGAAGCGGCTGGCCGGGAAGAGCGAACGGCCGTAGGTGCCCTCGGCCTCGCGGACACCGATATGTGGCAACACCACGCTCGACACCATCGCGACGAAGACCACGGCGCAATAGGCGCCGCGGCGCTGATAGCCCCGCCGTCGCCGTTGGATCGACTCCTGGGTGGGAAGGATCACGCGTGCTCCTCAGGCCCTGCGCATGCCGGTTCTGTCGGGTCCGACCTTACGGCGACCGGCAAGTCCGGACAGCCGAAACCGGCCGCCCCGAAGGACGGCCGGTCAGGCGGCGTATCTCAGGCGTCGCCGCGCTCAGGCAGAGACGACGGCCAGCTGGACGTGCGCGGTGACCGCGTCGTGCAGCTTGACGCCGACCGTGTGCGACCCGAGGTGGCGGATCGGCTTGGCGATCGTCACAGCGCGCTTGTCGACCGAGGGACCCCCGGCCTTCTTGATCGCCGTCGCGACGTCAGCGGTGGTGACGGCCCCGAACAGCTTGCCGGTGTCGCTGGCCCGCTCGGGCAGCTCGATGGTCAGACCCTCGAGCGTGGTCCGGACCTCCTGGGCGTGGTCGAGGCCGCGGATCTCCCGCGCGTCCCGGCTGCGCTTGATGCCGACGATCTGCTTCTCCCCGCCGCGGGTCCACCGGATCGCGAAGCCACGGGGCACGAGGTAGTTACGGCCGTAGCCGTCCTTGACCTCGACCACGTCGCCCGCCAGCCCGAGGTTGTCCACGGCTGCAGTCAAGATGAGCTTCATGATGTCCTCTCCTCAGCTCAGCGCGCCGTCGAGGCGTACGGCAGCAGCGCAACCTCGCGGGCGTTCTTGATGGCGATGGCGACCTTGCGCTGCTCCTGGACGGAGAGCCCGGTCACCCGGCGGGCACGGATCTTGCCGCGCTCGGAGATGAACTTCCGCAGGGTTGCGGTGTCCTTGTAGTCGATGTGCTGACCGGCGCGAAGCGGGTTGGACTTCTTCTTCTGCGGCTTCTCGCGCTTGTCTCTGGGTGCGTCCTTGGCCATTGTGGTGCTCCTTTCGAGCCCGGCCGGGTCCTCGGACCCAAGGCCGGAATGTGCCGATGGTTAGTGGTGGATGTCCTGAAGATCAGAACGGGGGCTCGTCACTCTGGGCCGGCGAACCGCCCCAGGGATCCGAGCTCTGCTGAGGGCGACCGGCGCCGGAACTGGAGTTACCGCCGCCGGAGCCGCCGGTGGCCCACGGGTCGTCGGAGTAACCGCCGCCCGCATTGCCGCCGCCGCCGCTGGAGCTGGCCGGACGACCACCGCCACCCTGACCGCCGCCGCCTTGACCGCCGCCACCCGACGTACGCGAGACCTTGGCCGTCGCGTACTTCAGGGCCGGACCGATCTCGTCGACGTCGATCTCGAAGACGGTGCGCTTCTCACCCTCACGGGTCTCGTAGCTGCGCGACTTCAACCGCCCCTGCACGATCACCCGCATGCCCTTCTGCAAGGACTCCGCAACATTCTCCGCAGCCTGGCGCCAGACGGCGCAGCTGAGGAACATCGCATCGCCGTCACGCCACTCGTTGGTCTGACGGTCGAAGGTGCGGGGGGTGGACGCGACCGTGAAGTTCGCGACCGCCGCACCGGAAGGGGTGAAGCGCAGTTCCGGGTCGGCGGTGAGGTTGCCGACCAGGGTGATGGGTGTTTCGCCTGCCATGGAGATCTCCGTACCGTGCTGGGTGAGCCGTGGTTGTCAGGGTTCAGCCTGTCAGCCGGCACTGACGAAATGCATCACCTGCCGACCAATCTGTGGACAACGCTCAGGGTCTGTTGCTGGACAGATCAGTGTTTTGCCCGCGCGTCGGGGCGGGTGACCTTGGTCCGCATGACCGACTCGTTGATCGAGAACTGACGATCCAGCTCTTTCACATCGGCCGGGTTGGCGGTCAGGTTGATCACCGCGTAGATACCTTCGGGCTTCTTCTGGATCTCGTAGGCGAACCGACGGCGACCCCAGATGTCCAGGTTGTCCACGGTGCCACCACCCTTGGTGATGACGGTCAGGAACTGCTCGAGCGTGGTCTGCACCGAACGCTCTTCGGTGTCGGGGTCGAGAATGACCATGACTTCGTACTTACGCATGCGCGAACCTCACCTCCTCTGGTCTTTGCGGCTGTGGGACGTCCCCATAGCAGGAGGGCGAATGCTTGGTGCACGACGGCAGGTTGCCGTCCGCACCAACAGCGCAATTTACCGCCGCGCCCGGGATAAGGCCAATCGGGTCACCACCTCAGGACTGGGCGGCGAGCACCCGAGCCGCCTCGCGGGGCGCGGTCGGGTTCAACCGGCCCGCCCGGGACCCCGCCAGCTTGGCCGCGATGTGCTCGCTGACCGTCACGGGGGCGTACAGGTTGTCCTCGCCGGGGGCGATGCAGGACGCGATGGTGCTGATCAGGGCGTCGGCGTTGCCGTCGTGGAAGTAGGCCGCGGACCGGCGGCGCTGGATGGTGCCGTCCACGATCGGCGGCTTGACCCGGTGCAGGGTGGACAGCCAGCGCTCGTTGGTCCAGCGTGAGGTCAGGTCGCCGAGGTTGACCAGCAGCGCCCCGTCGGCCGGGGAGACGTCGTTCCAGGACCCGTCGCTGCCCAGCACCTGGAGCCCGCGTACCTGGTCGGCCCAGAGCACGGTGACGATCCCGAAGTCGGTGTGCTCACCCATCCCGGTCAGGTCACCGTCCAGGTCGACGGTGCCGGGCGGGAGTGCGTAGTTGTTCATCCGCAGCACGTCGATGGAGTGGTCGGTGAAGGCGTCGAAGAACCCAGGCTCCAGACCCAGCGCGTCAGCGAAGATCGTGGTCAGGGTGCGGACGACCCGGCCGGCCTCGCCGAAATACTCACTCACCTGCTCGCGGAAGCCCACCACCTCGGGCCACAGGTTCTCGGCGTAGTCGTCGGCCGAAAGGTCGAGACCGGGATAGTCCGCAGCGGAGGTGCCGACGTTGTAGGCCTCGAAGAAGTCGTTCATCCGGGTGGCCGACTCCACCCCGAGGCTCAGGCTGAGCGACTCGCTCTTCGGGGCGCTGTAGCCGCGGTTGCCCGGTGCGAGGTGCTCCAACTTCTCGTCGAGCTCGAGGCTGAAGAAGGCCTCCAGGGCGTCGGCGAGACCACGGGTGACCTCGTCCGGAACGCCGTGCCCGGTGATCTGGATGAAGCCGACGGCTTGGCACGCCGCGTCGACCGCTCGGGCCACGGCGGCGCGCTGCTCGGCGGTGCCGTCCTGGGTGTAGGCCGAGATGTCGACCAGGGGGACCTCGAAGGGCATGAACTTCTCCTCACGGAACGGGGCGGGTGAGCCGCGAGTGTTTCCGTCGGCCAGCCACGTACGGGCACCAGGTTCTTGTTGAACTCGAGTTGGAAGGGAGTCTAGGGCGGCCAGCTCCCCAACGCACCCACGCCCGTTCACTCGTTGGTCACCCGTCGGTGCCACCGTGCCCATATGTCGAACACCGATCCCTCCGTGCCTGCCCCCGAACCCGCCGGGGCTGACCCGGTCGCCGACCGAGACGCCCAGGAAGAGCACCCTGACGCGCCCGCTCCGGCGTTCCGGACTCCAGCCGCAGGGTCCGGGTTGACGCCCGATGCGCTGGAAGCCGAGCTGGGCAGCGAGGCCGACACCCCCCGCTCCTGACCCTCACGGTCAGGTGGGCGAGCGGCGCCTAGCCCTTGCCCACGGCGTAGCGCAGGGTCGCGAACACCTCCCCGTACGCGGCGACCTCCAGCAGCCGGAGGTCGGTGGTGATGTGCCGGGGCAGCAGCGGGGCACCTGAGCCCAGGAAGACCGGCGCGACCCCGAGGATGATCTCGTCCAGCAGTCCCTGGTCGTGGAACTGCCCGACCAGTTCGCCACCACCAACCAGCCAGAC
>JAABUN010008729.1_pt1 | contig 10223 bp, 7 predicted proteins | sample 5559311 | NCBI WGS metagenome assembly JAABUN01 (sample SAMN10711877, study PRJNA513370) | rock metagenome | isolation source: Antarctica rocks | place: Antarctica: Victoria Land, Siegfried Peak sud
CGTCGCCGGGCTGATCAGCGCCATGTTGTGAAACGGTGTCAGCAGCAGGCCCCGGTTCAGGGCGTGCAGGTGCACATACTGCTGCAGCTCGAAGTCGTCCGCGGCCGCGGCCTCGGCACCGTCGTGCGGGGCGGTCGGCGAGAACGCGTACTCGGCGCGGCAGCCGATCCGCGTCACGTGCCACGGGGCTCCTGTCTGGTCGAGCACCCCCTGCACCCCGTCGGCCCACCGGACGGCGAGCGCCACCATCTGGATGAAGGCGTCGTCGGTGAGCACCTCGGTCAGCGTGGCCCGGACCGCCGCCATCGACAGGGCGTTGCCGGCCAGGGTGCCGCCGATGCCGCCGACGTCGATGTCCTCGAGGGCGACGCTGAGCTGCACCCTGTCGCTGAGCGCTTGCGAGAGCCCGAAGGCTGCCGCGGGGATGCCGCCCCCGATCGTCTTGCCCACCACCACGACGTCAGGGGTCAGTCCCCAGGCCGCCGTGCACCCACCCGGTCCGGCGCAGAGCGTGTGCGTCTCGTCCATCACCAGCAGCGCGCCGTGCGCAGAAGCAAGCTGCCGCAACGCCTCGTGGTAGCCCGGGTCGGGCAGCACGACGCCGATGTTCGTCATGGCCGGCTCCAGAAGAACGCAGGCGACATCCCCGACGGCCAGTGCCGCCTCGAGCGCTGCCAGGTTGTTGAACGGCACGACCACGGTCGTCTGGGACGGCGGCACCGGCGCGCCGATGTTGCCGCGCCTCTCGATCACGGCCCCGTCTTCCGACAGCGTCGCGAACGTCTCGTCGACCGTGCCGTGATAGCACCAGTCGAACACCAGGACCTTGGGCTTGCCGGTGACATGCCGCGCATACCGGATCACGTGCCGGTTGGCGTCTGTCGCAGACAGGGTGAACTGCCACTGCGGCAACCCGAACCGGCGCGCCAGCTCAGCCGCCGCGAGCGCGGCGTCGGCGGTCGGCAGCATCGAGGTGATCCCGCGACCGAGCTGATCTCGCACTGCGGCAACGGTTGCGGCGGGCGAGTGTCCGCTCATCGCCCCGGTGTCGCCAAGGCACAGGTCGACGTGGTCGATTCCGTCGACGCAGGTGAAGTGCGCGCCGAGCGCACTCTCGACGTAGACCGGGTGCGGTCCGGGCCACTTCGCCATCCACGACATCGGGACGCCGCCGGGAAGGTGCGTCGTGGCCTGCTGGTGCAGTGCAGCCGAACGCGGCCGAGCGGCCACGAACCGAGAAACTTCCCGTTCGTGCAACCGGGCGAGCCGCGCGCGGTCGACCCCGGTGTGTGCGGTCACCGGCCGGCGACGGCGTCCGCCAGCACGTCCAGCGCCTCGGTGAGTAGCGCCTCGTCGATGACGAGCGGCGGCAGCAGGCGAAGGACGTTGCCGAACGTGCCGCAGGTGAGCGTGACGACCCCTGCCCGGTGGCAGGCGGCGCTGATCCGGGCAGCCTCCGCCGCGTCCGGCTCGGTGCCGCCGGGGTGGACCAGCTCGAAGGCGACCATCGCCCCGCGGCCACGCACGTCACCGATCTGCGGATGGTCGACGGCCAACGACCGCAGCCGCGCCAGCATCAGCTCGCCGAGGTCTTTGGCCCGACCGGGCAGGTCGTCATCGACCATGGCCGCGATGGCGGCAAGCGCTGCGGCGCAGGCGACCGGGTTGCCGCCGTAGGTGCCGCCGAGGCCACCACCGTGCACCGCGTCCATCAGCTCGGCGCGCCCGGTGACGGCGGCCAGCGGCAGGCCCCCGGCGATGCCCTTGGCCGTGGTGATCAGGTCGGGGACCACGCCCTCGTGCTCGCACGCGAACATCACGCCGGTGCGGCCGAAGCCGGTCTGGATCTCGTCGGCGACAAAGACGATGCCGTTCACGGTGCACCAGTCGGCGACGGCAGGCAAGAATCCCGGTTCGGGGACGACGAACCCGCCCTCGCCCTGGATCGGCTCGATGACCACGGCCGCGACCTGGCCGGCACCCACCTGCCTGTCGATGACGGCGATCGCCCGCGCCGCGGCCTGCTCGCCGGTGATGGCGCCCTCCTCGCGGAACGGGTAGCTCATCGGCGCCCGGTAGACCTCGCCGGCGAAGGGGCCGAAGCCGTTCTTGTAGGGCATCGCCTTCGCCGTCATCGCCATCGTGAGGTTCGTACGCCCGTGGTAGGCGTGGTCGAACACCACGACCGCGTCGCGACCGGTGGCGTGCCGGGCGACCTTGACGGCGTTCTCGACCGCCTCGGCGCCGGAGTTGAACAGGGCGGACTTCTTGGCATGCCCGCCCGGCGTCAGCCGGTTCAGCGCCTCGCAGACCGCGACGTACCCCTCGTACGGCGTGACCATGAAGCAGGTGTGGGTGAACCGCGCGACCTGCTCGGTCACCGCCTCGACCACGCGGGGGTTGGCGTTGCCGACGCCGACCACGGCGATGCCCGAGCCCAGGTCGATCAGCGCGTTGCCGTCGACGTCGACGAGCACACCGCCGCCGGCCCGCTCGATGTAGACCGGCAGCGTGCTGCCCACTCCCGCGGCCACGGCCGCGTTCCTGCGCTCGTGCAGGGCGCGGCTGCGCGGGCCGGGCACCTCGGTGACCAGGTGCCGCCGCTGCGCCAGCGGGGCGACCGCGCCTGGCGGGAGGAGTGCGACGTGCGACCGGGTGTCGAGGGCGTCAGTCATGGACAGATCGTACTGCGCTCCTGGCCCGTGCGGACCGCTGCGGTGGCTGATCTCGCCACCCCAGGGGCACGTCGCCGACGGATCGCGCAGCGCCCGCATCGACCGTCGGCGGCATGGGCCAGGATGGGGCCGTCGTCATCGGACGGCGACGGGCACACCAGCAGGAGGACGGCATGGCGCAGACCGAGGTGGCCAGCGAGCTGGTGGCGAACGTGCTCAGCATCGACGTCGCGGTGGGCCAGCAGGTGCGCGAGGGCGATGCGTTGGTGATCCTGGAGTCGATGAAGATGGAGATACCCGTGCTGGCGCCCCACGACGGAACGGTCACCGCGATCCGGTCGGCCGCCGGTGACGTCGTCCAGGACGGCGACGTGATGGTCGTCGTGACGGGCTGAGCCAGACCACCCAGCAGCCAGAGGAGTCAGCGTGAGTGCCCGCGAGAAGTCTGTGGTCGACGCCGTCAGTACCGGTCTGTTCATCGGGGGTCAGTGGCGCGAGGCCACCGGCGGCGGCCGGTTCGACGTAGAGGACCCCTCGACGGGCGAGGTGCTGACCACGGCCGCCGACGCGAGCGTCCAGGACGGTGCGGCGGCGCTGGACGCAGCCGTGTCCGCCGGGCCCTCGTGGGCCGCCACCGCGCCGCGCGACCGCGGCGAGATCCTGCGTCGGGCCTTCGAGCTGATCACCGCCCGCAAGGACGACCTCGCGCTGCTGATGACCCTCGAGATGGGCAAGCCGATCAAGGAGTCGCTCGCCGAGATCGCTTACGGCGCCGAGTTCTTCCGCTGGTTCAGCGAGGAAGCCGTGCGGATCGCCGGCCGCTGGCAGGTCGCGCCGGGCGGAGCCACCCGGTTGCTGACCATGAAGCAGCCCGTGGGGCCGTGCCTGATGATCACCCCCTGGAACTTCCCGCTCGCGATGGGAACCCGCAAGATCGGCCCAGCCATCGCCGCGGGCTGCACGATGGTGATCAAGCCCGCGTCGCAGACCCCGCTGACGATGTTCGCGCTCGCCCAGATCCTGGTCGAGGCGGGACTCCCGGACGGCGTGCTCAACGTCGTGACCACGTCATCCACCGGTGCGGTCATCGAGCCGCTGATCCGCGACCCCCGGCTGCGCAAGCTCACCTTCACCGGGTCCACGCCCGTCGGGCGCGCGCTCGTGGAGCAGTCGGCCCAGGGCCTGCTGCGGGTGTCGATGGAGCTGGGCGGCAACGCACCCTTCCTGGTCTTCGAGGACGCCGACCTCGACAAGGCGGTCGCCGGCGCGATGCTGGCCAAGATGCGCAACATCGGCGAGGCCTGCACCGCGGCCAACCGGTTCGTCGTCCACGAGTCCGTCGCGGCGACGTTCTCGGCCCGGCTCACCGCCGCGATGGCGGCGCTGACCTCCGGGCGCGGCACGCAGGACGGCGTCGACGTGGGGCCGCTGATCGACGCCAAGCAGCGCGACAAGGTCGCCGAGCTCGTCCAGGACGCGGTCGACCACGGCGGCACCGTGCAGACCGGCGGCTCGGCCGGGACCGGCGCGGGGTACTTCTTCGAGCCGACCGTCATCACCGGGGTGCCCAGCGCGGCCCGGATCACGCGTGAAGAGGTCTTCGGCCCGGTCGCCCCGATCACCACGTTCAGCACCGACGACGAGGGCATCGCCCTGGCCAACGACACCGAGTTCGGCCTGGTCGCCTACGCCTTCACCGAAGGGCTCTCCCGGGCCATGAGCGTGGCCGAGCGGCTCGAGACCGGGATGGTGGCGATCAACCAGGGCATCGTCTCGAACCCCGCTGCGCCGTTCGGCGGCGTCAAGGCCAGCGGGTTCGGCAGGGAGGGCGGCGCCGAGGGCATCGAGGAGTACCTCGAGACGAAGTACGTCGGTCTGGCCTTGTGAGCGTGGCCCGGCGGGTAGTCGTGCTGGGCAGCACCGGCTCGATCGGCGTCCAGGCCCTCGACGTCGTCGCCAGCAACCCCGACCGGTTCACGGCCACGGCGATCTCGGCCGGCGGCGGCGACCTCGGCCTGCTCGCCAGGCAGGCGGTCCGGCTCGGCGTCGAGGCGGTCGGCGTGGCCCGGGCGGACGCCGAGGGAGCCCTTCGCACGGCGCTCGCCGACGCGATCGACGAGGCCGGACGACCGTCGTCCGAGCTGCCGACCGTGGTGTGCGGGCCGGACGCGGCGGCGACCCTGGCGGCCGGCGACGCCGACGTGGTGCTGAACGGCATCACCGGCTCGATCGGGCTGGCACCCACGCTGTCGGCCCTCTCGGCCGGACACGTGCTGGCGTTGGCCAACAAGGAGTCACTCATCGTGGGTGGCCCGCTGGTCAAGGCGCTCGCCCGCCCCGAGCAGATCCTGCCCGTCGACTCCGAGCACTCGGCCATCGCCCAGTGCCTGCGCAGCGGCCGTCCCGACGAGGTGCGCCGCCTCGTCCTGACGGCCAGCGGCGGACCCTTCCGCGGCCGATCGCGACCCGAGTTGGCTCGGGTCACGCCCGACCAGGCCCTGCAGCACCCCACCTGGTCGATGGGCCCGATGATCACCACCAACTCGGCGACCCTGGTGAACAAGGGGCTGGAGGTCATCGAGGCGCACCTGCTGTTCGACGTCCCGATGGACCGCATCGACGTCGTGGTGCACCCACAGTCCGTCGTGCACTCGATGGTCGAGTTCGTCGACGGCTCCACCATCGCGCAGGCCTCGCCACCCGACATGAGGCTGCCGATCGCGCTCGCCCTCGGTTGGCCCGACCGCATCGACGGGGCCGCCCGCGGCTGCGACTGGACCGCCGGGGCCACCTGGCAGTTCTTCCCCCTGGACGACGAGGCGTTCCCGGCCGTGCGGCTCGCCCGGCGGGTCGGGACGGCGGGGTCGACGTACCCGGCGGTCTTCAACGCCGCCAACGAGGAGTGCGTGCAGGGCTTCTGGGACGGGCGTCTGGGGTTCCCGGGCATCCTGGACGTCGTCGCCCGGGTCGTCGACGAACACCAGTCGCCGTCCGGTGAGCTGACCCTCTCGGCCGTACTGAGTGCCGAGCAGTGGGCCCGCGACAGGGCGCGTGCGATCCTGGTCCGATGACGGCCGTCTACTACGCGCTCGGGGTGCTGTTCGTCGCGCTCGGGGTCGCGGTGTCCATCGGGCTGCACGAGATCGGGCACCTGCTGCCCGCCAAGGCGTTCGGTGTCAAGGTGACCCAGTACATGGTGGGTTTCGGCCCGACGCTGTGGTCGCGCCGCCGCGGCGAGACCGAGTACGGCCTCAAGTGGGTGCCGCTCGGTGGCTACATCCGGATGATCGGGATGTTCCCCCCCAAGCCCGGTGAGGACCCCCGGTTCGTGCGCGCGACCTCGACCGGCCGGATGGGCCTGATGGTCGACCAGGCCGTGCTGGCCCGGTCCAAGGGCAAGGTCGGCCTGGCCGAGCAGGCCCGACGCCAGTCGATGGACGAGGTCGGGCCCGGCGACGAGGCCCGCGTCTTCTACCGCCTCAGCGTGCCGCGCAAGGTCGTCATCATGCTCGGCGGCCCGACGATGAACCTGCTGATCGCCGCGGTCGTGCTGACCGTGATCGTCACCGGGTTCGGCACCGCGCAGACCACCCCCAGGCTCTCGTCGGTCTCCCAGTGCGTCCTGCCGTCCGACGCCCCGGCGACCCAAGCCTGTTCGGCCGCCGACCCAGCGGCCCCGGCCGCCGCCGCGGGTCTGCGTCCCGGCGAGGTGATCACGTCGTACGCCGGACGCCCGGTGTCGTCGTGGGACGACGTGCGCTCGGCGATCCGCTCGGGCGGCGACGCGGCGGTGGTGGTCGGCGTCCGGGCCCCGGATGGCGCGACCCGCGACGTGACCGTGACCCCGATCGTCACCGACCGGCCGCGCGTCGACCCGCAGGGCGTGGTCTTGACCGGGCCGGACGGCCGGCCGCTGACCGACCGGGTGGGGTTCCTCGGGGTCAGCCCGTCCTCCGAGCTGGTGCCGCAGCCGGTCACCGAGGTGCCGGGCGTGCTGTGGACCGGGCTGAAGGCTACGGCCGGCGTGGTGCTGCGGATCCCGCAGAAGATGGTCGGGGTGGTGCAGGCCGCGTTCGGCTCCGGTGCCCGCGACCCGAACGGGCCGGTCAGCGTCGTCGGGGTCGGCCGGTTCGCCGGTGAGGTGGCCAGCGCCGAGGCGGTTCAGGGGTACGGCAACCGAGAGCGGGTGGCCGACCTGCTCTCGCTGATCGCCTCGCTCAACCTGGCCCTGTTCGTGTTCAACCTGATCCCGCTGCTGCCGCTGGACGGCGGCCACGTCGCCGGCGCGTTGTGGGAAGGGTTGCGTCGTACCGTCGCGCGGGTGCGGCACCGCGCAGACCCCGGGCCCGCCGACGTCGCCCGCTTGCTGCCGATCGCCTACGTCGTGAGCAGCGCACTGATCGTCATGTCGGTGCTGCTCATCTACGCCGACATCGTCAAGCCGATCAGGCTGGGTGGCTGACGGCGCGCCGCCTGGGGGACGGGGCGATACTTGGGACATGAGCGTCTCCCTCGGTCTGCCCGCGCTGCCCCCGCCCGTCCTGGCCCCGCGTCGCAAGACCCGCAAGATCCACGTCGGTACGGTCGATGTCGGTGGTGACGCGCCGGTCAGCGTGCAGTCGATGTGCACGACGCCGACCACCGACATCAACGCGACTCTGCAGCAGATCGCCGAGCTGACCGCCACCGGCTGCGACATCGTGCGGGTGGCCGTCCCCACCCAGGACGACGCCGACGCGCTGCCCGCGATCGCGACCAAGTCGCAGATCCCGGTGATCGCCGACATCCACTTCCAGCCCAAGTACGTGTTCACCGCGATCGACGCCGGTTGCGCCGCGGTACGTGTCAACCCCGGCAACATCCGCAAGTTCGACGATCAGGTCAAGCAGATCGCCGCGGCGGCCAAGGACGCGGGCTGCTCGATCCGGATCGGGGTCAACGCCGGCTCGCTGGACCCTCGGTTGATGCAGAAGTACGGCAAGGCAACTCCGGAGGCCCTGGTGGAGTCGGCCGTGTGGGAGGCGTCGCTGTTCGAGGAGCACGACTTCCATGACTTCAAGATCTCGGTCAAGCACAACGACCCGGTGATCATGGTGCGCGCCTACGAGCTGTTGGCCGAACGCGGTGACTGGCCGCTGCACCTCGGCGTCACCGAGGCGGGCCCGGCGTTCCAGGGGACGATCAAGTCCGCCACCGCCTTCGGAGCCCTGCTCTCGCAGGGGATCGGCGACACGATCCGGGTGTCGCTGTCGGCGCCTCCGGTCGAGGAGGTCAAGGTGGGGATCTCGATCCTGCAGTCGCTCAACCTGCGACCGCGCAAGCTGGAGATCGTGTCGTGCCCCTCGTGCGGGCGCGCCCAGGTCGATGTCTACAAGCTGGCCGAGGAGGTCACCGCGGGCCTGGAGGGGATGACCGTCCCGCTGCGGGTGGCCGTGATGGGCTGCGTCGTGAACGGACCGGGGGAGGCCCGCGAGGCCGACCTCGGGGTCGCGTCGGGCAACGGTAAGGGCCAGATCTTCGTCCGCGGTGAGGTGGTCAAGACCGTGCCGGAGTCCCAGATCGTCGAGACGCTGATCGAGGAGGCGATGCGGATCGCGGAGACCATGGAGGACGAGGGCGCGACCTCGGGTGCGCCGTCCGTGAGCGTCGGCTGAGGACGGACGCCGGCGTCCCGTGACACTGTGACTCCCGTGTTGCGCACCGCCACCGCCCTGCGGACTCTGGAACGAGCCGACCGCCAGTCGGTCTTGTCTCTGTGCGCTGCTGACCCGGTCGCCTCGGTGATGCTGGCCGAGCGGGTGCAGCGGGTGGGTAGCGAGCCGATGCGCCTCGGCGGTGAGATCTGGGGCTTCTTCGAGCACGGAGCGTTGGCGTCGATGTGCTGGGCGGGCGCCAACCTGGTGCCGGTGGGGGTCACCTCGCCCGCCGCGATGGACGCCTTCGCCAGCCGCGCCCGTCGCAGCGGTGGCAGCTACTCCTCGTTGTTCGGCCCGGCCCAGGCGGTCCTGGGCGTGTGGCAGCGGTTGGAGGCGACCGGCTGGCGGGCCCGGCAGGTGCGCCCCAGCCAGCCGCTGTTCGCCACGGACCGCGTCTCTACGCTGCCCGCCGACCCTCAGGTGCACCGGGCGACCCCCGACGACCTGGCCGCCGTCCTGCCGGCGTCGGTGTCGATGTTCACCGAGGAGGTCGGCTACTCGCCGGTCAGCGGAGGCGGCGGCTCGGCGTACCGACGTCGGGTGGCCGAGCTGCTGCGCGAGGGGCGCACCTTCGTCCGCCGGGCCCCGGACGGGCAGGTCGTCTTCAAGGCCGACCTCGGGTCGGTGAGCCAGGCTGTGGCGCAGGTGCACGGGGTGTGGGTCGACCCGAGCTACCGCGGTAGAGGCCTGGCTGCGCCCGCCATGGCCGCCGTCGTGGCGGGGGCCCTGCGCGACGCGCCGGTGGTATCCCTGTACGTCAACGACTACAACGAGCGGGCGCTGGCGGCGTACCGGCGGGTGGGGTTCGAGCAGGTCGGCACGTTTGCCACCGTCTTGTTCTAACCGGGCCGCCGTACCGGCGGGCAGAACTCTGGTCCGGGTCACCTGCTGAGCACGCCCCTCGGGGTGTGAACGCACTTGTGCCCGCCGCTTTGGCGGGTCAGGACGGCAGCCGTCACCATCTCGGCCACCCACTGCGGGTCGGCGACGACCTGTTCCCAGGCGAAACGCAACACCAGCCAACCGCGCACCACGAGCTCGTCGTACCGGCGGCAGTCACGGACCAGGGCCGAACGGTGGCCATGGTGCTCGAAGCTGTCGGCCTCGAGCACGATGCGCAGTTCACGGTGGCCCAGGTCGACGCGGGCGAAGAAGCCGTCCCCGCTGACCTCCAGCTGCGGGACGAACCCCTGCAGGCCCGCATCGAGAAGGATCGCGCGCAGCAGGGACTCGAGCGCGCTGGCGGCGAGAGGGTCTGCCGCGGCCACGACCCTCAGCACCCGCGCACGGCCGGCGCCGCGAAGCGCTGCGGCGCAAGAACTCAGCTCGCTCGACGTGACGAGCCCGAGGCGCAGCGCCGAGTCGGCCACTGCCAGCGCCTCACCGAAGGCGAGTGTGCGGGCGCAGTCCAGCACCGTGCGCAGCGGCGTGGTCACCCGCCCGCTGACCTCGTGAGGACGCAGGTCGGCCCAGTGCAGCTCAGCCCCTGGTCGGCCCAGTCCATGGCGGTGTCTGCCGACCGTGATGTGCGGTGCCAGCGGTCTGACCACCACGGCCAGCCCCCAGTGCTCGGCGGCGCTGATGTGCGACACCACACCGTGCAGCGCGGTGGCGGTGACAAACGGGTCGGGCGCCCCGGGCAGGGCGTAGCGTCCCCGGGCCAGCCGGACGATGTCACCGCGCTCGAAGGCCGACCGCAGGGCCCGGCGGCCGGTCAGCGGCACCAGGTCGGTGGCCTTCGAGCTGCCGCCCAGCCGCTGCAGGGCCTCGACGGGTGAGAGCGGCACCGGCCCAGGGTGGCGCAGCCGCGCCCATCTCGGTCGGGGCCGTCCACAGGCCGCCACACCGGCGG
>JAABUN010008730.1_pt1 | contig 10222 bp, 10 predicted proteins | sample 5559311 | NCBI WGS metagenome assembly JAABUN01 (sample SAMN10711877, study PRJNA513370) | rock metagenome | isolation source: Antarctica rocks | place: Antarctica: Victoria Land, Siegfried Peak sud
ACCTCCGGGCGGGGGGCGGAAGCGCCTCGCTCCCACCGCGAGACCCGCTCTCCACCAGCTACGCCGATCAATCGTGCGAGTTCATGCTGAGTGAGTCCGGCCCTCTCCCGGGCGCCCCGCAACGCCTCCGGGTCGACAAGGGGTTCAGCGCGCATCGTGAGACACCCTATTGCCGGCCCGCTCCCGAGTCTTGCCAGACCCGGTCCCTGGCCCTGGCCCTGAGAAAGATCGTGAAGGACGCCAAGTGCTGCCCGCCTGCGTGGCGCGCGAACACCAAGCCCGGCGGTCGTTGAGAGAGAGCTGACCTGACCGGTGCACCTTCATGAGAAGCGTCCTCGCCAGGATCCCCAAGGGCCAGGCCGAATGGTCTCCGCCGCGATCCGGACCATCTTCGCCGAGCCCACCGCTCCACTGGTCCGGGCCCAGGTCGGGACCGTCGCGCTCAGGCTGGGGTCCCAACTGCCAGCCGCAGGAACGATGGTGGACGACGCCACGGAGGAGATCACCGCCTTCGCCGACTTCCCCGAGGCAGACTGACGCAAGGCGTGGAGCACCAACCCGTTGGAGCGGCTGAGCAAGGAGGTCAAGTGCCGAACCGACGTCGTGGGCATCTTCCGCAACCCCGCCGCCCTGCTGCTGCGCCTCACGGCCTGCGTGCTGATCGAGTCCCACGACGAATGGCAGATCACCGAACGCCGCTACCTCTCCGAGGCATCCATGGCCCAGCTCACTCCCCCAGGCCCGACCGTGATCACCGCGGCCAGCACCACACCGGAGGTGATCGACGCGTGTGCCGCGCCGACCTCGGCGATGCGTTTGCGGTAGCGCTTCTCGCCTTTGGACAGCCGGCTCGCGAGCTTCGGGCTGGTCGCCTCGGCCGCTTTCGCGGTGGCGGGGCGTAGGGCGTCCGGACGCATGACGATGCCCTTGCCGTCGACCTGCAGCACCAGCAGCTTCTTCTCGTCCCCGGCTGCCGGCTGGCGGGTGGCGTAGAAGCTGGTGAAATCTGCTGCGGCGCGCACGGTCAGCTGCTCGACCTGGCGTTTGCCCAGTCCCGTCCCGGTGACGCGGTCGAGCGCGGTCCGCGCCTCGTCGAAGGAGCCGCGGGCAGCCTCAGCCGCGGCGAGGCGACGCAGCCCGTGGGAGTGTTTCTCCGCCGGCAGGTTCAGCGCCGCGTCGGCCGGGGTGCAGGTTGGCCGTCCCGGGAGCCCGGTAGGCCAGCCGGCGCACCGTGACCTGGCTGGCCCGCTACCAGCCCTGGTTCGGCAACACCCGGCGGCTCAAAGACCTCGTCGCCAAGCTAGAGATCGCCTCCCTGCACGCCCTAGAGCACACAGAGCCACCCTCGCGGCACGGCAAGACCCGGTAGCGGCCCTCACCCGCAACAAAAAGGCACCGCCATCCCGTTCAAACGTCACGAACCGGACGCTGCTGCGTCACTCCAGCGGAGCCGCACCCGAAAGATTGACTGATTATGCGCGCGGCCTCGGCGGGGGGTGATGCCGGCTACCAGCTGTCGGGTCTGCGCGGCGACCTGACGGGTCGGGTCGTTGACCGCCCGCTGGAGCCGGCCGCGGCGTCGACCGACGACGGCGTCGTGCGCACCCGCCACAGCCAGCGCCTTGGGCCCTGGCCTGTGTCTGGCGCAGCGCGCGACGGGCGTTGCTCAGCAGCCGTTCGGCGTGTGTGGCGGCACGTTCGGCCAGACCGACCAACTGACCGGTAATCCACTGCACGACGGCGTGGGCTTCGTTCTCCCCCTGCGCGCCGCGCATCCGGAACTTCGCAGCGATCCCGTGCGCCCGCTTGCAAGCGGCCCGGCTGCGGCCCCGCACCGAGGTACGCGTTGCACCGGCCAGCCTGGATCCGCCGCCGGTGACCGCGATTCGTCGAAATCGCCTTGGCCAACCGCCCCGAGTCGGTCGGATAGGCCACATCGGCCTGGACCACCGTGGTGTCGGCCCGCAGCCGGTTCGTGTGCGGCAGCTTGGCCTCGGCGGCCTTGACTACCAGAGCCGCCTTGCAGCCCTCGACAGCCGCGCTACCGTGCCGGATCGTGAGCATTTCGAGGTGTCGAAAAATCGATTGCACATTGATGATGCCAAGAGCCTTGCTCGCCTGTGGACAGGCCTCTGCCAGCTTGGTCTTGACAGTACTGGCGGCTGGGCCTATTTTGGTGAGATCGATTTCATCAAGTCGATGTCCGCTACCGTCGGCGTCGGAAGGTGCACGTCAATGAAACTGCAGCACGCACTGGTCACCATCACAGTCGGCTGTCTCGGGCTTGCGGCATGCACCTCTGCCCAAGAAGCTCAGAAGACCTCCACCAAACCCGCAGCCTCCAACGGCGGCACCAAGACCATCGGTCTAATCACCTTTTCGGGTACGGACCCGTCGGCCAACATCGTGGTCAGCAGCGCCAAGAAGAAGGCGCAGGAGGCTGGCTACGAGGTCGTCGTGGTCGACGCCCAGGGCCAAGTCGACCAGGCCAATACCGCAATGCAGAATTTGGTGCAACGCAAGGTCTCCGGTATTGCGATCACCGTATTCCCGGTGTCCTCGCTTGCCGCGGGTTTGGCGAGTACCAAACAGGCCGGGATCCCTGTGGTCACCTCTGGCGGCGGCACCGGGGATGGCATCGCCGTGAATGTAGACGACAGCCAAGGGGAGAAGGTGGCTCAGGCTCTCATCGACAACACCAAGGGTGGCGAGGGGGAGGCGCTCACCTTGACCTACCTCGGTGGGCGTCCCTGCCAGTTGCGGCTGGCGTCGTTCGACAAGACCGTGAAGGCCAACGCGCCAAGTCTTAAGGTCACGAGACAGGCCATCACGGTGCCCGGTCAGGTCGAATCTGCCACGAGTGCCACGCTCGCCTGGCTGGCGGCGCACCCTGCCAATTCTGCAGCCAGCCTCTCAATTTACGCCTGCTTCGATGATCCTGCCCTAGGTGCCATCGCCGCTCTAAAGCAGACCCAACGTGCCGACGTGAAGGTCTACTCCTTCAACGGAATCGCGCCCGCTCTTGCGGCGGTCAAGGAGGGCACCATGACAGCCACCCTGTGGTTTGACCAGTCGGCCGTTGGCTCCACCTTGGTTGAGGTGCTCGACAAGTCCGTCAAGTCCGGTGTTTCGTCAACTTCCGATCAGGTTCCCGCGCCTTCCATTCTCGTCTTTAAGAACAACTACGATTCGTTCGTGACTGCGCACCCTGATGCGATCAAGGCGGGCTGAACTGAGCGCTATGCAGACGCCGCCCCTGGTGAGGATCAACGGAGTCACTAAGACGTTCGGTGCCATCACCGCACTGTGTGACGTGTCGATCGCCCTCCGCGCCGGGGAGGTCCACGGCCTGGTCGGCGCCAACGGCGCAGGGAAATCCACGTTGGTCAAAATCTTGGCGGGCGCTGTAGTTCCGGATTATGGAACCATCCAGATCGACGGTGAGCTGGTGGCGTTTCATTCGACGCTCGACTCACGACGCCGTGGGCTGGGCTTCATCTATCAGGAACTCTCGCTTGTACCGAAGTTCTCAGTGCTGCAGAATTTGGCGTTGGGGAACTGGGAGAGATCGGCTACCGGCATCCTGACATGGCGGTCCCTGCGCAATCGGGCACGAGAGGTGATGAACGTGCTTGGCCTTCAGCGGCCACTGGACCTGCCGGTCGAGCGCCTGAGCGTCGCCGACGGGTGGTTGGTCAGCATCGGACGGGCGCTGATGAGCGATGCCAAGCTGATCGCGATGGATGAGCCGAGCGCGTCGTTGTCTGCTGAAGAGTGCCAAAAACTGTTCGGCGTGATCCGTGGGCTGGCGGAACGTGGCGTTTGTGTCGTGTATGTATCGCATCGTCTCAACGAAATAGTGGATCTCTGCGAGACCGTCACGGTATTCCGGGACGGTCGGATAGTGGACACGCTGCGTGGCGCAGCCATCAACAAGCAGGCGCTGGTGCGCGGGATCGTGGGCGGCGTGGCCGTGCCGCCTGCGCCGTCCGAGCCCAGTGAGGCGGCCGTGCGAGCTGACCACCCCGCACTGAGTTTGCGGGGATTGAGGCGCCCACCGTTCGTCAACGGCATCGACCTAGACGTCATGCCCGGTGAAGTCGTCGGCCTCACCGGGCTCGTGGGGAGCGGTCGCACCGAGATCGCACGCATGGTCTTCGGTGCCGACCGGGCCACGGCAGGCGACATGTACCTCGACGGCAAGCCTTACCGTCCTCAATCTGTGGTCAGCGCCATCCGGAGAGGTGTCGCATTGGTGCCCGAGGAGCGTCGCTCGCAGGGACTCTTCCTCGAGAAGAGCATCGATTTCAACATCAGCCTGCCCACGTTGCGAGCGCTGCGCTCGGGCCCGCTGCGACTACTGTCGATCCGGCGTCGCACGGAGCGCTCCGAGCGGATGGTGAAAAGCCTCGGCATCAAGACCCGCTCCACTCAGACGCCGGTGCGCCAACTCAGTGGCGGCAACCAGCAGAAGGTGGTCATGGCCAAGTGGCTGGTGGGAGAGTGCAAGGTGTTGCTGCTCGACGAAGCCTCTCGGGGCGTGGACGTCTCGGCCCGCGCCGAAATATACGGGGTCATCCGCCAGCAGGCCGCCCTCGGCACGGCCGTGCTGGTCATCTCGTCGGAGTTTGACGAGCTCAAAAGTTGCGACCGCGTCGTCGTCCTACGGGAGGGCCGCGTGTCGGCGAAATTCCGGCCAGACGAGGTGTCGGAGTCCGCGGTCCTGAAGGCTTCGTTTGCCGAGCACACCGACCTACACCCGGGCGAGCCCCCGAGGGAGACAGCATGACGGAGAGCCCCAGGGTCGTTACCGACCAGCCGAGCCCGAACGCGCTCTCCGACCAGCGTCCAGGCGTTACGCTCGCGCTGACTATCGCTGGTAAGTACGGCACGATCATCGGCCTGGTGATCATGGTCGTTATCCTCTCCATCGCCGCACCGGGCACGTTCCTCTCAACGTCCAACTTCGTCAACGTGCTCACCCAGAACTCAATCATCGCGATTGTCGCCTGCGGCATGACCCTGCCGCTGGTGGTCGGTGAGTTCGACCTCAGTCTCGGGTACTTAGCCAGTTTCGCCGGCGTCCTCTGCGTCGGGTTGATGACCAACGAGGGCGTGCCCATGCCGCTGGCGATCGCCCTCGGCGTGGCCGCCGGCCTCGCCGTTGGGCTCGTTAACGGGTTGCTGGTAACCCAGCTTGGCGTCAACGCCCTCATCGCTACACTCGGTACGGGCACCGTGATTGTGGGGCTCAACTATGCATATACCAACGGCATACCCATCACCCTCGTCGGCAACGCCGGGTTCCTCGACCTAGCTCTCGGCAAGGTTGCGGGCATCCCGAACCCAATCATCTTTATGGTGATTGCCGTCGGACTGCTGTGGCTGCTCCTGAACCGTACTGTTCTCGGGCAGCAAATGCAGGCCGTTGGTGGGAACCACGAAGCCGCTCGCTTATCTGGGGTGCGGGTCGAGCGGGTGCGAATTTGGGCGTTCGTTATCGCCGGCGTGGCAGCCGCGGTGGCGGGAGTGTTGCTCGCATCGCGCGTCGGCAGCGGTCAACTGACTGCCGGTGACGGTTATTTATTAAACTCGTTCGCAGCTGTGTTCCTCGGCTCGGCGGCCCTGCGAGACGGCGAGTTCCACATTCTCGGCACGCTTATCGGCGTGATGACGGTGGGTTTTGGTTTCAACGGGCTGGCGATCCTGGGTGCGCCCACGTTCTTCCAGTACATCTTCGCCGGCGGCCTCCTTATCGTGGCGGTTGCCCTCAGCACTGTGGCGCGCCGGTATGCCCGCACCTGACCGGCCCATGCCGCCGCCCATCGACGCCGAAGCGGTGCGAATCCACGCCACCAAAATTCCCCAGTACCGTGTCACCGCCGTCAACGTCGGCAACATGAAGGTCGACGCCTCCGAGATGTCCTACGGGCGTGATTTCGGTCGCGAGGTCAACATACCTGTCTGGTGTGCGGCGATCGAGGGCGACGGCAAGCGAATCATCGTCGACACCGGAATAAGCGACCCACAGTGGGTGGCCCGGCTGATGTGCCCTTCATGGCAGGCTCAAGATGAGACGATCGACGGGGCTCTTGACGTCCTCGGGTGGTCGCGTAACAGCGTTGACATCGTCATCAATTCGCACCTGCACCATGACCACTGCGCCAACAATTCCGCCTTCCCCCAAGCTGAATTTTTCGTCAGCTTGGCGGAGTGGGAGTACGCGCAGTCCCCGATCAGCCTTCAGCAGGTGCTCTACAACCAGTCGTGGCTCGCCCCACCGCTTGGTTTGTTCGACTACACACTCGTCCAGGATGACTTCTACGACGTGCTGCCGGGGTTGCGGCTCGTGCGGACCCCCGGCCACACCCCTGGCCACCAGTCACTACTTGTCAACACCGATGAGGGAGTGCTTTGCGTCAGCGGGGACGCAGTCAACTCCCGTGCGAGTCTGAGCGACGGTGTGCCCTGTGGGCTGCTGTGGTCGACTGAGCATGGCATCGAGAGCGTTGGACGCATCCGGGCTCTTGCCGACCGGGTGCTTATGTGTCATGACCCTCAGATAGAGAAGTTTCAGGAGGGTGGGTTCCCGCTCGCTGCCGCAGTTGCGGACGCCGAGACGACGAGACGGCAACCGAGCGGGCACCAGACGAGACACAGCGGGAGACACAGCGATGAGTGAGGACCTGCACTTCATGTCGGCGGTCGACCTGGCTCGTCGGCTGCGCGAACGGGAGCTGAGCGCGGTCGAGGTCGCCGACGTGTTTCTGCTGCGCATCGACAGCGAGAATCCCCGCATCAACGCGTTTACGACGATTACGCACGAACTTGCGCGAGAGACGGCACGCCGTTGCGACGAAGTCGCCGCCGGGGGCCGAACCCTTGGTCCGTTGCATGGCGTCCCGGTGGCGATAAAGGACCTGTTCGACTTCCGTGCCGGCGTCCGCAGCACCTTCGGGTCGCTACCGCTCAAAGATTTCGTGCCTAACGAGACGACACTGTACGTGCAGCGGCTCGAGGATGCTGGTGCCGTGATCGTCGGCAAGACCAACGCGCCCGAGTTCGGTCACAAAGGTGTCACCGACAACTTCGTGTCCGGTCCTACGCGCAACCCGTTCGACACGGCGCGCAACGCCGGTGGTTCTTCCGGCGGTGCCGCCGCCGCCGTGGCGGCCGGGTTGGTGCCGCTCGCTCAGGGCACGGACGGCGGTGGGTCAGTGCGGATACCTGCGTCCTGGTGCGGCGTCTACGGCATCAAGCCGTCGTTCGGTCGCGTGGCGGACATCGCGCGGCCGGACGCATACATATCGGCCAGCCCCTTCATCTCCGTGGGTCCGCTCGCGCGCTCCGTCGAAGACGCCGCACTAATGCTGTCCGTCATGGCCGACCCGCACCCGCGGGACCCGTTCAGCCTGCCTGCGTTGGCGACATCTCTGGCCGACGTGGCCACGGACGGCTTTCGCGGAAAGCGGGTCGCATTCAGCCCCGACTTGGGCGGGATCCCCGTCGACCCGGCTGTCGCGGCGATCGTCCGTGAGTCCTTGCATGTCCTGGAGTCCGCGGGCGCCGTTGTTGAGCCGGTCGATATTCGACTTCCGGCCGACCAAGTTGAACTCGCCCAACTCTGGGGCAGGCTCATGGGGGTCCTGTACGCCGACAGCCTCGCGGCCGTTTTGGGCTTGGGGGTCGACCTGATGGCTGACCACCTGGACGAGCTGACGCCCGCTTTCCGCGACATGCTTGTTGCGGCGCAGACCCGCACGGCAATGGAAGCGCGCGCCGACGAACGTCTACGCACTGCGGTGTTTGATGCTGTCCAGGATGCCTTCGATGGCCACGACCTGCTCGTGGCACCGACCGTGGCCGTCACCGCTGTCGCCAACCGGGACGACGGTCTCACCACGGGACCCACCGAGGTGGGTGGAGTCGCTGTCGACCCGTCGATCGGCTGGTGCCTGACATACCCCTTCAACTTCACCGGTCACCCCGCAGCGTCGGTGCCGGCTGGCCTGGTGGACGGGCTGCCCGTGGGTCTGCAGATCGTTGGTCAGCGGCACGATGACGCGGGGGTGCTCGCTGCCAGCGCTGCATTCGAGGCGGCCGCGCCGTGGATGGACACCTATCCCGACCGGGCGGTGCGGTGACTGCCTCCGCACCGAAGTCTAACAACAGGGGGGCCGGTAGATCCGTCACCATGGCGGACGTCGCGCGACTGGCTGGCGTCTCGTCGGCCACGGTTTCGCGATGCCTGAACGGTGGCAACGTCAACCCGCAGACCAAGGACGAGGTGAAGCGCGCCGTCGCTCAGCTCGGCTACCGCCGAAATCTCATTGCTCGGGGTCTGCGTAAACAAGTGTCGAATGTTTGGGCCTGCGTGATATCTGACATCGAAAACCAGTTCTTCACGGCCGTGGTCCGCGGTGTCGAGGACGTCGCTCGTGGCCTCCACTACTCCGTCGTGCTCTGCAACACGGACGAAGACACGGATCGTGAGGCCGAGTATCTTCGGCTGATTGAGTCGCAGCAGATGGCCGGGATGATCATCTCTGCAACCCATAGCGGCCTAGATATCAGTGCCCTGACATCCACAGGGGTGCAGGTGGTCTCGGTCGACCGCGAACTGAGGGAACCTAGCGACACGGTTCTCGTCGATAGCCACCAGGGAGCCATGGTGGCGACAAGGCACCTCATTGCGATGGGCTGTAAACGGATCGCGTGCGTCACCGGGCCGCATGACACCACGACGGGCGAGCAGCGGTTGCGGGGCTACCGTGCCGCTCTATGGGAGTCAGGGCGACCCGTCGACCCCGGCCTCGAGTGCTACTGCGACTTCAAGGAAGCCGGTGGCTTCGCTGCAGCCCGTGAAATGCTGGCCCGGCACGAGCCGCCTGACGGCTTCTTCGTCGCAAACAACCAGATGACCGTCGGTGTCCTGCGGGCGCTGGCCGCCGAAGGCCTGGCCGTGCCGACGGACGTCGCCGTGGCCGGGTTCGACGACCTCCCGTGGTGGTCGATGTCTCACCCGACGGTGACGGCCGTGGCCCAGCCAGCGTACCAGATGGGGCAGGCAGCGGGGCAACTGCTCGCGAACCGGCTCGGCGGCTACGACGGCCCTCCTCGGTCGCAGTACTTCGAGCCACAGTTGATCGTGCGACAGAGCTCGCGCCTCGGTTCATCGCCCAGCTCGCCCCAGGCCCCTTGGGGAGCGAGCTCGCCGCGATCAGCGACGCCAGCGTTGCCGGATCCCTAAACCAACTCAAAGGACGTGACACGCATGCCTGCACAGACCAGAGACCTCGCCTCGACCGTTGTCGCCATCACTGGTGCCAGTTCCGGCATCGGCCAAGCTTCGGCGCGTCTGCTCGTTGAAGCCGGCGCTCGCGTGGCCGTCCAGGCTCGCAGGGGCGAGCGACTGCAGCAGCTTGTCGATGAACTGGGCTCTGACAAAGTACTCGCGGTGCCAGGGGATGTCCGTGACCCGGCGTCCGCGCTGGGTCTCGTTGCGGCGGCCGTGGATGGGTTCGGACGGCTGGACAGCATCGTGGTCAACGCAGGTATGGGGGCCTACGGTGGCATCCTGGACGCGACGGACGATGAGCTGAAGACTATGATGCGAACCAACGTCGAGAGCAGCGTCTGGACGGTTCGGGCGGCCGTTGAGCGGTTTCGCCGTGCGGCAGAAGGAGGCGACATAGTCATCATTGCTTCCGTGGCAGGTCTCCGCGGCGGAGGCAACGAGGCTGTGTATTCGGCCACGAAATTCGCGCAAGTTGGCCTCGCCGGCTCACTCGACCGTGAGGTGCGCACCGACGGAATCCGGGTGAGCACCCTGTGCCCGGCCGGGGTCCACACTGAGTTCGCGATCGGGAAGGGCCGTACCGTCGGAGACCCCGCACTCGACGAGCTCCTGCAGCCCGAGGACATCGGAGCCGCCGTAGTTACTATCCTGCGTCAGCCGCGCAGGATCCGAACGACCCTGTGGGCCATGTGGAGCATGGCGGAGGGCAGTTGACGGTACCGTCGTCGGCGCCTCCACAGACCCGGTACGAGTAGGCAAGAGTCAATGAAACCACTGAACGTTGATGCGCTTCCGAGTTTCGCCGACACCCAGCGACAGCACGCGCAGCCTAGTGGTGTGTCTCCAAAATAGTAGGCCGTTACGCGGGTAGGCTTTGCTTGTGAACAGAGCTGCTGCAGCATTGGTCATGTCCGACGGGCAACG
>JAABUN010008731.1_pt1 | contig 10222 bp, 10 predicted proteins | sample 5559311 | NCBI WGS metagenome assembly JAABUN01 (sample SAMN10711877, study PRJNA513370) | rock metagenome | isolation source: Antarctica rocks | place: Antarctica: Victoria Land, Siegfried Peak sud
GCAAACGGGTCGGCCGCGCGCCGCCAGGCGACTGCGAGGCTGTCCGCGATCAACCCTGCCTCTTCTGGGTGGGCATCGGCAGCGAACCGGCGCAGTTCGTCGACGTCGGCGAGCTTGACCGTGACCGTCCAGGTGACACTGCCCCGGTCGCCGGACTCGGCCACGACCTCGCTGTCCACCGAGAGGATCCGGAAGGCGCCGGCCTCCAGCGGCCCCTCCATACCGTTGGTGGGCCAGATCAGCCAGCCGAGTGCGTCGAACGCGTCCTTGGCTGGCCGCCCCTCGTCGAGGGCCCCGAGCTCGGTGTCCTCGACGTCAGGATCGGCACGGAGCCCGATCGTCACGGCGCTCTCCTGGACGAGCGCCGCGGCTTCGTGCAGTGACCCGGCGTCGACGATGGTGACCTCGGCCGTGGCGGTGCGAGCCCACGTCTCCCGGTTCCTTCCGCGCAGCGGCCGCTCGGGAGTAGCCGGCCGCTCGCGGTCGGGCAGGTCGAAGAGGCCGGGCTCGTCGGCATCCATGCCGACCGACCCTATGCCTATCCCTCGCAGCTGAGCGGTCACCCGTGGGTGCGTCAATCCGCACATGCTCCTGAACCCCCCGGGACCTCTCGAGAGCCGGTGTGATCTGCTCCCGGCGGTAGGTCTTGTCGGCCCAAGCAGTGCGGGCCAATCTCCTGCGGATTTCGGCCGTTGGGAGCCGACGAAGTCGGCCCCCGATCCCACGTTTCCGTAGGGCAGGGGCCGGTTCGTGGCGAGGAAGTTCTCCGATGTCGAAGTAGAGCTCGAACACCGCAAGCGGTGTTTGGACACCTCGGGTCATCTCGGGAAAAACACGGTCTGACCTGCGGAAACGCAGAATCTGACTGTCGGACGATGTTGGCTGATTTTGGGCCTCGAACGGTTCTCCTGCGGAATCCCTGCGGAATCTGGGCGCCGACGGGTCAGGTCGCGTCGAGCTGATGGGATGCGAGCGTGGTGACGGCATCCAGGCTGTCTGCCATCAGACCAGTCGTCATTCTATGGACCTTGCTCTGAACCACGACCGTCGCGCGGGCTTTCATCCAGTCGAGGGCCTCATCGAGTCGATCGCGTGACACGTTGACGCTGACGTGAGCCTGTCTCGCATTCCGCGACACCTGTACGGTCACCACGCCGGACCTGTCTTCGTCGTCTCGGTGCACGCCGACAATCGGTCCAGTCAGGTACTCGGTCTGTTGAGCCGTGGGTGCTTGTCGCAACTTGTCCGCAACCCGCTTGATCCGCTCGATTGCGGCAGCGGGGATGTTGACTGTTACGGGAGTCCGTGGGGCGGGTCCGCCGGCTGGAGCCCAGACGAAGGTTGCACTGAAATCGGCAACCGCCTCCTCGGCGAGGACCCTGCAAAGCGAGGCCGCGAACTCGTGGCTCAGGCCGGATCGAATCAGGTCCTGAACGCCGTTGGCGCTGGGCTCCCTTTCAGGCTGAACGGCGATCTCGTCGACGGCGGCGAGCGCCTCGGCGAAAGTCCGCATGACCCGACGCTCCTGCGATTCAGGGACGGCGGTCTCCAATTCGTCCACGGGCAGGCCATCGGTGACCTTCTCCGGTTCGGGCAGCGGGAGGTAGATCGGGATGATGAAGGAGCCACGTCGCGTGTGGGCCATCCGGGCGGGTTCGATGATCAAGTCGGCGCTCGGGCGGTAGCGGCGGATGTGAGCCTTGGGGCCGAGTGATGTCGTCGCGGCCGCGCGAAGCATCGTCCAACTCTCGCGCACCATCGTGACTCCGGCCGTGTAAGGGATGGTGTCGCGAATGACGAGGTCGTTCGCTGCGCGTATGTTCGCCACGTCAACAAGCCGACCTTCGAGCCGCGTTGCGATGTCGGTATCTGGGACGCCTTCGATTTCGGCGAGGCGCTCGATGATCCGTTGCCAGTCGAGCCCGTCAGTGACGAGTTCGTGCGGGACGGGGAGAAGTAGATCGCTACCGGGGAACTTCCAGAGCCCACCCGCCGGGCCCGCTTCAACGGGTGCTAGCCAGCCTGTCGACTGCAGGTAGGCGGTGAGGCGGTCGTGCGCGTTGATCATGCGGTCGCCGCCTTCCCGAATGCCGCGTTGAAGTCGTCGACCCAGCTATCGAAAGTGGCTGCGGTCAGGCGATTGGATTCAGTCACCTTCGCACTCGCCACCGACAGATTGTTCACCTGAACCCAATGGGCCCGAGCATGGACCGTCGTGTGCAGGCTGGCGTGGTCGATCCAGTCGGCCGGGGGCTCCTTCTCCAGCCGGACGTAGACCAGGTAGACGGGTGTCTTGGTTTGTTGCCACTTGTCGCGCCAAGCCTTCGTGGTCGGAACGGAGATGGAGCCGTCCTTGTTGGGCTTCTTCGTCCCCGTCTTGACCTGGACCGTTACGGTCCCGACAGGGAAGGTCAGCGTGAGGTCTACGGCGAGGTGGTCCTCGCCTCCAGGGATCTCGTTGTTCGCCACTCCGGCTTGGGCGAGGAGGGACCGCACATACATCACGCCGAGTCGCCCAACATGATCTGTTGGTGCAACGGACTTGGCGCCTGACATGGTGCCGACATTAGGGGCAGGTCACCCAACACCGCGGGAGATCGAATCGAAGTCGAGAGACGGGAGCTTTCGGCGGCATGCAATGACCTGAACCCCGTTGACGGATAACTGCGTGTAAGCGAGACTATCTGTCATGAGTCTACTCGCCGTCTCTAAGGCCGCTGAGCGCCTCGGCGTCTCGACGCGACAGGTGCAGAACCTCGTCGCGCGGGGTGAGCTACGGCAAGTAGCCCGTGGCGTTCTCGATGAGACGTCGGTGGAGCGGCTGCTGGCAGTACGCGGCGGCTCGCACAAGCGGGCGTGGTCCGAAGCCACTGCCTGGGGTGCTGTTGCGCTCCTGTCGGGTGATGACGCGGAGTGGATGGGGGAAACCCAACGGTCGCGGCTCAAGGGCCGGCTTCGCCGACTTGGGGCTGCTGAGTTGGTCGAGCGGGCACGAGAGCGAGCCGCGGTCGCTCGCTATCGCGCGCATTCGAGCGCAGGACAGTACCTCCTAGCCGAGCTGGTGTACGCCACCGATGCTTCCGGTCGCCTCGGCTTGGCGGCGACGAACAACATCGACGGCTACCTTGCCGCCGCCGATGTTGCCGAGGTCGTGTCGCGTCACGGACTGATTCGGCACGACGAAGGCAGGGTCACGCTGCGGGCCACCTCGATGGACCTCGACGTCGTCCGAGACGTGAGCAAGCGAAGCGTCGTGCTCGCTGCGCTCGACCTGGCTGAGTCGCTCGATGTTCGCGAGCGACGTGCGGGGCTCGACGCACTCGACCGTGCGTTGGAGTCGTTCCGTGGTTGATCGCCCGACCATCGACGTGCCAAGCCCGCCGGGTGGATGGGGTGCGCCCTGGCCGAATGTCGCTGAGATCGAAGCGGTGCTCCCGCACGAGAAGTGGACCCTCGTCGGCGGGTTGATGACCCAGCTCCACGGCATTCACCGAGGCATTGACACCCTGCGTCCGACCAACGACGTGGACATCGTGCTTCACGTCGAGACCACTCGCGGTGTCGCCGCCGAGACTGCCCGCGCGCTTGAGTCGCTTGGGTACGAATTCGCGCTGTCAATCGACGAACGCCACGACACGGCCCACCGGTTCAAGCGCGGCCAGTCCACCGTCGACCTCGTCTCCAGCGCACCGGACGTCGTCGACGTATTGGTGGCCGACCACCCAGCACCCAGCGTGGTCGAGAAGCTTCGCGGTCGCACCATGGTTGCGATCGAGGGCGGCACTCAAGCCCTCAAACGGACCATCAACGCTCGGCTTGAGATCGTTCCGGGACGCACGACTACGGTCAGCGTTCCGTCCCCGTTCGGTGCGGTGATCCTCAAGGCAGCCGCGTATCAGACTGATTCGCGGGACAAAGGGCGCCACCTGCTTGATGCAGCTGTCCTGCTGGCCGTGATCGAAGATCCGTACGCCGAGCGTGAGCACTTCACCGGGTCCGACAGGGCCAGGCTCCAGACCCTACTTCGGGCCTTGCCGGACGACGCTCGCGAGTGGCGTTCCTTGTTCGCGGGGTGGCGGACCAACGGGCAGGCCGCACTGCGAATTCTGACCGCCTGAACTCGGCTAAGCGTTCCGCTGCGCGAGGCGCCGTGCTGCCTCGACACGTCGGGCTGCGATCCGCTCCTGCAGTTCCTCGGCTCGTCGCATCTTGGTGTCGTCGAATGACACTCTCATCGGGTCCTCGATCGGGCCATTGCACGCGTGGTCGATGAGCGGCTGCCACGCCTTCTTGAGGAGGTCGGAAAGGTCAAGCTCGGGCCTGTCGCTGCCGGGTGAATCCTGACCCCCTGGTGCCGATCGAATTCTACGCGCTGTACTCCCGGCTCTCCCAGCTCTTCACCGACGCGGTCCACGACGGCCTCGTCGTCCGCAACCCCTGCTCGCGGCGCACCTCACCCGGCATGGGTCGGCAGCGGGCGTACGTCGCGACCACCCAACAGGTCTGGGCGCTCTACGACGCGGTGCCGCCCGGCGTACGTCCCGCGATCCTGCTCGGCGCCCACGCCGGGCTGCGTCTCGCCGAAGCCGCCGGGCTGCGGGTCGAGGACATCGACTTCGCGACCGGGGTGATCTCGCCGAGCGTGCAGTGGGTCGACGAGCCGCTGAAGTCCGAGACCAGCCGCCGGTCCATTCCGATCCCCAGGGATATGGCGCACCTGCTCGCGGAAGCGGTGCGGCTCGGCAACGGCACCCACATCGTGAGCGATCAGTGGGGCGACCCGGCGGGGCCGTGGATGATCAAGCGTGCTGTCCGGGCAGCACGAACCCAGGTCGGGCTCTCCGGCGAGTTTCGGTTCCACGACCTGCGGCGCTATTTCGCCTCGCTGCTCATCGCATCGGGGCTCGACGTCAAGGTCGTCCAGGCCCGGTTTCGGCACGCCTCGGCCAAGACCACCTCGACAATTACGGCCACCTCTGGCCCGACCGTGACGACTCCTCCCGAGCAGCGGTGGCGGCGGTGTATCGCGAGCGATCTCCAGGCAGCTCACACTGCGGTTGACGGATCAGTTCTCGGGATGCGATCAGCGAGCAAATCGCCCGTCGGCCGGCCACGCGCCAGGGCTCCAAGACTCGACACGAGATCGTGCGGCGCGGCCCCGATCGTGTTTGAAGGCTTACGGCACGCTCACAGCGGTACTGGCGGAAAGTTCGGCTTGATGTACTTGTTCACGAAGGAGCCCTTCGACTCAGCCGCCATCAGTTGGTCGTAGAGGTGCTGGGGCACTCCCGGGTACAGGTATGTTGCGCCTCCCTTGAACATGACGGCCAGGGCCATGTCGATCGGGTCGTAACCGACCATCTCGATGGCCGACGATTTCACAAACTGCATCTCGGGGATCACCACACTTCCTCCTCCTCGGCTACCGCAGCGGCCGTTGTCGATGTCCGCCAGGCGACGACAGCCGACGTGTAATGCGCCGGGTCGGGGCGCGGGTCCCTGCGCCACCCGATTGCGAGGTCCGGGTCTGACCCGACCGGCTTGTGCCGCGCTTCCCGGATCCGGAACCGTGAGGGCACCTTCACAGCTTCGCCGGTCACGATGGCCTCGCCGGTACGGAGGGCCGGCAGAAGGGACACGAGGTCGGTCAGTTCGTCCGGGAGGGCCGCAGCGACGCGGCTGCGGTCGGCCTGGTTAGTCAACCGGAGCGCAATCATCGTCCCGCACTGGCTGAGCGCGGCTGAGTCGAGGTCGGTGGGCCGTTGGGTAACGAGCATCAGGCCCACGCCGTGCTTGCGGCCTTCCTTCGCGATTTGGTCCACCGCGCACGGTGTGCCGCCGAGGAAGCGCCCTCTCTGACGAACAGGTGAGCTTCCTCGAGGAGGATGAGAAGTGGCTGCTCGCGGCTTCCGACGGGGAGGTTCCCGGCCCAGTACAGGGCATCGGAAACGAGTCGGAGCACGGTGCCGATGACTAGGGGGAGTGTGTCTGCGGCGGCGCCGGAGAGGTCGAGCACGGTGACGGGTTTGTCATGGCCGACCCAGCTACGCAGTAGGTCGTCAAGGTCGGAGTTGGTTCGTCCGTCGGCGTCGGGGGTGTAGTCGGTGCCCGGGTCGAGAAGGAACGCGAACCGGGTGTCCCGAAGCCGGTGCCGCATCATGTCGAGCTGGCGCGCAATCATTCGTGAGGTGCCCTTGAATGGTGCCTTGCTGCCGGGTTCGTATGGCAGGTACTCACTGGGAGTGAGGGTCTCCGGGTCGCCGGGGGTTACCACGGCGGGGGTCGTGAGCATCATGTCGTTGTACGTGCTGACCTCGAAGTCGTTGAGGTCGAACCACAGGCCCTTGGCACTGAACGGAATCGGGGTGTCCGCGGTGATGTACCCGGGGTCTGGTGCGGTGGTGAGGTGCGTCGCGGCGTCTTGACGCCGCCGCCTCACCATGTCTCGGATGTCCGCGGAGTTCTGAGGGGAAAGTTCCCCCATTGTCGCGACGACGAATTCCTCGAACGGCAGCGCCCAGTACGGGACGTAGAGCTGCTGGTGGTGTGCCGCCGCCGGCGATGCCGAGTACACGACGCCGTTTGCTCCGACTGCATCGGCATACTCGCCGTGCGGGTCGATGACCAGCACCCGCGCAGACGAGTACCCCTGGTCGGCGATCGACTCCAATAGGACGGCGACCAGGTTCGACTTACCCGCACCGGTCGAGCCGACGACGACCGAGTGGCGTGAAACAAGGGCGGCGAGATCGAGTGTTGCAGGGATGGACCGGGCGGCAGCCAGGTGCCCAATCTCCAGCGCGGCAGCCGAGGTCTCGTTGTAAACGACTGCGAGCTCAGCGGTGGTCGCGATGTGGACTTCGTCGTCGATGGTCGGGTACTGGCTCACCCCACGCTCGAACTCATCTCCAATGGCCTCGCCGAACAACGTGACAGTCATCCACCGGCTGTCGATCTCCTTGCCAGGTTCCGAGAGGACCGAGTTCGGAATCGCGGCCGCGCCGACCTGGGAGCAGATGCCGTACAGGTGCGTGTAGCCGAGCGGGATGCGACCATCGACCCGACCTGGCCGATACGGTGCGACTCGCCCTCGACCATCACCAGGGACGTCTGCCCATGCTGCAGGCGCACCGTCACGATCTTCCCGGTGACGGACTGGACACGCCCGATGAGAGTCGCAGGGGCCGACATCAGGCACTACCCGGCCGGTAGGTGGTCATCGAGGCCAAGAATTCGGCGAACACATTGAAATCGCCAAGTTTCACCTGTCCGGTGCTTGACGGGGACCCGGAAGCGGGCGGGTCAGGGGTGAAGTACTTGCGTAGCCCGCCGGCGGCGGCGCCACCCTGACCGGTGGCAACCTCCCACTCGGCCACGTAACCGCGGATGACCCCCGCGTTCGGACCGATGACGGTGAGGTTCCAGCGCTTCTCCGCGCACTTCACGACGGGGTCGCCGTCCGCGATGGCGCCGTGCATCAGCGCGAAGATGGCGCTGCTCGGCGTCGCGTCCAGCCCTGACATCAGGGTCTCATTGATGTGCTGGTCGCCCCAGCTGTAACCGCACGTGACCAGCACCGAGCTCACGCGCGACACGCACATCCCGAGGCGGTCCATCAGCGCCAAGTACGGCATCTTCCGTGACTCGTCGTATTTCAGATGCGACGGCAGAATCATGGACCCATTCGGCGCACCGTCCCGGCGGACTGTGCCCCGCACCTCTGCCGCCCAGTTCACCGAACCGTGAATCTTCCAGACCCTCGTCCAACCCGCCGTCTCACTCGCCCCCACCGCAGCCGGCAGGAAGAACGGCCGATGACTGCCCACAAACCCGTCGAACACCGGAATCCGAGCGAGCTCCAGTGACCGTTCGATGAGTACGTCATAGTTCGTTGTGAACACCTCGACCGGATGACCGCGCGACGCGTTTCGCACCCACTCAGCGAACTCCCGGTGGGGCACATCCGCCGGAATGTCTGCCTCGGCCGGGGACGCGATCTTGGCGATCGACACCTGAATGGTCGTCTCCAGGGTGTCCAGACCCCCCGCACCCAGGCCGAAGGCCGTCGAGGTGGGCGTCATCGCCGCCGTCGTCAGCCGCAGCAGACCGAGCAGGGACTCGATGTTCGGGTCACGCTTCCGCGCGACACAGGCCGCGACCAGCTCCTCCCACGCAGCCTCGAATCGGGGGTCCGCATCGATGCATGCCATCCGCACCTGGTCTGTCAGCCCGACAATCGCAGGGATGAGCGGCTTGTAAGGGCGCGCCCCACCACCGGCAGGCACCGGCTCGACATTTACCGCACTCGAGGTGCCGGCACCCATCAGGAAGGAGAGCGGGGCATCGTGCGCCGACAGGTGGTCGCGGAGCCTCCCGATGAGGTCGTACGGGTCGTGACCGGACAACTTGATACCTCTCCTCAGCGTACGTACGTGATCCGTCAATGTGGTGGGACTCACCTTGGCAGAGGCGAGCCCAGTAGGTGTTGGAGTCGCCTCCGTGAAGGAGCGACCAAGGAGCAACCTGTATCAGGCTTCGACCGGTTCCGCGGTCAAGGCGCTGAGTCACACCTCGGAGCCGCGATGAGTGGCAAGCCCCCGACTCTCAGCGCAGCGGCGCCCGCTCCCATCCCGCAATCCGCGAACTATGTTCGTCGTACCCGCGAAGCGGTCGTTTAAATCCGCCGCAGGTGCCCCGGCCCTCCGAGCTCCTGAGAATCGTGTGATGGGAGGGCTGCCATCGCCGCGTCTGGCTCGAACAGTGCCTGGCCAGAATCCCCTGCGGAATCCCTGCGGAATTTGGCCCGGTTCAAGCCAACGGGAACGGCCCCTGATCCTGCGTTTCCGCAGGTCAGGGGCCGATTCGCCGTACGACGTCTGTCAGATGTCGAAGTAGAGCTCGAACTCGTGAGGGTGGGGTCGCAGCCGGATCGGGTCGACCTCGTTCTTGCGCTTGTACTCGATCCAGGTCTCGATCAGGTCGGGGGCGAAGACGTTGCCCTCGGTGAGGTACTCGTGGTCGGCCTCGAGGGTGTCGAGCACCTCGGCCAGCGTGCCCGGCACCTGCTGGATCGAGGCGTGCTCCTCGGGGGGCAGCTCGTACAGGTCCTTGTCGACCGGGTCGGGGGGCTCGATCCGGTTCTTGATGCCGTCCAGGCCCGCCATGAGCATCGCCGAGAAGGCCAGGTAGGGGTTGCACGAGGGGTCGGGCACCCGGAACTCGATCCGCTTGGCCTTCGGGTTCGAGCCCGTCACCGGGATGCGCACGCAGGCTGAGCGGTTGCGGGCCGAGTACACCAGGTTGACCGGCGCCTCGTACCCCGGCACCAGGCGGTGGTATGAGTTCACCGTTGGGTTGGTGAAGGCCAGCAGGGACGGCGCGTGCTTGAGCAGGCCGCCGATGTACCAGCGGGCCATGTCGGACAGCCCGCCGTACCCGGTCTCGTCGTAGAAGAGCGGCTCGCCGTCCTTCCACAGCGACTGGTGGCAGTGCATGCCCGAGCCGTTGTCCCCGAACAGCGGTTTGGGCATGAAGGTGGCCGTCTTGCCGGCCGCGTGGGCGACGTTCTTCACGACGTACTTGAAGAGCATGACCTTGTCGGCCGACTTGGCGAGGGAGTCGAAGCGGTAGTTGATCTCGGCCTGCCCAGCCGTGCCGACCTCGTGGTGCGAGCGCTCGACCTGTAGTCCGAGCTTGTCCAACTCGAGGCAGATCTGGTCGCGCAGGTCGGCGAAGTGGTCGACTGGTGGCACCGGGAAGTACCCGCCCTTGTACGGCGTCTTGTGCCCCAGGTTGCCGCCCTCCTCGATCCGGCCGGTGTTCCAGGCAGCCTCGATCGAGTCGATGTAGTAAAAGCTCGCGTTCTGGCTGGTCTGGAAGCGCACGTCGTCGAAGATGTAGAACTCGGCCTCGGGGGCGAAGAACGCGGTGTCGGCGATGCCGGTCGACTTCAGGTACGCCTCGGCCTTGTGCGCCACCTGGCGCGGGTCGCGGCTGTACGGCTCGTCGGTGTACGGGTCGACGACGCTCATGTTGATGTTCAGCGTCTTCTCGGCCCGGAACGGGTCGAGGTAGGCGGTGTCCAGGTCGGGCATCAGCTTCATGTCCGACTCGTGGATCGACTGGAACCCCCGGATCGAGGACCCGTCGAACATCTGGCCGTCGGTGAAGAAGTCGGTTCCGACCGAGGACGCCGGCACGTTGAAGTGCTGCATCACTCCCG
>JAABUN010008732.1_pt1 | contig 10221 bp, 9 predicted proteins | sample 5559311 | NCBI WGS metagenome assembly JAABUN01 (sample SAMN10711877, study PRJNA513370) | rock metagenome | isolation source: Antarctica rocks | place: Antarctica: Victoria Land, Siegfried Peak sud
ACAAGACAACCTCAGCCGGAACTGCTTTAAAACAACCGTTTCTGAGCTTAGTCCGTGCGTCACTTCTGACCTATCCAATAACATACAAGCTTGGTCGTTCTGTCGCTTGCGCGCGGCTTTGGCGTGATTAGCGGAAATTTGGCATACTTATGAAGAAGCGAGGCGCTAAATGACACAGCAAGATTTATTGGACGAATTTGTTTCTTTACCACTTGATGCACAGCGCCAAGTGACCGATTTCATTTCTTTTTTGCGTCAGAAATACCAAACGAAAACTCCGGTTCGTGAAAACGATGCAGAGATAAATGGTGATAAATTCATCGGTATGTGGAATGACCGTGAGGATTTATCGAACAGCACGGACTGGGTTCGCAATATTCGAGAAAAAGAGTGGACGAGGTAATGCCAACCCCAACACTTGTCGATACCGACATTATCATTGATTCAGGTCGTGGCGTTATCGAAGCTGTCAATTGCCTCAACAATATCAAGGCCACGTCATCATTAGCCATTTGCGTTGTGACGCAAATGGAACTCATGGTTGGATGCAGGAACAAAGCTGAGTTGCGAACGCTTGAGAAATTCCTGAAGAAATTTCAAGTTGTGCCGCTGGATGCTTCCATTTCAGATAAAGCCGTCGAATTGCTGCGTCAATATCGTCTCAGCCACGGATTGCTCGTTGCGGATGGACTTATCGCAGCAACGGCCATAAGTCAGAATTGGGCATTCGTCACAAAAAACCAAAAGCACTACAAGTTCATCACCGCATTGAATCTCCTGCCCTATTCGTGACCAACAAGCCGCCGAACAAGATTGGTCGTTCACACCTAAAGCCCGCGATATTCAAAATCGCGGGCTTTAGGTGTTTTCCATATTCAGTTCACGGCTTCGCTCAGGCCGCCTTTCCGCAGTTTCCGCAGCGCCTGTCCTTCGATTTGCCGCACTCGCTCGCGCGAGACTTTGAAGTGCGCGCCGAGTTCTTGCAGCGTGTGGGCGCGACCACCGCTCAGGCCGTAGCGCATATTGACGACTTCGCGCTCGCGTTCGGTGAGTTCGTCCAAAGCGGCGCGAACTTCTTCGCGCAGAATCGCGGTTTCAGCGGCTTCTTCGGGCACCACGGCATCGACATCGCGCAGCATATCGACGAAATCTTCGCCATCGCCGCTGTCGCCGATTTCATCGTCCAAAGAAAACGTTTCCGCCATGTTTTTCAGCACTAATTCGGCGGTTTCTTTGTTGACCTGAAGTTTGACCGCCAATTCCTCCACGGTTGGCTGACGACCGAGACTTTGCACCAGCGTGGCGATGGTGCGATAGGCGGTTTTGGTCAGTTCGGCGATGTGCGCGGGCACGCGCACCATCTTGGCTTGATCGGCAATGGCGCGGCTCATCGCCTGGCGAATCCAGAACGAGGCGTAGGTCGAAAAACGGTAGCCGAGTGCCGGATCGAACTTGCGCGCGGCACGCATCAGGCCGAAATTGCCTTCCTGAATCAAGTCGGCAAGCGTGAGGGAGTGGTTGTGCCCTTGATGCAACTGCTTGAGCGCCATGGTGATGACGAGGCGCAGGTTGGCCTCGACCATGCGTTTGTAGGCGGCTTCGTCGCCCTTGGCGATGCGGCGGCCCAGTTCTTTTTCTTCGACGGCGGTCAAAAGCGGCGTCTTTTGGGCCATCTTGACCCAGGCAGCGACGGCATCGGGCAAAGCCGATGATGTGGCCTCGACGCCGCGCGAATTGTTGCTGTTGGGATATTGCTTGCTCATCTAAATTGCTCCTCTGCAAACACGCGAAATTCCCTGCCCGCCTGACATAAGGTCAAAACGAGGTAAAAATTGCGGTGTTTCATAGAAAGGGGTGGGAAAATTGCGGCCAGGCGCACGCGCCAGACGAAAGGTAGATTCTACTCGATTGGCGCGCCGTTTCGCACTGAAAATTGCCCTATCAAAGACCGCTCAAAGCGTCAATGGTTGCATCGGTTTAAAAACGAACACTCATCAATTTTCAGCGCCGTTTTTAACGCCGTGCGATTTCGGGCAAAATCAGCGCCGCCAACTCACTTCGATTTCTGCCCGTAATACGCGCCCGGCCCGTGTTTGCGGAGAAAATGCTTGTCCAAAAGCTCGCATTGCATACTTTCCACATCAGCGCGAATTCGCAAAGTTTCGCTCGCCAGATGCGCGATATTTTCCAAAACCACGGCGTTTTCCACGGCTTTATCCGGCGTTTTGCCCCACGCAAACGGCGCGTGACTCGCCACCAGAACGCCGGGAAATTGCGTCGCATCCAAGTTTTGAAAGCGCTCGATGATGACTTCGCCGGTGTTGGCCTCGTAATCCGACGCGATTTCCGCGGGCCTCATCGCGCGGGTGCAGGGAATCGCGCCGTAAAAATAGTCGGCGTGGGTGGTGCCCAGCGCCGGAATATCGAGTTTGGCCTGCGCCCATGCGGTCGCGTAAAGGCTGTGGGTGTGAACGATGCCGCCGATATGCGGCCATTGGCGCGCCAGAATCAGGTGGGTTGGCGTGTCGCTGCTGGGACTTAAGTCGCCTTCGACTTTTTCGCCGCTTTGGAGCGACAAAACCACCATCTGTTCGGGCCGCATTTCGGCGTAAGGCACACCAGACGGCTTAATTACCAGAAAACCGCCCTCGCGGTCAACGCCGGAAACGTTGCCCCAGGTTTGGATGACCAGACCTTCAGCAACGAGCTTTAAATTGGCCTGGCAAACTGCGATTTTGAGTTGTTCTAACATAAAATTTTAGCCACAGAGAGGCACAGATAGATTCACAGATAGGGCACAGATTTTTCTTTGGTTTTCGTCTGTGTCCTATCTGTGAATCTATCCGTGTCTCTCTGTGGCTTATTTCCGCGCCTCGTCGCGGATTTCGAGCAAGGTTTTCATCACGCTAAACAGGTTTCCGTTGCCTTCGGGTGTGCCAAACGCGTCGTGAATCTGATGGTAGAGCAGATAAATTCGCTGATAAATCGCGTGTTCCTCTGGACTCGGCGTGTAAACCTCGGCTTTCAAACCCGTCATCGCGGCCTGCGCGCTTTCGAAATCGGGGAATTGATTGGCGGCGACCGCGCCCGCAATCGCTGCGCCGAGCGCGCAGGTCTGGCTCGAACGCGAAACTTTCATCGGGCGCCCGATGATGTCGGCGTAAATTTGCATTAAAACGGCGTTTTTCTCGGCGATGCCACCGCAGTTGATGATCTCTTCGACCTTGACACCGTATTCTTCCAAACGATTGATAATCGTCAGCGCGCCGAACGCCGTTGCTTCGATGAGCGCGCGATAAATCTCGCCCGGCGTGCTGTAAAGCGTTTGGCCCAGCAAAACTCCGCTCAAGCGCTGATCGACCAGAATCGTGCGGTTGCCGTTGTTCCAATCGAGCGCCAGAAGTCCCGATTCGCCCGCTTTGAGTTTTCCCGCCGCTTCGGTGAGTTCTGCGTGCGTTCCGGCGCCGACAACATCGACGAACCAGTTAAAAATGTCGCCGACCGCCGATTGTCCGGCTTCGAGACCGAAATAACCTGGCAAAATCGAGCCGCGGACGATGCCGCACAGTCCGGGAATATCCGCCAAATCTTGGTCACCGGGCACGACCATCAAATCGCAGGTCGAGGTGCCGAGCGTTTTGACGAGCGTGCCGGGTTTGATGCCCGCACCCACGCCGCCAAAATGCGCGTCGAAGGCGCCGACCGCGACCGGCGTGCCTTCATTCAAACCGGTTTTTTGCGCCCATTCAGCGGTCAATCCGCCCACGGCTTTATCGACGCTTTGCACCGGCATCGTCATTCTGCGTCGCAAATCGCCCAACTCAGCGTGCAAACTTCCCAGAAACTCCGCGTCGGGGTAACCGCCCCATTCGGCGTTATACATCGCCTTGTGACCCGCCGCGCAGACGCCGAAAATCAAGTTTTCCGGCGCCGTAGTGCCGGTCAAAACGGCGGGGACGTAATCGGCACATTCGACCCACAAATGAGCCGCTTCGAAAACTTCCGGGTCGGTGTGGAGGCAGTGCCAGATTTTCGAAAAATACCACTCGCTCGAATACGTCCCGCCGCATTTGGCGAGATATTCGGGCCGCATTTGCGCCGCTTTGAGCGTGATTTGGCTCGCTTCTTCGACCGAGGTGTGATCTTTCCACAGCCACGCCAGCGCGTTCAAATTGCCTTCGAAACGCGGGTCGAAAGCGAGCGGAACGCCCTGTTCATCGACGGGAATCGGCGTGCTTCCCGTGGTATCGACGCCGATGCCGACGATTTGTGACGGCGAAAAATCCGCGTCCAAATCGGCATTTTTCGCCTGAGCGAGCGCGGCGCGAATCGTGTTTTGGGCGCCTTCGAGGTAGTCGGCGGGATGTTGGCGCGCCAGATTCGGGTCGCGCGACAGCAAAATTCCGCTCTCGCCGTGCGCGTAGTTCCAGGTCGCGGTGCCGATTTCGCTGCCGTTTTCGATGTTGACGATGAGGGCGCGGACGGAATTGGTGCCGTAGTCGAGGCCAAGGGCGTATTGGGGTTTCATGGGTTTTCGATGATAATTTTGACGACTTCCTGCTCGTATTTCGCATTCATCGCAAACGCGTCAGGCGTTTTTCCCAAAGGAAAACGATGCGTGACGAGCGATTCCACATCGACGCGCCCGCTTTGCACCAGCGCCAGACAACGCCCGTAAACGTTTTTCATGCGGCGGCTCATCAGAATCGTCAGTCCTTTGCGCCGCGCCGTCGAATGGCTGAATTCGACGTGATCTTCGAAGGGAATGCCGACCAAAACGACCGTCCCGCCCGGTTTGGCGATTTCCATCGCGTGCTGCACCGATTCTTTGGCCCACGCCGCTTCGATCACCACATCGGCTTCGGCGCAGTCGGGTAGCGGGATGGCGCCGTATTTTTCGGCGAATTTTTGACGATATGGCAAAATGTCGTGAATCCACACCGTCCCCGCGCCCGCGACTTTGCAAGTCTGTGCCAGACACAGGCCAATCGGCCCCGCGCCCAGAATCGCCACGCGTGCGCCGACGCGAATGCGCGCCAAATCGGTGGCGTGAAGCGCGATGCCGAGCGGCTCCAAAAGCGCCGCGCTCGCATCGGAAACGCCGTCGGGAATCGGGTGACAAAAGCGCGCCGGAGCCACCAAACGGCTGCGAAGCGAGCCGTCGTCGGGCGCGAGGCCGCAAAAACGCTGCTTGCGGCACAAATTCGGGTTGCCGCCCAAACATTCGCGGCAATTTCCACAAACCCAAGCTGGATCGATTGCGACACGCGCGCCCATCGCCAGATTTTCCACATCCACGCCGATTTCTTCGACAACGCCGGAGAATTCGTGGCCTAAAACCAGCGGTTGATTGAGGGTTGTCGAACCAATCGAGCCGGTTTCATACGGGTGCAAATCGCTGCCGCACACGCCGGTGGCGCGCACCCGAACCAGGACTTCATCGGGTTTTAATGCGGCGTCGAAGGGCACGCTTTCAACGCGTAAATCGGACGGGCCGTGCAAGCGCACGGCGGTTTGGGTTGTTGACATATTTTTGAGTTATAAGGCTATTACAGGCGCCCCAATCCCTGCGCCAAATGATAATAAACCTCGTTCGTTCGCAAATCCTGCTTGAGATTTCGCACCGTGGTCTGCTCGTCGATGAGAACGCATTCGATTTCGGCGATTTCGGCGAAATCTTCGAGATGTTCGGTCGTTAAAGCGAGGCTGAAACCGCTGTGATGCGCCGCGCCGCTCAAAATCCACGCCGCGGCGGCGGTTTTGAAGTCGGGTTTGGGCTGCCACAACGCGCGCGCGACCGGCAAATTGGGTAGCGCTTCGTCGGGCGCAACGACTTCGACTTCATTGACGACCAGGCGAAAACGGTTGCCCAAATCGATGATCGAAGCGTTGATCGCCGCGCCGGGCGGCGTATTGAAAACCAGGCGCACCGGATCGGCTTTGCCACCGATTCCGAGCGGGTGAATCTCACAACTCGGCCTGTTTTGGGCGATAGAGGGGCAAATTTCCAGCATATGCGACCCCAGAACTTTGTGGCCGTCGGGGTGCAAATGGTAGGTGTAATCCTCCATGAAGGAGGTGCCGCCTTCCAGTCCGTCGGCCATCACTTTCATGGCGCGCACCAGAGCGCAGGTTTTCCAGTCGCCCTCGCCGCCAAAACCGAATCCGTCGGCCATGAGTCGCTGCGTGGCGAGGCCGGGAAGCTGATTCAGGCCGTGTAAATCCTCGAAAGTATCGGTGAAACCTTTGAAATTTCCCTCTTCCAAAAATGAGCGCAGACCAAGCTCGACGCGCGCTTCGGTTCGCAGCGATTCGTGGCGCTCGCCGCCTTTTTTGAGAGTGTCGGCGACGCTGTAAAGCTGTTCGTATTGTGCGACCAAATCGTTAACTTCGGCGTTTCCAACCGCTTCGACGCGCTCTACCAAATCGCCGATGCCGTAGCCGTTGACGCGGTAGCCGAAACGCATTTCCGCCGCGACTTTATCGCCTTCGGTGACGGCGACATAGCGCATATTGTCGCCAAAACGCGCGAACTGGCCGCCCTGCCAGTCGTGCCAGGCGTTGGCGGCGCGCATCCAACTCGAAATCCGCGCCTGGACTTCCAAATCGCCCCAAAAACCGACCGCGACTTTGCGCGCCACGCGCATTCGCGTCGCAATGAAGCCGAATTCGCGGTCGCCGTGCGCGGCCTGATTCAAATTCATGAAATCCATGTCGATCTCACGCCACGGCAAATCGCGGTTGAACTGGGTGTGCAGATGCAAAATCGGCTTTTGCAAGACGGAAAGGCCGCCGATCCACATTTTGGCGGGCGAAAAGGTGTGCATCCACAGAATTAGGCCCGCGCACTGCGGCGCATTGTTGGCTTCCAGGCACACCGCGCGAATTTGGTCGGGCGTGGTGACAATCGGCTTGAAAACGACTGGGGAAGGAATGCCGGGCGCGTCATCGAGGCCGGCGGCGATTTGCCGGGAGTGCGAGGCGACCTGGCGCAGCGTTTCTTCGCCGTAGAGGTGCTGGGAGCCGGTGACGAACCAGAATTCGGTGGGGGATTGGTTTTGGATCATGGGATTGGATTTATAATACGGCGAATGAATTCGCAGCCAGAAAAAGCCGTCAACCTTCGTTGACGAAACCCCGCAGGAAAGAAGTCGCGTAACAGCGGGATTTCGTCGGCGCAGGCCGACGGCTTTTTCTGGCTGCGAATTCATTCGCCGGTCAGCGCGAAAACCGCGACGCTTGCGGGCGGCATCACAATCGTCAACTGCGAGCCATTCAAAGTCGCTTCTCCGTCGTTCAAATCGCGCGGCGCGAGGGCATTTCCCGCTTCGAAAGTGTTGTGCGCCGACAGTTCAGCGTCGGTCAAAACGCGCCCGCTCACGCCGGAAACGTTCGCGCCGCGCAGATCGACGCTTAAAGTCGCGCTTTGCGTCGGATCGGTGTGGCACACCGTGATATTGATCTGTCCCGACGCGTTTTTCGAAGCCGAGGCGCTGATGGCGGGGATTTTCTTGTCGCCGCTCTGGTAATCGGCGCTTTGCAGGTGAATCGACAGCAAGGTCGCGCCCTGATGGACTTTCCACATTTCGAAGACGTGATAAGTCGGCGTCAGAATCATTTTGGCGCCGTCGGTGAGGATCATCGCTTGCAAAACATTGACGGTCTGGGCGATGTTGGCCATGCGAACGCGGTCGCAGTGCGCGTTGAAAATGTTGAGCGTCAGGCCAGCGACCAGCGCATCGCGCAAGGTGTTTTGCTGATACAAAAAGCCGGGATTGGTGCCGGGTTCGACATCGAACCAGGTGCCCCACTCGTCCACGATCAGGCCGACGCGCTTTTGCGGGTCGTATCTGTCCATGATCGCGCCGTGGCGCTGGATCAGTTCTTCCATTTCGAGGCAGTTTTTCAGCGTGCTGAAATATTCGGCCTCGTCAAATTCGGTGGCCGAACCTTTCTTCTTCCAAGTTTGCGGAATGGTGTAAAAATGCAGGCTGAGGCCGTCCATGTGCCCCCCGGCGCGGCGCATCAGAACTTCCGTCCAAAGGTAGTCGGCGCTGTTGGCACCGCAGGCGATTTTGTAGGATTTGCGGCCCGCATATTCGCGCACATAGGTCTGGTAACGGCGATATTCGTCGGCGTAAAATTCGGGACGCATATTGCCGCCGCAGCCCCAACTTTCGTTGCCGACGCCGAAATAGGGCAAAACCCACGGCTCGTCGCGCCCGTTTTGCTTGCGAAGATTCGCCATCGGCGAAGGGCCGGGATGGGTGCAGTATTCGATCCATTCGCTCATTTCTTGGACGGTGCCCGAACCGACGTTGCCGCAGATATACGGTTCGGCGCCAAGCATTTCGCACAAATCGAAGAATTCGTGGGTGCCGAAATGGTTGTTTTCGGTCACGCTGCCCCAGTGGGTGTTGACGATGGAAGCGCGATTTTCGCGCGGGCCGATGCCGTCTTTCCAGTGATATTCGTCGGCAAAACAGCCGCCTGGCCAGCGCAGGTTGGGAATATTGAGGGCTTTGAGCGCTTCGACCACGTCGTTGCGGATGCCGCGCGTGTTGGGAATTTCCGAGTCTTCGCCGACCCAGAAGCCTTCGTAGATACAGCGGCCCAGATGCTCGGCGAAGTGGCCGTAGATGTGCGGGTTGATGGCGAGGGTGCCTTGATCGGCGTTGATAATGAGGGTGTTGGTCATAAAAATTGAGGTTTCAGGGTAAGGGTTGAAAAATCCACTGCTGGCTCATGTCGCCCGTCCATTTGGAGGCGACGATTGGGAGTTGCGGAGTTTTGGCGCCGCCGGGCACGGAGAGCGCAGTTTTACCGCCTTTGGAGACGATGCGATAGAGGTTTTCGCCGGTCGGCTCGATGCTCCAGCGCTGGCAATCGTTGTTGAACCACGGATACTGGCCGACTTTGGCGCCGTCGAGCGGGCTGCACTCGTTTAAATCCATCCATTTCGCGGTTCCCATCGAAGCAATGCCGTAGTAACCGTCGCCGGTCGGAGAGATATTCCATTGCTGCGTCGGCCCGCCGCGAAAGGCGGCCTGGTCAATCGGCGTGCCGTTGGCGAAGTTGTTATTGAAGATTCCCAGCGCCAGACCGCTCGCTTTGGAAACGATGGCGTAGCGGCCCGCGCGCAAATCAGCACCCGCGACGGGCCAGCCGTCGCCGCCCCACACGACGGTTTGCATTCCCAGCGTCGGCACGCCGTTGCTGCGGCCATCGTAGAAGTGAAAAGTGAAGTAATCGAGGCCAGCCGCGCGCAGAATGCCGATGTGCCCGGCCCGACTTTTTCTCCGTCGCTGGCCAAAAACACGCTGCCGCCGCCCTGCGCCAAATCCTTGCCGCCTTTGTCCAGATAAGGGCCGGTGATGGTTTTGGAGCGGCCCATCATGATGTGGTAACTGCTGTTGAGACCGGCACAGCAGGTGCCTTCGTTCTCGAAAAGGTAATAGTAGCCGTCGCGGAAATGCAGATAAGGCGCTTCCGGCCCAGTCGATTGGCGCGCCGCCACGGTTTGCGCGTTGCCGACGACTTTTCCGGTGTTTTTGTCGAGTTTGAACAGCTTGATGCCGCCCCTGTTCCACGAGCCGATGGTCATCCACAAATCGCCGTTCTCATCGAGAAGCGGCGCCGGATTGATGGCGTTGAAATCGGAGCCTGCTTTGGAAGCGACGACCAAACCTTCGTCCGTCCATTTGTAAGCGGGACTGGCGGGATCGAGCGTGGGGCTGGTGACAAGCCCCGTCACGGAAACGATGCTGCCGAAAGTCGAATACGAGTAGAAGAGAAAGTATTTTTTGCCCACCAAAAGGACATCCGGCGCCCACACGAACTCGGTTTTGGCGGCGGGCACGGCTTTTCGCGCCCATTCGGGCACTTTGGGCAGAACATTTGGCCCTGTCGTCCAATTGACGAGATCGGTCGAGGTTTTCATCGGCAGGTTGTCGCCGGTGGTGTAGAGGTAATATTTGCCGTCGCACTCGATAGCGCGCGAGGGATCGTGAGTCCAGATGGCTTCTCCGGTCAAAGTCGCCGCCACCGAGTTGCGACGTGGCGCAAAGGCGAGCGCGGCCAGGCTCAACGCCAAGGCGAGGGCACAAAATACTTTTTTTAGGGAAAAATGGGACATGAATATCTTCCTTGGCTTCTCGCACTGGACTTGTGCGGGTTCGGAGTAGCGCCGCGAGGCGCGTTTCTGAAACGTTGCACAGACGC
>JAABUN010008733.1_pt1 | contig 10221 bp, 11 predicted proteins | sample 5559311 | NCBI WGS metagenome assembly JAABUN01 (sample SAMN10711877, study PRJNA513370) | rock metagenome | isolation source: Antarctica rocks | place: Antarctica: Victoria Land, Siegfried Peak sud
CACCATCTCATCGGTGATCGTCAGGCCATATTCCGGGGTACGCAGCGTCGCGGCGACCGCATCGGCAAAGACGTTGCCGTTCAGCACCTCGACCAGATCGTCCACCGCATATTCGGTCGCCAGATAGTTGTAGTAGTTGTCGTAGCGGAAGTAGTCGCCATCGGCGTTCGCCTGCGGCGGTGCCAGCGCGATTTGCACCTTCACCGTCGTGCTGTAGCCATTCGGCTGGATCAACCAGACCGCGCTCGACCCCAACCCCACGATGATCGGCAGCGCCAGCACGAGCCAGCGATAATGCCAGATGGTTGACCAGTAGCGGCGTAGTTCCATGCGGTTCCTTTGAGTAGTCAGTAGGCAGTAGTCAGTTCTTCGCTGATGGCGTTTCTTCGTCCAGTAAGCAGGCAATCGTTATCAATGCCGCACTGACTACTGCCTACTGCCTACTCGCTACGTACTCTGCCAGCCGCTGCCGAAACACAGCGGCGTCGAATGTCCGGGCGTGGGCGCGGATGGTGGCGGGGTCGAAGGTCATCGCCTCGCGGCGTGCCACGGCGGCGATCAGGGCGTCCGGGGTCTGCGCGTCGAAGAAGACGCCGGTGACGCCATCGACCACCGTCTCGATCGCGCCGCCCGCCCGGAACGCGATCACCGGCCTGCCCGCCGCCTGCGCCTCCACCTGCGCGATCCCGAAATCGTCCTCGGCGGGGAAGATCGTCGCGCGGCACTCGCCGTAGAGCCGGTCTTTCTCCGCATCGCTGATCCCGCCCAGGAAGGTGATCTGCGGCCCCGCCATTGCCTCTAACGCCGCGCGGTCGCGCCCCACCCCCGCGATCCGCAACGGCGTCCCCAACCGATTGAACGCCTCGATCACGATATCCAGACGCTTGTACGGCACCAGGCGCGTCACGATCAGGTAGAAGTCGCCCGCCTCGCCGGTCGCGGCGGGGATTTCTGTCCGCACCGGCGGGTGGATGATCGCCGCGTCGCGCCCGTAGAACCGCTTGATCCGCTCCGCCACGACCGCCGAGTTGGCGATCAGGTGATCGACCCGCCGCGTCCCGCGCGCATCCCAACGCCGCAACCCGCGCAGGAACGGGTCGAGCGCCCGCTTCGTCAGCCCCCCCAGCCGTTCGCGCCGCGCATAATCGGCGGCGTTCCAGGCGAAGCGCATCGGGCTGTGACAGTAGCAGATATGCGTCGCGCCCGCCGGGGGAGAGATATTCTTGGCGAACGCGCTGCTCGACGAGACGATCAGGTCGTAGCCGCGCAGATCCAGCCGCGAGAAAGCCAGGGGATAAACGGGCAAGTACGGCTGATGGTTACGCAGGATCCCCGGCAACCGCTGCATGAAGGTGGTGCGGATATCCCACGCCCGGTACGCGGCGGGCATCCGCTCGCGGTCGTAGATCGAGACGAAGATCGGCGCTTCGGGCCAGAGGGTGTGCATTTCCTCCAGCACCCGCTCGGCCCCGCCCCACTGGTTCAGGTAATCGTGGACGATCGCGACGCGCCGGGGCATCAGTACGCCCCCCGGCGCGTCAGGACCGCCGGGACCGTCCAGAGCAAGATCTTGACATCGAGCCAGAGGGACCACCGCTCGGCGTAATACAGGTCGAACCGCACCTGCTCATCGAACGTCAGGTCGCTGCGCCCATTGACCTGCCAGAGACAGGTCAGCCCCGGCATTAGCGTCAGGCGCTGGCGGTGCCACGGCTCGTACTTGGCGACCTCTTCCGGCACATGGGGTCGCGGCCCGACCAAACTCATCTCGCCGCGCAGGACGTTGAGCAGATTCGGCAACTCATCGAGGCTGGTGCGCCGCAGCCAGCGCCCGATCCGCGTCACGCGCGGGTCTTCCTTCATCTTGAACGCGACCCGGTCGCCGGTATAGTCGCTGCTGGTGGCGAGGGTGGCATATTCCTCGTGCGCGTTGTGGCGCATCGACCGGAACTTGTAGCAGGTGAACTGCCGCCCGTTCTTCCCGACCCGCCGCTGCCCGTAGAGGGCGGGGCCGGGGGAATCGAGCCGGATGAGCGCGGTGATCAGGAGCATCGGCACGGCCAGGATCGCGACGCCGACCCCGACGACCAGGAGATCGAACGAGCGTTTGATCGCGGCGTTCGGCCCGCGAATCCCGCTGTCCTGCGTGGTGATCAGCGGCAGGCCGTTGAGGGCGTGGATCGTCACACGGTCCAGGCTGAGCTCGAAAAGGTCCGGGACGAGGGTGAACGAGACGCGACTGAGGCGGCACTGCTCGATCGTCCAGTAGAGCTGGTCGTGCGCGGTTGACGGCAGGGCGATGATCACCTCATCGATCCCCTGCAGACGCACCACTTCCGGCAGATCGTAGCAGGAACCCAGGCGCTCCGGGCGTACCACGGCGCGTTGCGTGGCGATCGCCCAGGTCGGGTCGCTCGGGGCGTCGTCCACGAAGCCGGCCAGCGCGTAGCCGAGGCCCGGCTGCCCGATCAGGGCGCTCATCACCCGCTCGCCCGCCGGCCCGGCCCCCACGACCAGCACGCGATCGACCCAACGCCCGCGCGCCCGCATGATCATCAGCACCGCGCGCCAGCAGACCCGCCACAGCAGCAGCAGCCCGACGACGAACACGAACGCATAAAGGAAGATGGCGCGCGAGAAGTAGAGGGTGCGGATGAAGAAGACGGTGACGATCAGCCCCCCGAAGCCCAGGAAGGCGCTGTTGGTGATCAGCAGGGCTTCGTCGAGCAAACCCGTCCAGCGCGAGAGCCGATAGACGCCGCGCGCCAGGAAGATCAGCGGGAGGGTGGCGGCGAGGAGGGCCAGCAGCGGCAGGAAGCTTTCGAGCCCCAAGCCGATGAACGGGCGGAAATCGCTCGGCGCGACATCGTCCGGGAAACCGACCACATACCGCAGATGATAGGCCAGCCAGAAGCCGAGCACGATCAGCAGCAGATCGATCCCCACCCGGAGCGGGACGCTCAGCGGTGCGGTACGTCGCCGCGTTTCGAGCGAGGTCGTGCGCTCCTCCGTTGCGGGTCGTCGTGTGAGTTGCGCCACGCCGCCGGTCCCCGTCCCTCGTGCCGAACGCCGCACGTCTTATGGCGTTCATCAACCATTCCCTCTATCGCCTGAAGCGGTGGGGAGTATAGCACAGGGCCAATGGGGAATGGGGAGCGGGGAATGGCAAATGACGAACATTGTCCTGATCTGCCGCAGGATAAATCCCGTTCATCCGGATAAGTACGAGGTACGAACGACGAAGTCCCGATGAACGGGATCGAGATACGAACCGGATGGCGCGTGAAGAATGGGGCAGATCTGGAGTATCACGCCTCCGCTATGCAGCGGCCAACGCCGCCGCCACGGGATAGCCGCCGATCGCGGGCGTCGTTCCCCCGTTTGGCCGATAGCGCACCTCGCCCCGCACCGCTACGGTTAGACGAGGCTTGGTGAGAACCCGCAACGCCACCCAAAGAGGGAACCGTGACCGCCCAGCAGCACACCGACGAACTGGCCCAACTCCGCGCCACCGTAACGATCCTACAGGCCCGCCTGGCCCGCGTGGAGCAACGCCGCCGACTCCCTCGCCGCGTCCTGCCCCTAACGCTGGCGGGACTGCTCGTGGCCCTTATGCCGCTCTCGATCCTCGCCGCCAACCCGGTTTCAGCGACCTCGGCTAGGCCTCGACCGACCACCAGGCGAACATCCAGGCGCTCGGCAATGCCGGAATCACCACTGGCTACGACGATCCGGCCATCGATGATCCGAACTACCGCATCTACGACCCCACCGGCCTCGTCACGCGCGAGCAGATGGCCAGCTTCCTCGCCCGTACCGCCGGCCTCGGCGGCAACCCGCCCGTCGCCAACGCCGCGAACGCGAGCCAGCTCGGCGGGGTCGCCGCGGCCAACTATCTCCAGACGGCCACGAACGCCACGCTCGCGAATCTCACCGTCACCGGCGCGATCAATGGCTCGTTCACGAACGGTACGAGCAATCGCGCCACCCCGATCGCCTATGCCCAGATCACCCCGGAGGGTACGGTGCAATCCGGCACGCCGAACGTCTCGGCATCCTATAATGCCATCTTCAAACGCTACGAGATTACGCTTACTGACGTGGCCTTCACCACCGCAGGCTATCAGGTGATCGCCACGGCGATCGGCGAGACGCCGCGGCTGATCAGCGTCGGTGCGCTCGGCCTCACCAAGATGACGATCCATATCGCCGATGCGAACGGCACCCTGGTCGCCGATAACTTCTCCTTCGTCGTCTTCAAACCCTAGGGCGGTGGTACCGGTGATCGTTTGCTCGGGCGACGTCAGTTTTCTGGCGGAACGGGCCGCCCTACTGCGCGCCAAGGGCTGCGACACCCTGGTCAAGCCGTTCGACCTCGACAAATTGCTGGCGAAGATCGCCGCAGGGCTGGCCGTTCGCCGACCGGTGTGAGTCGGCGGGCGCAGTCATACACCGACGCCATGTGCCACACGTAGGCGACCCGATCGTGGAAGATGACGTGCCTTGCGCCCGCCAGCGTCTCGGCGAATGGCTAGCTCCCCTCGCGCTCTTGCAGGACAAGTGTTAGGATCCCGCCACGGCTGGCAATGGTAGCCACAGTCACGCCACGACACGACCATGACATGACGAGGAGAATTGACATGACCGAGCAATGGACGGCTGAGACACAGGGACACGGCGAGTACGCCGAGGTCAACGGGATCAACCTCTACTACGAGACGCACGGGACCGGGCGGCCGCTGATCCTCCTGCACAGCGGGCTCGGGTCGGGCGAGATGTTCGGGCCGATCCTGCCGACCCTCGCGGCGAAGCACCGGGTTATCGCCGTCGATCTCCAGGGGCATGGGCGCACCGCCGACATCGACCGGCCGCTCAGTGTGCAGCTCATGGCTGGCGACATCGCGGCGCTGATCGACCACCTCGGGCTCGACAAGCCGGATCTCGTCGGCTACTCGCTCGGCGGCGGCGTGGCGTTCTTCACGGCGGTGAAGTACCCCGACAAGGTCGGCAAGCTGGTGACCGTCTCCACGAATATCCGGACGGACGCCATCTACGCCGAGATGCGCCAGCAGCAGGGTCAGGTGAGCGCGGCAGCCGAGGAGTTCATGCGCGAAACGCCGATGTACCAACTCTACCAGCGCGTCGCCCCGCGCCCGCAGGACTTCGGGCTGCTGCTCGACAAGATCGGCGCATCGATGAGCGATGACTTCGACTTCACCGCCGAGGTGCGCGGCCTCCAGGTGCCGACGATGATCGTCTGCGGCGATGCCGACATGGCCCCGCCGAGCCACTACGTCGAGGTCTTCAACCTGCTCGACGGCGGCCTCCGCGACGGCGGGTGGATGGGTGAGAGCAGGCCAAAGGGCGGCCACGCGCTCGCGATCCTGCCCGGCCTGACGCACTACAACATCTTCATGTCGCCGCTGCTCGCCGCCGTCGCCCTCGACTTCATCGACGGGCCAGCCTCGGCGCAGTAGCGGGGCCAGCCCGGCATCCGGCTCGATTGCGGTCGTAAATGCCTGACCAGCCGAGACAGGCGCATTCCGCCGTACACCGCCGTAGTCGATGACCTCGCGCACGCCGGGATCGCCTACGCACCAATGCGGGCTATGGTAGGCTCACGGCGTCAATTGGCGGCGCTGGGTGGCGTGCATGTGTAAGGAGGGAAGAACCGATGTTTGCGGGGGTGCTGACCGCGACGGTGCAACAAGGGCGGCTCGATGAGGGGAGCCGGTTCGTCGGCCAACTCTACGACGAGATCGTCCTGCCATTCCTGCGGGAGAGTCCGGGCTATCGCGGTGCCATCACCCTGTTCGATCGCGGCCTGGGCACCGTCACCGGCGTCGTCCTCTACGACACCGAGGCTCATGCCCACTACCTCGACCAGGGCGGGGCGGCGTGGGCGGCCCTCTTCGCCCGGATCGGGCCGGAACGCGAGCGGGCGCTAATCGGCTTCCTGACCGAGCCGATCCACCGCCGCGTCCAGGAGATCGTCGCCCTGGACCTGCCGGGGATGAGCGACTGAACGGCGAGGTGGGACAGCGGCCATACCGGTGTGGGGATCGGCAGTTGATGGAGGTGGCGAACCTAAGCGTGGGAGGGCGGGTGCCCTCTGGGCGATTCAGCCGCCCGCCCTCCCACGCTTAAGTTCGCCACCACTATCAATCGCCAACCGCCCCACCCCGCTCACCCCGCCGCGCAGTTATGGTACGCCGCAATCCTCCACGCCCCATCGCGCTGCGCCAGGAGCCAGGTTGCGCGGCGCAGTCGCTCGGCGGGGAGGGTCGTCTCGCCCGCCATCAGGATCCCGGCCTCGCTGACGATCACCGCCGCGTCGTCGCCGAGGAAGCGGACGCTCTGCGGCGTATCGACCCCGCGCGAGCCGCGCAACGGCCCGGCGAACGCCGCCGCCATGTACGCGCGGACCTGCTCCCGACCGCTGTTGTAGACGCCGGGCATCACCACCGTCGCATCATCGAGGTACAACGGTACCGCCTGGCGGATGCTGCCGACCGTCGCCAACGACCAACCGGCAGTTGGCGCGTACGTGCGCGACCCCGACGGCATCTACCGCGCCCACACCCTGCAAGTCTTCACCGTCACCGGCGCGGCGATCAGTCGCAACGTCGTCTGCCATGACTCCGCGCTGTTCGCGCTGTTCGGCCTTCCTGCCGAGGGAGTGGGCGAGTGGGCGTAGTGGGCCAGTGGGCCAGTAGTCAGTAACCAGTAGCCAGTGGTGGATACGCCAAGCGGCATCGATCCCTTGCCCACCAGCGCCGGTCGCCGTTATACTGACCGCCTAGCACGAATGTTCTGTCGGGAATAGTAAGGAGGGATAGATGGCGGGCGACACCGCGCTGATGGTGATCGATATGCAGATCGGCAACGTCGCGCAGGCGTATCAGCGCGACGAGATCGTCGGGCGCGTGGCCGATCTGGTCGCGGAGGCGCGCACGGCGGAGACGCCGGTCATCTTCGTCCAGCATGAGGATGATTGGCCGACGATGCGCCCCGGTGGCCCGGACTGGCAGTTCGTGCCCGAACTGCTCCCGGAAGCGGGCGAGTTGGTCATCAACAAACGCGCCTCGGATTCGTTCTACGACACGCCGCTCCTGCACGAGTTGACGACGCGCGGGATCACGCACCTCGTCGTCACCGGCGTGATGACCGAGTTGTGTATCGACGCGACCTGTCGCCGCGCCACCAGCGAGGGTTTCGCGGTCACCCTGGTCGCGGATGGACACACGACGGAAGAATCCCCCGCCCTCCCGGCGGCGCAGATCATCGCGCACCACAACCTCGCCCTCAGAAATATGGCCCAGCCCGACCACCCGATCACCGTCAAACCCCGCGCCGAGATCACCTTCTGAGCGCACTGTCGCTGCGAAGCGCCCCGAGCAGCACAATACGGCGGCGAATACAGCACACGCGCAGCGACGGCCCAGGCTTACTACCTGGGCCGTCGCTCGCGTCGTAGCTAGTTCCCCTGCGGCCTTCCCCTACGGCACCTGGTCGGCGCTAAAATAGCTATCCAGCGCCACGCACTCCTCCAGTGGCCGATCGTTGTCGCCGCGGTCCGGCAGCAACTCGACGAAGTCAGCGCCGACCTCGATGCCCGCATCGCGACGCTCGAAGCCGAGATCGCGGCCGTGCTCAAACACAGTGTCTGGGCCGCGACGCTCGCCCGGTTGACGAGCGCGCCGGGCATCGGCATCGTCACGGCTTCCTGGCTCCTGGTGGCGACGCGCAACTTCACCCTCTGCCCCGGCCCGGCCGCGCTCGCCGCCTACGCCGGGCTTGCCCCCCGGCCCCGCGAATCGGGCCGGGGCATACGCGGACGCCCCCGGATCGGCCATGCCGGGAATGGCCGCCTGCGCGCGGCCCTCTATATGGCAACGCTCAGCGCGGCGCAACACAACCCGGCCATCAAGACCTTCTACGACCGCCTGCGCCTGGCCAGCAAGCCGATGAAGGTCGCGCGGTGCGCCGCCGCCCGCAAGCTCCTCCACCTCGCCTGGGCGCTCGGCACTAAGCAGCAGCACTTTGACCCGACCAAACAACAACAACACGCGGCCACCATCGCCGACCCCGCCACGCCGGAGGCCGCTTGACACCCAATACTGTATCTGGGCGGCGGGCCGGGGGAGCGGTCCACACTCCCACCCCTCCGCACTCCCACCCCTCCGCTACACTTCCCCTCGGCACAATGCCGCATCTCGCACATACATCACCTACATTCACAGACATCGCCTACATAGAGAGGGGGAACACCGCTGGGACGCGACGAGGTACGGCTGACCCCGCTCTGGCAGAACCGCGACTATCTCCTCCTCTGGAGCGGGCAGACCGTCTCGATCCTCGGCTCGCAGGTGACGCAGATCGCCTTCCCGCTGCTCGTCCTCGCCCTCACCGGCTCACCGGCCACCGCCGGCTTCGTGGCGGCGGCGCGCACCGTCCCCTATCTCCTCTTCGCCCTGCCCGCCGGTGCGCTCGTCGACCGCTGGGACCGCAAGCTGACGATGATCATTTGCGGCAGCGGCAGCGCCCTGGCCCTGGCGAGTGTCGCCATCGCCTATCTGCTCGGCGTCCTCGCCATCCCGCAGATCGTCGCCGTTTCGTTCATCGAAGGGGCCTTCGCGGTCATCTACGGCCTCGCCGAGACTTCCGCCCTGCCGCGCGTGGTCCCTCAGGCGCAGATTTCGGTCGCCGTCGCCCAGCAAGCTCCAATACTCGCTCGGCAGTATCCTCGGGCCGCCGCTCGGTGGCGCACTCTACAGCGCCTCGCCGCTCTTACCGTTCGCCCTCGATGCCGCTTCGTATGCCACCGCCAGCATCTCCCTGACGGCGATTCGCACCCGCTTCTCGGGGACGCGAGCGACCGATGGGCGGTCCCTCTGGGCCGAGGTCGCCGAAGGGGTGCGCTGGCTCTGGGCGCACCCGCTCATCCGCTATATGGCGTTCCTGACGGGGATGATCAACTTCGCCGGGTCCGGCATCACCCTGATCGTGATCGTGCTGGCGCGCGGGCAGGGAGCCTCCCCCGCCATGACCGGGGCGATCTTCGCAGCAGCCGGGGTCGGCGGCGTCCTCGGCGCGCTGATCGCGCCCACAGTCCAGCGCCGCTTCTCGTTCGGGCGGGCGATCGTCGGCCTCATCTGGGCCTTCGGGCTGACCCTCAGCCTCTTCTCGGTCGCCGTCTCGCCGGTCCTGCTCATCGTCGCCCTCGGCCTGAGCTCCTTCATCGGCCCGTCGTACGACACCGTGCAACTGACCTATCGCCTCGCCCTGATCCCCGACGCGCTGCAAGGGCGGGTCAACAGCGTCTTTCGGCTCGTCGCCCAGGGCCTCAGCCCGCTCGGCCTCGCCCTCACCGGGATCCTGCTCGAACGGGCCGGTGGGGCCACCACCGCCCTTATCCTCGGCAGTATCACCCTCGCCGTCGCCCTCCTCACCACCCTGAATCGGCATGTGCGCCATGCGCCAGTGCTGGGGTAAGTACGAAGTACGAAGTACGAACTACGAAGTAGCGGGCACAGTGCCGTTTTTACTTCGTACTTCGTAGTTCGTACTTCGTACTTCTCTTCACGCTGCCAACGGCAAACTGCAGACGCGGTCCCGCCCACCGGCCTTCGCCTGATAGAGGGCGAGGTCGGCGGTTTGCAATAACCCGGCGCGGGTCGTGTTCTCCGCGCCGACCGTCGCCACGCCGATGCTGATCGTCACGCGCACCGCCGTGGCGTCCGGCAGGGTGAACGGCTGCGCCGCCACCGCCTCGCGCAGACGCTCCGCGAGCTCGATCGCCTCCTGCGGGCCGGTCTGTGGCAGGACGATCACGAACTCCTCGCCGCCGTAACGACCGAGCTGATCGTTGTGCCGCAGCGCCAGCGCGACGCGACCGGCCACGTCGGCCAGGATCGCGTCCCCCGCCTGATGCCCGTAGGTATCGTTGATCCGCTTGAACCGATCGATGTCGAAGAAGAGCAACGACAGCGCCTCGTTCGCCGCCGACGCCGCAGCCAGCGCGTCGTCGGCCCGCGCGATGATCGCCCCGTGATTGAGCAAGCCGGTCAGCGGGTCGGTCCGCGCCTGCCGCGCCAGCAGCGCATTCGCCCGCGCCAACTCATCGCGCAGTTCCCGCGTCTCCCGCAGATCGTCCTGTAACCCCTGCTCCGCCCGCGCCCGCCGCAAGATCTCCGGCAGGACCAGTCGCTGAAAGGCGAC
>JAABUN010008734.1_pt1 | contig 10221 bp, 8 predicted proteins | sample 5559311 | NCBI WGS metagenome assembly JAABUN01 (sample SAMN10711877, study PRJNA513370) | rock metagenome | isolation source: Antarctica rocks | place: Antarctica: Victoria Land, Siegfried Peak sud
GGGCTACGACTATTACGGCGGCACCCGCACGGTCGACGTCCACGTTCGGCGCCTCCGGGCCAAGCTCGGCCCGGAGTACGAGGCTGTGATCGGCACCGTACGCAATGTCGGCTACCGGTTCGTTTCCCCGGTTGAAGACTCGGTCCGCATCAACGCCAGTTAGTCACTTCTCCTTACGTGGTTGCAGTTCTGGCGATTGCCGACACCGACTCTTACCTCAAGTGGAGTGTCACGACCCTCGCTGCGATGCCCATGGGCTGGCGGAAGACTCAAGTCGTGGTCAGCAATCCGGTGGCCCCTTCGGTGTCCCAGATGAGGGCGGCGAGCCGCAGTTTCGTGGCCGTGCTGAGCGCGGCAGAGATTCGCCAGCAGATCGCTGCCACCCGGCCCGACGTCGTGTTGCTGGCGTGTACCGGTCCGGTGGTGGCCGAACTGATCGCCCAGCCTCCGCTGCGGTCGGCCCACCGTCCCGTCCTGGTGACAGGCCTACCTGGCCTCAGTGTCCCGGCCACCCGCCGCGCCGTGTCCTTCCGGGCCGGCTGCGACCTCTTTTTGCTGCACAGTCACCGTGAGATCGCCGACTTCACCGCCGTCGCGGCTGACGTCGGCGTCGGTGTCGCGTTTGGACTGGCCACCTTGCCGTTCTTGAACTTGCCGGACCGGCCGCCGAGCGTCCCCGCCCGAAGCGGTGGCGACGCCGCACCGTCGGTGGTCTTCGCGGCCCAGGCGAAGGTGCCGAGTGAACGAGCCCAGCGCGAGCAAATCCTGCTGGCGTTGGCGGATCACGGCTCCGCGGTGGTCAAGCTGCGCGCTCTCCCCGGGCAGCAGCAAACACACTTCGAGGCCTGGCCGTACCCAGAGCTGTGGCATGATCTCCTCACCCGTGGACGGGTGAGGGCTGGCGCGGTCCGGTTCGTTGACGGCGCCATGAGTGAAGCGCTGGGCTCCGCGAGTGCGTTGGTCACGGTCTCCTCGACAGCGGCGTTGGAGGCGATGGCCGCCGGTATCGAGGTGATGATCATCTCCGACTTCGGGGTCTCCGACGACATGATCAATCTCGTTTTTCAAGACTCCGGATGCCTTGGCACGTTAGACGATCTGCGTCGGTCGCACTTCCCACGCGCCAACCCGGTGTGGCTGCGCGACAACTACTTCCACGCCCCGGCCGAGAACACCTGGCTCGCCGAGCTCGATCACCTTCTGCGGTTGCGCAGCGCCGGTTCTCTGCGCCGACAGCCGAGGCTCAAACGGACGCGGCGAGCGCGGGTGTGGCAGCGCGCCCGCTTGCTAATTCCGGCCCGGCTGCGGCCGTCGCTGCATCGGCTTCGGCGAAAAATGGCTCTTTGGCGCGGATCACCAGATCGCACAGCTCACGCACCGCGCCTCCACCCCCCGGCCGGGTCAACGTCAACCGAGCGATCGCGCGCACCTCAGGACGTGCGTCGGCGACCGCGATCGGCCAACCCACCAGACGCATTGGTGCAAGATCATTGATGTCGTTGCCCAGATAGGCCGCACGCTCGGCCGCGATGCCCTTGTGGTGTAGCCATCCCATGACCGCCGCCACCTTGTCCTCCGAGGCCTGGATCACCTCGACACCAAGCTTGGCGGCGCGGGCACTGACTACCGGGTTGGTCTCCTTCGACACGATCAACAGGGGGACTCCACGATGGCGGAGCCGCTCTACTCCCATCCCGTCGGCTCGGCTCACCTGGACCAGTTCGAGTCCGTGTTGGGATATCAGCGCGGTGTCATCGGTGTGCACACCGTCGAAGTCGGTGATGACCACGTCGACGTCAATGGTGTCGAGGGGGTCGAGGTCGCGGACGGAATCCAGGGCGACCACCGCCTGAGCCAGCAACAAGTCGGTCTCAGTGTCGATATCGATCGCGGTCAGCTCGGGGACCTCGACGGCGACCGTACGACCGAAGAAGCGATGTCGGTGGTGACGGAAACCCGGCCCGGACATGACGTAAAAGGCACCGGTCTCCCGGTAGTCAGGATGGTGATCCTGGCGACGCGGCCGATGGGCCGGATCATGGTTCTGCCCGGTTACTGCCAGCAGGTCCGGCTGCGCCGGATCGGAACGCCACAAGAACTGGTGGGTCGCCACGGCAGCGAACGCGGAGTCTGCGCGGCCGGCCGCGACCAGCTCGACCGCTTGTCCGAGATGGGTCGGGTCGATGAACGGGCTGGTGCACTGCACAAAAACCACGATCTGCGGATCCGAGCCGTGGAGCCGGATCTCATCCAGAGCATGCAGCAGAGCCGATTCCGAGCTGGCCGTGGCCCCAGCCAGATCGGTGGGACGGTTGATCACCTGAGCGCCCACCCGACGCGCCGCCTCGGCGATCTCGGCGTCGTTGGTGCTCACGTAGGTCGCGTCGATCTGCGGCGTGGCGCGGGTTGACCGTACGGCTCGCTCGATCAGCGACCGTCCGCCCACCGTGCGCATGTTCTTGCGCACCACTCCTTGCGAGCCGCCCCGGGCGGGAATGATGGCCACCACTCGGTGACCCACCGCTCCCACCTCTGTCGTCATGGCGCCCACGCTAGGCAGGTCAGATGGCGCGCCCACCAGCAGCAGATGAACAATCGGCAAACGAACGAACGAGCGAGCGCTCAGCGTGCGAGCTCAGCCGACCCTGGTCACCGTGAGGCGTTGACCCGCCGGATCAGCCTCCGCATATGGGCCGGCACGGTGCCGGGAGGGCCGGCGGGCCGCAGGTACTGAACGCCAGCCAGCACCTGAGCACCCAGCATGAAGACCATCGCCAAGGCCAGCAGGACCGCCGAGGTGGCGGTCCAGCCGATGAAGCCGCTACCAGCGATGCAGGCCCACAGTCCGATGATGACGACGGCGTAAGAGACGGCGTGCAGCACCCAGGAAATCCTCATCATAGAATCGAGATTCTCTCGGCGACGCCCCGCCCAGACCGCCATCGCTCGTACCCACGCCAGGTGCTGGAAGGTGCAGATCGCCAGCAGCAGGACGCTACTCACCAGGGCCAGGACCGCCCACCCCCGCCCGGTAGCCGCGCCGGTGAAATCCGGGAACCGCACCAGCGCCGCCACCGCCGCGACGATCGCCAGCACCGCCGCGCCGTTCCCGATCTGGGTCATCCTCAGGTGGGGCCGCATCCGGGCGGCGATGGCGGGCTGGCCCGCCTGGCCGTACGCCGCGATCTGCTCGGCTTGATAGTCCTCGTCGCGCATCCGCCCCGACCCTCCCCGCTCACTGGACTCCGCCCGGCTCACCCGCCGATGTCCTAACCGTCGGGGCCAGCATAGATCTTCGATCGGGGTTGCCGCCGCTAGCGCCGGGGCGATGTCGATAGCGTGGGCGCATGCCTGACGGCGTTGCTATCGCGACCTTCCCCACCCTGGCGCCGGAGACCGTCGAGTCGGTGGAGCGGCTGGTGGCACGGGCGGCGGCCGTCGACGGCTTCTCCGCGCTCAACGAGTCCGCCACCCTGCGGCTGCGGCACCCTCGGTGCGCGGTGGTTCACCGGGTGGCCACCCAGCAGGGCCTGCTGGTGGGCTACGCCCAGGTCGAATCGGGGCCGGACCACACCACGGGCGCCTTGGTGGTCGAGCCCGGGCGTCGGCGACGCGGGGTCGGCTCCGCCTTGGTGCGGGACATGCTGGCTGCGGATTCCCCCCCGCTCCAGCTGTGGGCGATGGGCGACACCGCGGCGGCGCGGGGCCTCGCCGTTCAAGCCGGTCTGCGGCGGTCCCGGGAGTTGTTGATCATGACCCGCCCGTTGACCGAGCCGGTCGCCCCCCCAAGATTGAGGCCCGACACGGTGATCCGGGCGTTCGCAGTCGGCGCCGACGAAGAGGCGTGGCTGGCGCTGAATGCCCGCGCCTTCGCTCAGCACCCCGAGCAAGGCCGGATGTCGCGGGCCGACCTGGACGAGCGGATGGCTGAGCCGTGGTTTGATCCCGAAGGATTCCTGGTCGCCATGCAGGCGGAAGCCATGATCGGCTTTCACTGGACCAAGCAGCACCCGGACCATCTCGGCGAGGTCTACGTGCTGGGGGTCGACCCGGACGCCGGCGGTCGCGGACTGGGCAAAGAACTGCTGGCAGCCGGACTGGCCCACCTGCAGCGCCGCGGCAATACCGCCGTCGAGCTGTACGTCGAGGGTGAGCACGCTGCGGCGATCGGCCTCTACCGTGACTATGGCTTCACCGTCAGCAGCCGTGATGTGATGTATGCCCAGGTGTGACAACAAGGTTGCCGGGCCAGTCGTTGGGCTCACCGAGTCAACGAGGCCGCAGGACCAACCCAGTGCAGGAGTATGTGATGGACACGGTCGACTACTCGCCTATCCTGGCGCCCAGCCTCGGGGGGCGTACGAACGATCCCGACGACGTTGGTCCCCTTCCCGAGCTGCCCGCTGACCGGTTCGCTGATCGGGAGCTTTCCTGGCTCGCGTTCAACAACCGCGTGCTCGATCTCGCCAAGGACACCGTGCGGGTCCCGCTGCTGGAGCGGGCGAAGTTCTTAGCCATCTTCGCCAGCAACCTGGATGAGTTCTTCATGGTGCGGGTGGCCGGGCTGAAGCGGCGGATCGCCGCCGGTGTGGCTGTTCCCTCCGTCAGCGGCATGATGCCCCGGGAGGTGCACACCACCATCTTGAACCACGCCCGGACCCTGGTGGCCGAGCAAGCCCGGGTGTTCGTCGAGGAGATCCGTCCCGAGCTCGCCTCCGAAGGCATCTGGATCTTGCGCTGGGACGAGCTCACCGCGGCGGAGAAGCACCGCATGAACGAGCTCTTCGCCGAGCGGATCTTCCCCGTGTTGACACCGCTGGCGGTGGATCCCTCGCACCCGTTCCCCTATATCTCCGGCCTGTCGATCAACCTGGCCGTACTGGTCAAGAACCCGTCCACCGGCGCCCGGCAGTTCGCCAGGGTGAAGGTGCCGACCGTGCTGCCGCGCTTCCTGCAGCTCGGCGAGGGTCGGTTCGTGCCGCTGGAGGATGTCATCGCCCGGCACCTCGGACAGCTCTTCAGCGGCATGCAGGTGGTACAGCATCACACCTTCCGGGTGACTCGCAACGAAGACGTCGAGGTCGAAGAGGACGACGCCGAGAATCTCTTGCTGGCGTTGGAGAAAGAGCTGTTGCGTCGCAAGATCGGACGCCCGCCCGTACGCCTGGAGGTCGAGGACGACATCGACCCGAAGATGCTGGAGCTGCTGATCGGCGAGCTCGACATCACCGAGAAGGAGGTCTTCCTCGTCCCGGGACCCTTGGATCTCCGCGGTCTCTTTTCGCTGGCCGGCATCGACCGCGCCGAGCTGAAATACCCGGCCTTCTTGCCCTCAACCCATCCACATCTGGCCGAGGTGGAGACCGCCAAACCCGCCGACATGTTCGCGGCGCTCAAGCAACGCGACGTGCTGTTGCATCACCCGTACGACTCCTTCGCCACCAGCGTCCAGCGCTTCATCGAGCAGGCGGCTGACGACCCGCAAGTGCTGGCCATCAAGCAGACGCTCTATCGCACCTCGGGCGACTCTCCGATCATCGACGCCCTAATCGAGGCGGCCGAAGCCGGCAAGCAGGTGCTGGCGCTGGTCGAGATCAAAGCGCGCTTTGACGAGCAGGCCAACATCGCGTGGGCCCGGCGGCTGGAGCAGCACGGCTGCCACGTGGTCTACGGCGTGGTGGGGCTGAAAACGCACTGCAAGCTCTCCATGGTCGTACGCGACGAGCCCGAGGGCCTTCGTCGCTACGCCCACGTCGGCACCGGGAACTACAACCCCAAGACCGCCCGGTTGTACGAGGACATGGGTCTGCTGACGGCCAACCCGATCATCACCGAGGACATCGGGCGGCTCTTCAACCACCTGTCGGGCATGTCGCAGGAAACGCAGTACAAGCGTCTGCTGGTTGCCCCCCACGGTGTCCGGACCGGCCTGATCGACCGGATCAACAACGAGATCGCCAACCATGAGGACGGCAAGCCCAGCGGGATCAAGATCAAGGTCAACTCGTTGGTGGACGAGGCGATCTCTGATGCCCTCTATCGCGCGTCCCAGGCCGGTGTGCCCGTCGATCTGTGGGTGCGGGGCATCTGCACCATCCGTCCGGGCGTCCCCGGGCTGAGCGAGAACATCCGGGTCCGTAGCATTCTGGGTCGGTTCCTCGAGCACAGTCGGCTGTTCTGGTTCGCCAACGCCGACACGCCGTCGGTGGGTATCGGGTCGGCGGACCTGATGCACCGCAACCTCGACCGCCGGGTCGAGGTGCTGGCCTCGATCGCCAACCCGACGCACATCGCCGAGATCACGGAGCTGTTCGAGATCGCCTTCGATCCGGGTACGGCGGCCTGGTCGCTCAACGCCGATGACACCTGGACCCAGCAGACCGTCGATGCTGAAGGGAACGCATTGCTCGACATGCAGGAACACCTGATCGTGACCAAGCGCCGGCGTCGAGCGACGTGAGTGGACATGGCTCGAGCGAAGTGAGCGGAAATGGCTCGAACGAAGTGAGCGGAAATGGCTCGGGCTACGTGAGCGAAAGGGCTCGGACGAAGTGAGCGGAAACGGCTCTGGTGGGAGCTACCGGTGGTGAAGGTGGTTCCGGCGGGCGGCGCGGTCGTCACCCGCCAGCATCCGACCCGTGGCACCGAGGTGGTGATCATCCACCGCAAACGCTACGACGACTGGACGTTGCCTAAGGGCAAGACCGACGCCGGGGAATCAGTTCCCGTCACCGCAGTCCGCGAGGTCTGGGAGGAGACCGGGGTCAAGATCAGGCTGGGTGCCCCATTGGACCGGATCCGTTACGACGCAGGAAAGCCGGGGCTCAAGCAGGTTGACTACTGGTCCGGCACCGTGCTGAGCAGTGTGCGCCGAGCGCCCGACGCGGAGGTCGATGTCGTGTCCTGGTTGCCGATTCGGGCCGCCCTCAGTCGTCTCACCTTCGCTCATGATCATTTCCTGCTGCAGCAGTTCCTGGAGCAGCCAGCGACCACACCCTTGATCATCTTGCGGCATGCCAAAGCTATGGATCGGAAGGACTGGTCCAAGGCGGATAAGGCCCGCCCGATCAACAGTCGGGGGCGGCGGCAGTCCCGGTTGCTGGTGCCGATGCTGAGCGCGTACGGGATAAGCGCGGCCATCAGCTCGACCTCGTCTAGATGTGTGAGCACCCTGGCTCCCTACGCCGAACAGCAGCAGCTGACCATCGACAAGATCAGCCAGCTGAGCGAGGAGGAAGGAGCCGACGACCCGAAGGGGGTCGCCAAGGTGATCGGCCAGCTTCGGGACAAGATTCTCGCCAGCAGCGAACCGACCGTGGTCTGTGTCCACCGCCCGGTGCTCCCGCACGTGCTGGACGTGTTGGAGATGGCGCCGATGACCCTGGTGACCGGGGAGTTCCTGGTGGCGCACCTCGCCGGCGACGGTGACGTCCACGCCGTCGAGCGTCACCGACCTCAGGCGTGAACTTTCTCGCCATGGCGGGACGCGACGTTGCGCCGCGGCGACGCCGCGGGGATCGGCCCCGGCTAGTCTGCAGACTGATCACCAACCGATAGGCGGACAACCCATGACGATCTCGATTCAGTCACCAGAGCTCGATCAGGCCGAGCAGTTCGTGACCGCGCTGGCCGACTCCTTGGCCGGAATCGAACGCCTTGGCGTCGCGTTTTCGGGCGGGGTCGACTCCTCGGTGCTGTTGGCCGCGGCCGTACGCGCCCTGGGCGCCGATCGGGTCGTCGCCCTGCTCGGGGTCTCCCCCAGCCTGGCCACCGACGAGCGAGCGGCCGCCCATACGGTGGCTCGATTCATCGGGGCCCCGGTGGTCGAGGTGGTCACCTACGAAGCCGACAACCCGGCCTATCGGGCCAACGGACCCGATCGCTGCTTCCACTGCAAGGACGAGCTGTTCACCCGCATTGCCGACGAGGTGGTGGACGTCCATCGGCTGGACGCGGTGGCCTACGGCGAGAACGCCGACGACGCCGTCCGGCCCGACCGGCCGGGCGCCCAGGCGGCAACCAACCATCGGGTGCTGCGGCCATTGGCGGACGCCCGGCTGGTCAAGGCGGCGGTACGAGCGATCGCCCGGGCCTGGGATCTTCCGTGTGCCGACAAACCGGCCGCGCCGTGCCTCGCCTCGCGCATTCCCCACCATGAAGAGGTCACCGCCGACAAGCTGCACCAGATCGACCGCGCCGAGACCGCGCTCCGGGCTCTTGGTCTGAGCGACCTGCGGGTCCGCCACCACGGCGACATCGCCCGGTTGGAGATGCCGGTCGACGACCTCGTTCGGGCGACGGCGGACCCGCTGCGGGGGCAGATCCGGCGGGCGGTGGTGCAAGCCGGCTTCCGGTACGCCGTGGTCGACCTCGGTGGCCTGCAGTCCGGCGCCTTTACGCTCACGGTTCTCAAGAACGCCCATGGGTGAGCCGGTCGATCTGACCGACATTGCCCAGCTCGATCTTGACCGGACGCTTCGCCGCGGCTATCCCGAAGCGATCTATTGCGAGGGCAAGTCGGTCGAGCAGGTCGCTGCCATCGCGGCCGGGGTGGCTCAGCGACCCGATATCGTGACGCTGTTCACCCGGGCCACGGCTGAGCACGCCACCGCCATCCAGCAGGAACTGCCCAACGTGTTCTACGACGGCAATGCCCATCTCCTCGCCTGGCCGGCCCCGGTGCCGGCACCGAGCGGCGGCCTCGTGGTGGTCGTCGCTGCGGGTACTTCCGACCTCGCAGTGGCCCGGGAGGCGCTGCTCACCGCGAGTTACCTCGGTCGCCCTACCGAGCTGGTGGTGGACGTCGGGGTGGCCGGATTGCACCGGATACTGGGCCGGCTCGAGCTGCTCCACCGGGCCCGCGTGCTGGTGGTGGTGGCCGGTATGGACGGGGCCCTACCTAGCGTGGTGGCCGGGCTGGTGCGGGCGCCGGTGGTCGCCGTGCCAACGTCGGTGGGTTACGGCGCAGCCTTCGGCGGCATCGCGGCCCTGCTCACCATGCTGAACTCCTGTGCCCCTGGTGTCAGCGTGGTCAACATCGACAACGGCTACGGCGCCGGCCATCTGGCCGCTCAGATCGCCGCTCCGGCGGCGGAGTCGACATGAGGCACGCCTGGATCGACGCTTCGGCCGGCACGGCCGGCGACATGCTGCTCGGCGCGCTGCTGGACGCCGGGGCCGACCTCGGAGCGGTCCAGGCCGCCGTTGATGCGGTGATAGCGGACTCGGTGACGATCACCCTCACCCCAGTGACCCGCGCTGGACTGCGGGCTACCAAGGCCGAGGTGGAGATGCTGGTCACCGATCCGCCGCATCGGAGCTGGCAGACCATCAAGACCATGATCGAGTCCGCGGCGCTGGCGGTCCCGGTGCGGCAATCGGCGCTGATGGTGTTCGCCCGGCTCGCCGACGCCGAGGCGCGAGTGCACGGTATGCCCGCCGAAGACGTGCATTTCCACGAGGTGGGGGCGCTTGACTCGATCGCCGACGTGGTGGGCTGCTGCGCTGCCCTACACGATCTCGGCGTAGTGGCGGTCAGCGCCAGCGAGGTGGCTCTGGGGTCGGGGCACGTTCAGGCGGCTCACGGCACCATCCCGGTCCCGGTGCCAGCCGTCACCGAATTGTCGCAGGGCTGGCGAGTGCGCGGCGGAGGCCGCGGGGAGCGTACGACGCCTACCGGGATGGCCCTGTTGGCCGTCCTGGCCGAACGCTGCGAAGACCTGCCCGCGTTGGTCGTCGAACGTGTGGGCGTGGGAGCCGGCACCAAGGACTTCCCCGGGGCGGCCAATGTCACGCGCGTGATCGTAGGCGACAAGAACGACAGCGAGCCCCCCGGTGGCAGTCCAGCGGTCCTGCTCGAAGCCAATGTCGACGACTTCGACCCGCGGCTGTGGCCCGGCGTGCTCGACGCCCTGCTGAGTGCAGAGGCCAACGACGCCTGGCTCGTCCCGATCCTGATGAAGAAAGGCCGTCCAGCCCACATCCTCAGCGTGTTGAGCGAGCCGGCGGCGGCGCCGCGGTTGCGGGCCCTGATGCTGAGCCTCACCAGCACGCTCGGCGTCCGCCAGACCGCGACCTCCAAGCACGCAATTCCCCGCAGCTGGGTCAATGTAGACGTCGTGGGAGCCCCGGTATCGATCAAGCTCGGGTACGCCGACGGACTGATCACTCAGGTCAGTGCGGAGTTCGACTCCATCGCCGCCCGTGCCATTGCGCTGGGAC
>JAABUN010008735.1_pt1 | contig 10220 bp, 10 predicted proteins | sample 5559311 | NCBI WGS metagenome assembly JAABUN01 (sample SAMN10711877, study PRJNA513370) | rock metagenome | isolation source: Antarctica rocks | place: Antarctica: Victoria Land, Siegfried Peak sud
TTGCCCGGCTTATTTCAGCAATTGCTCCAGCAGGCTCAGGCTGTCAATCAGGTCGGGGCTGGTTTCGAAGTCGAGGGGCTTGAGGATGTAGCCGCGCACGCCCAGGGCCGTAGCGGCGGCGCGGTCGTCGTCCATGCCCGAGGTGGTGGTGACGAACACCGGGATGTCGCACAGCTCCGGGTCGGCGCGCAGCTCGCTCAAAAACTCGGCCCCGTTCATGCGGGGCATGTTCAGGTCGAGCAGGATGACTTCGGGCAGGGGCCGGAGCGGGTCCTGGCCCTGGCGGCCCAGCAGCAAATCGAGGGCCTCCTCGCCGTTGAAGGCCGTGTGGAGCGTGTGGGGCACGTTGAAGCGGGCGAAGGACTTCTGCGCCGTCATCGTATCAAAAATATCGTCTTCAATCAAAAGCACGGAACGCATGGGCTGTAAGAAGTAAGTAAGTAAATAAAATAACCGGCTGAAAGCTGGTTTTGTGGCTATGACAAGAGTGCCGGTGCCCGGTTTAGCGTTGCATCGGCCGGCCACGCGGCGGACTCGCGGACATCTTCCTTGGGCCAGGTAAAAATAAAGGCGGCGCCCTGGCCCAGCGCCGATTCGACGCGAATAACGCCGGGCTGCTCCTCCACGATTTTCCTGACGATGCTCAACCCGATGCCGGTGCTCTCGGCGGTGTGGCGGTCGCGCAGGGTCTGGAAGAGCTGGAAGATTTTCTGGTGGTGGGCCGGGGCGATGCCGGGGCCGTCGTCCTCCACGCGGAACTCGTAGTGCGCACCCGCGTCGCGGCAGCTCACCCGGATGTGGCCGGCAGGGGCCCCCCGGTGCTTCACCGCGTTGTCGAGCAAGTTGGTGAACACCTGCTGCAAGCCCAGGCGGTCGGTGCGGAAGGCGGGCAGGCCGGGGCCCAGGTCCAGGGCGAAGCCCGGCGGCACCACCAGGTCGGCGGCTTCGCGCAGCAGCGCGGCCACGTCGGTGGGGGCCGGGGGGCGGGCCCCGCGCCCCGCGCGGGCGTAGGCCAGCAGGCCGTTGATGAGGTCTTCGAGCCGGGCGAGGCGGCCCTTTACCTGGCCAAAATAGGCGCGCGCCTCGGGCGAAAGCTCGGCGGCGTGCTCTTCCTCCAGCCATTTCATGAGGGTGGCGATGCCGCGCAGCGGGGCCTTCAAATCGTGGGAAGCCACGTAGGCAAACTGGTCCAGCTCGCGGTTGCGCAGCGCCAGGGCCTCAAAGCTTTGGTCGAGGCTCTGGGTCATCCGGTTGAGCAGGGCGGCGAGGTCGCCCAGGCCGTCGGTGGCCGCGTCCGCGATTTTCACCGCGTAGTCGCCCCGCACCACCTGCTCGGCCAGGTCGCGGATGGCGCCGATGCGCCGGGCCACGTCGGCGTTCACGCCGGCCAGCTCGGCTTGCAGGCGGCGGTTGCCGCGCAGCTCGCGGGTGATGCGCCACAGCAGCCCGCTCACCATCAGCAGGGCCAGCACGCCGGCCCCGCCCACCACCAGCGGCGTGGCCCGCTCGAATACGCTTTGGGAGGCGCTGCGCTGGCCCAGCAGGCGTAACTCTTCGGCCTTCACCCGCCGGAAAATGGTGCGGGCGGCCCGCATCGTGAGCCGGTCGGTGGTGAGGACCGTGAGCAAGTCGGCATGGCTGAGGGCGGCGTCGGGGTTGGCCAACGGGCGCAGTATTCGGAACTCCAGGTCCACCACGGCGCGCAACGAATCCAATCGCTCTTGCTGGGTGGGGTGGCCCCGCGAGAGCCGATGCACCCGCGCCTGAAGGCCGGGCAGTTGGCACACCGCCTTCCGGTAAGTGCGCAGAAAGGCCGTGTCGCCGGTGAGGCGGTAGCCGCGCACGCCCGACTGGGCGTCGCGCAGCACGGCGTTGACGGCGTCAATTTCCTGGATGATTTGGTAGGTCTGCTGCACCTGCTGGGTTTGCCGCTGCAAGCCCCGGATGCTGAGCAGCGCCGCCGCCCCGCTCAGCAGCAGCACCGCCAGGGCCCCGGCAAAGCCCAGGAGGAGTTTGGTATCGAGGCGAAGGTTCATCTCAACAAAGCAAAGCGACGCAAACCGGGCCGGCGGGCCCTGCGGCGAAGGTACGCCGTACCTTCGCGCCATGCCGTTTGCTCCCTTCGACCGCCTCAGCAGCCCTCAGAACCCGCGCGTCAAGGCCCTGGCACGGCTCCAGCAGAAGGCCGCCGAGCGCCGCGCCCAGGGCCTCACCCTGGTCGAAGGGCTGCGCGAGCTGGCCGTGGCCGTGGGGGCCGGCGTGGCCGTGGCCGCCCTCTACACCTGCCCCGAGCTGGCCGGCGAAACCACGACGGGGGCGCTGCAAGCCCTGTTCTCGTCAGAAGCCGGCCGGCCCGAGTGGCTGGAATTGACGCGCCCGGTGTTCGAGAAGCTGGCTTACCGCGAGGGCTCCGACGGCGTGCTGGCCGTGCTGCGCACCCCCGCCCGCGCCCTGGCCGGCTTGCGCCTGCCGCCCAACCCGCTCGTGCTGGTGCTCGAAGCCGTGGAGAAGCCCGGTAACCTCGGCGCCATCCTGCGCACCGCCGACGCCGCCCCGGTCGACGCCGTGCTCGTCGGCGACCCGCGCACCGACCTGTTCAATCCCAACGTGGTGCGGGCCAGCATCGGCTGCGTGTTCACCGTGCCGCTGGTGGCCGCGCCAATGGCGGAGATTTTAGCTTTTCTTCGAAGCAGCGGCATCCGCACCTACGCCGCGGCCCTCACCCCGGACGCTCGTCCGTACACCGCGTATGACTTCCGCCCGCCCACGGCCCTGGTGCTGGGCACCGAAGCCGACGGCCTGACCGCGCCCGTGCTGGCTGCCTGCGACGAAACCGTCATCATTCCCATGATGGGCCGCATCGACTCGCTCAACGTGAGCGTGGCCGGGGCCGTGCTGGCCTTCGAGGCGGTGCGGCAGCGCGCCGGGGCCTAAGCGGCGGGGTTTTCCAGCTTCGTAACGCGGATTTTCAGCTTATCTACTTCCTGGTTGGTGCTTTCGTAGCGGTCGGTGCCCCGGTTCATGGCGTCGAGGATGGCGTTGGTCATGCTGTTGAATGTTTGGGCCAACCCTTCCAAGCCGGTGCGCAATTCCTGGCGCAGGCCGCCAATTTCCTCACGCATCTCTTGGCGCAGGCCGCCAATTTCCTCTTTCATCTCTTGGCGCAAGCCGCCAATTTCCTCTTTCATCTCCTGGCGCAGGCCGTTGATGTCCTCACGCATCTCGCCAATTCCCTGGCGCATACCGTTGATGTCCTCACGCATCTCGCCGATTTCCTGGCGCATACCGGCGATGTCCTCGCGCATGGCGTGTTGCTCAATCAGAATTTCTGCCACTACTTCGGGCAGGTCGCGCTTATCTCGGGGCTCCATAAAAAGCAATACGAAAACGGGAAGAATTACGGGCAAGATACCACCAAACGCGGCCCGAACGAGTAAAGCAGGGCCCTGGCCTTACTGGGCGCTGCCCGTTTTCAGCTCAACAGTGCCGTCTTTCAGGCCCTTGCCGGTGGCTTTCAGCCGCAGTGTGCCCGCCGGGCCCGCTGCCTGCACGATGGCCACCAGCTGCCCGTGAAAAACGCGCATTTGGGGCCGTTGAAACGATTCCAGGCAGGTGGGGTCGCCGTTGCCCACGGCTTGGAAGTGGCCCGCGCCGCTCACGGCGAAATGCAACTCCGTGGCGGCGTCGGGGCACAAGTTGCCCTGGGCATCCTCCACGCGCGCCGTTACGAAGGCAAGGTCCTTCCCATCGGCGGTTAGCGCTGAGCGGTCGGCCACCAAGCGGATGTGGTGGGGCTTGCCGGTGGTTTTCACTTCCTCCGTGGCCACGGCTTTGCCCTGCGCGTCGTAAGCCACCACCTTAAGCATGCCGGGTGCATACTTCACGTCGTTCCACATCAGGCGGTAGCGAGTCTGGGGCTGGTCCGAGGGCCCCTTGGTTTGGCGGCCCTGGCTCTGGCCATTCACAAATAGCTCGGCCGAGGGGTAGCTGGTGTAGCAAAACACGGGCGTGGGCCGGCCCTCGCGGCCGGGCCAGGTCCAGTGCGGCAGCAGGTGCAGGGTGGGCCGGGCGGACGGCCAGCAGGAGCAGCGCGGCGGCCAAGGTTTTTAGGATGAGCATCAAGGAGGCAGGGCTTGTTCGGCTCGAAAGCTACGGCCCCGCCTCCAATTGCCGGAAGAATCAATACACCATTAGCTGGAAGCCCAATGCCTGGGCTTGGCGGCGCACCTCTTCCGCCTGCGAATCCGCCACTATCCCCAGCGGAAATGAGTCGCTGTCCAAAGTAAACAGGACCAGCGCCCAACCCAAGGGCTCCAGCGCGTCCTGTACGGCATCGAGCTGCTCGGGGCCCGGTTGGCCAGGGCGGACCAGGCCGGCTGCTGGCAGCGCCTGGCCCTGGTTTTGCCGCGCTAACACCTCATTGAGGCCCTCGGCTATGTCGGCAGCGGTGTCTTGCCAGGCACTTTCCCAGGCCAGGCCTTCGCTCAGCAGCGCGTCGAGGAGGGCAATGTCGCGCACCTGCTGCGGGGGCAGCTCGGCCTCAATGCCCCGCTCCGCCAGCTCCTCGGCGAACTGCGCCTGGTACGCTGCCGGGTCGCGGAGCGCCAAAGCCAAGCGTTCACTCACCCGCTGGGTAGCGGATGCATCGGTCAAAGTAAAAAATCGAACGAACTGGCTTACCGCAGTTTGATTCATAAAAAATGGCCTGAATGGCTTTTAAGTTAGAACCGCCCATAAAAAAGGCGCAGCCGAAGCCGCGCCTTTTTCAAAACTAATCACTACGGGCAATTGCCTGGTAAGCAAAAGGGTAGTGCTACTCCGCCGTTTTGGCGTAGCGCAGGCGCTCGTTCTCGTCGAGCAGAATCTTGCGCATCCGCATTGCTTTTGGCGTCACTTCCAGGTACTCATCCTTCTGGATGTATTCCATGGCCTCTTCCAGCGAAAACTGGCGCTTGGGAACAATCTTGGCGTTGTCGTCCGTGCCCGAAGCGCGCATGTTGGTCAGCTTCTTGCCTTTTTGAATGTTGACGGTCAAGTCGTTCGGGCGGGTGTGCTCGCCGATGACCTGGCCGCCGTACACTTCCTCGCCTGGGTCCACGAAGAACGAGCCGCGGTCTTGCAGCTTGTCGATGGTGTAGGCGGTGCCAGGACCGGTTTCCAGCGAAATCAGCGAGCCCGCGATGCGGCCCGGAATCACGCCCTTGTGCTCCTCATAATCCATGAAGCGGTGGTTCATGATGGCCTCACCGCCGGTGGCCGTCAGCACGTTGTTGCGCAGGCCGATGAGGCCGCGCGAGGGAATGCTGAACTCCAGGTGCTGCAAGTCGCCTTTGGGCTCCATGATGGTCATCTCGCCTTTGCGCATGCTCACCAGCTCAATTACTTTGCCGGCCGATTCCTCGGGCACGTCCACTACCAGCAGCTCAATAGGCTCCAGGCGGCGGCCTTTGTCGTCCTCCTTGAAGAGCACCTGGGGCTGGCCCACTTGCAGCTCGTAGCCTTCGCGGCGCATGGTTTCAATCAGCACCGACAAGTGCAGGATGCCGCGGCCGAACACCAGGAAGGTATCCTCTTTATCGGTGGCTTCCACGCGCAGGGCGAGGTTTTTCTCGGTCTCCTTGAAGAGACGGTCGCGCAGGTGGCGCGAAGTCACGAACTTGCCCTCTTTGCCGAAGAACGGCGAGTTGTTGATGGTGAACAGCATGTTCATCGTCGGCTCGTCGATGCTGATGCGCTCCAGGGCCTCGGGGTTCTCAAAATCGGCGAGCGTGTCGCCAATGTCGAAGCCTTCGATGCCCGACACGGCGCAGATTTCGCCGCTGCTTACTTCCGAAACTTTCACGCGGCCAAGGCCTTCGAAGACGTGCAGCTCGCGGATTTTCACTTTTCTGATGGTGCCGTCGGCCTTCATCAGGCTCATGTTAGCGCCCTCTTTCAGGGTGCCGCGATGCACGCGCCCGATGGCGATGCGGCCCACGAACGACGAGTAGTCGAGCGAGGTAATCTGCATCTGGGGCGTGCCTTCCAGGGTCGGGGCGGGCGGGATGGAAGCCACCACGGCGTCGAGCAACGGAATCAGGTCGTCGGTTTTGTGCTTCCAGTCGGTGCTCATCCAGCCCTGCTTCGAAGAACCGTACAAGGTGACGAAATCGAGCTGGTCTTCCGAGGCCCCGAGGTTGAACATCAGGTCGAACACCTGCTCATGCACTTCGTCGGGACGGCAATTTTCTTTGTCCACCTTGTTCACCACCACAATGGGCTTCAGGCCCAAATCGATGGCTTTGCCGAGCACGAAGCGGGTCTGCGGCATGGCGCCTTCGAAGGCATCTACGAGCAGCAATACGCCGTCGGCCAGCTTCAGCACGCGCTCCACTTCGCCGCCAAAGTCGGCGTGACCGGGGGTGTCGATGATGTTGATTTTGACGTCTTTGTAGCGCACCGACACGTTTTTCGACACGATGGTGATGCCGCGCTCGCGCTCCAGGTCGTTGTTGTCGAGGATGAGGTCGTCAAAGTGCTGGTGTGCGTCGAAAATCTTCGACGCGTGGATAATCTTGTCTACTAGCGTGGTTTTGCCGTGGTCGACGTGGGCGATGATGGCAATGTTACGAATGTTCTGAGCCATAAAGGGAGTTTTTGCGGGTGCAAAGGTACGGGAAAAAGACGGCAAATCCTTATGGTAATCAAGGATTAACCTTCGGCCGCCGCCCGGCCACGGGTCGCTAACGGCCGCCTACCCAAACGATTCGCCCACCGGGGCCGTTCCCCGCCCCCGACCGAACCCACGACGGGCTCCGTATGTTGAGCCGTTATTACCTCTTCTCCTAACCGATTCTTCGCTCATGCGCTCCACCCTGTTGTTTCTAGTAGTATCTGCCTTCACCCTCAACGTGGCCTGCTCGCAAAAGCAGCCCGTGGCGGTGGCCCTGGCCACGCCCAAGGGCCAAACGGCTGCTCCCGGCACCTTCCCCAAGCCCGCCGCCGCGACGGGCAAGCCCAACGAGTATCCGGTGAGCAAAGCCGACGCCGAATGGCGCAAGCAGCTCACGCCGGCCCAGTATTATATCCTGCGCGAGCAGGGCACCGAGCGGCCCTTCGCCAATAAATACTTCGACAACCACGCCGCCGGTACCTACTACTGCGCCGCCGACCACAACCTGCTCTTCACCTCGGAACGCAAGTTTGAGTCGGGCACCGGCTGGCCCAGCTTTTGGGCCCCGGCCACCAACGCCAGTGTAAAAGTGAAGTCGGACGAGAGCTTCGGCATGAGCCGCGACGAAATTGTGTGCGCCAAGTGCGGCGGCCACCTCGGCCACCTATTCAGCGACGGCCCCAAGCCCACCGGCGAACGTTACTGCATGGACTCGGACGCCATGGTGTTTGAGAAAAAATAGGGCCCCGTGAGTGGCCTGCCGCGGCCAGAAGGCCCCGGCTGGGCCCGTAAGTCGGTGAGGCAAGTCCGGGCCCTGGAAACTGCGCCGCCCGCCTCAACTTCCCCGGCCCACACCGCGTTTACGAGACGGCCGCCCAGTTCCGGGCGGCCGTTTTGCGTTGCCCTTGAAACCATGAAAAAACTTCGCCTCCTACTGGTGGGTCTGGGCTCGGCGTCGCTGCTGGACGCCTGCACCGCCGCCGAACAAACCGCGGAAACGGCCACCCCGCGCACGGCCCCCACCGTCATCAGCTCCGACGCCGACCGCCGCGCCGTTTACAACAGCAACGGCGGCTACGGCGGGGCCGTGCCCGGCGCCACGCCCAGTCGCGTCCATTTGGGCGAGCAGGCGGCCGATATCAACTCCCGCAAGCGCGTCGGAAGCCTGGGCACCAACTCGGCCAACACCACCACGCCCGAAACCCATGTACGCCGCATTCGCTACGAAGGAGACACGCTGAGCAACCAGCCCTGATGCCAGCCGCTGCGCAAAGGCCGGCCCGCTGCCCCGTATGGAGCAGCGGGCCGGCCTTTGCGCGGCGGCTGGTTACGGTTATTCGCTGACCTCGCCGGTGCTGGCGCTATCGGCTGAGTTCAGTACGTCCGTGGCTTCGGGCGCGGGGGCCGCCTCCGAAACGGCCTGCTCGGTACGGGGCTTGGGGCCCCGCTTGGCGCCGGTGGCGGGAGTGCCGGGTTTGGGGCCGCGCCGTTTGGGGGCAGCTTCTTCCGTTGCCGGGGCCTTCCCGCCGCGCGCGGCAGCAACAGGCTCGGCGGAAGCCGCGGCCGGCTTGCGGCCGCGCTTCTTAGGCGCGTCAGCGGCGGTAGCCGAAACGTCCGAAACATCTTCGGCGGCGGACTCGGTCGTGCGACTGGCGCGGAGCTTGCGAACCGAACCGTCTTTGTTCAGCTTTTCCTCTTTGCGAGTGCGGAGGGACACAGAACCAGCGGCCGTGCCCTCGGCGTTGGCATCGCTATCGGAAGCCGACGGCACCGAGTCGTAATGCCGCACGATGGTGTGCAGGGCTTGCTCAAACATGCGCTCCGTATCGCCGTCGAGGCGGCGGGTGGCTTCGCGCACCACTTCCTTCAGCTTGGCCTTCGTTTCTTTGCGGATGCGGGCCACTACTTCGTTCATGCGGCCGTCGAGTTCTTTTTGCAACCGCTTAGCGGCCGAGCGCAACGATTTTTTCTGGCCGGCTTTCTTGGCCGCACGGTCGTCGCTGAAGTCGGCATTAGCACGGCTGGTAGTCTTTTCTGACTTGCGCTGAGCCTTTTCGGCTGATGTACGCTTGGTTTTTTTGTCCGGCTGAACGGAAGGAGCAGGTTTCTTCATGATGAATAAAGAGTGAATGAAATGCCGGCTTACACCAAAAAGAACAAATTTTTGGTGTAAGTGCCGCGAATTGCGGCCAAATATAAATTAAATAACAATGCAAACAGTTTTTTTAATTTTTTTGTTGATTTAATTCCCGGTTTCCTTTGCTTTCGTTCGCAATTGTCGCTTGGCGCGCGCTAAAATAATTAATTGTTTTAGCGATTTACGCCATCTGGCTTCTGATTCCAATAATTGTTCTGTTTATGTCTGCTCTTCCTCAGCGCTACACCGTTACGGCGGCGCTTCCCTACGCTAATGGTCCGGTTCACATCGGGCATCTGGCCGGCGTTTACCTGCCCGCCGATATTTATGTGCGCTACTTGCGTTCGGCCGGCCGCGACGTAAAATTTATTTGTGGCTCCGACGAACACGGCGTGCCCATCACCATTCGCGCCCAGAAAGAGGGAGTTACGCCCCAGCAGGTGGTCGACAAATACCATGCGCTCATCCGCGACTCGTTCCGCGACTTCAACGTGTCGTTTGATGTGTATTCGCGCACCTCGTCGGCTACGCACGCCGAGGTTAGCAGCGACTTCTTTTTGAAGCTTTACCGCGACGGCAAGTTTATCGAGCAAACCACGCAGCAATATTTTGACGAGCAGGCCCAGCAATTTCTGGCCGACCGCTACATTGTGGGCACCTGCCCGAATTGCGGCAACGAAAACGCTTACGGCGACCAGTGCGAGCGGTGCGGCACTTCGCTCAGCCCCACCGAATTAATTAATCCGCGCAGTATGCTCAGCGGGAACCAGCCGGTATTGCGCGACACCAGGCACTGGTTTTTGCCGCTCGACGAGTACGAGCCGTGGCTGCGCGAATGGATAATTGAGGGCCATAAAAACGATTGGAAAACCAACGTGTACGGCCAGTGCAAGTCGTGGATTGACCAGGGCCTGCACCCGCGCGCCGTGACCCGCGACCTGGACTGGGGCGTGCCCGTGCCGCTGCCCGGCGCCGAAGGCAAAGTGCTGTACGTGTGGTTTGATGCCCCCATTGGCTACATTTCGGCTACCAAGGAGGCTTTTCCCGACGAGTGGGAAACGTATTGGAAGGACGCGGGCACCAAGCTGGTGCATTTTATCGGCAAGGACAACATTGTTTTCCATTGCATTATTTTCCCGGCCATGCTGAAGGCGCACGGCGGGTATATTTTGCCGGATAACGTGCCCGCCAACGAATTTCTGAATTTGGAAGGCGAAAAAATTAGCACCTCGCGCAACTGGGCGGTGTGGCTGCACGAGTATTTGCAGGATTTCCCCGGCCAGGGCGACGTGCTGCGCTACGTGCTGTGCGCCAACGCCCCCGAAACGAAAGATAACGACTTCACGTGGAAGGACTTCCAGGCCCGCAACAACAACGAGCTGGTGGCCACGCTCGGCAATTTCGTGAACCGCGCGGCCGTGCTCACGCATA
>JAABUN010008736.1_pt1 | contig 10219 bp, 11 predicted proteins | sample 5559311 | NCBI WGS metagenome assembly JAABUN01 (sample SAMN10711877, study PRJNA513370) | rock metagenome | isolation source: Antarctica rocks | place: Antarctica: Victoria Land, Siegfried Peak sud
GTCGGGCCGCCTCGACCGTCGCGTCGGCGACCGCCGAGCGCCCGCCGAAGACGTCGATCGACGCCACCGTGGCCTTGCGCGTCTGCAGCCAGTCGGCCGTCGCCGCGCCGAGCGTCGTCGGGTTGACCGTGAGCAGCAGCGGCGAACGCTCGCGACCCTCGTGCGGCCCGCCGGCCAGCGCGTCCGCGAACGCGTCACCACGCGCGAGGTTGACGTGCGCGGCCGACCAGCCGAGGTTGTCGACGACGAAGTCGGCGATCTTCGCCGCCGTCTCGGACCGGGTCTGGCCGAAGATGCGGATGACGGTGATGCCCTCGTTCTCGATCGACTGCTCGACCTCCGCGGACACCGCAGACGTACCGCCGAGCAGGACGACCTGCTTGATGGCGAGCGAGTCGAACGCCGCCGCGGCCTGAGCGGACAGGCTGGCCTTCGGGGTGAGCAGCACCGGGAAGGACTCCGAGTAGGAGATCGGAGCACCTGCCAGCGCGTCCGGGAAGTCGCCACCCGAGGCCACAATGGCCGTGGGGCCGCCGGCGCCGAGCGCACCGACGAACCCCTCCGGGAACGCCTCCGCGATCGCACGAGCGGTCCCGTAGCGGTCACCACCGGCGAGTCTGTCGACCTGGTAGCCGAGCTGGCGGAGCCGGTTGGCGACGTTCTCGCTGACGGCCACCGGGCCGCCGACGATGGAGACTCCGGAGACGCCCATCGCCTTGAGCTGCCCCTCCGTCGCCGACGAGAGGCTGGCAGCGGGCGTCAGCAGCAGCGGCGCCTCGAGACGTCCGGACAGGTAGGACGAGGCCAGCGCGTCGGGGAACCGCTCACCCGAGGCGAGGACGGCCGTGCGCGATCCGGACGGGAACGTCGCCTTGGCGATTGACACGGCCGTCTGGTAGCGATCCGCGCCGGCCAGGCGCCGGGTTTGGACGTTCTCGGTCGCGAAGACCGGACCGACGACCGCGGCGGACATCGCCGTGATCAGCGCGAAGGCGAGCGGCAGGCGCTTGCGGGAGATGGGGCTCATGCGGAGACCTCGCTGTTCGTGTCGTCACCGGCGACGGCGCGGCGGCGCCAGCCGGCGGTGCCGATCGCGATCAGGGCGAGCGCACCTCCCGCGGCGTACCAGGGCGTGAGGTCGGTCGGGGAGACAGCGGCCTGCGGAGCGGCTGTCGCCGGCGCCGCCTGGGCGGGCAGCTTCGCGCGCATGGCGGCGAGACGCAGGTTGACGGCCTCGGCCACGGCGGCCCGGGTCGCCGGGCTGACATCCCAACTGGCCGGGGCGGACCAGGACTGCGGGACGTCGGCCGCGGCAACAGCGGCAACAGCGTCAGAGGCGGCCGCCGGCGCAGCACCCGAGCCGGCCGTCGTCGAGCTGGTGGAGCCGGCCGAGTCGGCCGAGCCGGCCGTCGTCGAGCTGGTGCGCAGGGAGCCGGTCGTACCGGCTGGCACCACGACGAAGGAGGTGGTGGCGACGGTCGTGTCGGTCGAGTCGGGCGAGCGACCCTCCGCGTAGAGGACGTAGACGCCGGGCGCGGCGTTGCTCGGGATGACAACGGAGGTGTCGAATCCGCCGCTGGCATCGGCGTTCACGATGCGAAGGCCGACCGGAGCGGCGCCGTTCGTCATGCGGACGATCGCGATGGTGATCGAGGCGCCCGGGGCGAAGCCGTTGTTGACGCGCACGCTGACCCGCGAGCCGGGGGCTCCGACCGTGAGGTCGACAACCAGCGGCGGCGCGAGGAACCCGGCGCCGCCGACGACCCTGCACTGCTGTGGCGGATATGTGTCGGGGTTGCAGACCTCCTGAGCCATGGCCTGCCCCGGCGCCAGAAGCAACAGCATGCTCGACGCGGTCACGGCGCCCAGCGCTGCTGCGCCTGCCCTTTGCTTGTTCTCCACGCGCAACTCCTGACCTCGGCCCGGCTCGCTCAGGTGCGACGGCGCGCGGAGCGTAGCGTTCCGAAGGGCCAGGTGGGTGAACTATCGAGAAGAGCCCAAACGTGGCCGAGAAGACACTTTTGGCTTACCTGAGGGTGCTAGGACATGACGAGGAGCGGCGTGATCTCGCAGTGGCACGGCAACCTCTCGCGGGTCGACGCCGATGCACAGGTCGACACGGTCACCCTCGAGCACATCAGCGTCGGTGTCGAGACCCTGCGCAGCCGAGGGTGGACCTCATCGCTCGCTGTCGCTCCCTGAGGTGGCGTCCGGCGGCACTCCCCTGGAGCGGGCGCGGGCCCGTGATGTGCCCGCGGGATTCCTGCGGGTCCGTCTCGACCTAGCCTACGACGGTAGCGACTTCGGCGGCTGGGCGCACCAGCCGGGCCGCCGCACGGTGCAGGGGGTGCTCGAGGACGCGCTCGCCGTGGTGGTCCGCGGCGACCCGCCGCGCACGACGGTCGCCGGGCGCACCGACGCCGGGGTGCACGCGCGGGGGCAGGTGGCGCACGCCGACCTCCCGGAGGAGCGCGCGGCTGACCCACTGCTGCTGCGGCGGCTCAACGGCCTGCTGCCGCCCGACGTGCGGGTGCGGCGTGCCGCGCCGGCACCGCCCGGCTTCGATGCCCGCTTTTCCGCGCTGGCCCGGACCTACCGCTACCGGCTGGCCGACGGGCCGGAGCACGTCGACCCGCTCCGGCGCGACGTGCTGGTCCTGTCCCGACCCCTGGACCTGTCCCAGCTGCAGGCGGCGGCTGCGCCGATGCTCGGCGAGCACGACTTCGCGGCCTACTGCAAGCGCCGCGACGGGGCCACGACGGTACGGGCGCTGCTCTCATTGGACTGGCAGCGGTGCGACGACGGCCTGCTGGTGATGACGATCCGCGCGGATGCGTTCTGCCACTCGATGGTGCGCTCGGTCGTCGGCGCGATGCTCGCGGTCGGCGAGGGCCGGCGCCGGGCAGACTGGCCCGGCTCGCTGCTGGAGCTGCGGGCGCGGGCCACCGACGTCGCGGTCGCGGCGCCGCACGGACTGACGCTGGAGCAGGTGGCGTACCCGGCGGACGGCGAGCTGCTGTCGCGGCAGGCCGTCACCCGCGGCGGCCTGCGGGTCCTCAGCACGCCGGAGGCCGGCCGCCCCGAGGGCTGACTGACGTTGAAGCGGTCAACCTCGGCCGATCGTGACACGGGCCGGGGCGCCAGCGCTGGAAACCTGTCGCGGCGGCAGGGGCGAGCGGCGACACTGGCGCATGGGCTACGTCGACGTCTCCAAGCTCGGCTGCGTGCTGCCCGACGGCCGGGTGCTGTTCGACGAGGTCAGCTTCCGGGTCGGCGAGGGCGCCAAGACCGCGCTGGTCGGCGCGAACGGCACGGGCAAGACCACGCTGCTGAAGATGATCGCCGGCGATCTGCAGCCGGCCGGGGGAAGCGTCGCGCGTACCGGCGGGCTGGGTGTGATGCGGCAGTTCATCGGCTCGATCCGCGACGACACGACGGTGCGCGACCTGCTGCTGTCGCTGGCCGCGCCGGGCATCCGGGAGGCCGGTCAGGCGCTCGACGCCGCCGAGCTGGCGATGATGGAGGCCGACGAGGAGAAGACCCAGCTGCGCTACGCCACCGCGCTGTCGGACTGGGCCGACGCGCACGGCTACGACGCCGAGGTCGTTTGGGACAAGTGCACAATGGCCGCGCTCGGCGTGCCGTACGACAAGGCGCAGTTCCGCATGCTGCACACGCTGTCCGGCGGCGAGCAGAAGCGGCTGGCGCTGGAGGCGCTGCTGCGCGGGCCGGATGAGGTGCTTCTGCTCGACGAGCCGGACAACTACCTCGACGTGTCGGGCAAGCGCTGGCTGGAGGCGGCGCTCGCGGAGTCGCCGAAGACGGTGCTGTTCGTCAGCCACGACCGCGAGCTGCTCGCCCGCTCGGCCACCCGTGTCGTGACGATCGAGGCGCACGGCGCCTGGGTGCACGGCGGCGGCTTCGAGAACTACTCCGAGGCTCGGCAGACCCGGCGCGATCGGCTCGAGGAGCTGCACAAGCGCTGGGACGAGGAGCGCGAGCGGCTGCGCAAGCTCGTCATCACGCTGCGCGAGCAGGCCAAGATCAGCCCCGACATGGCCAGCCGCTACTCGGCGATGCAGACCCGGTACGACAGGTTCCTCGCGGCCGGCCCGCCACCGGAGCAGGTGGTCGACCAGAAGGTCGTCATGAAGCTCGCGGGCGGCCGGACCGGGTTGCGCGCCTTGACGTGCGATGACCTCGAGCTCACCGGCCTGATGCAGCCCTTCAACCTGGAGGTCTTCTACGGTGAGCGCCTCGCCGTGCTGGGCTCCAACGGCAGCGGCAAGTCGCACTTCCTGCGCCTGCTGGCCGGCGAGGACGTGGCGCACACCGGCTCGGCCCGGCTGGGCGCGCGCGTCGTACCCGGCTGGTTCGCCCAGACGCACGAGCAGCCGGCGCTGTACGGCAGGACGCTGGTCGAGGTGCTGCACCGCGGCACCGATGACACCGGGAACGGCCGCCGCCGCGGGATGGACCGCGCGCAGGCGATCGGGGCGCTGCGGCGCTACGAGCTGCACGGCCAGGCCGACCAGGTCTTCGACACGCTGTCCGGCGGACAGCAGGCCCGGGTGCAGGTGCTGCTGCTGGAGCTGTCCGGCTGCACGATGCTGCTGCTGGACGAGCCGACCGACAACCTCGACCTCGACAGCGCGGAGGCGCTCGAGGAGGGCCTGGCCGGCTTCGACGGCACGGTGCTGGCCGTCACCCACGACCGGTGGTTCGCGCGCGGCTTCGACCGCTACCTGGTCTTCGGCGCCGACGGCAGGGTGTACGAGGCGCCCGAGCCGGTCTGGGACGAGGGTCGTGTCGTACGTGCGCGCTGAGGTCCCCGTCGCGGTCCGGCGCGTACGGCCGGACGACTGGGCGGCGTGGAAGGCGATCCGGCTCGAGGCGCTGGCCGACACCCCGATCGGCTTCCTCGAGCTGCTGGCCGACGCGCAGCGCAAGACCGACGCGCAGTGGCAGGAGCGCACGGTGGCGGCCGCGGAGGGCGTCACCCACGGCCTGTGGCTGGCCTGGGACGGTCATCGGCCGGTCGGCTGCACGGGCGGCGTGCGCTACTCGTCCGGCGACGTCGCGCTGGTCTACGCCGTCTACGTCAGCCCGGCAGCCAGGGGTGGCCGCACCTTCGACGTGCTGCTGGGCGCGGTGGAGGCGTGGGCGCGCGGGCTCGAGGGCGTCACCGAGCTGCGGCTCGAGGTACACGAGGACAACGCCCGCGCGCGGGCGGCGTACGGCAAGCGGGGCTTCACCCAGACCGGCGGCACCCAGCCCTACCCGCCGGACCCGACGCGGCAGGAGCTCGAGCTGGTCCGGCCGCTGGACTAGTCGCGGACGCTGAGCCGGCCGTCCTTCTCGACAGTCACCGTGGCGACGCCCAGACGCCGGTAGCCGCCGCTCTCGTAGGACGTGTGCGGTGCCTGCCAGTAGTGGTAGGCCAGCCGCAGCCGACCGGCGCTGCCGACGAAGGGGGAGGCGCCGGCACGACCCAGCTTGCTGGCGGTGCTGCGCATGAGGGGCCCCGCGCCCTGCTTGGTACACGGGCCGAGGGGAGTGCGGCAGACGGCCACGCCCTCGGCGTAGGCGGCGGTGTTCCAGTGGTTGCCGGAGTAGAACAGGTACCAGCGGCCCCGGTAGGAGATCATGCCGGGGTTCTCGACCACGCCGGCCTCCCAGTCACGGGTCGGTCGCAGCAGTTCGCGCACGGACGACCCGGCGACGAAGGCCAGCCCGCTGGGCTGCAGCTCACGGGCCAGCAGCCGCTGCGGGGCGCGACCCGGGTGTCCCTCGGCCTTCCAGGCGAGGTAGGCCTTGCCACTGCCCGGGTCCACGAACGCGAAGGGGTCGATCGAGCCACCGGGGTCGAGGTCGCAGACCAGCGGCTCACTGGTGGCGTCCACGAAGGGACCCTCGGGCACGGCAGAGGTCGCCACCGAGAGGCAGAAGCGGTGCGGCAGGCCGACGCGGACCGAGTAGTAGGCGACGTAGCGCTCGCCGAGGCGGGTCACGGCGGGAGCCCACGTCTCCTTGGCGATGCCGATGCCGTCCCGGTCGGTGGACCACGAGGCGGGCCGGGGCAGGGCGTCCCCGACAGCCGGGCCTTGCGCTGGCACCCCTGTCCAGGTCGTGAGGTCGGTCGAGTGCAGCACCGGCAGGTGCCGGCCGCCCGTCGTCGTGGAGTAGGCGTAGTAGGTCGAGCCGACGAGCTGCACGTGGGGGTCCGGGAAGTCGCCCGTGTAGGCCGGTCCGGGCAGGGACGGCGGGCTCAGCGGCTCGGCGCCGGCAGGTACGGCCAGCAGCCCCGCGAGCACCGCCGCGAGCAGCAGCAGCGGACGCACGCCTCGTGCGCAGAGTGAAGACAACGCCCTATACCCCCCCCGTAGCCGGCATGCTGGTGCTCTCGGCCCTGCCGAGCCCTCGATGGACCCTGCAGTTTCGGACGCCACCGACCTGGGTAACGATTGGAGCTGCTCCTGGCAACGGGTGTGGCCCGGGGCAGCAGATCGGCGGCTTTGACTCCCCGACGCGCGGCTCGGGTATCGTGGCGGGCTGTTGCGCGGCGCACGCTGTAACAGACAGCGTTGACGTGCGCCCGGCGCGACCCCAAGTCATCGTGAAGAGAGCGGTTCCTGTGCGCACGTTCACCCCCAAGCCCGCCGACATCACCCGTGTCTGGCACGTCATCGACGCCGATGACCTCGTGCTCGGCCGGCTGGCCAGCCAGGCGGCTCAGCTGCTGCGGGGCAAGCACAAGCCCTACTACGCGCCGCACCTGGACACCGGTGACTTCGTCGTCATCATCAACGCCGCCAAGATCGTGATGACCGGCAACAAGGCCGCGCAGTCGACCGTCTACCACCACTCCGGCTTCCCCGGCGGTCTGAAGAAGACCTCCTACGCCGACGTCCTTGCGACCCGCCCCGAGCGGATCATCGAAAAGGCGATCAAGGGGATGCTCCCGCACAACACCCTGGGCCGGCAGATGCTGTCGAAGCTGAAGGTCTACGCCGGTCCCACCCACCCCCACCAGGCCCAGTCGCCGGTGCCCTACGAGCTGAAGCAGGTCTCGCAGTGACCGCCCCCGCAGATCTCATCCAGACCGTCGGTCGCCGCAAAGAGGCTGTCGTGCGCGTGCGCCTCATCCCCGGCACCGGCCAGTACACGCTGAACGGCCGCACCCTCGAGCAGTACTTCCCGAACAAGGTGCACCAGCAGGCCATCAACGAGCCCTTCGTCACGCTCGAGAAGGCCGAGCAGTACGACGTGATCGCCCGCCTGCACGGCGGCGGCATCAGCGGCCAGGCCGGCGCGCTGCGCCTGGGTATCGCCCGCGCTCTCATCGAGATCGAGCCGGACGACCGGCCCGCCCTGAAGGCGGAGGGCTTCCTGACCCGCGACGCGCGGATCAAGGAGCGCAAGAAGTACGGGCTCAAGAAGGCCCGCAAGGCGCCGCAGTACAGCAAGCGCTAGAAGTCTTCGCCCCCCGAGGCGGTCCCGGCCACCGGGGCCGCCTCGCGGCATGTCTGGAGGTTGGTCGTGAGGCTGTTCGGCACAGATGGCGTACGCGGGCTCGCGAACGGCGAGATCCTCACGCCCGAGCTGACGCTCGCGGTGGCCCGGTCGGTGGCGCACGAGCTGCTGGCGCTGCGAACTGGCGGGGGTCGGCCGCGGGCCGTGATCGGGCGCGACACCCGCCCGTCTGGGCCGATGCTGGAGGCGGCGGCCGCCGCGGGCTTCGCCAGCGCCGGGGTAGATGTGCAGCTGTTCGGAGTGGTGCCGACACCGGTCGTGGCATACGCCTGCGCGCGGGGCGGCGCCGACCTTGGCCTGGTCGTCAGCGCCTCCCACAACGCGATGCCGGACAACGGGCTCAAGCTGTTCGGCCCGGGCGGATGGAAGCTGCCAGACGCCGTCGAGGTCGCGATCGAGGCCGGGCTGCAGGCCCCGGGTGAGCGGCCCACCGGCCTGGGTCTTGGGCGGATCACTGCCGCGCCGGACGCTGTCGCGGCGGCGTACGCCCAAGAGCTGCTCGGGACGCTGGCGGCCCGGCCTGAGGGGCTGCGGGTGGTGGTCGACTGCGCCGAGGGCGCGGCCTGGGAGCTGGCCCCCAAGCTCTATCGGCAGGCGGGCGCGGAGGTGATCGCGATCGCCGCGGCCGGCGCCGGGGAGCGGATCAACGACGGCTCCGGCGCGACGCACCTCGAGCTGCTGCAGGCCGTTGTGGTCGAGCACGGCGCGGACCTCGGACTGGCGCACGACGGCGACGCGGACCGCTGCCTGGCCGTCGACGCGAGCGGCACCGTGGTGGACGGCGACCAGCTGCTCGCGCTGCTCGCGGTGGCCATGCAGTCACGCGGAGCGCTGCCGACGGGGACCGTCGTGGCGACCGTGATGAGCAACCTGGGCTTCGTGCGGGCGATGGGCGAGCACGGGATCCGGGTGGTGCAGACCGCGGTCGGCGACCGCTACGTGCTGGAGGCGATGCGGGCCGGCGGGCACGCCCTCGGCGGCGAGCAGAGCGGCCACACCGTCATGTTGGAGCACGCGACGACCGGCGATGGGCTGCTGACAGGGCTGTCGGTGCTCGGGCGGATGGCCGAGACAGGGTCGTCGCTGGCGTCCCTGGCGGGCGTGATGACGCGGCTGCCGCAGGTGCTGGTCAACGTGCGGGCGGTGCGGACGCGGGCGTCGGACGCCGACGTGCTTGACGCCGTCGCGCGCGAGGAGGGGCTGCTGGGCGCCGCCGGCCGGGTGCTGCTGCGACCGAGCGGGACCGAGGCGCTGGTGCGGGTGATGGTCGAGGCCGAGAGTGCGGCCCAAGCCGCCGAGGTGGCGGACCGGCTGGCCGAGGTCGTCGGGCGCTGAGGGCGGACCCGTTCGCACACGTCTGGGGGTTGCGGGGACTGCGGTCACGATCAGCCCGGCTGCGTCGGTCAGGCGCCGGACGCGACCTGGGTGGTGCTGGCCGATCCGGAGGGCAACGAGTTCTGCCTGCTCGGCCGTACCGTCCAGCAGGTCTGACCTCCCGTGCTCAGCGCACCTGCATCGTGTCGGGGTCGATCATCCGGTGCAGGGCCAGCACGGTGACCGCGCCGTAGACCACGTGCGGGACGGCGTCCTGCAGCACGCTCTTGGGAGTCCAGCTGCGCGGGTCGGTGATGCCGACGGCGGTCATGACGCCGTCGCTGATCGCCATCGCGCCGAGCCCGAGCGCCACCGGGGCGGCGCCGATCGGGATCTTGACACCGAACGCGCGCAGCAGCCCGCCGAGCGCGCCGACCCCCAGGCCGACACCAATACCGGACAACGGACCCAGGCCCTCCAGGCGGGCGGCCTTCTCGTCGGGCGTGCCGGGGACCTCGCCGCCGACTGACTGGATCACGGCCTGTGCGGCCTGGTCCGGCGTCGCGCTGGACGGGGTGCCCTTCACGGCCTGTTGGGCGTAGGAGAAGGCGTTGAGGGCGGTGGTTCCGGCCGCTCCGGCGATCATGCCGCTGGTCAGGCCGGTCAGCAGGCGCGACATCAGGCGAGCCCGAGCTGGGCCATGATGCCGGCCTCGTCGGTGGAGCCCCACCGCTCGGCCAGCAGGCCGTTCTCGAAGCGGCTGATCTGCACGCCCCGCACGCTGAAGGACTTGCCGGTCGGCTCGTTGCCCTGGAACGGACCCTGGTGGCTGCCGGTCAGCGTGTAGGCGAAGGCCACGTCGTCGTCGGCAGCCGTCACGTGCTCGACCGCGACGTGCAGGTCGGGGAAGGCGGTGCGCATCTCGGTGAAGAAGGCCCGGTAGCCCTCCGGTCCCGGACCCTGGCCCGGGCCCGGGTCGTTATCGACGGAGTTCGGCGCGACGAGCTGGTCGAAAGCCTCCAGTCGGCCCTCGTTCACGGCGGCGCCGAATGCCTTCTGCGCCTCGATGTTGCTTTCGGTGGACACGCGACTCCTCGGGGGTCAAGGGGACCGTACGGCCCGGCCTCAGGTGTGTCCGTCTCCGGTCCGGTCACACCTGCGGACCAGTGTTGTCGGAGGGCGGGCCTAGGTGGCTGGTGTCTTTCGAGTTTCGTTACGTTCCGTGGTGATGATCAAAGCTGTGACCAGCGGCTATTACAGAGTGCAACGGGGCTTTTGACGAACAGCACCCGTTTCACATCAGCCACCTAGACGGTATGGGGGCGCCGGGCGCTAGGCCGGGACCCCACTCGCAAGTTGTCGTGGGTTGCCG